>JAEEGF010649607.1_pt1 | contig 64401 bp, 48 predicted proteins | sample 9134171 | NCBI WGS metagenome assembly JAEEGF01 (sample SAMN16246542, study PRJNA631951) | gut metagenome | biome: gut microbiome; feature: rumen; material: AP-attached | host: Bos | place: Iran: Karaj | collected 2018-10 | reverse complement strand
TCACGGTGCCAGCCGCTGCCAAGTATGTGGCGGTGCATTGCGTGTCGCACGATCAGTATATGTTCTGCCTCGACGACCTTATCATCCGTGGACGGAGGGCTATACAACCTGACGAGACGCCTATGGCCTCCCGGATGGCGGAACCGGCAATCATCGACCGTTGCGGTGTTACGGAACAAGCAAGTGCCGAAGTGCCCGAGGTGTTGGAACCCATGAGCAAGGATGTCAGCGATAGCCACATGGCCACCACGCTGGAGGAGATGCTGCGGTGGAACAAGTACCCGACCTACGAGGTATATACCCAGCTGCTGCAGCATTTCCAGACCTCTTTCCCTAACCTCTGCCAGATAGACACCATCCTCGACACCACGCCGCACCCCGACCTGCACCACTCCATCTATGCCATCCATATCAGCAACACGCTGGGACAGGCCACCACCAAGCCCGCTTTCCTTTACTCATCGACGATTCACGGCTGGGAGGTGGTGTGCTACTACACGATGCTGCGTCTGGCCGACTATATCCTTAACAACGCCACCACCGACACCGCCGTGCAGCGGCTGCTCGACAATGTGGACCTCTATATCTGTCCGCTCGAGAATCCCGACGGCACCTATCATCTGACCAACGGCCTGATACTGAAAGACGGCGTCCACTCCACCTACAACAACTACAACGGCGTGCAGATGAACCGCAACTACCCGGTTCTGCCGGGATTGACCGACACCGTGAACATCCAACCCGAGACGCAGGCCATCATCGACTGGGTGACGCCGCGCCATTTCGTGATGTCGGTCAACTTCCATTGCGGTGCAGAGATTGTGAACTACCCGTGGGATGCGTGGACGACGGCACAGCGCGAGCATGCCGACGCCGACTGGTTCCGCTACACTGGTCAGAATTACGCCTCGCTCTGTCAGGCCATTGATACCGCCTATCTCTATGGCGACTACCGCGGACGCTCGGTCATCGAGGGTGCCGACTGGAGCCCGCTCGTCGGCGGCCGTCAGGATTACATGACCTACTACCAGCGTTGCCGCGAGGTGACCATCGAGATGAGCTACCAGTCGGTAATCACCGACACCTTGGTGTTGCCCACCTTCTGGGACAAGAGCAAGGACGCCCTGCTGAGCTACGCCATGGAGTGCAGCTACGGCTTCTGGGGCACGGTGACCGACGCCGTGACCGGCGAGCCCGTGGAGGCGATGGTGAGGGTCGTCAATCACGACCGCTTCCACTCCGAAGTCTTCTCCCACCTGCCGCTGGGCGACTACCACCGTCCCATCATGGCCGGCACCTACACCGTCGAGGTCTCTGCCCCCTGCTACCAGACGGCCACCTTCACCGTCACCACACGCCCCGGAGTGGGCATCCGTCATGATGTGCAGCTGATGCCGCAGACAGTTGAGCCCGTGGCTTTCGACCAGTATATCCTCGCCGGCATGCAGACAACCGTCGTCGCCCTCTCGCCCAACGAGGTGTGGTGGTACGACAGCGACATCGCTGCGGTGCCCATCGCCACCGGCAACCACTTCACCACCCCCGTGCTCTACGACACCACCACCTACTACCTCGAGGCCCGTTACCAGGACGACACGCTGCTCTGCGTCAGCCCTCGCACCGCCGTCACCGTCTATGTCCTCGACACCGCGAACATCAATTCAATATCCGAAATTCACAATTCAGAATTGAAAATCTACCCCAACCCCGCTGACGACTATCTGACCGTGGAAACCGAGGGCGATGGCCAGTTATGGGTAGAGATATATGATGTCAGGGGTGTTCTCGTTATGAAGGACATGATGATGTGTCCGGCAAGGCTGGATATCGCCCAGCTGGACCCCGGCATCTATTTCCTCCGCGCAACGCACAACGACGGTCGTCGTGAGGTCGTCGAGTTCGTGAAGGCCCGCGACGCGAGGCGATGAGATCGCTATAACAACTATTTCCGGATAAACCGTGAGTCCGTCTCCGGCTGGTCGGTAGAGGTGTAGCGCTCCACGGTCATGTGGAGGTCGTATTTATCGCGTAGGGCGGCGATGGTGGCCATCATGGGGGTGGCGTGGTGGCGGTCGATGGCTTCCTGGCTGGCCCAGCTGTCGATGAGCAGGACGGTCTCGGGGTCGTCGAGCGACTGGTAATACTCGTAGCGCAGGTTGCCCTCTTCGGCGCGTATGGCGGCGACGGTGCCGCTGGCGGTCATCTCCTTGGCGAACTTCAGGGCGTTGCCATCAACGCCAGTATACTTTATGTTTACTGTTATCGGCATCTCTTTCTCGTTGTTGTCTCCACAGCAAGCGGCCAGCAGGACCGCCGTCAGGAGGGTTGTCAAAATGTGTTTCATAGTTCATTGAGGTGTTGTATGGACAGAGGCATGTCCTTCTGCGAGAGGTAGAACATGTAGAGGATGGCGGGCTTGGTGCCGCGGTTCTCGCCGTGGTGGACGGTGCCGACCATCTCGACCACCGCCTCGCCCTCGTGCACCACTTTCTCGGTGCCATCTTGGGCTACGATGGTTAGCTCGCCCTGCGTCAGCACCCCGAAGTTCATCACCTCGTGGTGGTGCCACCCCAGCTTACAGCCAGCGGGGAACACATACTTCACGGCCACCAGCTCGGGGCGCCCATGTAGATAGTCGGGCAGCTCCACGCCGTCCCAGCTCTGCGAGGTACGAAAAAGTTCCGTGGTCTCCACTTGTTCCGTCATCTTATAAATGTTTTTAGTTTTTCATTAAAAAAGTCTGCCAACTCCATGTGGATGAAATGACCGCAGGTGGTCAGCTCTGTATAGTTGAGATTGGAGTAGAGAGCCTGCATCTTCTGCTTGTTGTCTGGTTCCAGACCGCTGTTCTGCGTGCAGATGACCATCGTGGGAATGGAAATCTGGTTGTTTGGCCACCATTTACTTTCCACAAGATGTTGCATGGTACTGGATGCGACATATTGCGGGGTTTCGGGCATTACCGACATTGCATAGTCCGTCACCCATTGTGGCGTGTCCTTCCCTGCCAACGATGAGACGAAACCCTCGATAACCTCACGGCAATCGGCTCCGTCAAAGGAGTGTCCAAACTGTTCGACAGCCTCTACATACTCAGGTGTTTCTGTGCCGTCGTAGAAGCAATAGACACCGTCGACATCCACCAAAGCACCTCCGTGGGCAGTGGTCATCAGCGTATGGCGGCACACTGGTGTTCCAAGGCTGTGGCCGATAAAGACCACGTCTTTAATGTCGTTGGCGTTGAGCACAGCGTCTACAGCCTGGGCGAAGAAGTCGAAGGTGTAATCCACCATCGGCTTGTCGCTTTTGCCGTAGCCAGGCAGGTCGATGAACACAAGTCTCACATTTTTGTCGCGGAAGGCCTCAAATTGTTTTTCCCATGTATTCATATCGCAACCGAACCCATGGACGAAGCAAAGAGTCTTCGTTTCAGGCGTGGCGAGGGGAGGCCATATCTTATAGTGTATTTTGACGCTATCGTTGACTGTGACGAATTCCGACTCGATGTCGCCAAGGGTTTCTGGTTCATGGCTGCAGGCGGGCAGCATTACGGACATCAAGGGAAAGATAAATAGTAAGCGTATTAGTCTTTTCATTTAATAGTATTTGTCAAGTGCTGTTGATCCGTACTCATGCTGCGGTATTGGTTCTCTTGTTGTAGCAGGCATCGGCACGGATGACAATGATGGAACCGCGGGAAATCAGAAGATCGGCCAGGGGTCGATGCCTAGAATCTCACAGATATTTTGGCGGACACCCATGGCGAAATATAGGGCGCTGGCTTCATGGGCCGGCGAGGAGGCTCCGGCTCCATAATTGTCGATATCGAGCGTTACCTCCGTCACCCCGTTCGCTACCAGAAAGCGATAGAGGTTCTCACTATTGGCCGACGGTACGGTGATGTCGAGTGCACTGTGAAACAGTATGATGTGCTCGTCTGGACGTGGTGTCCACCCTTGGCAGAGGTTCTCGTGTTGGAACGCCTCCATGAAGCGTTGGGCAAGGGTAGTGGTGGTGTCGATCATGCCAGGGTGAATGTATTGAAAGAAGGATAACGACCCGACTTTATTGTCTATTTCCTCGCGTGTGAAACGTTTGCTATAGAACCAGTCGTCGATGTGGCTCAGGACAGGTTCGACAAACAGTTCGTCATAGGTAGCCCCCAGGTTCATGAATTCGTTGTATGACAGCAGGACGCTGATAACGGTGCTTGGCATGCCGCTGATGGTGGAGTTTACAAACTGGCGGTAGGTCTCGGGGATATCGTAAGGACCGGCACCAGCGAAGGAGTAGGTGAGGTGAATGTCGGGATAACGTTCGGTAATCAGTTTCACTACCCCAATGGTGGTCTGTCCTCCCTGCGAATAGCCGCCATTGAAGAGGTAATCATCCCAGGAGAAGCCCATTTGCGTCAGCAGCTGACGTGCTGCCAGCAGGGCGTCGACGCTGCTTTGTGCGTTGACACTCGGGATGCAGTAAGCCTGATGGTGGTGCTCTGTGACTCCGAATCCATAGTGGTCGGGAGAGACAATGATGAGGCCGCTGGGAGCCATCATCTTCTGGATATCCAAGTCGCCTTTGGAGGGGCATTGGTCAGCACGGTAGACGGTGAAGTGGTTATAAAGAACCATTCCTGGAGCAGGAATGCCACGTTGTACCCCGTCGCTCATGGTGATGGCTCCCGACAGCATGATGGGGTTCCCTGCGGGGTCGACAGAGGGGTAGACGAAATTGTAGGCCATCATCCCCATGTAGTGAATGGAATCGGTTATATAGGCTTCCCCGAGTGGCTGGTCTTGTTGCGGGAGTACCTCTTCCTCTTTCGAGCAGGAAGTCATCAGTACTCCGGCTACAAGAGTGAAGAGAATAGAGTATAAGGATCTCTTGGAATATGTTTTTTTTGTTACATGTAGCATGATGCGTTTTATATTATTGGCTATTGGCTTCAGAAATATATCTATTTGATTATTTGTGCAGCGTGTTTCTTGGTATCCACCTTACCGATGGCCTCGATGATGATGCCGTTCTCGTCGATGACGTAAGTAGTTCGAAGGGTGCCCATGCTAACTTTCCCGTAGTTCTTTTTCTCTCCCCAGGCTTCATAGGCCTTAAGGATGACGAGGTCGGTGTCGGCAATCAGATGAAACGGAAGTTGGTATTTTTCAATGAAGCGCTGGTGTGAGGTGGCGCTGTCGCGACTTACGCCGAGCACGTTGTAGCCGAGGGCGAGAAAACGCTCATAGTTGTCCCTTAGGTCGCAGGCTTCGGCGGTGCAGCCGGGTGTACTGTCTTTTGGGTAGAAATATAGTACCAGTTTTTTGCCGGCAAAATCTGTGAGTTTGACAGTGTTTCCGTTTTCGTCAAGACCCTCGAAATAGGGTGCTTTAGCCCCTTTTTGTAACATAATCTAGAATGTGTTGGTGCGTTAATGCTTGTTTTTTTTCGAGTGCAAAGATACAAATATTTTGTCAATTGAAATTAATTTTGTACTTTTGCAGCCAAATTTCGACACATGGACAAGTATAATCAGCGCGGCGTTTCCGCTTCGAAAGAGGACGTTCACAACGCCATCAAGAATATCGACAAGGGTCTCTACCCTAATGCTTTCTGCAAGATCATCCCCGACCTATTGGGCGGAGATAAGGATTTTTGTAATATCATGCACGCCGACGGCGCGGGCACCAAGAGCTCGCTGGCATACATGTACTGGAAAGAGACGGGCGACCTCTCTGTGTGGAAAGGCATTGCGGTGGACGCCATCGTGATGAATACCGACGACCTGCTGTGCGTGGGAGCCCTCGACCATATCCTGCTCTCTTCCACCATCGGTCGCAACAAGCAGCTGGTGCCCGGCGAGGTCATCTCCGCCGTCATCAATGGCACTGAGGAGTTCTGCCAGGCGATGCGCGATATGGGTATCGACATAGTCCTTACCGGCGGTGAGACTGCCGATGTGGGCGACTTGGTGCGCACCATCATCGTGGACAGCACGGTGACAGCTCGCATGCGTCGCGCCGATGTCATAGACAACGCCCGCATCAAGGCTGGCAACGTGATAGTGGGACTCGCTTCCTATGGTCAGGCAACCTATGAGACGGCCTACAATGGCGGCATGGGTTCCAACGGCCTCACTTCAGCCCGTCATGATGTCTTCTCGCACGCCTATGCCGAGAAGTATCCCATGTGCTACGACCACAACTTGCCTGACGAGGTGGTCTTCTGTGGCAGTAAATTGCTTACTGACCCCACCGAGGTGCCGGGTGTTGATGCCGGCCACATGGTACTTTCGCCGACAAGGACTTACGCTCCCATCATACGCCGTGTACTCGACGAATACCGTCCTAAGATCGACGGCATGATCCACTGCTCCGGCGGCGCACAGACCAAGGTGCTCCACTTTATCGGCGGACGCGGCTTGCACGTGGTCAAGGACAACCTTTTCCCCGTGCCGCCACTCTTCAAGATGATTCATGAGGAGAGCTGCACTGACTGGCAGGAGATGTACAAAGTGTTCAACATGGGTCACCGCATGGAGCTCTACACCGACGAGGAGACCGCCCATGGGATTATTGATATTGCGCGCAGTTTCAATGTCGACGCCCGACTCATCGGCCATGTAGAAGCCTCGGGACAGTCTCGGGTGACGGTGGTGAGCGAAAATGGCCGCTTCGAGTATGAAAATTGAATTTTTTTCTTTTTTAGCACAATAAAAGTAAAACGGCATCGTTTCTAAGGTGCTTTTTCGTGCGACAATAGCTCAGTTGGTAGAGCGGCGGCTTCCCAAGCCGCAGGTCGCGGGTTCGAGCCCCGTTTGTCGCTCAACAGGAACAACAGAATGATGGGGGTGAAGGCGAGGATGAAAATATTATTTTGTCGGTAACACTCTTTTTAGTATCTTTGCAAACTAATCACATTGGTGATTTGTTTTTTTATATATTAATACTAAAAGAGTTATGTTGAATACTAACACCCAAAGCAAGTTCAAACAAGAGTTTCTGGCCTATACATTGTTAATAGTGGGCAGCGCGCTGTTCGCTATCGGCGATGTGATGTTCGTCAACCCCTACATGATGGCCCCAGGAGGCACCTATGGTCTATCCAATGTTTTCAGCAGCCTGTGGGGCGGCAAGATTGCCCTCTATGCCATTTGTATGGATATTCCCCTACTCCTTGTCGGCACGTGGATCCTCGGCCCTAAGTTTGGTCTGAAGACCATCATCTCCACGTTCCTTATCTTTGGATTTACCTATCTACTTGAGATGGTCTGGGGCTATGCTCCTGTGATTCATGACGGCACCGTGCTCGCTTCCGCCCCCGATAATCTGGAAGGCTACGTCGCCCTGGAAAAACACAGTATCTGGTTCCGTCCCGACTATATCCTCAACACCGTCGTCGCCGGCCTCATCTATGGTGTGGCCATCGGCATGATTTTCCGCAGTGGCGCTACCAGTGGCGGCTCGGACATCATCTCCATGATTCTCCACAAGTACACCAAGATATCCCTCGGCACCCTTGTCATGATTGTCGACGGCATCATTACCCTCAGCACCCTCATTGCCTTTGGCGACATCCGACTCCCCATCTATTCCATCATCATCATCTACATCGAAGGCAAGGTTATCGACCTGGTGGTGGATGGCATGAAGAGCTACAAGACCATGTTCATCGTCACCGACGAGATGGAGGCCGTGCGAGACTATATCCTCAATGACCTCAAACGCGGTGGTACCTGCCTTACAGGCACGGGTCTTTACCAAGGCAACGAACGTAAAATGATCTACGTTACCCTGGACCGGGCCGATATGGTGAAGCTCAAAAGCAATCTTCACATGATAGACCCCAAGGCGTTCGTCAATATTATGGACAGCAGTGAGATCCTTGGCATGGGCTTCAAGGCGCTTCCGAAGGAATGACAGGGGAATGAATTAATTGTGTTTTTGACGCAATAAAAAGAGAAAAAACACGTTGTAAAAAATATGAAGGTTCTCCAGCTCTGCAATAAACCCCCGTATCCGTCGGTTGACGGTGGTACGATGGCGATGAACAGCATCACTAAGGGATTGTTGTCTATGGAGTGTAAAGTGAAGGTGCTGACGGTGGAGACCGATAAACATCCGGCGCGTCGCGAGCGCATGACGGAGGAGTACCTTCAACAGACGGGTTTCGAGTCAGTGTATGTGGATCTCGGACTGAAACCGCTGCCAGCCATGGGAGCCATGCTGTGTGGTGAGTCGTATCATGTGAAGCGCTATGTCAGCAACGACTTTGCCGCCAAGTTGCGTGAGATCCTGGAAAATGAACAGTTTGACATTGTGCATGTGGAGAGTATCTTCCTGACTCCCTATGTACCTCTTGTCAGGAAACTCTCTGACGCAAAGGTAATACTGCGTGCTCATAACGTGGAACACTTGATATGGAAACGTGTGGCGCAAAGTTGCAGCAATCCATTCAAACGCTGGTACTTGAAGCATCTGTCTTTGGCTCTGCGGGCCTATGAACTGGAGCATATCAATGACTACGATGGCATCGTCTGCATAACCCCGAATGACGCCGAGGTGTTCCGTCAGAATGGCTGCCGGAAACCTGTCACGAGCATTCCCTTCGGAGTGGATACCGGAGAGGACCCTGGTGTAGATGTGGAGCCCAACTCGCTGTTTCATATCGGTGCTATGGACTGGCTGCCTAACCAAGAAGGTGTACGCTGGCTGCTCGAGGAGGTGTGGCCGGTGGTCCACAGAGAGGTGCCGGAGGCAAAACTCTACCTGGCGGGACGCAAGATGCCGGCGCGCTGGATGAATGCCGCAATAGAGGGAGTCTCTGTGGTAGGTGAAGTCCCTGATGCGTTGTACTTCATAGGAAGCAAAAAGATCAATGTCGTTCCCTTGCTCAGCGGCAGTGGCATCAGGGTGAAGATTATAGAGGCCATGTCCATCGGCAAGACTGTGGTCACCACTACCGTAGGAGCCCAGGGTATTGACTATACCGATGGCGAGAACCTGTTGATTGCCGATACGCCGGAACAGTTCGCCCAGCAGATAAAACGTTGCCTCGAGGATACAGAATTCTGTGACAGGGTGGGGGATGCCGCGGCACGTCTGGTGGCCGACCGCTACAATGAGCAGAAACTCGCGAAACAATTGTTTGATTTCTATAACAAAAGACTGGATAGATGAAAAAAATTGGAAAGATAATGCTCCTTTTCGGGATGTTGCTACTGACGGCTCAGGCTACAGCCCAGTTGACCATCCCAGGCACCAAGTTCTCCTTCCGTCTCAACAATGAAGACTGGCGCTACCTGCGCACCTTCTCGTTGAAAGAAGGGGGCGATGTGTACCTCTATTGCTATGTGGGACAGGTGGTCGTCGATGGCCAGGGCGATACGATACTGCCGCAGTTGCGCTTATATGTGGTGAAAAACTATGACGGCGATCTCTACGAGCTGGTATATGATCGCTATGAGAAACAGCCCTACGAATCTTTATGGGAGTTCTCCCATGGCGACGGCTTGCCGGCATCGGGAGGCCTCGGCTACATCGGCGCCTATACCAATCCGGCCGATGGCAAGGACTACGAGTTCTACATGACCTATTTTAAAGACAAGAAGACTTTTGTGGAGTTCAGACTAGAGACGACAAGAGATACTTTCGAGGAGATGGACTTCGAGTTCAAAGATATACTGGGAACTATAAAGTAGTGAAGATATGAGGAATAGACTGTTGTTGACTATTGGGTATTGCCTGGCTGCTGCTGTCACCATGGGTCAGGGTGTTTTACCCGATACAGCGATGGACTACAACGCACGCTTTACCAAGCTCAACAAAGCCTATGTTACGTCGCCCAATGATGTGAAGGTCATGTGCGAGATGGCTCTGTTTTATTTCGATAACTCCAATCCCCTACGCAACCTGCCCATGGCCATGGATTATATCCAACGTGCCGAACGGCAACAGGTGTGGCTGATAGAACATAATGAGAATGGCGAGCTGCGACGGTTGCTCCGCAATGGTATCACTATTGCTTCTATCCGTCAGACGAAACAGGCTATCAGCGAGGCGGCACGTAATACCGTTAAGGCGAGGTTTGATATGTCGAAAGACGATATTGATGCTTATATCACCGCCTTTGGCAGTGATGCCGAATTGGTGGGGCTGCTCCGCCAACGCCGCATAGACCGCGACTATGAAGAGGATATACAAAAAGGTACTGCGGAGTCGTACTACCACTACATAGAACTCTATACCGGTACTACCGAGGCTGGACTTATGGAAAACCGCCTGTCGCAGATGACGGCGGGTCTTTTCTCTGATGTCGTCACTGAAGAGGAGGCCGATGCAGTGGCTGCCCGTTTCCCCCTCAGCCCGTCGGTGCAGCGTGCTGCGCAGAGGAAGAAGAGCAGCCTGGCCTTTGCTGTCGCCGAGAGAAAAAACAGCTTAGTGGCATACAGAGATTTTTTGAGCAATTACCCCTCCAGTGACGAAAGCCAGTGGGTGCGGGACCATCTCGATAAGATGCTCGAGGTCGTCTATTCGAATTGCAAGACGGCTATGGACTATGCTGTCTTTGCACAGACATACCCGGACATTCCATTGTCTGACAAGGCATTGGCTAGAGCGCGCCAGTTGATAGAGGAACAACATGATGTAGCTGCCGCACGCTACTATCTGGAACATTTCCAGTCGGCTTATAATGATGTCTGCACCCTCTACTATTCTTGGCATGCCGTGGAAGGCAATGGAGAACCCATCAGCCGTTTCATCAAGGAATTCCCTGATTATATTTATCAACGCAACGTTGACGACGACCTCCGCCTCGCCGCCACCATAGACCGCATCAATCTGCTTAACGATTTTCTTGAAGAGGAGTATCCTCGCTATGCCGATTATGTACGCCAGATGACAGGCAAAGGCATCGCCATCGTTCCGTTACAGCGCATGATACAAGGATTGACTGCTGCACGCAACTATCGTGCGGCTCTCGAGCGGATGCGCAAGTTTGAACTCTCGTTCGAGAATGTCCCCGAGTACAAGGAACTGCAAAACATCTTGTCAGCTCCTGCCATGGGACGTAAGGCAGTCCGTGAGTTTGCTGAGACATACAGTGTCATGAATCCTGCCGTCAACGAGTCTGACGGTCGTCTCTATTACACCCGCGTGGCAGGTAATAACCGTCGCATCTGCTATGCTGTCAAAAATGGTGCACAATGGCAATTGGCGGGAGAAGTGGCTTTCGTCGGCCCTGTCGAAAACGATGGGCTCACACTCTTTGGTTTCTACGACGGAGGAAGAAAGATGCTCCTAGGTGCCGACGGAAATATTATGATGGCCGAAAGAGAAGACAGCAGCTGGCGGGTGACCGATATACCGCCATATCCTGTCAATACCGACTATATAGAGACTGACGCCTATATGCTGCCCGACGGCAGTGGTATGCTGCTGGCTTCCGACCGTCCTGGTGGCTATAACCTGCAGACTTCTGGAACCTATTTCCACGGAGACACTGCTTTGGCTACCGACCTCTACTTCGTCTCCTATACAGGTGGCAGTTGGGGATCGGCAGTAAATCTTGGCACCACGGTCAATACACCCTATTCCGAACGCTTCCCCATTCTCAGTCGCAACCTCAAGACACTCTATTTTGTCACCGATGGCCGTGGAGGCTTGGGCTATGGCGACATCTATGTAGCTACGCGTTCTGACGTACAGGATTGGACTTCTTGGTCTACCCCGCAGAATGCTGGCAAGGAGATCAACTCGGGACATAACGAGACGGGACTCAGTTTTGAGCCTGAGGAAAAAAATATTTTTATGGCAGTCAATTCCAGCCTCGGCACCTATGCCTGTTACAGTTTCCCTACGTGGCATAATACCGCCACATCGTCTGAGAACTGCACCATAGCGCTCCTTGGAATGGACGACGCTCTCATGCGGGTCAGGGTGGCCGATATGGAACAGCAGACGGTGGCACAGGTTGTTGAGTACCAGGGGAAAAGTGATGTGGTTACCGTCAATGTCATCAGCAACAGAAGCTATGCTGTCATCGGCGATGCGGGGCCGCTCTTTGTCCCTGCCATAGTTGTCACTCCTCCTCTTCAAGAACATCCGACATTGAGAGGCTATTCCTTTACCGAGCTTGTGAGAATGGGAAGAGCTCTTTCGCTTGAAGCAGTAGGGTTTACTGACTCTTCATCGACTCTCACACCTGTGGCGCAGATACAGCTTTCGCAGCTTGTGCGCTTCCTTCTCCACAATCCCTCTGCTGTTATAGAGATATGTGTCGATGTGGCGGGATATGACGACAGATTATGCTATAACCGATCTGTAGAACAGGGTGACGTTATTCGTAACTACCTCAACCTCAACGGTGTCGATATTTCCCGTATTACAACTTCCCCCTATGGCAACGTTAACGCTAAGAAGCAGGGCCGTCCGGGAATATCAGTTAGATTCAGAGAAAAAACAAAACAATAACGAAAACGAAAAAAATAGCCCTGAAAAGTAATCATACTTGGGCAAGAGGAGAAGCCGACGGTTGAAGCCCCTGTAATTGAAAAAAATAAACATCTGCAAATATGGAACAACACCGTACAATCATGGTCGACGGTCACGTGGTACACTACCGGGACGAGGGCCGTAACAACAGCAAAACTGTGGTACTGCTCCACGGTTTCCTTCAGAATCTCGATGTGTGGAGTTCGTATGTCCTCACCTACATGCACGATTTCCGGGTGGTCACCATCGATCTGCCTGGTCATGGTCATACCGACACCTTTGGCGAGGTGCACTCCATGGATCTCATGGCTCGTGTGGTGAAGACAGTTCTCGATGAGGCAGGTGTACGCCAATGTGTTATGATAGGCCATTCCATGGGTGGCTATGTCGCTCTGGCTTTCGCGGAGAAATATCCCTATAGCCTTCGTGGCTTGGGATTGGTCAATTCTCACGCCCTCAGCGACAGCGAAGCACACCGCGACTGTCGTCAGGCCGTCTGCAGTCAGGTGCAGGAAAACCGAGCCTCCTATATCGTCAACTTTGTCCCTACGCTCTTCGACGACTCCAATCGCGCTGCCCTCTCGCAGGATATTAAAGATCTTCAGGATCAGTGTCTCGAGACCCAGGCTGAAGCTATTACTGCAGCCCAGCTTGGCATGATGAACAGACCCTCGCGCATCGCTGTCCTCCAGCAGCTCGAAGTGCCGGTATTGTTCATCTATGGCAAGAACGATAACCGCATACCTCTCGAGATAGCTATCTCGCAGGCTATGTTGCCGCACCATTCCGAGATACTGCTCCTCGACAACGTTGGCCATATGTCATTCATTGAAGACCGAGAATATGTTAAGCCTCGCATCAAGAACTTCGTCGACACTTGCTACTATTGAGATATAAGAGATTGACAATTTTTAACAGTTGAAAATTATTAATGAGATGATTATGAAACTTGACGACCAAAATAATAAAGATAAGAAATGGGAGAGTCAAATTAACAGATGGCTCAAAGTTCTGACGTTTTTTTTCTGTGTGACGATGGGCTACGCTTGTTACGGCCAAAATCGAGGTTCTTTGTTGTCGACCGAGGATTATTTTGAAAGTTTTTATAGCAATGGCGCTCTTGTGCCAGATCGTAACATTAAAGTGTCGTTTTATCAAAACGCAGTCGAAATACAATACTATTCGAAAGGCACAAGAAATCTTTCGGGGAAACCTCTAGTGTATTTTTATGACCACACAGAGGCCAATGGCGATAAGGTGTTTTATGACAATCCTAATGCTTGGCTTAAGACAAAACTTGTCATCATGTCAGATGGTACAATCAAACGATTCAGTAGCGCAATTAATTTTATGGCTACCAAAGGATTTCGTGATATATCATCCCGAGGCGGCGGTCAGTCGGTAGGGAGCGGATATAATAACGGTGGGAATAATACATACAACAACCAGCCGTCGTATGTGACTTGTCCTGCATGTGGAGGCCGCGGACAAGACCAGGGACGAATTCAATATTATCCGGATGGAGGTTCGCGCTATTGCGCTACTTGTGGCACTACAGGGATGGCTCACGACCATTTTTATGGTCAGTGCGGGCGTTGTGGTGGCACAGGTCGCGTTGCACAATAATAGTATCTGCATGAACCATCCATGGCGCCACACATTGTGACGCTTTCCTTCTATGTAACTTTTTTTCGTTAAAATAAAAAAAATATTTTTATAAATAAAAAATTAAGTGTACATTTGCCGAACTGATTAAAAATAATTAATTCATCTAAAGTATTTAATATCATGAAAGTAAACGAAATTATGGCCAACCTGGAGGCCAAACATCCGGGCGAAAACGAGTACTTGCAGGCTGTCCGCGAGGTTCTTGAAACCATCGAAGAGGAATACAACAAGCATCCTGAATTTGAGGCTGCCAAGATCGTCGAGCGCATTGTGGAGCCCGATCGTATCTTCAAGTTCCGCGTGGTGTGGGTTGACGATAAAGGTCAGACCCAGGTCAACCTCGGCTACCGTGTGCAGTACAACGCCGCTCTCGGCGCCTATAAGGGCGGTCTCCGCTTCCACCCGAAGGTGAACGAGTCCATGCTGAAGTTCCTCGGCTTCGAGCAGATCTTCAAGAACAGCCTCACCAACCTGCCTCTTGGCGGTGGTAAGGGTGGTGCCGACTTCGATCCCACTGGAAAGAGCGACGCTGAAATCATGCGTTTCTGCCAGGCCTTCGTCTATGAGCTCTGGCGCAACATCGGCCCCGATCAGGACAGCCCCGCTGGCGACGTCGGAGTTGGTGGCCGCGAGATTGGCTACATGTACGGCATGTACAAGAAATTGGCCCGCGAGCACTCCACGGGTGCCCTCACTGGCAAGAGCTATGGCTGGGGTGGTTCCCTCATGCGTCCCGAAGCTACCGGTTTCGGCGCTGTCTACTATGTGAAGCACATGGTGGAAGAGAAGGGTGACACCCTCGAAGGCAAGCGCATCGCCCTCTCTGGCTTCGGCAACGTGGCTTGGGGTGCTGCCCAGAAGGCTTGCGAGTTCGGTGCCAAGGTTGTCGCTATCAGCGGCCCCGACGGTGTCTGCGAACTCCCCGATGGTATCAACAAGGAGATGATTGACTATATGCTCGACATGCGCGCCTCCAACCGCAACAAAGTTCAGGATATGGCCGACAAATTCCCCGGAAAAGCTAAGTTCACTGCTGGCAAGAAAGCTTGGAGTGTGAAGTGCGATATCGCCATGCCTTGCGCCTTCCAGAACGAGCTCGCCGAAGAGGATGCCAAGGAACTCCTCGCCAATGGCGTGAAGTATGTTGCTGAGGTCTCCAACATGGGCTGCCAGCCCGGTGCTATCGCCGCCATCCAGGCTGCCAAGGTGCCCTTCGGCCCCGGTAAGGCTGTCAACGCCGGTGGCGTTGCTACCTCTGGCCTCGAGATCTGCCAGAACGCCGGCCACATCAACTGGACTGCTAAGGAAGTTGATGAGAAGCTGAAGAAGATCATGAGCGACATTTACGACCAGTGCGTGAAATATGGCAAGCAGGCCGACGGCACCATCAACTACGTGAAGGGTGCTAACATTGCTGGCTTCATGCGTGTTGCTCACGCCATGATGGCTCAGGGTATTATCTAATCTGTTAAGAGTTTAGAGTTAAGAGTCGATTCTTGACACTTAATACTTAACATAAGAAAGGGTGCCACCATTGTGTGGCACTCTTTTTTATGCCATCTGTACAATAAAACCCTCTTTGGCACGTTATTTGCATACATTAAATAAGAATTAACAATAGAATTAATATAAATATCCTATGCTGAATCTAATGATCTATTATGGCGGTGGCTCCGGCTCAACCCTTATGTGGGTGCTCTTCATCGCCCTGACGCTCATCTCCATGTTGGTGAGCAGCAATGTGACTCGCAAATTCAAGAAGTATGCAGGCATCCGTACCGAAGGTGGCCTTACGGGCCGTGAAGTGGCAGAGATGATGCTGCGTGACAACGATATCCACGACGTGCAGGTCAATATGGTCAAAGGTACGTTGACTGACCATTATAACCCCACCAACAAGACACTCAACCTCAGTCCCGATGTCTACAACGGCACCTCTGTGGCCGCTGCTGCCGTGGCCGCCCACGAATGTGGCCATGCCGTCCAGCATGCTGTTGGTTATGCTCCCCTGAGCATGCGCTCGACACTGGTACCCATCGTTTCTTTCAGCAGCAAGTGGGTCTCATGGATTCTTCTGGCAGGTCTTTTGCTTGTCAAAACCTTCCCCTCGCTGCTGCTAATTGGCATCATCCTCTTCGGACTCACCACTCTTTTCTCGTTAGTTACCCTGCCCGTCGAAATCAACGCCTCCGCACGTGCCTTGAAATGGATACAGCAGCGTGACATTACCTCGCGTGACACCCACCGCTATGCCGAGAGCGCCCTCCGTTCTGCAGCCTACACCTATGTGATGGGTGCACTCACATCACTGGCGACCTTGGCTTACTATGTGATGATTTACCTCGACCGTCGCTAAGCCATGAAAAGAATAGAAATCATCAACGGCCCCAACCTCAACCTTACCGGCCGCCGTGAGCCCGAGGTCTACGGATCCACCACCATGGAACAGTACCTTGAGAGTCTACAGCTCCGTTTTCCGGATGTGCAAATTGGTTACTACCAAAGCAATATCGAAGGAGAACTCATCGACCGTATTCAGCAGGTAGGCTATGAGGCCGACGGACTCATAGTCAACTTCGGAGGCTATAGCCACACTTCTGTGGCTCTACGCGACACCCTGCTGGCTGTCACCGCACCAGCTATCGAGGTGCATATATCCAATATTTTTGCCCGCGAAGGATATCGCCATCACTCTCTTATGACTTCGGCCTGTCTCGGCATGGTCTGTGGACTGGGTCTTCGAGGCTACGAACTGGCCCTTCAGGCCCTCCTATAGACCAATCCTTAAGCCAAGCCTTTTTGCAACTCTTATATTAAGTATAAGATGCTAAGTAAAAGCGTTTTGTGTGATTCTCGCAGGAATCATACAAAACGCTCTCCTAATATAGGAGTGGAGGGATTGTCGGTTAGAATTTTACGATGTCGATGAGTCGGACGCCATCAAGCCAGACGGCGATACATCCTACGGCACCATGTTCTTTGGCATCGTCCCATGAGGCGATGGGTTGAAGGGTGATGGCATCAACAATCTCAAAATACTCGGGCTCGAAGCGCAACCCGTCCGGGCATAGCGAGGCATTCACTTCGTGGAACGAACTGAGAGTGTCGAGTACCCACTCCTTCACGTCGTCGACATCTTCGTATTCGGCCATTTCGGCAGCCTGTTCAAGGGTGGCGTTGATGGTTGGGGCTATGGCGCGGGCAGCAGGGGAAAGACGCATATTTCGGCTGCTGAGGGCTAACCCGTCGTTAGCTCGTACAATGGGGCAAGGGACGAGTTCGATAGGGTATTTGATTTGTTCCAGCAGGTTGCGGATGACGGCAATTTGCTGATAGTCCTTCTCGCCGAAATAGGCGCGTGTAGGCTGTGCCAAGTCAAAGAGGCGGCGTACCACTACGGCGACACCACTGAAATGGCCGGGACGGCGCGGACCTTCCATCACCTCTTCCACAGGGCCGAAGTGGTATACTTCTTTGGGCTCGCCCTGGGGATACATCTCTTCCACTGTGGGAGTAAAAGCCAACAGTTCCTTGGCTTTGCCTTTGACTCGAGACACAAGATCCTCTACAAGATTGAGGTCTGCCTCTATGGTACGGGGATATTTTTCCAGATCCTCTTTGTTGTTGAACTGGATTGGATTGACAAAGAGGCTGACGACTACGAGGTCGTTTTCTTTCAGTGCACGCTCGATGAGCGAGAGGTGACCTTCATGAAGGGCCCCCATCGTGGGTACGAGGCCTATCTGGAGGTTGTTCTGTAGGGCTTTTTCAACGGCCGACTCAAGGTCGGCAGCAGTGGCGATTTGTTTCATTATTTTTGTTGTTTCATTTTATTCCACTTCTTCGTAAGGGGTGAACCCATCGTCGTCGGTGTCGTTGGTAGGCGACTGGCTGCTGTCGGTCTTCTGCTGATTGAGGTTCTGGCGGTTGAGGTATCTGTTGGGCAGTTCAAGGAGGTAGTTGACAACCATGATGACAAGACTGAAAAGGACGGCCCAGCCGAAGTGGTCGACATGGAATCCAGAGACCAGTCCGGAGGCTAGCATGATAATGAGAGTGTTGATGATGAAGAGTGTGATGCCCAATGTGATAGGATTGGATGGCAGGGCGATGACGATGAGGATAGGACGAAGGGTGTTGTTGAGGATAGAGATGACGAGGGCTGTGAGGATTACGGCGCCAGCCGACTTGACGGTGATACCTGGCAGGAGCCAGGCACCTGCCATGACGGCTATGGAGAGCACTACAAGTCGCATCAGACAGCCGCCTTGGCTGGTGTAGAAGTGACCATCTTTGTTTACGGTGACTTTCATTATAGTGTTAGTGGGTGAATGCAGGAATGTGTGTGTACATTAAAAAGAAATAGGTCCTTTGCCTTCACGGACGACGGTGACGCCGTCACTGCAGTCGACAACGGTGGAGGGTTCGGTGTCGGCTATGCCTCCGTCGACCACGATGTCCACACGGTGTCCGAAGCGTTCGTGTATGAGCTCGGGGTCGAGGTAGTTCTCCTGCTCATCTTCGTCGTCGAGGGGGCGTACAGAAGTGCAGATGAGGGGGGCTCCCACCTCCTCGATAATGGCGCGCAGGATATCGTTGTCGGGCACTCGGATGCCAATGGTTTTGTTGGCATTCTGATAGTTGCGTGGCACTGCTCCCGAGGCTTCCATGATGAAGGTGTAGGGGCCGGGAAGACATTGTTTGAGCAAAGCGAAGGTGTCTCGGTCGATGGCTCGCATGTATTCTGAAGCCTGGCTCAGTGAGGCACAGAGCATCGAGTATTTGGCTTGCTTCAGACGGTAGCCTTTCAGCTGTGCGATAGTGTCGGCAGTCTTCTTGTGCTCCATGGAACAGCAGAATGCATACAGCGTATCGGTGGGTAGGATGGCAATGCCACCGCCAGTCAGGATGTCGGACACATGCCTGACTTCCCGTACGTTAGGATTACCGTTGTATAATTTTATAATCATATTGTCTATAAAAAACAAATTGCAAAAGTACAAAATAAATTTGGAAAAGTTGAAACCTTCAAAATATTTTTTTCTTTTATTCGTTAAAAAGAACATGAAAACTAATGGAATCAAGATAATGACGCTTGCGGTTTTGCTTGTGGCGGAGCTGGCGGGAGTCGGTGCACAGAACGTAAAGTTCGATGATTGGTTCACCGGCGGGACGCTGCGGGTGGATTGTCTGAGGGAGGGGTCGGCGATGGGCGACACTGTCTGGGTGGAGAATTGGGTATACCGTCCAGGAGGATGGTTCGGTTCACGCACTCAGATGATTGACCCCTTCGATAACGGCGACTACCGAGTGGAGATGCGTGATGCTGCAACGGGTCGGGTGCTCTATTCGCGTGGCTATAGCAACCTCTTCCGCGAGTACAAGGACACGCCAGAAGGGAAGACGACGTCGAAACAATTCCAGGAGACACTGCTGCTGCCCAGACCCAAGGGCAAGGTGTTGATAGCCTTGCAGAAGCGTGACAAGGAGACCTTGAAGTTGTTTGACCAGACGGTTGCATCGTTCGACCCAGAGGTGGACGAGTTGGTGCCGTGTTTTATGATTACCACGGCAACTCCCGACGTGCCGGAGCCGGCTGTCGCCTACGAGATTCATGGCGATCCCAGTGTGAAACTCGACGTGGCTTTCGTGATGCAGGGCTTCGACGACGACACACTGTACTATCAGAGCGTCTGTCGCCGCATGGCCGAAGGATTCTTCAAGAACGAGCCGTTCCGCAGCCATCGTAACGATTTCAACCTCTACTTCATCCGGGGCAACGTGGGTGCGGAGTATAATACCTTCGGTTCCGACCGCTATTTGATGACGCTCAAGTTGTGGTCGCTGCATTGGTGGCTCTATGACACTCCCGCTGACCATATTATCATTGTTGTCAACAACAAGAAGTATGGTGGAGGCTCCATCTATAATTTCTACTCTGTCACATCGTTGAATGAGATGGCCGAGTATGTGCTGCCGCACGAGCTAGGACATGGCATCGGCGGCTTGGCCGACGAGTATGTCGACGAGGAACTCAGCTACGCCGATATCCATCGTACCTCCTATGAGCCGTTGGAACCCAATATCACGAATCTTGTTGATTTCCAAAGCAAGTGGCAATCGACGCTGCCGGCAGGTACGCCGGTGCCTACGCCCGATGTCGACGTGCCTCGAAAAGAGAATGGCCCTTTGGGTGTTTACGAAGGCGCAGGCTATAGTGGCAAGGGTGTCTACCGTCCGGCTATGCATTGCATGATGAGGGATTATGCACCGTTCTGTCCGGTGTGCATGAAGAGACTGGAGGATATTTTCTTGTTGTACACTAAATAAGGTTTTGAGTTGATGGGTCAGGTATAGATTAAAACGTTCTTGGAGTTTAAGACAATGAAAAGGCTAATATATATTTTCCTTGTGGCGACTATGTCGTTCTTATCGCAAGGGTGCGAGAGTGAGAGTTTTGTAAGGGATGATGGCAGTGTGGAGCTTGTGTTCTCGGCTGACACGGTGGCTTTCGATACCGTGTTTACCACCGTTGGGACAGCGACGAAGAGGGTGACGGTGTACAACCATACGGGTGACAACCTGCTGCTGAGCAGTGTGACCCTTGAGGGAGGCCGTGCGAGCCGCTTCCGCCTGAACGTGGACGGCGACACATCGTTGGTGGCGCGGGGGGTGGAGATAGAGGCTGGCGACAGCATCTTTATCTTTGTTCAGGCGAATATCAATCCTAACGACAACCGGCAACCCTTCCTTGTAGAGGACGCCATCAGTTTTAGCAATGGCCAGCGGCTGCCGCTCACGGCTTGGGGACGCAATGCCATATATCACATCACGCCACGCGACTCAGTGTGGTTGCGCATAGGAAACGAGACGTGGACAGATAGTCTTCCTCACATTGTGCTGGGCAATATCTTGGTGAGTGAAAACTGCATGCTGCGGCTGCTGCCGGGAGCAGAAGTGTATTTCGGAGACAATGCTATGCTGATAGTGGACTCGGCGGCACGTCTGGTAGCACAGGGAACGGCAGAGCATCCGATTCTTTTTACTTCGCTGCGCCACGACGGCTGGTACAGTTTCCTTCCGGGGCAGTGGCAGACGATATGGTTTTACAACTACAGTGTGGGCAATGTGATAGACCATGCAATAATAGAAAACGGCACGGGTGGGCTGAGAGGCTACCCAGCATCGCAGCTGGCGGTGAACAATTGTATCATACGCAATATGAGCGATTGCGGCATTATCGGACAAGGAGCTACTATTACAGGTCGTAACCTGTTGATATACGATTGTCTGGCAAGTTTCACGGCATTGATAGGTGGTAACTATGACTTCCGTCGCTGTACTTTCGCCAACTATTGGAGTTATAGTGGGCGGAAGGTAGAGTCCATTGTGTTGAGCAACAGCATGTATGTGAATGGCGAGATTGTGGGAGGAAATTTGGAGAAGGCCGATTTCACGGATTGTATTGTATGGGGTACTTTCAGTAGCGGTGAGGTATTTTTGAGCGAGCAGGAGGGTTTCTCATTCAACCATCGTTTTCTCCATAGTATTGTGAAAGGTGGTGAATGGGATGAAGATCCGATGTTTACCGACCCTAGAGAGGATGACTACACACTTCAGGAGGGCTCTCCGGCGATAGGAATCGGGTACGATTTTGAATGAATGTTGAATATTGAATTTTGAAATTATGTACGAGTATTTTGAAGGGGAATTGGCTTCGTTGGAGCCTACGCAGGCGGTGGTAGATTGTGGAGGTGTGGGATACCTGCTGGAAATAACACTGAATACCTATGAGTCTTTGCGTAAGCAGGGGAATCAAAGAGTTAAACTCTTTGCCCACCATGTGGTACGTGAAGACGCACAGCAACTGTTTGGTTTTTTTGACATGTCGGAGCGCGAGATGTTCCGTCTGCTAGTAGGAGTAAACGGTGTTGGAAATCAGACGGCCCGTGTGATGCTGTCGTCACTCACCGTTGAAGAGCTGCGAGCTGCCATCCAAACACAGGATGTGAAGAAAGTGCAGCGAGTGAAAGGAATAGGAGCCAAGACGGCGCAGAGAATTGTGCTTGAACTGGCGGACAAGATAGGAACGAAGGGAATCCAAGGAACTCTGGGAATTCAAGGGGGACAAGTAAACCAGGCGAGAGATGAGGCGATGACAGCGCTGACGATGCTTGGTTTTCCGAAAGCTGCGGTGGAAAAACTACTTACCGCATCGGACTGGTACCACGAGGATGGCAGTGCGATGACTGTGGAGGAAATTGTGAAAGAGGGATTGCGTAGACTTTGAGTGAAAAAAATCCTTTTTAGAAATTTTAATTATATTTAGCAACTCTGGGACGCAATAATTGTTCCAGAGTAGCGTTTATATAGTGTTTATGGATTCTTGTGTGTGATTGAGAACGTAGAAAATTGAAAACAGAAAAGCTGAAATATACAACCCGATATATACTCCTGCTCCTGCTGCTGTTCTGGTGCGCAGAGGCGAGTGGCCAAAGCGACACATCGGCCTATAGTCCGATGGGAAGTGGTTATACCCCCTCGTCGATGAAGACAGAGGTGGAGTATGATGCAACGACGGGAAGTTATGTAAGGGTGACAAAGCTTGGCAATATGGTGCTCAACAGGGAGTATATGACCTTTGAAGAGTATCAGGACTGGAAGATGGATGAGTTGATGCAACAGTACTGGAACGACAAGAAAGAAGGGACAGTACTGGATAACTCGGAAGGAGGCCTGCTGAGCAAGATACCGGGATTCAGCCAGATTAGTGAAAAGCTGGAGGGTCTGATGGGGAAACCCGAGATCAAAATTACTCCCAGTGGCAGTGCCGAACTGACGTTCCAGATAGTGAATAACTATCGCGATGACCCGCAGCGCGACGCAAGTGAACGCAGTGTGACAACCTTCGATTTCGATGAGAATCTGCAGATTAACCTGAATGCTAAAATAGGCGACCTTATCAGTTTCGACATTAACCAAAATACCCATGCAACCTTCGACTTCGAGAATCAATTGAAGTTGAAGTATGAAGGTAAAGAGGATGATATCCTGCAGTTGTTTGAGGCTGCCGACATTTCTTTCCCGCTTCAGACGACGCTCATCAAAGGTAGTCAGCAGCTGTTCGGCTTCCATACAAGACTGAAATTCGGCAAGCTGAGTATTGATGCCGTGCTGAGCGAAAAAGAGACCAGTACGGAGAATATGCAGGTGCAGGGAGGTGCCAGCAGTCACGAGTTCGAAATTAGAGCCGATGAATATGAGGACAACAGGCACTATTTTATTGCGCAGTATTTCTATGACAACTATAACCGAGCCATGAGTACACTCCCTGTGGTGAACTCGAATGTGAAGATATTGAGGATCGAAGTGTGGCGAACCAATGTGGGTGCTGCGGTGACGCAGAACCGTAATATCGTCGCCTTGACCGACTTGGGAGAGGGCGTTCCGTCGAATGCACGTGTCCATGGAAGTGGCCCTCAGCTACCTGGCAATGGTGCTAACGACTTATTTCAATTGGTGAACCCGGCAAGCATTCGCAGTGTGAACTCGGTGACCGGATATATGCAGGGAGTGGGATTGACGGCAGGAACGGACTATGAAAAGGTGGAGAGTGCTCGGTTGTTAAACAGCAATGAATATACGTTTAACCGTGAGTTGGGATTCATCTCACTTAACCAACCGTTGGCCAACGACCAAGTCTTGGCTGTGGCTTTCCAGTATCAGGTAGTAGGTGACACCACGGTGTACCAAGTTGGAGAATTGACAACAGACGGAGTGAATGATCCTAATACACTTATTGTAAAACTGCTGAAGGGTACGACGGTAGATACCCATCATCCGCTGTGGAAGTTGATGATGAAGAATGTCTACTTCTTGAAGAGTAGCCAGTTGAGTCGTGACGGATTCCGCTTGAACGTATTGTACGAAAGTGCCGAAGGTGGCGTGGGTGTGGGCTTTTTTACGGAAGGTCCGCGTCAGGGAGTACCGCTGATTGAATTATTCGGCATGGACCGAATGGATGCAAGCCAGAGTTACTACTATGCCGACGGAGTATTCGACTGGTTTGATTCGGCAGCCTACAAGGGCGGTCTGATCCAGGCCTCTACGGGAAGAATCTTTTTCCCCTATGTTGAACCTTTCGGCAAGGATCTGAGGACAATATTAGGCGACGATGAGATGGCTAACCGCTATTGTTTTGACTCGCTCTATACTATGACGCAGACATTGGCCCAACAGTATGCTGAACGCAACAGGTTTTACTTGGAGGGCTATTATACCAGCAGTGTGAGCGGTGAAATCAGTTTGGGCTATAGTGTGACACAAGGCAGTGTGACGGTGACGGCAGGTGGAATGCCATTAATTGAAAATGTGGATTACACCGTGGACTATACCATGGGAACAGTGCGTATCATCAACGAGAGCATTCTGAGTTCCGGTACGCCCATCAGCGTCAGTTCAGAGAACAACTCATTCAGCATGACGACCAAAAGGATGATGGGTCTGCATCTGAACTATGAGTTTGAACCCGATTTTAACCTTGGGGCCACAGTGATGAATCTGCATGAGAAGCCCTTGACACAAAAAAACAACTTTGGCGACGAACCGACGAGCAATACTATCTGGGGTGTTGACTTGAATTGGAGAGGCGAGGTGCCGTTGATCACGAAATTGGTGGACATGATTCCTGGCATTGATACCAAAGCACCGAGCAATCTGACGCTGACGGCGGAATTTGCGCATTTCATTCCAGGAATGTCACGAACCGGCATGTCGGAGGGTAGTGTGAGTTATGTGGATGACTTCGAAGGCGCAGAAAGCAGCATTAATCTTACAACAGTGAACTCGTGGTTCCTGGCCAGTACACCTCAAGACTGGCAACGATCGATGGCGATGTTTCCAGAGACGGCTCCGGGCAGCGGTCTGGCATACGGCTTCAACAGGGCTAAACTGGCATGGTACCGCATCAGCAATGATTTCTACAATAGTGGCACGCGACCGTCTAATATCAATGCAGACGATTTGTCCAAGCCTTATGCAAGAAGGATCTATGAGCAGGAGGTCTTCCCCAACAAAGACCGTGTTGCAGGTCAGCCGACCTATGTCTATGAGTTGAACCTGGCTTATTATCCAGAAGAAAAGGGACCTTACAACTACGACGTAGCACCTACGGCGTTCAGTGCTGGTATTACTGATAGCGGAAAGCTGGTGAATCCTAAGAGCCGTTGGGGCGGTATTATGAGGAAACTGGACTACACCGATTTTGAGACACAGAACATAGAGACGATTGAGTTCTGGCTTATGGACCCGTTTATTGAGAATCCAAACCACACGGGTGGCAAGTTATATATCAATTTGGGTGATATAAGTGAAGATATTTTGCGCGATGGCAGGAAAGGTTTTGAAAACGGGTTGCCTACAAGTGCTGTGGTGGTCAATGTGGATACCACTATCTGGGGTCGAGTGCCCACTACACAGCCTATAGTCAACGCCTTTGACAACGATGCTCAATCGAGAATGTATCAGGATGTGGGTTATGATGGCTTGAGTGGTACCCATGGCATGAATGACGAGCAGACGTTCTTCGCGAACTACTTGGAAGCTATTGCCCAGCGCTATGGGACGGCTTCGGTGGCTTATCAGAAGGCGGCGGAAGATCCCTCAAGTGACGACTTCCGCTATTTCCGGAGTTCGTATTATGATGCGAACAACGTGAAAGTTACCGACCGCTACAAACTGTACAACAACCCCGAAGGTAATTCGCCGGTGGATGACGATACTGACGAGGACTACATGACGAGTGCTAGTGCTTATCCCAACGTGGAGGACATCAATAAGGACAATACCTTGAGCGAGGCCGAGAACTACTACCAGTATGAAATAGACTTGCGTCCCGACAGGATGGTGATAGGAGAGAACCATATTGTAGACATTCAGGAAGCTCTGAATGTGCAGTTGGCGAATGGAGAGACGACAACGTGCCGTTGGTACCAGTTCCGTATTCCTATCCGGGAGCCGGATCAGAAGGTGGGTAGCATCAATGGATTCCAGTCGATTCGTTTCATGAGGATGTTCCTGAACGATTTCGAAGAGCCTGTGATATTACGTTTTGCCACACTGGACCTGCTGTATTCCACCTGGAGGAAATACAGCGAGGATTTGCTGCAGCCTGGTGATTATGTGACAGGAACGACAGAGGAGACGAGTTTCAATATTTCGACAGTGAACATCGAAGAGAATGGAAGCCGTCAACCTGTACCTTATGTGCTTCCTCCAGGAATTGAACGTGAGGAGTGGTATTCGAGTGGTAACAGCTACACGCAACTCAATGAACAGGCAATGGCGTTGGATGTGGATCAGCTGTCGAGTGGCGATGCAAGAGCCATCTATCGCTCGACGAGCTATGATCTGCGCCAGTATGGTCACATGAAAATGTTCGTGCATGCTGAAAAGAAGTATGTCGCGGAGCAACTGGAGGATGACGATTTGGTGCTCTTTGTACGTTTAGGAACGGACTATACGAGCAATTATTACGAGTATGAGCTGCCCCTGAAACTCACAGCGTGGAACACACCGCCAGATGATCCCTATGCCATCTGGCCACGCGAAAACAATGTGGATATCGACTTGCAGAGGATGACCGAAATCAAAACCAACCGCAATAGACGTATACGCAGTGGGGAAAGTGGTTATTCTCCGTCATTGCTCTACAGTGAGATGATCGACGGGAAGAAGTATACTGTTTTAGGAACACCAAACCTTGGCAAGGTAAAGGTGATTATGGTGGGTGTACGGAATCCAAAGAAAGAAAGTTTGACCGACGGGAATAATATGTTACCCAAGTCGGCGATAGTCTGGATTAATGAGTTGAGGTTAAGTGATTACCTGAACAAAGGTGGTTGGGCAGCCATGGCATTAGCGAGGACCAATCTTGCCGATGTGGGCAACCTTTCGGTTTACGGCAGTTATACTACGGCGAACTTTGGTAACCTGGAAGACCCGCTCATCAAGGAAGAATTGATGAACACTTTCACCTTCCAAACTACTGTCGACATGGAATTGTCCAAGTTCCTTCCTGAAGAGTGGGGCATGCATATACCGCTGTATTTCGACTATAATCGCGAGATTGGAAGTCCGGAGTACAATCCCTACAACCCTGATGTGTTGCTGTACGACGATCTCGATACATACACTACGTCTGAGGAACGTGACAGCGTACGTCACATGACGCAGCGTCGCAAGTCGACAACCAACCTGACGTTGGCCAACGTGCGAAAGGACAGAGTGGGGAAGGACGCTTTGAAGCAGCACTTCTATGACATAGAGAATTTCTCGTTTTCGTATGCCTATAGCGGCGAGCGTTCAAGTGATGAGGAAACGGAACACTATAGCAAAGACCAACACAGGGGCGGTTTCTCTTACAATTACAGTCTGCAGCCTCAGCCAGTGAAACCGTTCGAAAAAGTGAAGTTGTTTAAGGATAAGGCATGGAAGATACTGAAGGAGTTCAACTTCTATTATCTTCCCAAAAACATTAGTTTCTCCACAGAGATTTATCGTGATTTTGAAGAGACTCTCCTAAGAAACAAGAGTGCTGCATTGGTTATTATCAAACCTACTTATTTTAAGCAGTTTACATGGCAGCGGAACTATGGTTTGCAGTATGACCTGATGCGGTCATTCCGTATACAATATTCCGCAAACGCCAATGCCCGTATCGAAGAACCTGTGGGTCGCATCGAAAGTTCGTCAGCGAGCGATTCCATCTGGCATTCGATAGCACGAGGAGGAACTATGCAGAACTTCCAGCAGACAATCAATGCCACCTATGATCTCCCCATAGGGAAACTCCCCTATATGGACTTTCTGAAGATGCCTCTGACTTACCGCACAAATTATACCTACCAGGGCACTACACAGGCACTACAGTCACTAGGTTCGGTGTTGCAAGGTTCGTCGACGTTCCAAGTTTCGGCCACGGCCAATCTGCAAACCTTGTACAATAAGATACCTCTGCTGAAGGCTGCCAATGCCCCGGCGAGTCCATCCAAGAATACGAAACAGCCAAACAAGAGAAAGAACCAGCCACAGTTGACACCTCAGGATTCTCTTGCGATGGCCGACAGTCTGCGACATGTGGAATTGATGGAGACTCTGAAGGAAATAGGCTATTTTGGTCTGCGACTCGTGACGGGTGTAAAGGACTTCAGTCTACAATATAATGTCACTAACGGATCCCGTCTTCCAGGCTATATGGGTGAACCCAAGTTTGTGGGGCTTGACCCACGCAATGCATGGACCCCTGGGGTGGGGTATATCTTGGGTTACGATATGGACGTAGCAGAAGACCTTTTAAGGCGCGACTTGTTGTCGAAAGACTCTTTGTTTAATATGCCACATGAAAGGACTGGCAACAGGGTGTTTACGTTTCAAGCCAATGTGGAGCCTATTCGCGACTTCAAGATAGTTGTTAACGCAACACAAAACTATACCTCTCGGGATGAATACTACTATAAATACCTTACTGATAGAGGTTACGTGGACGGTCCTTTGTCGGAGCGTATGATGGGAAGCTATACGACGACGACATGGAGTTTCCTCACGGCTTTCACCAACTCTGATGACCTCTTTGCCCAATTCTTGGAGAATCGTTCCGTTGTAGCTGGACGTCTGGCGGAATCTAACCCAGATCCCTACAACGATCAGATGGTACTCGACACCATGAACGGACAATATTATCCCGCTGGCTATAGCGCCAACTCGCAGACTGTGTTGTTGACTGCTTTTTTGGCTACCTATTTAGGGAAGGATCCCGCAAATCATACCTTCTCTCCTTTCCAACGTTTCCCATTGCCAAACTGGAATATAAACTATAATGGATTGAACAAGATAGAGTTCTTGAAGAAATGGTTTACCAATATTACCCTTTCTCATCGCTATACCTCTACCTATAGTATCGGAAACTTCTATACCGATGCTACCATTTCGGGATTGGATGACTATGATTATGGTGCGGAAACACAAGTGAATAGTATGGGTGATTATGTGCCGCCGGTGAGTATGGAAAGTGTACAGATCACAGAGCAGTTCAACCCGTTGATACGTATCTCTGTCAATATGGTGAATAGTTTTCAGTTCAACTTCTCCATCCAGAAGAATCGTACTTTGATGCTCTCATTCTCGAACAACCAGTTGACCGAGACCACGCGTGACGGATTCACTATCGGTGCAGGCTACCGTTTCAAGGATATCGCTTTCAATGTGCGTTTTGCCGATAAGGTGCACAAACTGAAGAGTGACTTGATTGTACAGCTTAATCTGACGTACAATAGCAATATGACTAATATCAGGAAGATCAACCAGAACCTCAGTCAGATTTCGTCGGGTAGCTCTGTGTGGATGGCCGAGCTGAGTGGAGAGTATGCATTGACAACAAATCTCACGTTGAGGGCATTCTTCCAAACCAATATTAACACTCCCTATATTTCCAATTCGTATCCCAACTCTACTACTAAAGGCGGACTTATGGTAAGATTCTCATTCTAGATGAGCGTTGTCAAGCCTTGAAAACATTGAAAAAAGAAAAAAGTGAAAAAAGATAGATTCAAAAATTTTGACGATGAGGTGCGCGAGCTGGTGCTTGACTTCGAAAACACTGTTCTTCGAGGGGAGAGTCAGTTTTTTGATGTCGACGAGCTGGAGATTATCATTGACTACTATTTTGAAGTGAATGACCAAAAGCCACTGGAACGGGCTGTGAAGTATGCCGAACAACTCTATCCCGACAACACTGCTGTTCGTTTGCGAAGAGCACATCTGATGATGGCCCACGAGGAATACAAGAAAGCATTGGCGGTGTTGAACAGAATGCGTGAAGAGGAACCTGAGAATACCGATGTGGCCTATTCTCTTGGTGTCGCAAATGGTGCAGTAGGAGAATCGAAAAAGGCTATCGCCTATTTTAAAGAAGCTGCTTCTGACGGCTGGATGCTCGGTCGCATTTATGCCAATATGGCCGAGGAATACTACAAGCTGAAAGATTTCGATATGGCATTGAATTACTACCAAAAAGCCATGGAGAGCGATTCGTGCGAGGATATTGCCATCTACAATTATTACGATGTATGCAGTGAGACTGGCAGGGTCGAGGAGGCTGTGGATTATTTGAAAAAATATGTGAATGAACAGCCGTACTGCAAAGAAGCATGGTATTGTCTGGGATGTGCTTACCGTGACCTGACACTTTATGAGAAGGCAGTGGATGCTTTTGAGTTTGCCATTGCTATAGATAAGAGTTTCATCGATGCCTATGCCACACTCTCTCAGACGCAGGATTTTATGGGACATCTCAGTGAGGCGGTGACAACGATGCTAAGAGCTCTCGATCATAGTGACGATCATTCCAGAATCTACCGCACGATAGGTTCGCTCTATGCACGAGAGTCCAATTATGACACCGCTGTGGCTTATTTCAGGAAGTCTATAGATGATAATCCTACGGATGCGGAATCCTATGCTTCGATGGCTGTCTGCTTCGCCGAGACGGGAGACTTGGCAACAGCGGTTTCTAATGTGGAAAAAGCCCTTCATGTCATGGAGCTCAACCCGTCTGGGTTTTACCCTGACGGAAATCCTGATGTGCTGTGTGCAGCAGCTATGGTGTACGATTCTGTGGACGATTTTGAGAAGGCTTCTGAATATTATGAACAGATGATAGTCACAGGCTATTACACAGAACCACAGTGCCAGCTCTACACCCAGTTCCTCTTTAACCATCATGTCTATGATGTGATGGAGCAGTTTGCCGAGGAATCGCTAGATGTATATCCCCACAACTCGTTCTACAGCACCTATCTGGCTGCCGCTTATTTCTATACCAATCGCTACAATCGGGCCCGTAAGGTGTTACCCGATGTGTCTCCTGCAATGTTGGCAGAGATTTGCCCCGAGATTATCAGTCATCCTCTGTTGGGACCTCTTATCCCGGCAAGTCCGTGGGATGATAATGATGCAAACAATAAAGAATGAAGATATGAAGAAAACAATTGTCCTGACCCTAGTGCTTCTGATGGTTCTCCTGTCGGCCCCGACAACGATGGGTCAAGCCCCTGCCACCGCCCCAGACGAATCTCACGTATCCGCAGCCGCTGTCGTCGCAGCCGATTCTGCCAACCACTCTGGCTGGGTGGTGAAGTTTATGAACTTCCTCGGCACGAGCTATCTCGCTGTAGGCGTAGCCATGACCGTCGAGAGCTCATTCGTGCCTTTCCCTTCAGAGATTGTCATTCCCCCAGCGGTAATGGTTGCCGCCGACCCTACCGCCGACAACAACATGAACGCATGGCTTATCATCCTCGTCGGCACCCTCGGCGCACTGTTAGGTGCCTTTATCAACTATTTCCTCTCCCGATGGCTCGGACGCCCCATCATCTATAAGTTCGTTGACAGCAAGTTGGGCCACATGCTTTCTCTGTCGGGCGAAAAGATGGAACGCGCTGAGAAATATTTCAACGACCACGGCGCCGTCTCCACCTTCGTGGGCCGCCTCATCCCTGTTGTACGCCAGCTCATCTCCATTCCAGCAGGACTCTCCCGCATGAATGTGGGCGTCTTCACGCTCTACACTTTCCTCGGCGCAGGCATCTGGAATTGCATCCTTGGCCTGCTGGGCTTCCTTGCGGTGAAGATGGGGGGCATGGAGTTCATCGACAAGTACAACGGCATACTCTCCAAGGCCATCATCGTAATCTTCATTCTGGTGGTGGGCTTCCTGATTGCCCGCCATTATATCAAAAAGAGAAAAACCCCTACACAACAATAATATCCCACGGCAATGATACCTAACGACATACGCTCCCAGTTTCCCATTCTCGACACTCAGGTCCATGGCCGTCCGCTGGTCTACCTCGATAATGCGGCTACCACGCAGAAACCCCGGCGTGTCATAGAGGCCCTTGACAGTTACTATCGCACCCTCAACAGCAATATTCACCGTGGTGCTCACCATCTGGCTGCCGAGGCTACAGAGCGTTATGAAACTGTACGCCGTCAGGTGCAACAGTTCATCCATGCACGCTATAGTCACGAGATAGTGTTCACACGTGGCACTACTGAGAGTATCAATCTCGTGGCTTCTTCGTTCAGTAAATGCTATTTTACCGGAGACGATGAAGTTATCGTCTCCGGTATGGAACACCATTCCGACATTGTCCCTTGGCAACTGGCAGGAGCGACCTTACGCCCCATTCCTTTCAGTGACGAGGGGGTGCTTGATCTTGAGTCTTTCGAAAAGCTCTTCTCGCCAAAGACTCGTATTGTTGCTGTCAATCATGTCTCCAATACCCTCGGTACTGTCAACCCAGTGGCTGACATTATTCGTATTTCCCATAGTCATGGAATACCCGTGCTTGTCGACGGTGCTCAGGCAGTCTCTCATCTTGCTGTCGACGTACAAGCCTTGGGATGCGACTTCTATTGCTTCTCGGGTCATAAGATGTACGGCCCCATGGGAGTGGGTGTCATGTATGGTCGTGAAGAACTCCTCAATGAGATGCCTCCTTACCAGGGAGGGGGGGAGATGATTTCTGAGGTCTCATTTGAGCATACCACTTATAACCAGTTGCCCTTCAAGTTTGAGGCTGGTACCCCCTCGGTAGGTGACGTTATTGCCTTGGGCGAGGCTCTGGCGTTCATGAAGGAGGTGGGGATCGATAGTATCGCTGCCCATGAGGAAGATCTGTTGCGGTATGCCACAGAGGGTCTATCCCGAATTTCCGGAGCCCGTATCTTTGGTACAGCACCTAATAAAACATCGGTAATCTCATTTCTCGTTGGAGAGACTCATCCCTACGATGTCGGTACGCTCCTCGATCAATTGGGTATCGCTGTGCGTACAGGTCACCATTGTACCCAACCCATTATGGATCGTTACGGCATCCCTGGTACCGTCCGTGCCTCTTTTGCTGTCTATAACACTCGCGCCGAAGTCGACACGTTCCTCTCGGCTATGGAACGAATTATACCGATGTTACAGTAGTTATGCTTACGACATTACATATTGAGAATTACGCCCTCATCCGTGAATCGGATATCCGTTTTGGTGATGGATTCGTTGTCATTACAGGCGAGACAGGTGCCGGTAAGAGTATCCTTCTTGGTGCTCTCGGTCTGTTGTTGGGGCAGCGCGCTGACACTGCGGTGTTGGCCGACAAAAAACGCAAGTGCATTGTTGAAGCCCGTTTCGACATAAGCGGTTTGGAACTGCAGGGCCTTTTCGAGGAGGCCGATGTCGACTATGACGACATGCTCATTCTTCGTCGTGAGATTCTGCCATCAGCCAAGAGCCGTGCTTTTGCCAACGATACTCCAGTGCAACTGCCTTTTCTTAAAGCGTTGGCTCCACGGATTATCGACATCCACTCGCAGCATCAAACCCTTCTTTTGGCTGATAGTCATTTCCGACTCTCTCTTCTCGACACTCTCGCTTCCCAACCGGCCACTAGCCAACGGCCGTTGGCTGCATATCAAGCTGCATATCAGGAATACTCGAGCCTCAAGCGTAACCTCGAAGCTCTCACTGTTGAAGAGACGCAGAACCGGAAAGATGCAGACTACCTGCAGTTCCAGTTTGACGAGCTCTCCAACGCCCAACTGTCAGCTGGCGAGCAGGAATCCCTTGAACAGGAGTCGCAGCTCTTGGCCCATGCAGAAGCTGTACGCGAGGCACTTGCCAACGCCTCGTCTTGTATCGACGATGACAGCGACCTCTCCACTCTTTTGCGTTTGCGCCAGGCTAAGGGCACTCTTTCTCATATCGTCTCCTATCACCCTGAAGCGGAAGGACTCCTCGCCCGTCTCGACTCAACACTTATCGAGCTTGATGATCTCCATTCTTCGCTCGCCTCGCTTTCAGAGAGTGTCGTTTACAGTCCTGAGCGACAGCAACAGGTCGACGAGCGGCTGGCTCTCTTATACCGCCTAGAAAAGAAGCATTCTGTCGACACTGTCGAGGAGCTTATCGACATTCGGGAGGACCTTGATTCCCGTCTGCAATCCATCTCATCCCTCGACGACCGCATCCGTGACCTGATGAAACAGGTGGACCAGGCCTTTGCTGCTATGCAGTCGGCAGCAGAGATTTTGTCTGTCTCGCGTCAGAAAGCAGGAGCTCTGATGGAGAAAAATATCCTGCCCATCCTTCATGACCTCGGAATGGCCGATGCTCGCTTCGAGGTTCATGTTGAAGAATCTGCTTCTTATGGAGCATGGGGACATGACGATGTGGCGTTTTTCTTCAATGCCAATCGCGGCGGTGAACTGCGAGACCTCACCAAGGTGGCTTCTGGAGGGGAGCTCTCGCGCCTGATGCTTGCCATGAAGAGTATGCTTACAACCCACTCGTTGCTCCCCACAGTCATTTTCGATGAGATTGATTCCGGTGTGAGTGGAGATATCAGTGTGGCCGTGGGACATATCATGCGCCGCATGGCCGAGAAGATGCAGGTCGTCGCAATCTCTCATCTCCCACAGATCGCCGCCTGCGCCACACAACATCTAAAAGTCTACAAACAGGTTGAGGACGCCTCCGACCGCACCGTCTCGCTTATTCATGAGCTGTCGCTTCAGGAACGCCTTACAGAGGTTGCCGTAATGCTCAGCAGCGACCCTCCGACATCCGCCGCACTACAGACCGCCAGTGAATTGATGAAAAAATGAAATATTACCTCATAGGATACATGTATTGCGGGAAGTCCACTTTCGGCCCCAAATTGGCGGCGGAAAAAGGAATGGATTTTCTGGATCTCGACAGGGCCTTCGAATCGAAGTATCATTACACCGTATCTCGGTTTTTCTCGGTTTTCGGTGAGGAGGCTTTCCGTAAACTGGAGACACAGATGCTCTATTCCACTGCCGACCTTGACAACATCGTCATCTCCTGTGGCGGTGGCACCCCATGCCATAGTGGCAATATGGATTTCATTCTTTCCCATGGCACGGCCATTTATCTCCAGATGTCGGTCGAGTCATTGGTGGCACGGGCTCTCCGCAGCCGCAATCCACGCCCCTTTATGCACGGTCTTCCCGAAGAAGATCTCCGCGTTCGTATTGGACAACAACTGAAAGAGCGCGAAAGCATCTACCTTCGCGCCCCCATTGTCCTTGATGGGACCAATCCCCATCTGACGTAAAAACAGAGTTTTTTAGTACTGGAATACGCTTCCGCCTAGGAACTCGCGCATAATCGAGTTGTAAGGGATGAATTTGTCATCGATGGGGAGCAGGAGTTCCGAGAAATTCAGCAGCTGCTGCGCCGAGGAATACTCCTCGCAGTCTTCCGGCACTTGCTTCAGCAGGGGTTCTGCATAGCGTTTCAACACACCCAATTCATAAAGCAGGGCACTGTTGAACATTACATTGGCATTCTCCTGATATGGGAAGATGTGCTTTCTCTCGCCACGCACCACCTCGGGCCACCGCCGCAAGGTTTCGTAGGCGTTCCAGCCTCGGAAATTGTTGTCTCTCACAATTCGGCGCACCAGTCGGTTGTCGGTGCCGTGGATGATATTCTGGCTGTCGATGGAAAGCTGCGTAAGCGCTGACACGTACACTTTGTACTTCAGTCCTTCTTCAATGTCGGCCGTCAACTTGGGGTTTAGGGCGTGGATGCCCTCCACCACAAGGATGCTGCGCGGTCCAAGCTTCAGCTTTTTGCCACTATAGAAGGGTTCACCCTTGATGAAGTCGTAGGTGGGAATCTGCACCTCCTCACCGCGGAAGAGGGTGTTTAGGTGTTCGTTCAGTAATGGAATGTCCAGAGCGTCGACACTTTCGAAGTCATACTCTCCGTTTGGCAGTTTTGGAGTACGGTCGCGTCCCAAGAAATAGTCGTCGAGCGACAGTTGGTTCACGTCGTAGCCGAGTACCGAGAGCTGTACGCTAAGTCTCCGACACGACGTTGTCTTGCCTGAGCTTGACGGGCCTGCCAGCAGCACCATCTTGGCACCGCTCTGTCGCACTTGGTCGGCAATTTCGGCATACTTCTTTTCATGCAGCGCCTCGGCAAGCAGGATCAGCTCTTGTCCACCACCGTTGTAGACGATACGGTTGTAGTCGCCCACGGTCGACATGTGCAGCAGATCAACCCACTGGTGGTGTTCGCGGAAAATGTTGAACAGTTTGGGCGTGTTTGAGAACATCGACAGTTTGTCAGGATGCTCGGGGTCGGCACACAGCAACAGGTATCCGTCCTCGTAGGTGCGGAAGTCCCAGGTCGTCAGACAGCCTGTACTAGGAGCTAGCTTGCCATTGATTTTATGTACCGTTTCACCGAGGAAGTTCATCTCTATATATAGCTGGCGTAGATGCTCCAGAATATAGAGTGTCTTTGGCATGTGGCGAGGGCGGATGAGTTCGATGGCATCCTTTATCAACATGGTTTTCGACGTGAAGGGGATGTCCTGTTCCTGCAATGCTATCATGCGGTCGCGTACGGTGCTGCATACCTCCATGGGATCGGGTAGCACATAGTCCTCCACCGCCGATGTGATGCGGCAGTAAAAGCCGTTCTGCATAGAGTGATCGATGCTCAGTACGGCTTTGGGGTAACAATCGTGCACCGCCGTGTACAGCATCATTGTCAATGCATTCCGATACATCCGGAAACCCTGGCGGCTCGTTATATCCAGCAGTTGGATGGTCTTTGGATTGTAGATGCGGTATTGGAGTTGCTTCACCTTGTTGTTTACCAAAGCACCCAGCACAGGCCATCGCAACGGCTCGCCTTCGGCGGCTTTGCGCTTGGTGTATTCGTCGGCCAGGTCGGCCACGCATATGCCTTGTGGCACCATCATTCGCTCGCCGGTATTCGCGAGCACTATCTCCACGTCAGTCATTCCCATTTCGATTTTTGTTTTCCGGTTTTTATTTTGCCATCACTTCTTCAATCTCCTTCACGGTCTTGGGGATGGGCTTGCCCAGTACGCGGCAACCAGTCTTGGTCACCAGAATGTCGTCTTCGATGCGGATTCCGCCAAAGTCTTTCCACTTCTCCAGCTCGCGGTAGTTGATGAACTCCTTGCACTTGCCTTCGGCTTTCCACTTGTCGATGAGGGCGGGGATGAAGTAGCATCCAGGCTCGTCGGTGATGACGAAACCGGGCTGTAGACGGCGACCGCAGCGCAGGCTGCCTAGGCCGAACTGCTCGCTCGGGCGCGTCTCGCTGTCGTATCCCACGTTAATCTGGCCGTAGTTCTCCATGTCGTGCACGTCGAGGCCCATCATGTGGCCCAGACCGTGAGGCATCAGCAGGCTGTGGGCACCGGCTTCCACGATGTCGTCCACCTTGCCCTTCAGGATGCCGAGACCCTTGTAGCCCTCAGCCAGCTTGCGGCTGGCAGCCTGGTGCACCTCCTTGTAGGTGATGCCAGGCTTGGTGACACGGATGGCTTCGAGGTTGGCGCCCAGCACAATCTCATAGATGGCCTTCTGGCGTGCGTCGAACTTGCCGCCTACAGGCACCGAGCGGGTGATGTCGGAGCAGTAGTTCATAGCAGTCTCGGCACCGGCGTCCATCACCAGCATGCGTCCTTTCGTCAGCTTGTTGTTGTGGCCGTGGTTGTGCAGCGTCTCGCCATGGATGGTCATGATGACGGGGAAGCTCACGGGACCGTTGCCCTTCCATGCTTCACCTTCCATGTATCCGGCCAGCTCGTACTCGTAGCGGCCCGGCATGGCCATCTTCATGGCTCCCACATGCATGTTGTAGGCTGTGGCGATGGCTTTCTCTATCTCACGGATTTCCTCGGCGCTCTTGATGCTGCGCTGCTTCACGCAGGCCAGCGTCAACTCCATCGAGGCGTAGCGGTTCAGGGCTCCCGGCATTAGACCCAGCAGTTCGCCCAGCTGCAGCGCGATGTCGGCGCGGTAGGGTGGCAGAAAGTGGAACTTGGCACCGGCATGCTGGTCGACAAATCTCTGCAGGGCTTTCAGGTTGCCTGTGTGGGCCACACCCACGCTGGCCCCCAGTTCTTTCACACTTGGCAGTGGACCTGTCCAGATGATGTCGTCGATGTCGTAGTCGTTGGCGAAGAGATAGTCCTTGCCGTTGTCACAGTCTATGACGCCCACCAGGTCTTCACGCTGCAAACCGAAAAAGTAGAGGAAGGTGCTGTCCTGACGGAACCAGTATGTGTTGTCCTTGTAGTTGCACGGGGCCTCGTGGTTGCCCGGAAGGATGATGATGCCGCTCCCCACATCTTTGCGGAGTTGTTCGCGGCGGGCCATATAAGTCTCTTTCTTGAACATATTTTGGATTTTTATTTTTAATGTTTTCATTAACGGCGTATAGGGGAAAATATTGTGTGACAGGAGAGGATTCTTTTTGCCCGTTCGACGGGAAGATGTGTAACAAATAGTTTTACATTTCCCGTTGTCATCCTTTGGTCATCTCTTTGCTGAAAAAGAGGACAGTAAGAGGGGGGTAAGAGAAGAGTAAGAGATGAGTAAGAGTTGGTGTCTGCTAGATATTGATTTACAATGTGTTAGGTATTGTGTTTGTGATTTTATTCAAATTATTGATTTTGAGTATTTTATTTTTTTCAAGTCGAAGAATTAAGAATATTTTAACATATTTTTCACCTTGCTATGAAGTGAATACGGGGTGGGGTTGAATTGTTACATTTAGTGAAAAAAAAGTTAAAAACTTGTAGTGTTGGCTGGAATTACGTATATTTGCATTTTATAAATTTTTAGGGAAAAGAATTTAATTCACATAGTTTAAACCAATTAAAACAAACAACATGAAAAAGTTTCTACGAACTTTGATGCTCACGGCACTTTTGTTGCCGTTCGTATCGCAAGCGCAGGTGAACACCTATCTGTTCTCGACTGGCGTCGACAACACGAAGTGGTATACGTTCACCAGCGACAGTACGGTGCTCAAGGTTGGTTCTAACAACGATAGCTATGCTACGGCTGTGACCAACATTGGCTTCACCTTCACCCTGTCCGGTGTCGACTATACGCAGTTCTCCGTCAACAGCGACGGTACGATGCGTCTTGGCTCCACTGTGGTGGGAATGAGTAACTACACCACGCCGTTCAGCACTTCCAATGCTTCGGTCAATACCCCGAAGATTTGCGGTCTGGGATGTGATGGTTACCTGCTTGCCGCCAACGACACCACTTATGCCGACTACATCGCCTACCAGCTCTTCGGAACCGAAGGCAACCATGTCCTTGTGGTCGAGGTTTCCACGGGTACCTACAGTACCGCCACACGTGGTTTGCACTACAAATTCCAAATTCAGCTTGCGGAAGCTGATGGCAGCATCACTTTGATGTACTCGCCCGTGGCTCCTGCTGCCGCTCCTGCTGTTGTCCACCAGTTGGGTGTCGGCACCGGTGCCAATGACTTTGTCCTCTTCGACAACACCACTCACACTATGCAGACCTATACTGCCGGCACCACCACTACCAATGCCGCAGGTACTTGGCCCGATGCAGGTCGCTACTATACAATCTCCCCTGATCCTAACGCCTGCTATGCTGTCAGCGCTCTTGAAGCAACCAATGTGACAACCACTGAGGTGACCCTTGCTTGGAATGACGCCGGCAACAGCGGTGCTACCTACTCAATCGTTGGCGACAATGGTTCTGTTGTGGCTAGCGGGCTTACCGCTATGACCTATACTGTGACGGGCCTCACTGCCAATACAAGCTATACCTTCGGTGTGGTGGCCCACTGCTCGGCAGACCATTCTTCTTCCGCTACCACTATCACTGTCCAGACCCCTTGTGAAGCAGTGTCTGTTCCTTATAGCGAGAACTTCGACGATCTCACCACCAGCACTACTGCTGCCACGGGAGTCTATGTTCCCTGCTGGAATTTCACCATGACGGGCTCCAGCACCTATCAAGGTGCCACCTATCAGCCCAAGGTATACTATGGTACCACCCAGGCCAACAGCGGTAGCTACAGCCTGCGCCTCTATGGTAACTCCTACACCTGCCTGCCCCCGGTCAACGAGCCCCTGAGCGGTCTGCAACTCACCTTCTCACACTACACCAGTGGTGCATCCTATAAGTTGGTTGTCGGCGTAATGGAGGGTAATACCTTTGTGCCCATCGACACCATGACCACTGCCACCAGCACACATACTCCGGTGACTGTGTACTTCTCTGACTACACTGGCAGCAGCCGCACCATTGCCTTCTGCAATTACAACACCAGTGCCACCACTTACTATAGCTACCATTACATTGATGACGTGGTGGTTGACTATGTGCCGAGTTGTCTGCCCGTGAGGAATCTGACTGCCAGCAACATTACCTCCAGCAGCATCACCCTCAACTGGAATGACAACGTCAACACTGGCGCTACCTATTCAATCCTTGGAGCCGACGGTTCCGTGGTGGCTACTGGCATCAGTGATATGACCTACACTGTGACCGGCCTCACCCCCAATACTACCTACACTTTTGGTGTCGTTGCCCATTGTTCGGCTTCTGATGCTTCGACGGCTGTCACGATTTCGGTTCTCACCAGTTGTGGCGAAGAGACGATGCCTTGGAGCGAGAATTTCGACAACTGGACCGCCAAGTCGCCCTGCTGGCAGTTCCTCAGCGGTCAGCTTAACGGCGGTGCAGGTACCCCCACCACCAGCAGCTCTGCCTGGACTCTCAACACAAGCTATGGCTCTTATATCACCATCAGCGGCAAGGCCCTGACGATGAACCTCTACAGTACTAACCGCTATTGGGCTGTCACTCCCTATATCAGCATCACTTCCAACGATGCTTTGCTGAGTGTCGATGTGGCTGTCTCTGCCTGGAGTGCTGAAACACCCAACTATGATGACAACGACACGCTGGCCTTCGCCGTCAGTACCGACGGTACTACCTGGACCGTGTTGCGCGTGGTCGATTATATGGAACTCAATGCTATGGGTGGTACTTACACCACTGTCAACGTTCCTGTGACCGGATACAACGGACAAAATGTGCGCTTCGCCATCTATGGCGGCAGCGTCAGCGGCACCTCTCCCCATGACAACCGTATCGCTATCGACAATGTGACCGTGGACGTGGCTCCCGGATGTATGCCTCCTGCTGCTCTGAGCGTCAGCGCTATTGGTACTAACTCCGCCACTTTGACCTGGACTGGCAATGCCACCAGCTACAATGTGTATGCTCTTGGCGCCGACGGTAGCATTACCTTGGTGCAGAATGTCGCTACTCCCACTATCACCCTCTCTGGCCTGACCGCCATGACGCAGTACACTTATGGTGTGCGTTGCGTCTGCGGTTCCGAGGAGAGCAGCATGATTACTGTGACCTTCAACACCGCCTGCTCCGCCGTTGCGATCCCCTTTACCGAGAACTTCGAGACTTCCAGCGCAACGCTTGGCTGCTGGACTATGGATGAGGGCGACGGTGCATGGATTATCGGTACTGGCGACTATAGTGCAAGCACCGGTGCTTATGAAGGCACCGGCAACGCCAAGATTACCCACAGCTCCACCGGTAACGTGACCAAGCTTGTCTCGCCCGCCTTTGATGGTGTCGTGAATGGTATGACAGTTAGTTTTGCCTATGTGATGCGTGCCTGGAGCAGCGATATCGATGAACTTCGCGTTTACTCCCGTTCTTCGGAGACCGCTGATTGGCAGCAGATCTCCGAATATACTACCGCCGCTGCTACTTGGACTCTTGCAAGTGTGAACATCCCCGGCACTGTGTATCAGGTTGCTTTTGAATATACCGACAACTATGGCTATGGCGTTGGTATCGACAATGTGTCCTTCACCGAGATGAATGGCGGCAGTGACACTACCGGCAGTGATACTACCGGCACCTGCATGATCACCATCTTGGCTGGAGACGGCTACGGTGATGGTTGGGGCGATGCCACGCTCACCGTGAGCCAGAACGGTGCCACCCTGCTTTCCTACTCGATGGCTGACCAGAACGTGTTTAATACGCAAGTCAGTGAGACTGTCACTGTGAGTGTCAATGGCTCGCTGCCTGTGGTCTTCTCCTGGAATGATGGTGATGAAGATTACAACGACGAGGTCAGCTTCTCCATTTTGGACGGCGGCGGCGCAACGGTCTACACTGTTGCCGACGGCAGCCTCCTCTCGAACGGCGTTATCTTCACCCTCAACAATGCTTGCCCGAGCTGCTTGATGCCTAACGTGGTCCTTGACACTGTCACCACCACCACCGCCACCATCAGCTGGACCGGCAATGCCTCCAGCTACAGTATCTACAATGGCAATACCTTCGTGGCCAGTACCACCGGCAACACTTATACCTTCACTGGTCTCACCGCCGCTATGAGTTACAACTTCGGTGTGGTGGCCGTCTGCTCGGCTACCGACAGCTCGTCCATGGCTACTATCGCTGTTCGTACCGACTGCGCCAATGGTGGCTGCGAATTGACTGTTGTCACTGGTCCTTACGGTCTCCTGGGTGCAGGCATCGAAGTCAAGCAGAACGGTCTGATCCTGGGTGTTCTGACTGAAGCGTCGCAGGCTCAGGCAACTCTTACTATTAGCGTCTGCAGCGGTGTACCCGTGGAACTCAACTACATGCAGACTCCTTATGCAGCTTATGGCTACGATGAACTTGTCAGCTTTACCATTTATGATGGTGGCGGCGCAGTTGTTTACACCTGCACAGATGGCAGCACCATGACCGAAGGTCACATGACCTTGATCAACAATCCTTGCCCGAGTTGTGTCAATCCTGTTGTCACTGTTGGCGCAACTACTGTAAACTCCATCACCATCAACTGGACCGGCACTGCCAGCAGTTATAGCATCTACAACGGCACTACCTATGTGACTACCGTCAATGCCAATACCTATACTTTCACCGGCCTCACCGCTGCTACGGCCTACACCTTCGGTGTCGTAGCACTCTGCAGTGCTACCGACAGTTCGAGCATGGCTACCGTGACTGTTTCGACAGCTTGCGATGACATAACCACCCTGCCTTACTATGAAGGCTTTGAGAATGGCCTTGTCTGCTGGACCTCCGTCAACGGCAGTGCCGACGGTGTTGATTGGAATGCACAGGCTGCTTTCGACGGCGGTTCTGTTGCACCTCACACTGGCAGCTATGCAGCAGCTTCCTGGAGTTGGAATAATAGTGCAATGCATGCCAATGCATGGTTGATTTCGCCGAAATTCATACTGCCGAATACGGGCGATAGCATTACCTTCACATGGTGGGAGAGAACGAATAGTAGCTATCCTGACAGTTACAGCATAGCTATTTCCACCACCACTGATGACACCACCGCATTCACTACCATCGTGCGTCCTTATGGTGTTGCCGCTGGTACCTGGACAATGCAGTCTGTCGACCTGACTTCCTATGCTGGTCAGAACATTTACGTGGCCTTCCATCATGTCGACTACGATGCGAACTACCTGATGATTGACGATATCGCACTGTCTGCTGGTGCCTTTGTGCCTCCTGCACCTGACACTCTGACTGTGACCTTCGCTGTGAACAACGCCACTATGGGTACCACCAACCCGATCCCCGGCGCTTATCAGTACCTCACAGGCGACACCGTGCGCTTCAGCGCTGTGCCGAATGCCGGTTATCGCTTCGTCGGTTGGGAGATGGCTGTCGGTACTGATGTTGACACCATCGGTGCCCAGTATATCTCTGCCTACGTGCCTGCCGATGCTTGGATGAGCTATGGCGCTGTCACTCTGACCGCCCTCTTTGAGGCCGGCAACCCCGACAGCACTGTTATCACCTATGCAGTGAACGATGCCACTATGGGTACCACCGTTCCCGCCCCCGGCACCTATACCATCTATGTTGGCAACAGCATACAGGTTGAAGCAGTGGCCAATAGCGGCTACCAACTCGACGCCTGGGTGTTCGATATCTACCTGGCTGGTGTACGCTATTCTAGCGACACTATCTATTCCGATGACAGCGACTTCGATAACCCGATGAACTTCGGTAGCTTGCCGCAGAACTTTGTTGATGCCGGCGCTACCATCACCATCACTGCCCTCTTTGTTCCCGCAGCCGGTCCCACCACCTACACCGTCATTGTGAGAACTTCCAACGGCGAGATGGGCAATGTAAACCCCATGGGTGTCAATACCGTTGTTGCTGGTGAAAGCTTCACCGTGACCGCCACGCCGAACACTGGTTATCACTTCGTGAACTGGACCAGTGGTACCGATGTGGTGAGCACAGAGAATCCGTACACCTTCACCGTGACAGAGGACATCGCCCTTATCGCCAACTTCGAGGCCAACGATCCCGGTGTGACCTACTATGAACTCCGTGTCACTAGCGAAAATACCGATATGGGTACTGTCAGCTGCAGTGTCCCGGTGGGTCAGGTGGCCGAGGGTACTGAGGTGACCGTCACCGCTACCGCCGCTGAAGGCTACCGCTTCGTGAACTGGCTGTCCGATGCCGGTATTGTCGTCAGCACTGACAACCCCTATACCTTTACCTTGACTGAGAATGTGGCTCTCATCGCCATCTTCGAGGCTGTTACCGGTATCGAGGATATTGAAACCAGCGACTTTAATGCCTACAGCATCGACAATAGAATCGTTGTGAAGGGTGTGGAAAACATGTCTGTTAATGTCTACGATGTGAACGGCCGCAGCGTGAAGAGCATTGCTAAAGCCACCGAGACCATCGAGTTCACCGTGCCCAGCACGGGTGTCTATCTGGTCAAGGCCGGCAACGCCCCCGCCAAGCGCGTGGTTGTGGTTCGTTAATCGCATCGAATAACGCTACGTTTCAGAAGGGTTCCTGACGGAACCCTTCTTTTTCTTTTGTTATATGTACAATATTATTATCCTCGTCACGTTATATATAAACCGATTTTTTTAAACTCAATATATATATCATGACGCAAGAACAACTTAAATTCAACCCCAACCCCTTGGTGGCTTTCCTGGAGAAACCGATGTGTGAGTTCACCAAGGCTGATATCCTCAAGGTCATCGAGGAGTTCCAAATCGAGATGATCAATTTCCGCTATATGGCAGATGATGGCAAACTGCATACGCTAAATTTTGTCATCCAGAGCCTGGCGCATGCTGACGAGGTTCTTACCAGCGGAGAACGCGTGGATGGCAGTTCTCTGTTCCCCTACATCGAGGCTGGTAATTCGGACCTTTATGTCATTCCTCGTTTTCGTACCGCTTTCCTCGATCCCTTCACCGAGGTGCCGACGCTCAACCTTCTGTGCTCGTTCTTCACCAAGGACGGCGAGCCTTTCGCAATGGCTCCGGAATATACCCTTCAAAAAGCTGACCGCGCCTTCCGTGAGGCTACTGGCGGCATGGAATTTGAAGTGATGGGTGAACTGGAATACTATGCTATCGCCCCTAAACAGGACGAGTACATGCCCGAGGACCAGCACGGATACCATGTGAGTATGCCTTACTGCAAGTTTGAGGAGTTCCGTACGGAAGCCATGCGCATGATTGCCGCCGCAGGTGGCGAAATCAAGTACGGCCACTCGGAGGTGGGTAACTTCACTCATGGTGACCTTATGTATGAGCAGAACGAAATTGAGTTCCTGCCCACACATCTTGAGGCTGCCGCCGACCAATTGGTCATCGCCAAATGGATGATGCGCGAATTGGGCTACAAATATGGCATCACTGTCACTTTCGCTCCGAAAATTACCGTAGGCAAGGCTGGCAGTGGTATGCACATCCACACCCGTGTGAGTAAGAATGGGAAAAATATGTATGTGGGAGAGAATGGTCTGAGCGAAGTGGCCTTGAAGACCATGGCAGGTATCCTAAGCCTCGCCGGTTCTCTCACTGCCTTCGGAAATACCAACCCCACGAGTTACTTCCGCCTAGTGCCTCACCAGGAGGCTCCCACTAATATCTGCTGGGGCGACCGCAACCGCAGTGCCATGGTGCGTGTGCCACTGGGTTGGAGCAAGTCTGCCGGTAATATGATGGCTGCTGCCAATCCACAGGAAAAGAATGATAAGGTCGACTTCAGTTACAAACAGACTATAGAGCTCCGTACGCCTGACGGAAGCGCTAATGTATACTTGCTTTTGGCAGGAATGACCGTGGCCGCCCGTCACGGTTTCGAGATGCAGGATGCTGTGCAGTATGCGAAAGACCGTTATGTCAGCGTCAATATCTTCGAGCATGAGGATGTGCTCTCCAAGCTCGATGTGCTGCCCGATAGCTGTGCCGCCAGTGCCGACTTGCTGGAGAAAGACCGTGCCGTGTATGAACAGGATGGTATCTTTGCTCCACAACTCATCGACGGTATCCTCAAGGAACTACGTGCTTTTGACGACCGTACGCTCCGTGCCGACATCGGCAAAGACAGCGAGAAGACCCTCGAGTTGGTGAAGCGCTTTATTCATTGCGGATGAGCATTGTAACACTTCTTATTGGCGGAAACCAAGGCGACCGCCATGCTTTGATAGCGCAAGCGACAGAGCTGATACGACAACGTGTCGGCTCTGTCGTTGCCTTATCTTCCCTCTTCGAATCGGAACCTTGGGGTGATTTCGAGGACCAGCCCCAATTCTTTCTCAATCAGGCTTTGCAGGTAGAGACATCGCTAACGGCCACGATGGTTCTGCACGAGGCATTGGAGATAGAGAAAGAACTGGGGCGGGTGAGAAATACCGGTAATTCGGGTTTTGACGGTTCATCTGGAGAGGCTAGACTTTATCACTCTCGTCCCATGGATATCGACCTTATCTTCTACGACGATGTGGTAATGGATACCCCAGAGCTTACACTTCCACATCCGCGGATGCATTTGCGGCGTTTTGTGCTGGAACCTTTGGCAGAGATTATCTCCGATTACCGGCACCCAGTGTTAGGGAAAACCATCAAAGAACTCCTGTCTGAATTATGAAACACTTGATTATATCCTTGCTTTTGCTGATGCTCCCCATTGTTACGGTGGCGCAGACATTCACCGTAAGTGGTACGGTGACGGATTCACGCACCGGTGAGACACTCATAGGGGCTACGGTACTTGACAGCCGCAGTGGCAAGGGCGCCGTCACCAACGCCTATGGACACTACTCGCTGACGCTGAAAAGTGACTCTGTGGCACTCAAAATCAGCTTTGTGGGTTATGAAACTCAGTTTTTCAACTTCAAACATGACAAAAACCGTGAAATCAACGTCAAGCTGTCGTCGAGTGTTACACTGGAGGAAGTGACTGTTACAGCAGAACGCACCGGAGATACGAGGTCGTCGCAGATGAGTGCGGTGGTGATGCCTGTGGAGAAACTGAAGTCGGTGCCCGTGATGTTCGGTGAAGCCGACCTGATCAAGGCGTTGCAGTTGATGCCTGGTGTGCAGAGTGGCAGTGAGGGTAACAGTGGTATGTATGTGCGAGGCGGTGGCCCCGACGAGAATCTGTTCCTCCTCGACGGTGTACCCCTGTACAATGTGAGCCATATGGGTGGCTTCTTCTCGGCCTTTAACACCGACGCAATTAAAAATGTGACGCTCTATAAGGGAAGCTTCCCGGCACGGTTTAGCGGAAGGTTGAGTGCGGTGCTCGACGTAACACAGAACAATGGAAATGACAAGGAATTGCATGGCAATGTGTCGGTAGGACTCATCTCTGCGAAGTTCAGCCTGGAAGGTCCCATCGTGCAAGAAAGGACCACATTCAGCATCTCGGCACGTCGTACCTATGCCGAACTTTTTGTCATCCCGGCTATCATGTGGATCAATGAGGCAACATCTGATGAAGAACCCGAAGGGCCTGCGGTAGCACAGAATGCGAAATTCGATGCGGGATACTATTTCTATGACATCAACGCGAAACTCACCCACAAATTCAGCGACAAGAGCCGTCTTTACGCATCGTTCTACATGGGTGACGACAATATACACGGTCGCGTCAGGACTGTCACCTCGCTGAACGAGAATATGTATTTGGGGTTCGAGAACGGATGGGGCAACATGGTGGGTGCGTTGCGATGGAACTATGAACTGACGCCGCAACTCTTCATGAATCTTTCTGCCAACTACACTCAATATGACAACAACATTGTTGGCAGTGTGGAGAAGCTGGCCAGCCCCGGCGACCCTAATGCGTCGACCATGGAGGGTGACTATAGTTCGGGCATCAAAGAGGCTACGTTGAAAGCGGATTTTGACTATTCTCCCATTCCGGAACACAATGCCAAGTTTGGAGCTCTGTTCACGCGACACTGGTTTACCCCTGAGGTGGCTAGCGGCAGTGTGAACTATTACGATTCTATACAGATGAACCAGGCTTTACGCATCGACTCGGCGATTTTCAGCGGCACGGTACCAGCCAATGAGATTGTAGCGTATATAGAGGACGACTGGTCGTTGACAGATGCCCTGAAAGTGAACTGTGGCCTGAACTTCAGTGCTTTCAAGGTGCAAGAATCCTTTTATACCTCTCTGCAACCACGCTTGTCAGGGCGCATGATGCTCAGTGACGACCTTTCGGTAAAACTGGGCTACGCACGGATGCAGCAGTATGTGCATCTGTTGAGCACCACTAGTGTGACGCTGCCCACCGACCTTTGGGTGCCGGTGACCGACAAGATAGCTCCCATGAAATCGGACCAGGTGGCAGGAGGAATCAGCTACAGTTACAGCGGCATTGCCGACTTCTCCATAGAGGCCTATTACAAACACATGGATAACCTTATTGAATACAAGGATGGCGCTACCTTCTTCGGTTCGTCGGAGAACTGGGAAAACTTGGTGTATACCGGCGAAGGGTGGAGCTACGGCATAGAATTTCTAGTGCAGCGTGAAATAGGCAACCTTACGGGGTGGGTTGGATACACATGGAGTCGCACGATGCATCTCTTCGACCGTCCTGGACAGGTGTTGAATGAAGGAAGGGCATTCCCCGCCAAATACGACCGTCGTCATGACCTTTCCATTGTTCTTAACTATAAAATCAACGACCGCGTGGATGTCAGTGCCACTTGGGTGTTCTCCACGGGCAATGCCGCCTCGCTGGCAACACAGAGTTACCCTGTGGCCCAGGAAGACCCCGACGATTACGAAGGCAATGGCTATGGACAGTCGGTGAACTATGTGGAAGGACGCAATAATTACCGTATGCCAAACTATCACAGGCTTGACCTCGGCGCTAATTTCCATCGCAAGTTCAAACGGGCTCACCGGACCATCAGCGTTAGTATATATAATGTATATAATAGACAGAATCCCTATATGCTCTACCGTTCTCGCAACGAAAGTTACAACGGCTACCCCTCTGCATTGGTTCAACTGAGCATCTTTCCGATACTGCCTTCTGTGGGATATACGCTTTATTTTTAGTAGTTAAGTAATAATGTATGAAAAAGATTGTATTTATTGGATCCTTGGTTTTTCTGGTTTCATTTGTCGTGTCTTCCTGCGAGAAGATACTCGAGATAGAAAATGACCCCTTAAGGGCTCAATTGGTGCTTAATGCAGTGCCGACTGTGGATCGGCAGGCTTTTGTCTACTTCGCCAATACCCGTTTTTTTCTCGACACATCGAACAACCAGCCTGTCGACGATGTCAGCATGGTACTCACCATTAATGGTATTCCTTACGCAACCCCAGACTCGATAATCAACTGCAGGTATTATTTCCCGTATTTCTATCAAGAGGGTGACAGCTTGGAAATCAATGTCAACGCAGGCGGTCGCCCTGTCCATGCCAAGACCTATGTGCCATACCTGCCGACCATCAGCAACCTGCAACTGCTCAATAACGATGCGGGCTCCACATTCCGATACTATTTGGCCGATTTCGATTTCCAGGATCATGGAGGGATGGAGGAGTATTACAATCTGGCGCTCATGGTACGTGACAGTGGTGTGAGATTCAATGATTGGGAACAGAAATTCGATACGGTGGACACGGTGCATGTCTCCTACTTTATGCTCCGCAATAACTCCGAAATCACAGGCAATGCATCCAATACCAACCCCATGTTGGGCTATCTCTACACACGCAATCTGTTCCGCGACGCAAACATCGACGGACAGAACTACCATGTGAGCATGCGCATTCTTCATCTCATCGATACCAATGAGGTACAACCTTTCAAACACGAATATACGGTAACCCTCGAATCGGTGACGCCGGCACGCTACCGCTACATTATCGATGTGTCACGCCAAAACTCATCGGGAGGCTTCTTCAGCGAACAGGGACAGGTGAGTGGTAACGTTGACGGTGCTTTGGGTATTTTTGCCGGCAGTGCACGTTGTAAATTCACTTTCTGGCCCGACACTTTGGCGATGGCTCCTCCGGCGGCAAAAGAGATGTCTGATGAAGAAAATGAAAAAATATTTTGTCAGTTAAAAAAATGTTTGTATCTTTGCAGTCCGAAATCGAGGGAGAAAAAGCCTCGAAAATGAGTGAAAGTAATTATAAAACAAATAGTTAAAAATGTACGCAATCGTAGAAATCGCAGGCAAGCAATTCAAGGTCGCCCAAGATCAGAAGATTTTCGTCAACCGTCTGAAGAACGACGAGGGTAGCGAAGTGTCTTTTGACACCGTGATGCTTAAAGACAATGATGGCAACGTCGAGGTTGGCAAACCTTACATTGCTGGTGCTAATGTAAAGGCTACCGTCCTCCGCCACCTTAAGGGCGATAAGGTTTTGGTGTTCAAGAAAATCCGTCGTAAAGGCTATCAGAAAATGAACGGCCACCGCGACTATCTGACCCAAATCAAAATCGATAGCATCAACTAATCCTAGTGTCTAACCTTTTAAAAACAGTATAGTATGGCTCATAAAAAAGGTGTCGGTAGTTCCAGCAATGGTCGTGAATCCGAAAGCAAACGTTTAGGCGTGAAAATCTTTGGTGGTCAGAAATGCGTGGCCGGCAACATCATCGTTCGCCAGCGTGGCACTGCTCACAACCCCGGCCAGAATGTTGGCATGGGCAAGGACCACACTCTCTTTGCACTTATCGACGGTGTCGTTAAGTTCCACAAAGGCCGCGAAGACCGTAGTTTCGTCTCCGTACTTCCCGAGGAAAAGTAATTTTTTCATAGTTTTGCGATGGCCCTGCTCTGTCTTGGAGCGGGGCTTTTTTTAATCCATCTGTACCCTGATGCTTTCGCCGTGGATTTTCTCGAGAAGCTCTTCGACAAAGGCGGCGCTGAGGCCGAGGTCGGTGGCTAGCTGGAGGCGGTCCTTCATCACCTCTTCCCAACGTTTGGCTTGGTAGACGGTAAGTTGCTGCTCGCGTTTGATGTGTGCTATCTGACGTGAGAGGTTCATGCGGCGACAGAGGAGGCTGAGGAGTTCGTGGTCGATGTCGTCGATTTGTTTTCTTAGGGGCTCCAGGCTGGCGGGGTTGCCGTTGCCGGAAGTGTAGGGTAGGGAATGTAGCAGGGATCCCAGTTCTTTGGGGGTGAGTTGCTGTGGCCCATCGGTCAGGGCGTCGGCAGGGGAGGGGTGGACCTCGAGCATCAACCCGTCATAGTCGAGTTGTACGGCTGCCAGTGACAGGGGTGCTACGAGCCGGCTGTCGCCACCGATGTGGCTTGGGTCGCAGATGACAGGGATGTCAGGGCGCTGGCGTCGCAATTCCAAAGCCACCTCCCAGAGAGGGTCGTTGCGATAGAGTTGTTGCGCATTATGCCAATGGAAGACGCTGAAACCGCGGTGGACGGCGGCTATATGTTTGGTGCCGGTTTGCTGTACACGTTCGATGGCACCAATCCAGAGTTTGAGATCAGGACTCATGGGATTTTTCACCATCACCTGCATGTCGCTGCCGCGCAGCGCTTCGCTGATTTCTTCTACCATGAAGGGGTTGGCGGTGGTGCGGGCTCCAAGCCAGACGGTGTGGATGCCGTAGTGCAGACAAAGTTCCACATGTTCGGGACGAGCCACCTCACAGCAGAAACGTACGGGCTCCCCGTTGGCCATGCGCAACGGGCTGTCGCTGATTTCTTTCATCCAGCGCAAGGCAGGCTCTCCGAGACCTTCGAACCCCCCTGGACGGGTGCGCGGCTTCCACACTCCGCCACGGATCATACGCACTCGCGGCATGCGACTCAGAGATTCGCAGATAGTCAACAATTGTTCGCGGCTCTCAACACTGCAAGGGCCGGCAATAATAAATGGTCTGTCGTTCTGTTCCATAAAATGATTTTGCAAAAATACACAATTTTTTTGATATAATGACGTTATTTATTACATGAAAGTAAAATATCTCAAACTGAAAAATTGGTTACTCGTCACTGTGATGGGTGCCTTGGGTCTGTCAGCCTGCCATTGCCACAAAGAGGCTGCGAAGACAGAAATCAAGGAGACTCCCGAGGTGAACCCCCGCGAGGAGATACGTCTCATGTATGGTGTGCCGACCATGAATTTCATTATCCGCGGCCAGGTGAAAGACTCTGACGGACGTCCTGTGAAAGACATACGTGTCAATATGCTGGAACGTAGCATGGAAGTGCGGGACGGCGAGCTGCAGGGCGACCCCGAAGCCATCAACAACTGGCTGCAGAACACCGAGGTGAAGACCGACAACAAGGGACGCTTCGAGATTAAGAACAGCGGCATACCGCAGGAGCAGGTGCGCCTGATGGTGCGCGACGTTGACGGCAAGGAGAACGGTGAGCACAAGAGCCGCATGGTCGAGATGGAGGTCACACCCGCCGATGTCGACAAGAGCAATGCCGGCGGCTGGAATCAGGGCACTTTCAACAAGCAGGTCGACATTAAGCTGGAAAAGAAATAAATACATAACGTTATGAAAATCAAGTTCCTAAAAGCTAAGCACTGGCTGCTGATTGCCCTGATGGGTTTGATGGGCTTCACGGCCTGCAACAAGGACGACGAGGACGACCAGATACGTGAGATGTACGGCGTTCCAGAGACGACCTATAATCCTGGAAACTGAGGAATGTCTCTCTCCCTTCGTCAACGTGTAGGTCTTGAATTGCAGCGTTCGCTGCGTCACACCAACGAGCAGCTGCATCCGTTGCGCACGCTCTTTTGGGAGTGCACGTTGCGGTGCAACATGAGTTGCCGCCACTGCGGCAGCGACTGTAAGGTGCAGCCGGCGGTGAAGGATATGCCTGCCGAAGATTTTTTAAGGGTCATCGACAGCATCACGCCGCACGTCGACCCCCACAAGACTTTCATTATATTCACCGGTGGCGAGGCCTTGCTGCGTCCCGACCTCGAGCAGGTGGGTCTCGAACTCTACCGCCGCGAGTACCCATGGGGCGTGGTCACCAACGGCTTCCTGCTCGACGAGAAGCGGCTGCAGAGCCTGTTGGCCAGCGGCATGCACAGCATCACCGTGAGCCTCGACGGCTTCGAGGAACAGCACAACTGGATACGCCGCCATCCGCAGAGCTTCGAGAAGGCGACGAATGCCATACGCCTGCTGGCACAGACAAAGGGTATTCTGTGGGATGTGGTCACCTGCGTCAATCCCCGCAACTATCCCCACTTGAAAGAGTTTAAAGAATATCTCATATCACTCGGTGTTCCCGCCTGGCGCCTCTTCAGCATCTTCCCAATGGGACGTGCCGCAAACGACCCTGAACTGCAGCTCACCGACGAGCAGTTCCGCGGCATCTTGGACTTCATCAAAGAGAGCCGAGAGGGAAATACTAACGCATTAACACATTCACGCAATAACGCAATCCTTGACGTCAGCTATGCTTGCGAGGGTTTCCTTGGCGAGTACGAGCAGAAGGTGCGCGACCACTTCTTCTTCTGCCGCAGCGGTGTCGAGGTGGCTTCGATACGTTGCGACGGCGCCATCAGCGGTTGCACCTCGGTGCGCAGCCACATGGACCAGGGCAATATCTACCGCGATGACTTCTGGGATGTGTGGCAGAACCGCTTCCAGGTGATGCGCAACCGCTCGTGGGCTAAGAAAGACCAATGTGCCACGTGTAAAGTCTGGCGCTACTGCGAAGGTTCCGGCCTCCACCTATACGATGACGATGGTAAATTGCTTTGTTGTCACTACCAGAGGACTTTACGATAATAGATACACCCATCGTTATAATTTTTTTTGCTCTAATGTAAGATTTGCATCTTTTTTTGCGTATATAATTGTATATGGCAAACAAAAACAGACAGCAATACGACACCTATTGTGCGTTCATGGGACGGCACCGTGAAATGGTGTGGCATATCTGTTGGCGTTTTGCCAAAGGCAATCGAATGGCATGCGAAGATATGGTGCAGGAGGTTTGGATAGCATTGTGGATGAAGTTCGACCAACTGAAGACCGAGGTCTCCGAAAGGGAGCAGCGGGCTTGGCTTAAGCGCATCACCCGGTCGGTGCTGGTTGACCTCTATCGACGCGCTGAACCTGAATCCGAGCAACTCACCCCGGCACTTATCAACATGTTGCCTGATACCCCTATCAACTATGCCGAGAGTATAGACGACCTGATGGCCGCACTCACAGACGACGAGGAACGGATGATGAGGATGCGCCTTGAAGGCTACGATGCGCAGGAGATTGCCGACGAGTTCATGATGGAGCGCAACGCCGTCTACGTGCGTATCAATAGAATAATAGCTAAACTTCGGAAGCGTTATGGAACAGGACTATAAAGAACAGTTGCGGATGATGACCGAGGGACTGGGTGAGTGGATGGACCGCCGCGAACGCGAGCAACGCCGTCGCCGCCGTTGGCTGCGCGTGGCGCTGGGCGTGGTGGTCGTCGCCGCTGCCGTGCTGCTGCAGGTATTCTTCCCTTGGCGCCGCGAGACAGTAAAGTATATCTACGTCAAAGACTCTCTCCAGATTCACGACACAATAACAACTCAACCCTCCAAGCAAACATTCACAAAGAAACCCACAGGCATCGCCATTGGCGAGAAAGGTATCCGCGTCAGCGGGAGTGAAAATGGCGAGTGGGGTAGCATAGACATCGATGAAAACGGTGTCCGTATCATCGGAGGCGACAACGAGGCGACAGGCAGTATTGTGATTGATGCCGGTGGCGTACGCATCAATGGCAAAGATATTACCAACACCTGGAGCGGTGGTCACAAGAAATAGACTGTACGGAACCTGGTGAAAGAGGATTTCCTCGTCGACAATTATATCAGGGAAATTTGATACATACATAATAAAAAAACGCCTTTGTTGTAAGATTCGGAGGCGTTTTTGCGTATTATATATGTAAACGAACCATTATGAAGAGAATTCTGTTTACTCTTGTGCTCGCCTTGATGGGAATGAATGCATTCGCACAGACTATTACCGGCCGTCTGATTGATGACAATGGGCAACCCATCGCCTTCGCCAACGTGGCTCTCTATGCAGATACGGTGCTTCAGACAGGTACCACTACCGGCGAAGACGGCACTTTTTCTATCGAGTGTGGCAATGGAACATACAACCTTGAGGCGTCGTATGTGGGTTATGAAAGGCTTAGTGTCCGGTGCCAGGCGGGCGACCTTGGCACATTGACGATGAGCGCCTTGCAGCTCCACGAGGTGGAGATAACCGCTAGCCGCGTAGCCGAGGAGGTGAGCCGCTACGTCGTCCTGCCCAAGCCCGAAGAGGTGGAGGCCGCTGGACGGACGCTGGTGCTGCTCGACATGCTGGGCCTGCCGGGACTGAAGGTTGATGTGGCACTGCAGAGCATTACCGTGGATGGCGGGCTGGCTATACTGCAAATCAACGGCAAAGAGGTGCCCATCATACGGCTGGCTAACCTGTGTGCTGACCAAATCAAGCGCGTGGAATACAGCAACAACCCTGGTATCCGATATCTTGACCGCGGTGCATCGGGCATCATTAATATTATACTTAAAGAACGTGAGGACGGCGGTAGCATCGTGGCCAATGGAAACACGGCGTTCACTACGGGCTTCGCCAACGGTTACCTGCATGGTTCCTATCACAGGGGCAAGAATGAGTTCGCGTTGGAGTACACTCTTGGCTATCGCAACTATCACAATGTGCCATACGAGATGGAGGACTGTTACCTCGACCCGGCGCGCAACGTCGTCCGCAGTCAGCGCACCAACATGCCATTCCGCTATATCACTCATGACCTGACCGCCGAATACACTTACCAGCACGATGACAGCACCATGTTCGTGGCCGCCATCAAAGACAATTTCTTTACCAAGACTCTCAGTGCCAACGGCACGATGACCGAGACTGACCGCGGTGTCTCCACCGAGCTGTCTCTGGAGGAATTGCAGCACCAACGCGACAACCTCCCCAGCCTCGACCTCTTCTTCACCCATCGCATGCCTCACGGACAGAAGGTGGAGCTGAATGTGGTGGGCGAATATTCTACCAACCACTATGACAACACGCTCACCTACAGCACTGGGGGGCTCGCACCTGCAACCTATGCCACCGACGTCGACGGTCACGGATACGCCCTCAGCGCCGAAGGCGCCTACAGCAAGCGCCTGAGCAAGGCTGAATTACGAACCGGCCTCCAATACCAGCACAACTTCGCCGAGAACGACTATACGCTCTACGGCACCACTACCTCCATGACCAAGGATAACGCCTACCTCTACGCTGAGATGACGGGTTCCTTAGGTCCAAATGTAGGTTATTCTATCGGCACCGGTGCCAAACTTTTCAACGTCAGTGACGGCGTGCAGAGCAAACGCTACCTTCGCAACCTCAGCACCGCTCGCCTGCAGTGGCACATCAACCGGCAGCTTTCTCTCACCGCTACAGTGCAGTACACACCAATCCTGCCTACTCTGGCTTCGCTTTCGCCCGTCTTCCAGCAGACCGACGACGTTGAGGGCCAGCAGGGAAACCCCGACCTTAAACCCAGCGAGCAGCTGCAAGTCGGCCTTATGCTGCGCTACACTCATCCTAAGGGCTATTACGCCATCGCTAATACCGGATTGATGCACATCTTCCATCCCTACTTTGACGGCTACCGATACGATGCCGAGCGTGACCTCTTCGTCCTCAGCTATCATGACGCTGATCGATGGCATGTGCCCTATGGCTATTTGGAGACAGGTGTCAAAGGTCTTTGGGACCACTTGAATCTCTCATTTGCAGGCGTGTACTTCCACTATGTCTCAGAAGGTCCGGAGTTTTCTCACACGCGCGACAACATTGCTGCCGAGGTTAATGCCCAGTTTTACTGGAAAAGCGTTGTGGTCGGTGCCAATTTCACATTGCTGCCACGGATGAAATTGCTCGCCGAAGACTATACGAAAGACGAGATGAACCAAGAAATCTATGTGCAGTACAGATGGAAAAACCTCACTGCCACCGCCATGTGGCTCTGCCCGCTCAACTCCGACGGCTACCGCTACGAGGTGCAGGGGCTCAGCGCCGTCCATCCCTTCCGCCACACCCACAGGACCGCCGACAACGGAAACATGCTCGTCCTCGGTCTTACATGGCAGATGGATTTTGGTAAGCAATACCGCAAAAGCGAGAAGACTCTTCAGAACGGTGGCTACGACAACGGCATGCTGCGATAGTCATGGAAATTGTTTTTTGCATTTCAAGAAAAAATCGTATCTTTGCATCCGCAAATGTGGATAGATTTGTAATGATTGCAACCACTTGAAAAAATGCTAAAGCGTTAATTCATGGCGACTTCAGTACAATCTTTTCACTGTTAAATAAAAGTATTAACAGTTAAAAGTAATGTAATTATGAGTTATTTTTTCACTTCTGAAAGTGTTTCCGAGGGTCATCCCGACAAGGTGGCCGACCAAATCAGCGATGCTTTATTGGATGAATTCCTCCGCCGCGACCCCGAGAGCCACGTGGCTTGCGAGACGTTGGTGACCACAGGCTTGGCCGTGGTGAGCGGCGAGGTGACCTGCAACGGGTGGGTAGATATCCAAGAGACCGTGCGCGATGTCATCAAAGAGATAGGCTATACCAAGGGCGAATACAAGTTCGAGGCCGAGTCGTGTGCCGTGCTCTCCACCATCCATGGACAGAGCGGCGACATCAACCAGGGTGTCATTCGCAAGAAAGAGGAGGAACAGGGCGCCGGCGACCAGGGTATGATGTTTGGCTATGCCTGCAATGAGACGCGCGAGTATATGCCGTTGCCCATCACGCTGGCTCACATCTTCCTCCAGGAACTCACCAAGATACGCAAAGAGGGCAAGCAGATGACCTACCTGCGCCCCGATGCCAAGAGCCAGATTACCATTGAATACAGCGACGAGGGCAAGCCGTTGCGCGTCGACACCATCGTGCTCTCCACCCAGCACGACGAGTTCGACACCGAGCGCCGTATGCTCAAACAGATTGAAAAGGATGTCCGCGAGATACTGATACCGCGGGTGCTGAAACGCATCAACACCAAGAACCGCGCCCTTTTCGCCAAGAATGACTATAAACTCTTTGTCAACCCCACAGGCAAGTTCGTCATCGGCGGTCCCCACGGCGACACAGGTCTCACGGGTCGCAAAATCATCGTCGACACCTATGGTGGCCGCGGTGCCCACGGCGGCGGTGCCTTTAGCGGAAAGGACCCCTCGAAGGTGGACCGCTCTGCAGCCTACGCCACTCGTCATATCGCCAAGAACATGGTGGCGGCGGGACTGTGCGACGAAGTGCTTGTGCAGGTGGCCTACGCTATCGGCGTGGCAGAGCCGGTGGGCTTCTATGTCAATACCTATGGTACTGCCAAGGTCAAAATGAGCGATGGCGAGATTGCCGAGCGAGTCAAAAAACTTTTCGACATGCGCCCCTATGCCATTACCCAGCGCTTCGGCCTGAAGAACCCCATCTACCGCCGCACCGCTGCCTATGGTCACATGGGACGTGATCCCAAGGAGGAGACGGTGGTTTTCTTTGATGCCAACGGTCATAAATTTACCAAGAAAGTCCAGTTCTTTGGCTGGGAAAAACTTGATATGGTCGACGCTATCAAGAAAGCATTCAAACTATGAACTTCACAGGCCTGATTATCGGCGTTGCTACTTTCCTGTGTATCGGCCTATTCCATCCGCTGGTGATAAAAGCCGAATACCACTTTGGAACAGGCTGCTGGTGGGCGTTCCTTGTGCTGGGCCTGGTTTGTATTGCAGGGTCGCTGCTGGTGGCGAGCACCATAGTGTCCACCTTGCTGGGCGTCACCGCATTCTCGAGCCTGTGGTCGATACTGGAACTGTTCAAGCAGCGCAAGCGTGTGGAAAAAGGCTGGTTCCCGAAGAATCCAAAAAGGAAATAAATACAATATATTATGACAAAACTGAGTGTCAATATCAACAAGGTGGCCACCATCCGCAATGCGCGTGGCGGCAACACCCCTGATGTGCTGAAATTTGCGCAAGATTGCGAGCGTTTCGGTGCCCAAGGCATCACCGTCCATCCGCGTCCCGACGAGCGGCATATCCGCTATGCCGATGCGCTAGCAATAAAGCCGCTGATTGGTGTGGAATACAACATCGAGGGCAATCCGAAGGGTATCTCCAAGAGCCGCCCCTACGGCTTCATCGACCTTGTGAAGGAAATCGTTCCTGCCCAGGTAACGTTGGTGCCCGATGCAGAAGGGGTGTTGACGAGTAACGCTGGCTGGGATACCGTCAAGAATCAAGGCTATCTTTGCGATGTGGTCAAAGAGTTCAAAGCCTGTGGTATAAGAGTCAGCATCTTTATTGATGCCAATCCCAAGATGATAGAGATGGCGGCGAAGACGGGTACCGACCGAGTAGAGCTTTATACCGAGAGCTACGCCAGCCAATATGCTGCGGGACGAGAGAATGCCATAAAACCCTTTGTGGAAGCCGCCCAAGTGGCCCGCAACTGCGGATTAGGATTGAATGCCGGCCATGATCTCTCGTTGGAGAACCTCGCCTACTTCCGCCAGCAGATTCCTTGGTGCGACGAAGTCTCTATAGGCCACGCCCTTATCAGCGATGCCCTCTACCTCGGCATCGAGGAAACAATACACCGCTACCTGGGGTGTCTGAAGGATTGATGTTTTTTTTGAAAAGAATAATGGAAATGGATCGGAGTTCGCAGATCATCAGAACGAGTTGGGTCGGGATTGTGACCAATGTGCTGTTGGCCGCATTCAAGGCAGTTGTAGGCGTGCTGGCCAGCAGTGTGGCCATAGTGATGGATGCGGTAAACAACCTGAGTGACGCCTTGTCGAGCATCATCACTATCGTAGGCACGAAGCTCTCGCAGCGGCCTGCCGACCGCAAGCATCCCTTTGGACATGGGCGCCTGGAATATTTCAGCGCCATCATCATCGCCGTCATTGTACTTTCTGCGGGAATCACCTCGCTCATTGAGTCGGTGAAGAAACTGATTGAACCCACGGAGCCCTCGTACACAACGGCGACGTTGGTGGTCATTGTTGTAGCCATCGTGGTGAAACTGCTGTTGGGTCGCTATGTGAAGCACAAGGGCGAACAGTTGAAGAGCGACGCGCTGATAGCTTCTGGTTCCGATGCGCTGTTCGATGCCATCATCACGTTGTCGACGCTGGTGTCGGCGGGAGTCATGCTTCTGTGGAATGTGTCGCTCGACGGCATCCTGGGAGCTCTCATCTCAGTGGTCATCATCAAGGCGGGCATAGAGATGCTGGCATCGCCCATCAACCAGCTGCTGGGCACCGGCATCTCCAAGGAACTCACCTCCCAGATCAAGAAGGAGGTGATGGCCTTCGACGAGGTGCAAGGGGTCTACGACCTGATACTGCACAACTACGGCCCCGACGTTATCATCGGCTCGTTGCACGTCAGCGTGCCCGACACAACGACGGCCTATGAAATCCATGGCCTGGGCCGCAAGATCGCCGCCGCGATGTTCGATAAGCACGGCATCATCATGACCGTCGGCTTCTACAGCGTGGCCACTGGCGAGAACCGCAAGGCAGAGCTGCAGAACGCTGTGATGCAGATGGCTACGGCCCACAAGGAGGTGTTGCAGGCCCATGCTTTCTACTATTCGGAGAAGGACCGCATGATCTCCGTCGACATCGTCCCGGACGACCACGTGGACGAGAACGCTCTGGTCGGTCAGCTGGCCAACGAAATCCAGCCTCTGGTGCCCGACCTGCAGGTGGTCATCGTGGTGGACCATAACTATACAGAATGAATATGTTTGAACTATGAAACGAATTGTGATAGTCATGCTGTTGGCCATCGGGCTGACGGCGGTGGCACAGGAAAAACAAATCAACTTGGGACTTATACCCACGCCGCAGCGGGTGGAAATGCGCCATTCGGTCCCGTGTCACCCTAGGAAGTTTAGGGAGGTGAAGGTCGACACTCTGCCGGTGGATGCCAATATGGAGCAGGCCTACCAGCTGGTCATCGAGCCGAAAGGCATCACCTTGAAATACACTTCGGAGCACGGCTTGCAATACGCATGGCTGACGCTGCAACAGCTTAGAACTATCTATGGGGACGAACTGCCCAGATGCACCATCACCGACTGGCCTGCCTACCGCTACCGCGGTTGGATGGACGACCAGAGCCGTGGCCCTGTGCCACACGCCGCCTACCGCAATAAACAGTGGGAGACGCTGCATGCGCTCAAGTTCAATTTCTGCAACTACTATACCGAGCACACACTCTATCAGCCGGAATTCCCCGACCTGGCGCCGGCCTACCTCGCCAATTGCAAGCCGCATCCCGACGAGGTCATCAACCTCCAGCTCTTCGCCCATGCCGAGAAGACACTGCGCATCCCGTTCTATGAGCATCTGAAAGACAGCAAGGCCAACTTTGACCCCAGCAACGAAGCTACCTATGACTTCCTGCGCAAGCGTATCAAAGCCGCCTACGACCGCATCCCCAACTCGCCCTTCTTCATCATCAACTGCGACGAGACCGAACAGCTCGGCACCGGCCGCGCCAAGAAACTGGTTGACAGCCTGGGTGCCGACCAGGTGTATGTGGACTTCATCAACCGCTGCTATGGGATGATTAACACCTATCATTGGGATCAGTGGGAAGGCACCGATGAGGTGGACGATACTATTGCGCCCGACGCTCCCCGTGTGGCCATGTGGGGCGACATCGTGGCAAAGAGCCCTGCGATGATGCGCCAGCTGCCCAAGGATATGACCTACATCATGTGGGCCTACGAGCCGCTCGACAGTTATGACCATTTGATAAAACCCTTCAAAGATAACGGAACCCCCTTCTGGGTGGCCCCCTCGCTGAGCCACAGCAGCAACATGATTCCTGCCCCTCAGCGCTACATGAAGAACATCGCCAACCTCGCCCGCGACGGCTGGCGCAGTGGTGCCGAGGGATTGATGAACACCTGCTGGGACGACAACGGCGAAGCCCTCTTTGACAACTGCTGGCATGGCCTCTTCTGGAGTGCCGAGATGGCCTGGAACCCTATCAAGACCGACGACCCCGAGGAATACGCCCGCCGTGAGCGTCAGTTCAACCAGAACTTCGCCCGCCTCTTCTACGGGGACAAGAACATTGTCGATGTCAACACTCTTTATGAGATGGGAGCACTGGAAAGCAATCCCCTCATCGGCGACTGGTACACCTCGGCAGCCCTCATGGAACCCTTGCTGAACTTCAATCCCTACAACACCGACAGTAAGGAAATGCGGGACAGGATAGATTTTGTCATGCATCTGGTCGACACTTTTTATGTTGACTCTGCTGCCAATCCTCACGTCCACTATGCCTTGATGCGTTTGAAAGCTACCGCAGAGAAGAGTGCCCTCCGCAAGGAAATATTTATTGGTCCTCAGCGCGGTGTCATTTGGCTTGACATCGAAGGCTCGTGCCGTCGTTACTTGCAGACACTCTTCGACCTCAAACGCGAATACCTCCGCCTATGGGACCAAGAGAATGGCGACTATGAGCGCTACATTGTATGTAATAGATACGACGCGCTCGCGCGCGAAGTGCTGGAGCTCGACCGCCATGTCTTTACTCAGATTATTCAGAATACTCCGAGTGCTCCGATGGTTCAACTAAGAACTCTCTATGGCGACCGCCCCATCTACTACACTCTCGATGGCAGCGAGCCGGACAGCACGTCGACTCGCTACGACGGCCCCTTCCCGCTGGAGCGTTCCGCCACCATCAAGGCCATTGCCTACAACGAATACGGCGAAGGCGTCGTCAGTGAGCAGTATCTGCTGAGCCACCTCGGCATGGGTGCCAAGATAACACTCAACACGCAGTATAGCACCTACAAGTCCATCTACAGTGGCGGCGGCCCCGAGGCCCTCGTCGACGGGCAACTGGGCAGTAACACCACCTACGCTGATGGTCACTGGCAAGGATACTGGGGCGACAGCATCGACGTCGTCATTGACTTCGGCGAACTCAAATTCCTGCACAATATTTCTATGCGTTTCATGCAGAATACTTTCGACTGGATTCTTGCTCCTAAGGAGATTCGTGTTTACACCTCTGCCGACGGGCAGGAGTGGACGCTCGCCAAGCGGCAGGAGTTTGACATGGATCCCCGCGAAACAGGCATGCGCTTGAAGAACTACACCATTGACCTCGAAAGACATGATTTGACGGAAAAAGAAAAGCGGTCTGCCATAGACTTGGGTGCTCTGGTTACGCGCCGATACCTCCGTGTGGTCGTTCCCAACCCAGGGCCGTTGCCTTCGTGGCACCCTGCCCCGGGCCAGCCGAGCTATCTTTTCACTGACGAGATTATCATCAAGTAACCCCCATCGACATACCAACTGCCTATCAACGCCGTACCAACTCCTACCATGGTAGGAGTTGGTACGGCGTTGATACGTGGTTTACAGGTAGTTAGTAGTATATATGTGGTTATTTATTGGTTTTGTGCTATATTGTTGATAATCAATACTATATTTTATTATTTGCCTATTTTTCGTCATTTTTATGTAGAAAGAGGTGTTTTTTTGTAAAATAACATCAGTGCATTTCTTTGTTATCACGGGTAAAAAGGATGATGGAGAAATTTTTTTTATTTTAATGCCGTTGATTTATAGTATTTTCTGAATTTTTTTTATTTTTTTTGAAAAAATATTTTGTCAGTTTGGAAAAAGGTTGTACTTTTGCAGCCGTTTTCGACAAAACGAGAACAGAGAAATTTGAAACGGATGAGAGATTAGAGATAGCGTGTGTCGGTTCATGTGTTATAAGGATATATGGACGGACACGAAGACGAGTCAAAAAAGGTAAAAAGAACAATTCTTACAATGAAGAGTTTGATCCTGGCTCAGGATGAACGCTAGCGGCAGGCTTAACACATGCAAGTCGAGGGGTAACGCGGTGTAGCAATACACTGGCGACGACCGGCGCACGGGTGCGTA
>JAEEGF011934042.1_pt1 | contig 64462 bp, 41 predicted proteins | sample 9134171 | NCBI WGS metagenome assembly JAEEGF01 (sample SAMN16246542, study PRJNA631951) | gut metagenome | biome: gut microbiome; feature: rumen; material: AP-attached | host: Bos | place: Iran: Karaj | collected 2018-10 | reverse complement strand
CCATCGGCCCAGGGACTGTAGAACTTCTCCATCACTTCCCGCACGCGGGCCTGGGTTTTCCAGGGCTGGCCGCACCAGTCGTAAAGGTACAGCATGTGCTGGATGGGCTGGTTGCCGTGGGCGTAGTTGCCCATTCCCATCACCGTCATTTCCACAATCTCGTGGATGGGGAAGCCGTAATAGGAGTCGTCGTAAAGCGGCGGCATGGTGAAAACGCTGTCCAGCCGGGCCGAAAAAGCTTCCGGACTGCCCATCAGCTCCATCAGGCCGGGGATGTCGTGGAATACGCTCCAAGTGTAGTGCAGGCTGTTCCCTTCGGTGAAATCCCCTCCCCATTTGAGCGGGTTGAAAGGCCGATGGAAACTGCCATCGGCCCGACGGCCGTTCATCAGGCCATAATCCGGGTCAAAGAGGTGCCGATAGTTCTGCGCCGCGGTTTTGTAAGGTGCCAGTTCGGCCTCCGGACGGCCCAGAGCCTCTCCCAGCCGGGCGATGCACCAGTCGTCATAGGCATATTCCAGGGTGCGGGCGGCACTTTCGGCCATGCCGGCGTCACAGGGGACGTAGCCCAAAGAGTCGTAAAGCTGCCAGCCCAGCCGGCCGGTGGAACTCACCTGCGGATGCACGGCGTGGGCGCCATGCGTTACGGCTTCCCACAGCAGATCCATATCCTGGCCGCGGATGCCCTTGAGGTACGCATCAGCCACCACGGAAGCGCTGTTATTGCCCACCATGCAGCCCCGATGGCCCGGCGAGGCCCATTCCGGCAGGAAACCGCTTTCCCTGTAATGGTTCACCAGCCCCTGCTGGATACGGGCGGCCGTTTCCGGATACACCAGATTCACCAGAGGAAGAAGGGCCCGGAAGGTGTCCCAGAAACCGGTGTCCGTGTACAGGGGCCCGTCGCAGACTTTCCCGCTGTGGGGACTGTAATGGACTTCTTTCCCGGCGGCATCCGTCTCCGACAGGTCCCGGGGGAACAGCAGGCAGCGGTACAGGCAGGAATAGAAGGTGCGGAGGTGGTCCAGGTTGTCGTCTTCAATTTTAATACGGCCGAGAGCTGCATTCCAAGCCTCCCGGGCGGCCGATTTCACCGCTTCTAAGCCACCTTCCGCCTCCCGGAGGTTCAGCCGGGCCTGCTCTCTGGAAATGAAGGAAGAGGCCACCTGCAGGTTCACCGTCTGCCCCTCCGGCAGCTTCAGCAAGGCTGTGTTTTCCCCGGCGGGAAGCAGCTCCAGCGGGGTGTCGGAAGTGATGACGAAATAATTGCCGAAGCCCTCCGGCACGCCGCCGTGGTTTTGCATACTTACACCTGCAACGGTGTGGCTGTCAAGCAGTTCCACTTTTCCACCCGCATACGCGTCCACTACCAGGAAGGCCGCCCGCCCGGCCGGATACCGGAGCCGGAAAGCCGCCGCGTGGGCCGACGGAGAGAGTTCCACGGCAACATCGTAATCGGCCAGATAGACGCTGTAATAGTAGGGAGTGGCGGTTTCGGCCTTGTGGGAGAACCAGCTGCCGCGTTCGTTTTCTTCCCAGACGGGTTCCCCGGTTACGGGCATCAGGGAAAAAGCGCCGTAGTCGTTGATCCAGGGGCTGGGCTGGTGCGTCTGCTTCAGGCCGCGGATGTGGGTGGCGTCGTAACGGTACGTCCAGCCGTCGCCATCGGCCCCGGTCTGCGGCGTCCAGGCGTTCATCCCCCACGGTACGGCAATGGCCGGATAAGTGTTGCCGGTGGACAGGTTGTAGGTGGAAAGCGTTCCCACCAGCGGGTTCACGTAATCCACCGGTTCCACGGCAGGTTTCCGGGCGGTGCAGCACACGGCCAACAGCAGCAATAGGGGGAGGAACCTTTTCATAATCAGCGCCATTGAATGGTGGAGGCGTTCACCAGGTCGGTATGGGTAATGCGGAAGCCTTTGTTCTTGCCGTCCAGGCGTACGCGGGAAGGGGCGGCTCCGCTGCGGGTAATCACTAAGGTATGTCCGTCCGGGAACTCCACCTCTGCCCGTTCAAAACTGGGACGGGTGAGGGTGTAGGACGGATCTCCGGGGCAGTCCGGGTAGAGTCCCAGCATGGAAAAAACGGCCCAGGCACTCATGGTGCCGGTATCATCGTTGCCCGGAAGGCCGTCCGGGGCGTTCTTGTAGTAATCGGCCAGAATGCGTTCCACCGTGCTCCAGGTCCATTTCTCGTATCCTTTGAAGCGGGAGAACAGGAACGGATACACCATGTCCGGTTCGTTGGAAGGGTCATAAAAACCACCCTCGAACACCCGCTGCAGCCGCTGCACATAGGTCCGCGTCCCGCCCATCAGCTTGGCGTAGCCCTGCACATCGTGCGGCACGGCAAAAGTGTAATTCCAGGCACTTCCCTCATGGAAGCCCGGGGCGTTGGAGAAGTTGGCCCCGTCGGCCGGATCGAAAGGAGACAGGAAGGCGCCGTCGGGCCGGATGGGCCGGAGGCAGCCGTATTCGGCGCTGTAATAGTTCCGGTAACCCAGCGAGCGGCTCTTGAAGCGGGCGGCATCCTCCTCATAGCCCAGGGCCGATGCCAGTTGGGACAAGGCGTAATCGGCCACGTAGTACTCCAGGGCGTGGGAGACGGAGTTGTCGCCGGAGAAATCGGCCGCGTACAGGCCCAGGGGGATGTATCCGTCTTCCATATAAGGGTCGTTGTCCGGACGCATGAGGTTTTCGGCGCCGGGGGAATCGGCCGATTTCAAGAAGGCCTCGTAGGCCCTCCGGATGTCGAATTCCTGCAGCCCTTTGAGCCAGGTGTCGGCAATTACCGGGATGGCGGGGTCTCCCTCCATGGTCCAGCTTTCCCGGCCGAAGAGTTCCCATTTGGGCATCCAGCCCCATTCGCGGTACATGTCAATCATGGTGCGCACCATCTCCAGCTGCTTCTCCGGATACAGGAGCGTGAGGAGCGGATGCAGGTTGCGGTAAGTGTCCCAAAGGGAGAAAACCGTATAGCGGTTCCCGTCGGAAATGGTGCCGATGCCCCTTTCCCGGATTTTCCGGAGCGCCACTCCGTTACGGCCGGTGGGAATGGTATAATCGTCTTCGGCGGCAGGATTTCCAAATTCCATCAGCGGGTATTGCCCGTTCACATCATTGAGCACGTTCGGGTGAATGAGGCAGTGATACAGGGCGGTATAGAAAATGGTCTTTTTATCCTCGGAGCCGCCTTCCACCTTCACGCGTCCCAGCGCCTCCTCCCAGGCCCCGGTGGCGGCATCCGCCACCGCATCGAAGCGGAAATCCTCCTGCTCGGCGTCCAGGTTGGCCCGGGCGTTTTCTATGGACACGAAGGAAACGCCCACCTGTACCAGCACCTCCTCGCCGGGCTTCAGGGCGTCGAAGTGGAACCAGAAGCCTATATCGTCTCCGCTCATTTCGCGGGCATAGGCTGTGTACAGCTTGTACTGGCCCGCATCGCTGTCCCAGGCGCTTTCCGCGCCCATCGGCCGCTGTTTTTTCCAGTAGCCGCAGCTGGAGGGAAGCTTATTCACCCGCAGCACAAAGTACAGCGGAAACACGGCCTGGCGGTTGTAGCAGAAGGTCCCCAGCAGCTTGGAGCCTTCAATCTCCATATCCGAAACCTTCCGCACCGTGGCGCCGCTTTCGTTGGTGAGGCCTTCGCCCAGGTTCACCAGGATATTGCCCTCGCCGCCCGGGAACGTGTAGCGCTCCAGGGAGGTGCGGGTGGTGGCGGTGACCTCGGCCTTTATGCCATTGAGCAGCTCTACGCCGTAATAGCCCGGCCGGGCCTTCTCACCGCCGTATTCGCAGCCGTAGATATGGTAGTCCACCTGCACCGGTCCGGTGGTGGGCATGGTCAGTACCGACCCCGCCTCCGGACAGCCCACGCCGGAGAGATTCACGTGCGAGAAACCGGTGAAATAGCGGTTCTCGGCCGTGTAGGGCGTGCTCCACCAGCGGCTGTCCTTGTCATAGACATTGAGGCTGGAGCCCATGACGTTGAAAGGGGAGACGCTCATCATGCCGTTGGGCGTGACGGCGCCGGGGTTGCAGGCCCCGTAATTGGCCGTGCCGATGAAAGGGTTCACATAGGAGCTCACCCCCTGCGCATACAGGAGGCCGCTCAGCAGCAGGAGGAGGAGGCTTAGGCGGAGCTTCATACGAGTGTGGCTTTCAGGATAATCTTGTCTTTTACGGTGCTGATATCCTCGCCCTCATCCTTCATGTCGATGAGGCGGAACAGGTATTTTCCGGCCTGTTCGGCAATCTGCGGCAGCGGCTGCTGGATGTAGGTGATGGCCGGGGTGAAGAAGTTGTATACGTTGGAGTAGTCGAAACTCACTATCCGGATGTCCTCCTGGATGCGTACGCCCCGGCGGAACAGGGCTTTCAGCACCGCCACCGAGGGGACGTTGGAAGCCATCACCAGGCCGTCCGTCCCTTTGCGGATCACTTCTTCGGCCACGGCGTCGGCATCGGCCTCCGTGATGTTGAAAGGCAGGTGGTAAATGTGGGCGTCCGGCCCCAGCACCTGGTGGAAGATCTCTTCACGGTCGGTCATGGAGGAGATGCGCATGGCGTAGGAGACCATCTCTATTTTGGTGGCGCCCTGCTCGCGGATGGCCTTGATGGCCAGGTTCATGCCTTCGGCATTATCCGTGTACACGCTGGGTACCTCCCAGTCGGGGTGATGCCGGTCGATGACCACGAAAGGCCGGCCGGATTCTTTCAGGCGTTCCATGCCGGCCATGGAACCCTGGCACGGGACCACCACGAATCCTTCCACATCTTTCTCCAGGAAGGACTGCACCAGCCTCATGAACTGCTCCGGGTCCTCTTCCGTGTTGCCGAACAGGACGGTGTAGCCATGCTTGTTGGCTATCTTCTCCAGGTAATGGGCGATGGTGCCATAGAAGATGTTCCCCATGTCGGACAGGAGGACGCCCAGCACGCGCGTGCGTCCCTGCCGGAGGGTCCGGGCGGCATTGTTGGGCCGGTAATTGAGGCGCCTGGCCACTTCCAGGATGCGCTCTTTGGTGGCTTCGCTCACACGGTACTTCTGCTTTCCGTCGGCGCCGATGCGGTTGTTCATTACAAAGGAGACCAGGGCGATGGAAACGCCTGCCTCTCTGGCTATGTCCTTGATGGTGATGTTTTTGGCCATAGTTTGATGGTTCTATTTGTGACGGGGGACCAGGGTGACGGCCGGGTCCGGGATAAGGGTCAGCTGGTTTGCGTGGCTCAGGAAAGCGAAGGGGGAGTCTCCCCTGAGGGTGAATCCCTCCGTTTCCAGCCAGGAGGTTTCCGGATGGGAGCCCTCTTCCCCGGCCGTTGTCCGAAGGGTCTTGAAGGCCGATGCGGCCCACAGGTCCGGTGCCTGTCCGAAGTAACGGAGTCCGCTTTCCCGCCCCTGCAGCCGGAAGGGCGTTCCGGAGCTTTCCACCTTCAGGACACCGCTTCCCAGGAGGGTGAAGACGGCGCTCCGGTCCGGGTAGCGGGCACGCAGCACCAGGGAGTCTCCCTGCAGGTTCCAGCTGCACTGGGCGCGGCTTTCCGCCGGAAGCACCGGTGTGAGGCCGCCCGGGAGCAGTTCCCGCTCCTTTACGCGGAGGGATTTCACCGAGCCGTCGGCCCGGTCGAAGACCATCTCCACGTCTTTGCCCCTTATTACCAGGCGGGTGTCGCCTTCCGTTACCGTAAGCGGCCCCTTGGGAGGGAACCTTTCCGGAACGGAACTGTCTTTCAGGAGGAAGGATTCGCTGGCCAGGACGCTGCCCTTTTCCACCAGGGGACGGTCTTCCCGGCTGATTGCCTCAAAGAAAAGGCGGTATTCCCCGGGCTTTTTCATGCGGGGGAGACTGATGCGGAATTCTTCCGCGCTGCCGGGCTCCGTGGAAAAATGCAACTCCTTTTTGAACAGGCGGTTCAGGGGTTTTCCATCCCGTTCCACCCACCAGCGCACGGCGTAATTTTCAATGGAGGAGAATTGCCGGTGATTCTCTATCCGGAACAGGCCGTCCTCCGGCTCTACGGCTTTTATGAGGATATCCTGCCAGGCGTGGCGCAGGGCGGCGGAACGGATGTCCGGCCGCTGCAGGCTGTCCGGCTGCGGGTACAGGTAGAATCCGGCGCTGTCGCATAGCTCCTGCAGCGCCTGGGGGAGAGGGGCCGTATTGAGGGCGTTGACGCCGGCCTTCTTCAATGCCGCCAGCGTCTCTCTCCGCAGCTCTCCGTCCAGGTTGGCTCCCCGGAAAGGAACCTTGCAGCCGTTCACCAGGAAAGTGTCCTTCTTATAGGGTTCGATGCGCCGGAAGGCCACCGGATGGTAGCTGTCCCTGTTATCCACCCTTAGGTGGAGGGTGTACAGCTGCGGGGTTTCGGCCGTCCACTGGCGCACGTCCCTGATGCTCTCCGGCACGGTTTGGGTGGTGTCCCGGACGCGGTATAGGGCATCGGCCATAACGCTTCCGTCCTGGTCCATGAGCTCGTAAAACACCTCCACAGGCTTACCGGAGCGCAATTCCAGTCGGAAAAGGCCCGTTTGCATGTCCTCCTCCAGCGAGGCCGTCACCGTATAATCTACCCCGGCCGGCCCGCTTGGGAGCACGGGCCTGCTCCGGCTGCAGGAAAGCAGCAGGGCGGCGGCAGCTATGACGGCGGCAAATTTCATTTCCGGCTTCTCTTCCGGGGACGGGCCTCCCGGCGCTCCATGTAGTCTTCCATTTCGGAGGTCTCCGTAACTTCTTCAGCCGGTTTTTCGTGTTCCGGCTCCACCAGTTCGTAGTCCAGCAGCTTCTGTTCCAGGTTGGTGCCTTTCACGCGGATGCGCACCGGGTCTCCCAGACGGAGGGAATGGTGGGAACGCCGGCCCACGGCGCGGTAATGGTCCTCGTCATAGACATAGAAGTCTCCCTTGATGGTGCGGTAAGGGACCATGCCTTCAATCTTGGTGGGGTCGATCTCCACGTAGATGCCCCATTCCGTAACGCCGGAAACATGCCCGTCGAATTCCTGGCCCACCTTGTCTTCCATGAATTCCACCAGCTTGTACTTGGTGCTTTCCCTTTCGGCCTCGGCGGCCACCACTTCCCGCTCGCTGGCGTGCTTGCACTGGGCGGCGTAATAATCGGCGCTCTGGGAATCGGCCCCGGCCATGTACAGGGCCAGCAGGCGATGCACCATCATGTCCGGATAACGCCGGATGGGGGAGGTGAAATGCGTATAGAAGTTGAACGCCAGGCCATAGTGGCCGATATTGTCGATGGAGTAGCAGGCCTTGGCCATGGAGCGCAGCGCCAGGATCTGGATGGCCCCCAGCTCCGGTTTGTCGGCCGCATCCTTCATGAGGCCGTTGAGGGTCTTGGCGATGTCCTTTCCGTTCTCGATGGGCCCCACCTTGTAGCCGAAGTGGCCGGCGAAGTCCCTGAGGCCGGAAAGCTTTTCCATGTTGGGAAGGTCGTGAACGCGGTATACGAAAGTTTTGGCTTTGGAGAGGGCCTTCCCGTCCATCTTTCCACCCGTGGCCACGTACTCCGCCACGTTGCGGTTGGCCAGCAGCATGAACTCCTCGATGAGCCAGTTGGCTTCTTTGGAGAACTTCTGATGCACCCCTATCGGTTTGCCGTCCTGGTCAATGTCCACCTTCATCTCCGGGCGCTCGAAGTTCACAGCACCGGCGGCAAAACGCCGTTTGCGGAGGGTGAGGGCCAGTTTGTTCAGGATGAGGATGGCTTCCTTGATCTCCGGCGGCACGATACCGCTCTCGCTGCCGGCACCGAACTCCTGCTCCATGGCTTTGGGGCCGGCGTCGATGATGGCCTGGGCGCCTTCGTAGTCAAAACGGTAGTCGGAAATGATGTTGGTACGGCCGAACCAGGGGTTGATGACCTTGGCCTGGGGCGTGACTTCAAAGACGGCGGAGAAAGTGAGCTTCTCCTCCTGCGGACGCAGGGAGCAGAGCTTGTTGGAGAGCTTTTCCGGGAGCATCGGCACGGTGCGGTCCACCAGATACACGGAGGTTCCCCGCTCCTGCGCCTCCTTGTCCACGGCCGATCCGGGGCGCACGTAATAAGTGACATCGGCAATATGCACGCCCACTTCGTAATTGCCGTTTTCCAGTTTGCGGAAGCTGAGGGCGTCGTCGTAGTCCTTGGCGTCCGTGGGGTCTATGGTGAAGGTGAGCACCTTCCGGAAATCCCGCCGATGGGCGCGGTCCTTGTCCGTGATGGCGTCCGGGATCTGGTCGGCCGCGTTTTCCACTTCCTTTGAGAAACGGTAGGGAAGGCCGAATTCGGCCAGGATGGCATGCATCTCCGTCTCGTTCTCCCCGGGCATGCCCAGCACATCCACCACATGGCCGTGCGGGCCTGCCTCCCCACGCTCCCAGCCGTCTACGACGGCGGCCACCTTCATGCCCCGTTGGCCTCCTTCCGGCACGGGAACGGAGATGTCGTAGGGCATGGTCTTGGAACTCATGAGCACCCAGGCCTGTTTGCCCACAATATGCAGGATGCCCACGAACGGCTTGTTGCTGCGCTCCAGCACGGCGATGATCTCTCCGCTGCGGCGCTTGGCACTGCCCACTTTCTCCTGGGTCACTGCCACCCGCACCGTATCCCCATGCAGGGCTCCGCGGGTTTTGGACGCTTTCACGTACACGTCTTCCTCCTGCCCTTCTATGCGCACGAACACGAATCCTTCGCGCGACATCAGGGCCGTCCCCACATACTCTGGTACTACATGCTTTTTCTTCTTCTTTCCACCGGCCTGCCGGCCGCTTTTGCTGCGGTTTTTATTCTTGGACATATGTTCTTTGGTAATCTTGTACAAATATAGTGATATTTGCTAAAATTTAAACATTTTAGCAAAGTAGTTTGTTAGGTCTGAAGCACATTATCTGCATTTCCTGCTTCAAAGTGCGCTTTAGACTGTCCGGTAAGGAGGGGGTAAAGTACAGTTTGTGCTCTGAGAGGCCGAAAACGTGCTTTAGAGAGCTTGGTCTTTTACCGGTACAGTTCCCGGAGAACGGCCAGGGAGCGGATGTTTACAGGCTGGTCCGTGTGGAATTCCAGATAGCGGAGAAGCGTGTCGCAGAGGTCGCTGCGCTGCTGCCCGGAGAGGGGGATGAGCATGGCCTGGGAGAAGCCGCTTTCCAGAAAGGGCTTCAGCAGGGGTGCGCTTTCGCCGGCGAAGGGGGCCACATCGGCAAAGGTGGGCCGAAAGCCCAGCGCCCCAGCCAGTTCCAGCAGGAAACGTACGTGGAAATTGGCAAAATCCTCCTCCAGGGCGTCCAGGGTGAGGATGCTGCTTACGCACCATTCGTAGAGGCCGTCCTCATAGGCGCCGTCCCGCAGCGTTCGGAAAAGCACCTCGGAGAGGAACAGGCTCATGGTGTTTTTGTGGAGGTTGCTCCGGATCCCGTTGAGGGTGTCCCGTGCCTGGATGTTGCGGATGCTCCAGAGCTCAGATTTGGGGTTTTCCACCACATCGGCCTCCAGGATGTTCAGCGGCAGCAGCAGTGCCGTGCCCGCCTTCCGGGCCGATGGTACCAGGAACCCGCGCCGTCCCCATTCCCTGGACAGGGTATGCACCACAACGGCATTTTCCCCTACTTTGGTGGTGGCCAGCACTATGAACTCTGTAGTTCCCCTTGTCATTCTGCCTCTTTCCTTGTCATGCTGAGCGCAGCGAAGAATCTTTCAGGAACTCCGCCATGGCCCTTAAGGCCTTCCCACGATGGGAAATGGCGTTTTTCTCCTCTTCTCCCATTTCGGCGGCAGTGACGTCATAGCCTTCCGGGATGAAAACAGGGTCATAGCCGAAACCGCCTTCTCCGTGGCGCTCCAGGGCGATGCGGCCCTTCATGATGCCGTCGAAAAAGTGCATCTCACCGTCCAGGATGAGGGTGACGGAGGTGCGGAACTGTGCCTTGCGGGTGGCGTGAGGCGTTTCCAGCCCCAGGTCACGGGCGGCCGATGCTTCCACCTCCCGCCGGGTCATCTCCTTAAGGAGCTTGCTGATGTTGGCGGCAGGGTCTTTCTCTTCGCCTGCATAACGGGCTGTCTGCACGCCGGGGCCGCCGCCCAGGATGTCTACTTCCAGGCCGGTGTCATCGGCAAAACAGCTGAGTCCGGTTTTTTTGTAAATATATTCGGCTTTCTGCAGGGAGTTGGCCCTGAGGGTATTGCCGGTTTCGGGAATATCTTCGGTGATGCCCGCCTCTGCGGGGGTAACCAGCTGGAATCCTTTACCCAGGATTTCCTGTGCCTCACGGAGTTTTCCGCGGTTACCAGTAGCAAATACAATCTTCATAACTGTCTTCTTCAAAAACTGCCGGCACCCACTGCCGGCAAAACTACTAACTTTCTTTCCGGCTGCAAAGATAGGCATTTTTTTCGTATCTTTGTGTTTTGGCACTGATATTGTGCCATCTGGGAACCGATTATGAAAAGATACTTTACCATACTGGTTTTACTGGCTGTCTGCCTGTCCGCACAGGCCCAGTCCAAGAATTTTACCCTGGGTCAGTGGGTGGAAATGCATAATGCCATCCTTAAGGAACTTAACCGCTCTTATGTGGACTCGCTGGAGGTGGGCCGCATAGAACGGGCGGGCGTGGATGCCATGCTGGAAGCCCTGGATCCCTATACCGTGTATGTGCCGGAAGAGGAGCAGGAGAACTTCCAGATGATGCTTTCCAGCACGTACGGAGGCATCGGCTCCGTGATTTACAAGCCGGACGTTAACGGAAACGTAATTATCAACGAACCCTACGAAGGATCGCCCGCCGCTCTGGCCGGGCTCCGCTGCGGGGACGAGATCCTCACCATAGACGGGGAATCCACCCACGGGCTGGACAGCCAGACCTGCTCGGAAAAGATGCGTGGAAAGCCCGGTACCACCGTGGTCTTCACCGTGAAGAAACTCCGCGCGGGAGAAACCTGGAAGGCCGGAGACGTAATAGAGGTGCCGGTGGTCCGCCAGCGCATCGTACTGCCCTCCATCGAATATGCCGATATGCTCAACGAGCGGGACGGCTACGTGATGATGTCCAAATTCACGGACGGTGTGGGGCAGGGTATCCGTGAGGCCTATTATAAACTGAAGGCCAAGGGGATGCAGCGCATGATCCTGGACCTGAGGGGTAACGGCGGCGGCCTTATGAACGAGGCTGTGAATATCGTTTCGCTCTTCGTGCCCAAGGGCTCCGTGGTGGTATCGGCCAAGGGGCGCGCTCCGGGATCGGACGTGGTGTACAAGACCACTTCGGATCCGGTGGATGTGCATATTCCGCTGGTGATCCTGGTGGATTCCGCCTCGGCCTCGGCCTCGGAGATCGTTTCCGGCGCCCTGCAGGACTACGACAGGGCCACCATCATCGGCACGCGCACTTACGGGAAGGGCCTGGTGCAGAGCATCCGTCCGCTGCCGTACGACGGCCAGTTGAAAGTGACCACCGCCAAGTATTACACGCCTTCAGGCCGATGCGTGCAGGCCATCGATTACACCCATCGCAACGAAGACGGCAGCGTGGGACACATTCCGGACTCCCTTACGCACGAATTCACCACCGCCCATGGCCGCAAGGTGCGGGACGGCGGCGGCGTAACCCCGGACTTCGAGGTAAAGGCCCACCGCTATTCCCGGCTCACCTATTCACTGGTAATGAGCGGAATCGTGGAGCAGTACGCCCTCAAATACGTTTGCGGGCATGCCTCCATCCCGCCGGTGGACGACTTCCGTTTTGCCGATTATGATGATTTCGTGGCCTTCTGCGCGGATAAGACTTTCGACTACCGTTCATCGGCCCGGGCCTATCTGGACGAGGTGAAAAAGAACCTGGACGAGGACGGCCTCGCGGAGGCGGCCTCGGAGGAACTGGCGGCTCTGGAAAAGAAGCTGGAAATGGACAAGGAAACCTTCCTGCGTCTCAAGAAGGACGAGATCATTCCCTTTATAGAGGAAGAGATTGTAGTCCGCTACTACTTCCAGGAAGCCGGTATCCGGGTGCGCACCCGCTACGACGAGCAGCTGCACAAAGCCCTGGAACAGCCCGCCATCAGCTGGTAAGCTATGCAGCGGAAAGACCTGGAAATCATGGCTCCAGCGGGCAATTTCGGTTGCCTGCTGGCCGCTATTGAAGGCGGTGCCAATTCCGTCTACTTCGGCATCGGCCACCTTAACATGCGTTCGCATTCGGCCAACAATTTCTGCCGGGAAGACCTGCCGGAGATCATGCGCATCTGCCGGGCCTACGGTGTTCGCGCCTATATGACCCTGAACATTACCCTGTACGGCGAGGACTTGCAGGCGGCTTACGATACGCTGGACACGGCACGGGAAGCCGGGGTGGACGCCATCATCGCCTCCGACATGGCTGCCATCCTGTATTGCCGGAAAATCGGCCTGGAAGTGCATATCTCCACGCAGCTGAGCATTTCCAACGTGGAGGCCCTCCGCTTCTACGCCCAGTGGGCCGATGTGGTGGTCCTGGCGCGGGAGCTGAACCTGGAGCAGGTAAAAGCCATTCACGAGGCCATTGTTGCAGAGCAGATCTGCGGGCCTTCCGGAGCATTGGTGCGTATTGAGATGTTCTGCCACGGAGCCTTCTGCATGGCCGTTTCCGGCAAGTGTTACCTGTCCCTGGCGGCCTACGGGGCATCGGCCAACCGGGGCGAATGCATGCAGATCTGCCGTCGCGGCTATCTGCTCACGGACTACGAAACCGGCAACGAAATCCAGGTGGACAACAAATACCTGATGTCACCCAAGGATATCTGCACCATAGAATTCGTGGACAAGTTCGTGGAGGCTGGCGTACGGGTGTTCAAGATTGAAGGCCGCGCCCGCAGTGCGGATTATGTAAAAATCACCTCCCAGTGCTATAGGCAGGCGGCCGATGCCGTGGCCGACGGAATGTTCACCCAGGAGTTGGGTACCTCCCTGAAAGAGCAGCTGGCAACCGTCTTTAACCGAGGCTTCTGGGACGGCTACTACCTGGGTGCCCCCATGGGCGAATGGAGCGCAAAATACGGCTCCAGCGCCACCCGGACCAAGATTTATGTGGGTAAGGTCACCAACTGGTTCGACAGGATTGGCGTGGCCGAAATCCTGGTGGAGGCCACTCCTCTCAACGAGGGCGATGACATCCTTTTCATCGGCCACACAACCGGCATCCTGGAAATGAAGATAAATGACCTGCGGGTAGATCTTGAGCCCGCGAAAACCTGTCCCCAGGGCGTCCGCTGCTCCGTTGCCGTCCCGCTGGACGCCATGCCGGAGGATAAGGTGAACCCGGACGCCGCCGGAGGGCGCATCCACCCCCGCCGCGGCGACAAAGTCTTCCGCTGGGTGGAGGCCTGAAAGTAGACTTCTTTTTGCGTAAATTCCGTATATTTTGTATATTTGTTTGCGTACATTATAGCGGGAGTTGTCTTTTAACCACATAATCCATTTCCCGAAATCCGTCCCCGCATTCGCGGGGGTGGATGTTAATTTTCTGCGAATCAAACAATTACACACAAAACCACATAATTATGAAAGAAAAAGACTTGTATGTTTCGCCCCTATGCGAGACGCTTGAGCTACACCTTGAAGGGGTGATAGCCCAGAGTGGCCTGGACACCGCGCCCGGATTCCCGCCCACTTTCGATCCGCCGTTTGGTGGAGGTGGTGGTGAAGAACCCTGGTTTATGAATGTTTTCCCGTTTTAATGGAGGTGCGCTATGAAAAAGTATTTGATTTTTGCACTTTGTGCTGTGGCTATGGCCTTTGTTGCCTGCCAGAAAGAATCGGTTAAGGAAGAAGAGCCTGTACAGGCCGAAACGCACCTTACCCTCAACTTTACCATCAATAACGGAGAAGCCACCAAGGCTGTAAAGTCCGGTTGGGAATACGGAGACCGCATTCACATTTACTTTGACAGGGATTTTACCAATTTTGGTAAATACCTCGATCTTGAGTATAGATTTGACGGAGAATCCGCAGAATGGGTTGCCAATTGGAGTGACGGGCTGGAGGCCGTGATTGCAGGAAAAACATCCGGGATATTGGAGGCCTATTATATTCCCTTCCGCTCCATGGATGGATCGGAATACGGTGATATGTCCACTTATTATAATATTACCTCTCATGATAAGCCTTGGATTACCTCCGAAACGGCTCAACCTACCGGACGCCCCATTTATTCCTACTTCCTGCAGGCGCGGGAAGTGGCTTATACCGTGAGTGGAGGAACCTTAACTGCCACCTTTACGATGGGTCTTCCCTCCGGGTATGATTTCGTCCATTTCTTCCTCGAGGGTGTTGGAAAACTAAACTATAAAGACAGCCCCCGTTTTACTATCACTACCTACCCGCCCATCAATAGCATAACCCCTTCCCGTTATGACGCGTCCGGTTTCCATACCACTACCCATGCAGGAATGGTTGGATATGACTATTACGGAGGTACTTCTTTCACGGGCGTCTTAACGCCGGAAGCCAAGGCCGCATCAACCTTTACCTTCTATCTGATTGACAATAATGGAACTCCTGGGACAGGTGACGACGTGTTCTACTCAAAGACATTTACCGGCAAATCTCTGGCGGCCGGATCGGCTATTATACTACCGGATCTTGACTTCTGGGACAAAGCAGCCAATGAGTCCGATATTTATTATCTTATAAATAGTATCCCTTCTGCTGTTCCCATGTTCCAATATGATGATCCCCGGAACCCTAAATTGAAACATGTAGTATACTTTAACGAGTACAACCTTGGAGCAGATAAAAAGCAGCTGCCAGGACTGGCCTGCCGGGGCCACTATTATGCCTGGGGTGAAACTGTAGGATACTCTTTGGGACACACTTTTAGCTGGGAATATTATTCCTTCAGCGCCGCTCCGAAGGATGGCACCCAGTTAACCAAGTATATTAACGATCCTTCATTCGGGACGCCCGATATTGAGGGACTTGGGACTCTGGAAGCTGTTGATGATGCAGCCGCTGCAACTTTTGGCGGGAATTGGCATATACCTTCCGACATAGAATGGAGTAACCTTCTTTCTCAATGTGACTGGTCTTGGGATGATACCAATAAGGGCTTCGTGGTTACCGCCAGGGCTCCTTATGCCGGTAACACAATATTCCTTTCCCAGGCAAATGCAATAAATGGTTCCGACTACGGTTCTTCAATGGGTGTCTACTGGTCGGCCAATGGAGCCAATGATATGGCAGATGCCTTTATGTGGAATATGGGTGATCCGGGTACACTTCGCTCTGCCGCTCTTAACGAACGATATATCGGAGCATCCATCCGTCCTGTCTTTGATGAGATTATTTCTCCCATGCCGTAATCGGCTCAGGGCTTTGTAGAATTTGTTTTGCGCAACATGCTGGTTGCCAGCATTTTAATTAAATACCCTGCTGTCAAAGTGCAGCAGGGTATTTGCGTAAGTGGCGTTCAATCAGCGCTTTGCGGATTCCGGTAACCTACCACACCCACAGCGTGGGGAGGAGCAGCACCAGTCCCAGCACCAGCAGCACCAGCACGGCTTTCCAAATCCAGGAGAGCCAGCGGGAGTAGGGGATGCGGGCCATGGCCAGGGCGGCCATCAGCACGCCCGAGGTGGGGGTGAGCATGTTGGTGAAGCCGTCGCCGAACTGGAAGGCCAGCACCATCCCCTGGCGGGAAACGCCCACCATATCGGCAAAGGGAGCCATGATGGGAATGGTGATGGCGGCTTTGGCGGTGGCGCTGGGAATGAGGAAGTTAATGAGTGCCTGGATGCCGTACATGGCCGACAGGGAAGCCATCGGCCCGGTTCCGTCCAGCCCTTCCTGCATGCCGTGGAGGATGCTGTCCACAATGTGTCCGTCCTGCAGGATCACAATGATACCGGAGGCGAAACCCACCACCAGGGCCGCGGAGAGGATGTCCCGGGCGCCGGCGATAAGCTCATCGGCAATGCGGTTGGCCGAAAAGCCGGCGATAACCCCGCACACAATTCCCATCACCAGGAAAAGGGCGGTGATTTCCGGCATATACCAGTCCCAGCAAGTAACCCCCACAATCAGCGCAACGACCGTGAGGCCCAGGACAGCCAGGATCCAGCCCTGGCGGGAGGTCAGCGGCTCCGGAGAAGGATGGGAGTGCAGGGGAGCAGAAGAATGGGCCGATGCCCCCCGGACACTCCCATCCTCCTCCGGAATATTCTTCCTGCAGCGGCTGGCGTAAATCCACACTGCTACCACCAGCAGCACCGTAAAGAAGGCCCAGCAGATGAGGCGGTAGCCCATCCCGGAGAAAAGGGGCAGATCGGCCATCCCCTGCGCAATTCCTACGGTGAAAGGATTCAGGAAGGCGCTGGAAAAGCCGATGTTGGACGCCACGTACACTATAAGCATGCCCATGAAGGCATCGTAGCCCATGGATACTACAAGCGGTACCACTATGCCCACGAAGGGAATGGTCTCCTCGCTCATCCCAAAGACGGCTCCGGCCAGGGAAAACAGCACCGTAATGGCTACCAGCACCAGGCGGTCCCGCTTTCCCACCTTGCCGATGAAGCGGCTGATGCCGGCCGATACGGCGCCGGTGGCGTTCAGGAGCCAGAAAGCCCCGCCCACCACCAGGATGAAGACGATGATGCCGGCCTGCTTCACAAAGCCGTGATAGATGGCCGAAAAGACCTGCCAGGTTTGGGGCGCGGCGGGTACGCTCTGGTAGCTGAGGGTGCCGTCCCCGGCCGTTACATACTGCCCGCCCGGTACAAACCAGGTGAGTACCGCGCAAAGGAGGATGAGCGCGGCAATGAGTACGTAAGTGTTTGGGAGTTTGCGCATTACACGGTGCGGCCTACGAGCTTGTGGGCGAAGCCTTCCATGATTTCGCGCTTTTGGGCGTCAAAGCCCTGCAGCTTGTCTATGGCGCTCCGGTGCAGGGCGGCAATCTCTTTGCGGGCCAGGGCGGGAATGTCCAGGGATTCGTAGACGGCTTTCACGGTAGCAATCTTATGGGCCTTCTGCTCAGGCGTTTCCGCCGGCAGGCCCAGGGCTTCCTGCAGGCCTTTGGCCCCGCACTCCATGGCCTTCACCGTCAGCCAGGACTTCTTGTTGTTCACGATGTCTCCGCCGATGGGCTTGCCAAAGACGGCGGCGTCGCCGTACGCATCCAGGTAGTCATCGGCCACCTGGAAGGCCAGTCCCAAGTCGTAACCGTACGCATAGATGGCGCGGCTTTCCTCCTGCGGCGCCCCGGCGATGATGGCGCCCATCTGGGCCGAACAGGCAATGAGGACGGCCGTCTTGAGGCCGATCATCTGCATGTAGTCCGCCATGGGCACTACGTCCAGATTCTCGAAATCCATGTCCAGCTGCTGGCCGTCACAGACCTCCGCCGCTGTTTTGGAGAAAAGGGCCAGCACGGCCGGAAGCACAGGTGCAGGAGCCTGGATCAGGCGCCTGTAAGAGTCTATGCACATGACGTCTCCGCTGAGGATGGCGGTGTCCTGGCTCCATTTCTTCCATACGGTGTCCTGTCCCCGGCGCATGGCCGAACGGTCCATGATGTCGTCGTGGATGAGGGTGAAGGTGTGGAATACCTCCAGTCCCGCCGCCGGCTCCAGGATCTCCGGGCCGATGGTGTCCCTGTACAGGCTGAAGGCGGTGAGGCACAGCCGCGGCCGCAGCCGCTTTCCGCCGATGGCAATCATGTACCGAAGAGGGTCGTACAGCCCTTTGGGTGCATCCTGGAACTGGATATTCTGGAAAAGGTCCTTAATGGCAAGGTCTAGGTGGGATTCGCTGATCATAGTGCATGTATTTGCACAAAGATACAGTTTTTTCCTAGAAATCCAGCCGGCCGCCGCGGTAGAAGTCTACCAGGCGGGTCTGGAAGAGATATTCGTAAGTGGCCTGGACGGCGTCCGAGCGGGTTTTCAGGAGTTGGTTGCGGGACTCGTTGAACTCCGTGACCGTGGCCTTGCCGTTCTCGTATTTGGCCTGGACCAGGGTGAAGGAGTCTTCGGCTGCGGCAGAGGCTATCTGGGAGGCTTCCCACTTGGCGCGGGCGGCTTCGGCCGCATTCCAGGCCTGCTGGATTTCCTTGTACAGGTTCTGCTTTACGCGGCGCAGCGCAATCTCCTGGTTCACCTGGTTCAGTTTGGCGGAACGCACCTGGTTCCGGGTGCTGAACTTGCTGAAGATGGGGATGCTCAGCGACACGCCCACATAGGAGCTGAAGTTGCTCTTGAGCTGGTCAAAGAAGGCCTTGCCGCCGTAATTGGAGTAGTAATTGGTGCCGCTTCCGCCGCTCAGGGACAGGCTGGGGTAGTACCGGCTCTTGGCAATGTTGATGGAATGGTCTGTACCTTTCAGGCGCAGCTCTTCGGCCCGGATGGCGGGGCGGATGCCCAGGGCCTGGGCGTAGATGTCGTCCGGGGTGCCCAGGAAGACGCTTTCCATGGAAACGTTGGGCCGTACGATGGAGAAGCCTTCCCAGGAGCTGAACTCCAGCAGCTGGGCCAGGTCCAGGAGGGCCGTGCGGACGTTATTGTCGGCCTGCACCAGCGTCACGCGGCTCTGGGCCAGGGAGGCCTTCTGCTGGGACACTTCGGCGGCCGATGAGCGCCCGCTCTCGAACATGCGCTCCAGGCGTTCCACCTGCAGGGAATCGATGGCGATCTGTTGCCGGGCAACGTCGCGGATCTCATAGCTGTACAGGATCTGGAAATAGGCCTGGGCCACCTGGACGCGGATATCGTCCTTCGCTTTCTCCAGATCGGCCAGGGCGGCTTCCAGGTTCAGGTCGCTCAGGCGGATCTGGTTGTAGATGGCGCCGCCGTCAAAGAGATTCATGTTGGCGCCTATGCTGAAGCTCGTGGAACTGGAGTTTCCGCTTTCGTAGGTATTGTCTCCGCCCAGGCCGCGGCCGAAGCTGAAGTTCTCGCTGGCCGATGCGCTCACGCCCGGCAGCCAGCTCATGTGGGCGGTGTTCTGGTCAATCTCCCGGCCTTCCACGCTGTTGGCCTGCTGGGCCACCGTCAGGTTGTGGTCCATGGCCCAGGAAGTGCATTCCGCCAGGGTCCAGGGATGCGAGAAATCCGGAAGGATATCGGAGGGAGCCTGCTGCAGGGCAAAGGCCAGAGCTATAAGTAAAGTCTTCATAACTAGATGATTTGAGGACCCCGGACCTTATCTTCAAGGGAAAGGCCGCTCTTGATTTCAATGTTCACGCCGTCGGAGAGGCCGGTTTCCACCGGACGGTTCTCATAGGTCCCGTCGGCCTTGAGTACGTACACGAAGGTGTCCTCGCCTTCAAACTGGAGGGCGCTTTCCGGAATCATAAGTACGTTCTCCACGCGCTGGAGTTCAATCTCCGCGTTGGCGCTGTAGCCGGAACGGATGGTTACATCGGAAGGTACCTTCACCGTGGCTTTGATCTCGAAGAGGTTGGTTCCGCCGGATTCAGTGGCCTTGGGGGCGATGTACTCCAGGGCGGCGTCGAAGTGCAGGTCCTGCAGGGCGCCTACGGTAATGATTACCGGCAGGCCCAGGTGCAGGCGGCCCACCTCCGTCTCGTCTATATTGCCGTCGAAGATGAGGTCGTCCATATCGGCCACGGTGGCAATGGTGGTACCGTCGTTGAAGGTGTTGGAGTTGATAACGGTGTTACCCACCTTCACCGGGATGTCCAGGATAAGGCCGGACACGGAGGAGCGCACCAGGGTGGAGCTGCCGCTCTTGTTGGAGGAGGAAACGCCGTCGCGCACAATCTCCAGGGATTCCTTGGAGGCGGCGTACTCTTCCTGCGCCTGCTTCAGCTGCTGGGCCACCTGCTCGAAGGCTTCGGCGCTCACCAGCTGCTGGTCGAACAGCTTCTTCTCCCGCTCATAGTTGGTCTGGGCCTGCTTCAGGTTCACTTCGCTAAGGCGTACCCGGCTTTGGGCCGATGAAAGCTGGCTCATCTCCGGAATCACCTTGAGTTTGGCGATGACCTCGTTTTCCTTCACCTGGTCGCCGGCCTGCTTGTACAGCTCGGCCACGATGCCGCTGATCTGGGCCTTTACGTTCACCTCGTCCCGGGGCTGGATCTTGCCCGTTACCACGGTGGATTTGGCGATGGTGCCCATCTCGGGCGTGAGCTCCTGGTACCGGACCTCCTTGGGGCGGGACCGCTGGAACAGGTACACGAAGGTGCCGATGAAAGCGGCCGCCACCAGGACAATCATTAGAATTCTACCAAACTTTTTCATATCGTAATTGTTTTTATTATTCGTCTCTCATAGCATCCACGGGCTTGATCTGCATGGCGCGGGCGGCGGGCATCAGCCCGGCCACCACACCCAGCACCGCCAGCAGGACGGCTGCCAGCACGGCGGTCCAGAAAGGCACCTGGAAGGGGGCCTTGAGCATGCCGTCCGTGGTCATGGCCAGTTCCACTCCGGAGAGGATGAGCACGCTGAACACGATGGCCGACATGCCGGCCACCAGCGTGAGCACGATGCTCTCGGAAATGATCTGTCCCAGGATCTGGTTGGGCGTGGCGCCGATGGCCCGGCGGATGCCGATTTCCGTAGTGCGTTCCTTCACGCTCACCATCATGATGTTGGACACGCCGATCACACCCGCCAGCAGCGTCCCCAGGCCGATGAGCCAGATGAGGAAGTTGATGCCTTTGAACAGGTTGTCCACGATGCCGAAGATGAGCTGGGTGTTCAGCAGGAACATGGCCTGCTCGTCGGTGGGGTCCAGCAGATGCCGCCGGGCAATCACTTCCTTTACCCGCGGGGTTACATCGCTCATGGTAATCCCCGGCTTGGCCGTAAAGCACAGCAGATGGATGGTGTTGCCCAGGTTGTAGGCACGTTTGGCCTGGTTGATGGGGATGACCACCGAATCGCTGGCGCGGCCATCCACGCTGATATCGCCTTCATTCCAGTTCACACCCACCACGGTATAGTAACTGCCGTCCACGCTGAGGCGCTTGCCCAGCGGGGAACCGCCCTCCGGGAACAATTCTTCGTACACCCGCTTGCCGATCACGCAGACTTTGCGCTCCTGCAGGTTGTCGGCGTCGTTAAGCCATCGGCCGTATTTGAGCTTGGGGGTTTCAATATTGGCATAATCGGCCCGGGCGCCTTTCACCACGGCGCGGGAAGAGGTGTATTCATCCCTGGAAACGGTTTTGCCCCAAAGACTTACCGTGGGGGAGACGGTTTCCAGTTCGGGCACCATGTTCTTGAGGCGGTCCACGTCGCCGTAATCCAGGTTCCAGTTGCGGCCTTTCTCAAAGCCCTTGTAGGGTTTGCTGGTACTGCTGGCAATCACTATGCAGGTGTTCTGGGCAAAGCCGTCGAACTCCTTCATAAGCAGCTGCTTGAAGCCTTGTCCGCCGCCGGTGAGGAGCATCAGCATGAATACGCCCCAGAACACGCCGAAACCGGTGAGCAGGCTCCTGCTCTTGTTCCGCAGGATGCTGTCCAGGATTTCCCGGAAGGTATCTGTATCAAACCACTTTTTCATCAGTCGGCCCTCAATGCTTCAATGGGTTTAACACGCGCCGCTTTCCAGGCGGGGATGGCCCCGGCGATGGTTCCGGCGATAATAAGCAGCAGGGTGGCTTCCAGGGCCACGTCCAGGCCCACGGTGGGGTTCACCAGCATCTGGATCTTCTCTCCGCCTATATCTATCGAGCGCTGGGCTACGGTCTTGTCCATAATCTGGCACGCCACCATCCCCAGGAACATCCCTATATAACCGAAGGCGGCGGTGATGGTGATGCTCTCGGCAATGATGAGCTTGAGGATTTCGCCGGGCTTGGCGCCGATGGCTTTCCGGATGCCGAACTCGTGGGTGCGTTCCTTCACGGTGATGAGCATGATGTTGGATACGCCCACTATGCCGCTGATGAGGGTGAGGATACCCAGGATCCAGAGGGCTATGTTGATCATCCGGGAAGCCTTGTTCATCTCCAGGTTGTCGGTATAGCCGTTGTTGATCCAGATGCCACGGCGGTCGTCCGGGGCAATGTCGTGCCGGAGCCGGATGGCGGTGCCGTACAGTTTCTCGAAGGCTTCGTGTTCCTCCAGGGTTTCCGGTCCGGTGACGGAGAAGGAGATGCTCTCTACCTTATCCGTGTTGTCGTAGATTCCTTTATATGTAGAGAAAGGGATGGGGCACAGGCGCGACATTTCCGATTCGTCGGTGTGATAGATGCCGACAACCCGGTAGGAGATGGCGCCGGCGGCAATCCATCGGCCCAGGATGGCGTCCGGGTCTTTGGGGGACAGTTCCTTGGCTTGATAGAGGCTGATGACAATGACTTTGCGGCGTTCGTCCACATCGTCCGGATTCAGGAAGCGGCCGGTGTACATCCGCATCTTTTCGGCCTCCTTGTAGTCCGGCATCACCCCGCGGAGGGCGCCGGACACGCTGAGTCCGTTCAAGGATAGGGAGACGCTGGTGACGCCGGTTCCGCGATAGACGTCGTGGATAATCCCTTTCCACTGCTCCGATTCGGTGAAAAGGACATCGCTCTCGTCCAGCTGGATGTCCCGCCCTTCCTTGTATCCGGCATAGGGCTTGGAGGTGCGCCAGCCCTCTACGGTGATATTCTGTGAGATATAGTCCTCGATATTGCCCACGAAGGAGTTCATGAGGCCGTTGCCGGCTCCCAGCAGGGCAATGAGCAGGAAGATACCCCAGCTCACCGCGAAGCCCGTGAGAGCCGTGCGGAGCTTGTTGTTGCGCAGGGTGCTGCTTATTTCGTGGAATAATTCTCGCATTACTTGATGATGCTGCCGCCCCAGGCGGAGTGGGACCGGTTCTCTTCTATCTCGCCGATGATGCCGTCCTTGATGTGGATGATCTTGTCCGTCTCGTTGGCCACGCCGCCCTCGTGGGTAACCACTATGATGGTGAGGCCTTCTTCCTGGTTCAGCTGCTTGAGGAGCTGCATCACTTCCACGCTGGTCTTGGAATCCAGGGCGCCGGTGGGCTCATCGGCCAGGATGATCTGCGGCTTGGTGATGAGGGCGCGGGCGATGGCCACGCGCTGTTTCTGGCCGCCGGACATTTCGTTGGGGAAGTGGGAGGCCCACTGGGTGAGGCCCAGCTTCTCCAGGTATTCCATGGCCATATCGTGACGCTTTTTCCGGCCGACGCCCTGATAATAGAGCGGGAGCTCCACATTCTCCACGGCCGTTTTGAAACTAATCAGGTTGAAGCTTTGGAACACAAAGCCGATCATCCGGTTGCGGTAGTCGGCGCTCTGGCGTTCCGAAAGGTCCTTGATGAGGGTTCCGCCCAGGTGGTAGGTGCCTTCGTCGTAATTGTCCAGGATGCCCAGGATATTGAGGAGCGTGGACTTTCCGGATCCGGATGCACCCATGATTGAGACGAATTCGCCCTTTTCTATATTAAGGTCAATGCCTTTGAGCACGTGCAGGGGCTGCCCGTTGTCGTAGGTCTTGTGTATTCCTTTCAGTTCTATGAGCATTTTTGCTGTATTAGTATGCTATTACACTGCAAATATATAATGGATTTTTTATTCCACAAAATTTTTTCGATAAAAGTGCCGGATTTTTCGACGAGTGAACTCATCGGCCTTTCTCCTAAGCAAAAACCCTGCCTTCTTAAAGAAAATGATTATCTTTGCAGGTCAGCAATTGTAACTATGTCAACGAGTATGCATAATTTTCTGGGTACGCTGGCGGCCACAACGGTCTCCATCGTGCTCACATTCGGTACTACAGCCATCATTGACCGCCAGAAACAGAAGGCCGAAAAGCGGGAGATGGTGATGATGATCATGTACGACATGCGCGAGTCACTTAAGGAAATAAAGGTGTGCGACGAAGGCATCAAGTCATTTTTCGACACCCAGATAGACGTCATAGCCCATCCTCAGGAGTTCAACTCCGGCTTTTCCGGAAAAATGGGCATCCTGGCCGCGAATATTCCCAATCTTACCTATTCTACCACCACGGAAAATATCTTCCGCTCCAACGTGGAGACCATTCAGACTATTGGCAATATCCTCTTTGTGGAAACCGTGTCTTCGTTCTACGATTCACGCTCGCTTTATAAGAGCGTGGTGTCGGATCCTTTCCAGGAGAATGCGTTAGTGGCCTTATCCAGTTATGAAGACTTGTGTGATTTCGATGCTTCCGGTTACCCTTTCTATAGCTTCAGCCACTTAAGAAGAATGGAAGAATGCCTTGAGCAGTGCAAGCTCATGATGAAGGTTTCGGATAAGGAACTGGATGTGTTCAACTCCCAGCGGGAAAAGCTGTTGGAGGCCACCCAGGGCAATTATACCGAAGAGGTTATAGATGCTAGCTATGAGAGCGGGGAGCGCAAACAACGCTGGCAGGAGGCACGGGCGGCAGGCCGCTTGCAGCTTCAGGGAACGAAATAACTAAATAACAAAGATAATGGCAGATCAGATTAAGAAAACCCTTCGCGACTCGGCGGCCATGCGCTGGACAGCCCTGCTGCTGCTGGCCCTCGCGATGTTTTGCAGCTACATTTTCATGGACATCCTGTCCCCCATCAAGGACCTGATGCAGGAAACCCGTGGATGGGATTCCACTGCATTCGGCACCATGCAGGGCAGCGAGGTGTTCCTGAATGTATTTGTGTTCTTCCTCATTTTTGCAGGTATCATCCTGGATAAGATGGGGGTCCGTTTCACCGCCGTGCTAAGCGCCGGGGTGATGCTGGTGGGCGCTATCATCAAGTGGTTCGCCGTCAGCGAATCCTTCATGGGCAGCGGCCTGGAGACCTGGTTCACGAACAACCTCAATTATATTCCGCTCTTCGATGAGTTGGGCGTGTCGCCTTTCTACCGGGGCATGCCGGCATCGGCCAAACTGGCGGCCTGCGGCTTCATGGTCTTCGGCTGCGGCTGCGAGATGGCCGGCATTACGGTGAGCCGCGGTATAGTGAAGTGGTTCAAGGGACGTGAGATGGCCCTGGCCATGGGTTCGGAGATGGCACTTGCCCGCCTGGGCGTTGCCACCTGCATGATTTTCTCCCCCTTCTTCGCCAAGCTGGGCGGCAGCGTGGATGTTTCCCGCTCCGTAGCCTTCGGCGTGGTGCTCCTCTGCATCGCCCTCATCATGACCATCGTCTACTTCTTCATGGACAAGAAGCTGGACAGCCAGACCGGAGAGGCCGAAGAGAAGGACGACCCGTTCAAGGTGAGCGATATCGGCAAGATCCTCTCGGACGGCGGATTCTGGATCGTGGCCCTGCTGTGCGTTCTTTACTACAGCGCCATCTTCCCGTTCCAGAAGTATGCGGTGAATATGCTCCAGTGCAACCTTACGCTGGTGGAACCTTCGGCCGATTCCTTCTGGGCCGGCTCCAGCGTAACCATCGTCCAGTATGTCATCATGCTGGTGGTGGCCGCCGCCGGCTTTGCCAGCAACTTCCAGAAGAAAAAGACCAGCCAGTACATTTTCCTGGGCATTTCCATCGCAGCCCTCATCGCGTACTGCTATATGGGTTACATGCGCCAGAGCGCCGAATCCATCTTTGCGGTGTTCCCGCTGCTGGCCGTGCTCATCACCCCCATCCTGGGCAATTACCTGGACCGCAAGGGTAAAGGTGCCTCCATGCTGGTGCTGGGCGCCATCCTGCTCATCGCCTGCCACCTCACCTTCGCCTTCGTGCTGCCCGCCTTCAAGGGTAATACCGTGGGAGGCGTAATCGTGGCCTACACCACCATCCTGGTGCTGGGTGCCAGTTTCTCGCTGGTCCCCGCCGCCCTGTGGCCTTCCGTTCCCAAGCTGGTGGACGCCAAGGTAATCGGCAGCGCCTATGCGCTCATTTTCTGGATCCAGAACATTGGCCTGTGGCTGTTCCCGCTGCTTATCGGCAAGGTGCTGGACAAGACCAATCCGGGCGTGACGGACCCCACCCAGTTCAACTACACCGCTCCGCTGGTGATGCTTGCCTGCCTGGGCGTGGCCGCCCTGGTGCTGGGCCTGGTGCTCAAGGTGGTGGACCGCAAGAAGCACCTGGGTCTGGAACTTCCCAACATCACGGAATAGTTTATGGCAGCCTCCGGAAAATCTTTTAACAGGTCAGCCGCTTGGATAGCGCTGGCCTGTTTGGTTGTGCCCATGTTCGCGTCGTACTTCTTCGACGACATGTTCTCCAGCATCTCGTACCTGTTCGAGAATCCTGCACTCACGCAGCTGGGTTGGGACGCGGCGGGGTACGGACTCTACACCAGCGGCTATAGCGTGCTGTGCGTGTTCGGCGGCCTGGTAGTTTGCGGTATCCTGCTGGACAAGTGGGGCGTGCGCATCACGGGCTCCATCTTCGTGGGCATGATGGCTGCCGGTGCCGGGCTTGTGCTATGGGCGCTTCTGAGCGGGTCTTCCGCTTCGCTCACGGTGGCTTATGTGGGCTGTATGCTCTTCGGCCTGGGCAGTGAGATTGCCGGCACGGCCGTTACCCGGAGCATTGCCAAATGGTTCAAAGGCGGGCCGATGGCGCTCGCGATGGGCCTCCAGCTGGCCATAGCCCGGCTGGGCACGGCCTTCGCGCTGGTACTGTCTCCCAAGCTGGTTTCCCAGCAGGCCGGCCATGTGTACTCCCTGGCCGAAACCGCCCGTCCCGCCGTGGTGGGCATGGGCCTGATGGCCCTGGGACTCATTCTCTGGGCCGTTTTCGTGGCGCTGGATGCCAGGGCCGACCGCTTAAGTGGGCAGGGAGTATTTCCCTCCGCGAAAAAGAAGGCCGATGCTACGGGAAATACTCCCTCCCCCACAGAACAGACTGCCGAGGCTGAAGAGAGCGCAGAACCTACTGCGGATTCAAAGGATGAATTCCGTTTCAAGGATGTGCTGGGGGTGCTGGGCAACCGGAACTTCTGGTTGCTGGGACTGCTGTGCGTGCTGTTCTACAGCAGCATCATCGCCTTCAAGAAATTCGCCGGGGCCATCCTCATCCCCCGTTTTGACATTCCGGCCGAAGCCGCCGGGTGGATGGTGAGTATGCTGCCGTTCTCCACGGTGATCTTTGCGCCGCTGTTCGGCATGCTGGTGGATAAGGCCGGCAAGGGCACCCGCTGGATGCTGCTGGGAGCCGTCCTGGCCCTCATCGCCCATCTGCTGCTGGCCTTTGCACCGGCCGGGGTCCCGTTCTGGGGATATCTGTCCATGGTTTTCCTGGGTTTCGGCTATTCGCTGGTTCCCGCCGCCCTCTGGCCTTCCGTCCCCAAGATTGTCCCGGACAAGGTGCTGGGCACCACTTTCGCCCTCATTTACTGGGTGCAGAACCTGGGCCTGCTCAGCTTTAAATGGCTGGCGGGCATTATCCTTGGAAAATCGGCCCAGAACGGTCCCGTGAGCGTGGAACTTATGTTCGTGGGCCTTTGCATCGCCGCCGTGGTGGTGGCGCTGCTGTTCCGCCGTACATCGGCCCGCCATCCTGAATTACAACTTGACCAACCCAACCGATGATTATTCTTGTTACAGGTGCCAGCAGCGGTATCGGCTACGAAAGTGCCATCCTGCTGGCCAAAAAAGGACATAAGGTATATGGCGCGGCCCGCAGGGTGGAGCGCATGGAAGCACTTAAGGAATATGGCGTGGTGCCTTTGAGCCTGGACGTCACTTCCGAAGACTCCATGCAGGCCTGCGTGGCCGATATCCTGGCGGTCGAGGGACGCATTGACGTGCTGGTGAACAATGCCGGTTACGGTTACTTCGGTGCCATTGAAAACGTAACCATGGCGGAGGCGCGCCGGCAGCTGGAAGTGAACGTCTTCGGCCTGGCCCGCCTCACGCAGCTGGTGCTGCCCTCCATGCGGGAGCACGGTTCCGGCCGCATCGTGAACGTATCTTCCGTGGCCGGACGGGTTGTCCTGCCCTTCGGCGGCTGGTACCACGTGTCCAAATATTCAGTGGAGGCCCTGAGTGACGCCCTGCGCGTGGAACTGAAGCCCTTCGGCATAGATGTGGTGCTCATCGAGCCCGGCGGTATCGGCACGGACTGGGGCATCATCGCTGCCGATCATCTGGAGGAATCCTGCAAGGACACACCCTATGCCGCATCGGCCGAAAAGGAAGCCCGCCTCATGCGCTTTGCCTATTCCGGCAAGTACCTGGCACGTCCCACCTGCGTGTCCCGTGCCATCGGCAAGGCCGTCACGGCCCGCCATCCCCGCCACCGCTACCATCCCGGCACGGGTTCCCGCTTCCTGCTGTGGCTCCACGCCATCCTCCCCGTCCGCTGGTGGGACGCCCTCATGCGCCTGGCCGTCAAGGCCTGACCCTTCTGCGTCCTTTCCCCCGGCCGTGACTCCGCCGCCCGACGTGACTTCTGTCCCTGCGTTTTTGGCGTTTTTTGTCGGCTCCGCCGCCCGACGTGACTTCTGTCCCTGCATTTTTGGCCGAAAATGCCGGTTCCGGAGTCACACGCGTCTTCTGTACCTGCAAAAAACGGCAAAAATGCAGGTTCCGGGGCCACAGAGGAAAGACATCATTTTATTTCCTTGGAGCCAAGCAGTTGCCGGACCACTTTTTCCCGGACAAAAATGGAGGTGGAGATTTGATAGGAGTTAAGGCCGAATTCACGATGCAGGATGATGGCCAGTTTGCCTTTGTCTGTTTCAGTGAGGGAGCGCAATTCTTTTCCTCCAAAACGCTTTTGAAGTGTTTGTGTGACTATCCCGGTCAATTCGCTTTTGCTGAATTCGGCCATTTCTCCCAGGCGGCCGGCAATTTGGAAATAAACCTCATAATCCTTTACCAGGGCTGTTTGCAGGTCTTTTGGCGTTGGAAACAGATTCCGAACCAAAGAGACATCAACAAAAGAATCCGGAAGCAAACCCAAATAAGGATGAATCTTCCAGTGTGCAGGAATGGCTTCTTCGCTGGAGAACAGTCTGGAAAGACTGCGTTTGGACATCTCTCCCGCAGGCGTTCCGCCAAGAATATCGGCCAGTCCGGAATAATAGAGCCATTCCGATCCCCAAAGATAACCTCCGACCATCGCCAGACTTTTCTCCAGCGGATTGCGGAGTAAATAAAGGATTTCGTGTTTCATTTGCTCTTTATCCTCTATCTTTTCCAGATGGAACCAATAGTCGTCCGGAAGGGGTGGATACCCGTCCTGTATCAGCCTGGCCGTAAGTTTTCGCTTCAGGTAGTCAAAGGCGGCAAGACATCGTTCACCCGTTCCGCTCAGGATGATGTGGAGATGGTTTGGCATTAGCACAAACGCGTAAATCCTGATGGAATACTTTAAACAAATCAGTCCCATCAGGCACATTCCAAATGCGAATTCGGCCACATTGTTGAATAGCAGGCCACCCTTGAGGCCGTCTGTACAAAGATGGTAATATCCATTACCCTTTGCGCGGTATTCCTCCCGCTCCTTATTTCTTTTCATAGAAGCAAAGGAAAGTATAATTATCCGTGTTATGAAATAAGGAAACGTTTATTTGGAAAAACGGCCCAGGAAGATGTTCAGAGGCCTTTTCCCTGCAACCCATTCTTCACATTTTTCTTTTTTTGGACAAGAATGTAACTCAGAATCAAACTGTTGGGTTCCGAAAACTGATACGGCAGAATCAGATTACTTTTCTTACAGCGGGGATGAGCCGGAGCAGCCAGGTGAGGGTGAAGGCCGCAAAGGAAGTGACAAGGCCTATGAAAAGGAATTTCCCCAGGGCTCCCATCCAAATGGTATCCGTGGCCGCCTGGAGAAGCAGCATCAGCAGCATGTGAAAGATGTAGGCACCATACGACTGGGCCGAACACCACTGCAGGAACGGGGTGGTGTGGTTCAGGAATCGGCGGAAAAGCCAGAGCAGGCCTGTGCAAAGAAAGACGCACAGAAGTGACTCGTATATGCCGAACCAGCGCCAGACAAAGGCACTCCAGGCACCATCGCCGCGAAGATAGATCCCCAAAGCTAACAACAGGCCGATGGTAAGGGATGAGGCGCCCAGCCGGTCACTCATCTTTTCAAGCCAGCCCAGGCGTCTGGATAGGATACCCAGCACGAAAAGCATAACATACTGAAGGTAATGGGCAGGCTCCATCGGCAGCGGAATGATGCCGAACGGCCAGATCCAGTGGTCCTGGGGACTCAGCTGGCGTATGAAGAAACTGCCGATGCCCATAACCAAGCCGATGAGCAGCAGAACCCAGAAAGCCGGTTGCCGGCTGCTGCTGTGTATAGGCGGAAAGAATCGCCGGTACAGTGCGTACAGCAGGCAGAATACCAGCAGGCTTTCCACAAACCACATGTGCCCGGTTTCGAATTTGCCCGAAAGGATGGACAGCAGCGCACCCATCACCAGAAGAGGAATCCCCAGCCGGACCAGTTTCTTCCGAACGAAGGTTTTTCCCCCATATTTATCGTAGCTGCCCGGAACAAAATATCCGGAAATGAGGAAATACAGTCCCATGAAGAAGCCTGCATTTACGCTGAAGAAGTTCCCCAGCCAAGGAAGGAATTCCGCCGGATTGCTGGGCGTATAGGCCCAGCCCCCGCCATTTCCGTACGCCTGCCCGGCGTGATGGAAGACGACAAGGACGGTCAACCAGACCTTCAGGTTATCCAGATAGTATTGTCGGTTTGTTGCCATAAAGCGTACTAATATACTTATTATTTCTTTCTTCCCGACTTGCGCGCCGGCATTTTGGGCCGAAAATGCCGGTTCCGGAGTCACACGCGTCTTCTGTACCTGCAAAAAACGGCAAAAATGCAGGTGCCGGGGTTGCGACCATCGCCGATATCGGCAAAATCGGCCGTCTGTGTCGGCGCCGGCGTTTAAATGATAAAAAATGCTTATCTTTGCATTTACGGATCTTCCCTAATCCGCAAAAGAGACGATGTACGAGCTACTAGACAAGATCAATTCACCTGCCGATGTCCGCAAGCTGTCGCTGAAGAAGCGGAAACAACTGTGTGCGGAAATCCGGCAATATATGGTGGAGTGCTGTGCGGTGAATCCCGGTCATCTGGGCAGCAGCCTGGGGGCGGTGGAACTGATAGTGGCCCTTCATTCCGTCTACAATACGCCGGAGGACAAACTGGTCTTTGACGTGGGCCATCAGGCCTATGCCCATAAGATACTCACCGGCCGGAGGGAGGCCTTTAAGAAGAACCGTACAAGGGACGGTATCAGCGGTTTCCCCAAGCGGGACGAAAGCCCGTACGACGCCTTCGGCACCGGCCACTCCTCCACTTCCATATCGGCTGCGCTGGGCTTTGCGGAGGCGGCCCGGCTTAAGGGAACCGGGGAAAAGGCGGTGGCGGTGATAGGGGACGGCGCCCTCACCGGCGGCCTGGCCTGGGAAGGCATGAACAATGCCGGCGCTTCCAAGGCCGATATCCTCATCATCCTCAACGACAACAACATTTCCATAGACCAGAACAAGGGCGGCGTACACGACTACCTCCTGAAGATTACCACCAGCTCTTTATATAATAGGGTAAAGAACCGGGTGTGGCGTTCCCTGGGAGAAGGCAAGACCCGCGACTGGGTGCAGAAACGGGTGATAGACACCAAGTCCAACCTGGTCCGCAGAAGCGGCGGCGCCCTGTTCGAGAGCCTGGGATTCCGCTACTTCGGCCCCATAGACGGGAACGATTTGGAGCAGCTTACCATAACCCTCCAGCGCATCAGCCACCTCCGGGGCCCGCGCCTGCTTCACATCCATACCCGAAAGGGCTGCGGTTATGCTCCCGCGGAGGCGGATCCCACCACCTGGCACGCCCCCGGCAAATTCAATCCGGAAACGGGGGAGCGGATCAAGACGGTATATCCGGCCAGCCGTTACCAGGATGTCTTCGGAGAGGTGCTGGTGGAACTGGCCCGCCTGGACAAGAGGGTGGTGGGCATCACCCCCGCCATGGCCACGGGCTGCGGCATGAACGCCCTGGAACGTGCCCTGCCGGAGCGCTTCTTTGACGTGGGCATCGAGGAAGGCCACGCCGTCACCTTCTCGGCCGGACTGGCCGCGGGCGGGCTCCGGCCTTTCTGCAATATCTATTCTTCCTTCAGCCAGCGGGCATACGACAACATTATCCACGATGTGGCCTTGCAGCACTTGCCGGTGGTCCTTTGCCTGGACCGTGCCGGCCTGGTGGGAGAAGACGGAGCCACGCACCACGGCTGCTATGACCTGGCAGCCTATCGCAGCATACCGGAAGCCGTCATATCTGCCCCTCGCAACGAGGTGGAACTCAAGCAGCTTATGTTTACGGCCCTTAAGGCCGAAAGGGGACCGTTCCTGATCCGCTATCCCCGCGGAATAGGGGAAGGCACGCCCTGGAAGGAAACCGCTTTCCAGGAACTGCCGCTGGGGCGGGGAGAGAAACTCCTGGACGGCAAGCGAGTGGCCGTCCTGGGTATCGGCCCGGTGGTGAACCGCGCCCTGGCCGCCGCCAGGCGTCACAAGGCCGATTACGGCGTAGCTCCTGCCGTCTACGATATGCGCTTCCTGAAACCGCTGGATCCGGACATCCTGGAAGAGGCGGCCAGGTTCGATGCCATCCTCACCCTGGAGGACGGCTCCCTCAAGGGCGGCCTCTACAGCGCCGTCTGTGAGCATTTTTCCCTCCGTTCCCATCCGCCCCGCATCAAGGGGCTGGGCATTCCGGACAAGTTCATGCAGCAGGATACCCAGCTCTCCCAGCTGGCCGACTGCGGCCTGGACGAGAATTCCATCTTCGATCTGCTGGTGGAGATGTTAAAATAGCAGCATTTTTCCTATCTTTGTGAAAATGCTGTACTCATGAAACGCATCCTTTCCTGTCTCCTTCTCCTCCTGCCTCTTCTGGCATCGGCCCGGGAGCGCATCCGTTTTGACGAGGGGTGGGAGTTCGCCTTTGGAAACGCCGCTTCCCCGGCCCTGGACTTTGGCTGCGGAACCGAATATTTCAATTACCTCACCAAGGCAGCCTCCATCCACAACGAGGGACCCTATTCCCGGCAATTCGACAAAAGCAAATGGCCGGCCGGATGGAAAGCCGTCACCCTGCCGCACGACTGGGTGGTGGACCTTCCCTTTGCGCGGGAGGCCAGCCACAGCCACGGGTACAAGACGGTGGGATACAAATATCCGGAAACCAGCGTAGGCTGGTACCGGAAAACTTTTACCATCCCGGCGGAAGATGAGGGAAAGCATATCAGCCTCCGCTTCGACGGCATCTTCCGGAATGCCGATGTGTGGGTGAACGGCTTCTGGCTGGGCAGGGAGCCCAGCGGTTATGCCACCCAGGTGTACGACATCTCCGAATACCTGGACTACGGGGCGGAAAACCTGGTAACGGTGCGGGTGGATGCTTCCCTGGAGGAAGGCTGGTTCTATGAGGGCGCCGGCATTTATCGGCACGTATGGCTGGAAAAGACGGCCCCCGTGCATGTGGCACCCTTCGGGACCTACGTCCATACGCAGCTTTCGCAGCGGGGCGCCGAAGTAACCATAGAGACAGTGGTCCGCAACGCTTCCGCCGCATCGGCCGATTACGCCCTGCGGCATACCCTCCTGGAGGCGGACGGGACCCCGGTGGGAAGGGCTTCGCTGCCTCTTCGGAACGTCCCGGCCAAGGCCGATTCCCGCTCGGAGCAGACGATAAGCGTGGGCAATCCCCGCCTCTGGAGCCTTTCGGATCCATACCTGTACAAAGTGCGGACGGAAGTATTGGCCGCAGACGCTGTTGTAGATACCTATGAAACGCCGTTCGGGATCCGCAGCATCGTCTTCGACGCCGACAAAGGCTTTTTCCTGAACGGGGAACGGGTGGAGCTGAAGGGGGTGAACCAGCATCAGGACCACGCGGGCGTGGGAACTGCCATCCCCGACGCCCTGCAGGTATATCGCCTGAAGGAGCTCAAGAGACTGGGAGTGAACGCCGTCCGCACCAGCCACAACCCGGCCACGCCGGAAATGCTGGATGCCTGTGACAGCCTGGGCATCCTGGTTATGGAAGAGAACCGCCTCACCGGCGTGAACGAAGAGCACATCCGCCTCCTGCGCCGGATGATTGAGCGGGACCGGAACCATCCTTCCATCATCCTCTGGAGCATAGGCAACGAGGAATGGGGGACGGAATGGAAGGACAAAGGCACCAAGATTACGGAGTCCATGCGGGAGTATTGCCACCGGCTGGACCCTACCCGGCCGATGACGGTGGCCTCCAGCTCCGGACCGCATATCCTGATTACGGCCGATGTGGCAGGCTACAACTACATCCAACAGCATAAGATAGACGACTTGCGGGTGCAGTACCCGCAGCGGAAGGCCGTGGGAACGGAGGAGACTACCGGATGCGGCACGCGGGGCATCTACTTCGACCAGCCGGAGCAGGGCCGGATGGCCTCGCTGAACCGCCGGAACGATACCCGCGACAGCACCTTCAACGTCATCGGCCGGGGCTGGAAGTTTTATGAGGGACGTCCGTGGCTGGGCGGACTCTTCTACTGGACCGGTTTCGACTACAGGGGAGAGCCCAACCCGCTTTCCTTCCCGGCCACCGGTTCCGAATTCGGCATCCTGGATTACTGCGGGTTCCCCAAGGACGAAGCCTGGTACCTGAAGGCCTGGTGGACGGAGGAACCGGTGCTGCACGTATTCCCGCACTGGAACCTGCAGGGACACGAAGGGGAGAAGATCGGCGTCTGGGTATACGGCAATTGCGATGAAGTGGAGCTTACGGTGAACGGGAAGCGCCTGGGCCGCAAGAAGATGGAACGTGGCGGCTACCTCAGCTGGGAGGCTGTCTACAGGCCCGGCAAGGTGGTGGCTACAGGATATCGGAAGGGACGGAAAGTCCTGACGGAGACGCTCGAGACAACGGAAAAGGCTTCCGCCGTGGCGCTGGAGGCCGACAGGACGGAGATCCGGGCCGATGGCCGGGACCTGGCCGTGGTGAACATCGGCCTGCAGGACCGGAAGGGCCGCTTTGTCCCGGATGCCTGCGAGTGGCTCACCCTGGAGGTGGACGGCCCCGTCCGGATCCTGGGCGTGGGGAACGGCGATCCTGCCTGGCAGGAGCGGGAACGTCCGGACCGGCCGGATGCCCGCAGCTTCCGCGTGAAAACCTTCAACGGCCTGGCCCAGGTGCTCCTGCAAAGTACCGGTGAGCCCGGCCGGGCCATCCTCACCGTCTCGGGAATCGGCGTCGTCCGGCAGGAGATACGCGTCTTTCGTTAAAAAATCCCAAAAATATTTTGTGGATTCAGAAAAACTTTCTACCTTTGCAGTCCTTTCAGCGATTGAAGGATTCAAATGAGCTGCCGATATAGCTCAGTTGGCCAGAGCACGTGATTTGTAATCTCGGGGTCGTGGGTTCGAATCCCTCTATCGGCTCAAAGGAGCTTTGAAATACTGGAAAGCTAACTTGGGAGGATCGCATAGCGGCAATTGCGGCGGACTGTAAATCCGCTCCTTCGGGTTCGGTGGTTCGAGTCCACCTCCTCCCACTCATCTGTGAAACTGGCGGAGCTACTTCCGCTTTTTCGCGGAAAAAAGCGGAAGTAGCTCAGTTGGTAGAGCATCAGCCTTCCAAGCTGAGGGTCGCGAGTTCGAACCTCGTTTTCCGCTCCCAGACATACTGTAAGCCGGTGTAGCTCAGGGGTAGAGCGCATCCTTGGTAAGGATGAGGTCATGAGTTCAATTCCCATCACCGGCTCTTTTTTTGGGCTACGGCCCTTTGGTTGACAACAATTGTTTAAACAATAAATAAAATTATGGCAAAAGAAACATTCCAGAGAACCAAACCGCATGTCAACATCGGTACTATCGGCCATGTTGACCACGGTAAGACCACCCTCACCGCCGCCATTACCAAGGTGCTGGCAGAGCGTGTTTCCGGCAACGCCGACAAGGTGAAGTCCTTCGACCAGATCGACAATGCCCCGGAAGAGAAAGAGCGTGGTATCACCATCAACACCGCTCACGTGGAGTACGAGACTGAAGCTCGTCACTATGCTCACGTGGACTGCCCTGGTCACGCCGACTATGTGAAGAACATGGTTACCGGTGCTGCCCAGATGGACGGTGCTATCCTTGTTGTCGCTTCCACTGACGGTCCTATGCCCCAGACCCGTGAGCACATCCTGCTCGCCCGTCAGGTTAACGTGCCGAAGATCCTCGTTTTCATGAACAAGGTGGATCTTGTGGACGATGAGGAAATGCTCGACCTCGTTGAGATGGAAATCCGCGACCTCCTCGCTTTCTACAAGTTCGATGAGGATTGCCCCATCATCCGTGGTTCTGCACTTGGTGCTCTGAACGGTGAAAAGCAGTGGGAAGACAAGGTCATGGATCTCATGAACGCTGTGGATGAGTACATCCCGCTTCCGGAGCGTCTGGTTGACAAGGACTTCCTGATGCCTATCGAGGACATCTTCTCCATCACTGGCCGTGGTACTGTGGTTACTGGCCGTATCGAGTCCGGTACCATCCACGTGAACGACCCGGTGGAACTCGTCGGCTTCGGCGATGAACCCCGCAACACCGTTGTTACCGGTGTGGAAATGTTCCGCAAGCTCCTCCCTCAGGGTGAGGCCGGTGACAATGTAGGTCTGCTCCTCCGTGGTGTGGATAAGAAGGATGTAAAGCGCGGCGAAGTCGTTGCCAAGCCCAAGTCCATCACTCCGCACACCGAGTTCAAGGCTCAGATCTATGTGCTGAAGAAGGAAGAAGGTGGTCGTCACACTCCGTTCCACAATCACTATCGTCCTCAGTTCTTCATCCGTACTCTTGACGTTACCGGTGAGATCATGCTCCCGGACGGCGTAGAGATGGTGATGCCTGGCGATAACGTGGAAATCACCGTGAAGCTCATCACTCCGGTTGCTATGAACGAAGGCCTGCAGTTCGCTATCCGCGAAGGTGGCCGTACCGTGGGCGCCGGTCAGGTGATCAAGGTGATCGAGTAATTCCCGATGCCATTACAAAAGTGAGAGCCCAGACGTGGGCTCTCACTTCCCACAGGGGAATAGAACAAGGGTAGTTCAGCGGTCTCCAAAACCGTCGATGTGGGTTCGAATCCTGCTTCCCCTGCCAATATCAAAGGTTACGATTTGGTAAATGTTTAACGTAAGACTGGAGGATTCCCGCTTCCAATTTTCCCCCGGTCCATTGTAAGCAAAGATGAGAAAGTTCATTAACTATCTGAAGGAGTCCTATCAGGAACTCGCGAAGAAGGTAACATGGCCCACCTGGCAGAAGCTGCAGGACTCTGCACTGCTCGTGCTGGTTGCCACCATTATCCTCGCCGTGGTTATTTTCCTGATTGACTTTGCTTTCCAGCACCTGATGGAGTTTATTTACGCACTGTAACTGATTAAAAAACCTTATGGCTGACAAGAAATGGTACGTACTCCGTACCGCGGGAACCAAGGAAAAGAAAGCCGCCGAATACCTGGTCAAGGAAATAGAGAGACACGCCGATCTGCAAGCAATTGTGGATCAGGTCCTTGTGCCTGTCAAGAAGGAAATCGTCACGAAGAACGGCAAGCGGAAAGAGGTGGAAAGACTCCTCTTCCCCGGCTATGTCCTCATCCATGCCGAACTTAATCCGGACCTTGAGTATGTGATTCGCAACGGCATCCCCGGCATGTCCGGTTTCCTTACGGAAAAGACCGGCAACGGCCCCACCGAACGTGTCCCCGTTCCCATCCGCGACGAGGAGGCCCAGCGCATCCTGGGAGTCCAGGACGAGAACGCTGTCAACGCAGCCGAAACGGAGGTGAATTTCACCGTGGGAGAGAGCGTCCGCATCACGGACGGTCCGTTCAGCGGTTTCAGTGGCACCGTAGAAGACATTCTCCAGGAGCGTAGCAAGCTCAAGGTAGTGGTTGTGATCTTCGGAAGAAAGACTCTTCTGGAACTCAGCTTTACACAAGTAACTAAAGAGTAGTATAAATCATGGCAAAAGAAGTTACCGGATTCATCAAGCTCCAGATCAAAGGCGGAGCAGCGAATCCTGCGCCCCCGGTAGGACCTGCACTTGGTTCCAAGGGCCTCAACATCATGGACTTCTGCAAGCAGTTCAACGCCCGTACCCAGGATCAGGCCGGTAAGGTCCTCCCTGTGGTCATCACCGTGTTCAACGACAAGTCCTTCTCGTTCGAGGTCAAGCAGCCCCCCGTGGCCGTATCCCTCAAGGAAGCCGCCAAGATCAGCAAGGCTTCCGGTGAGCCTAACCGTAAGAAAGTTGCAACTGTCACCTGGGACCAGGTGAAGCAGATTGCCCAGTCCAAGATGCCGGACCTCAATGCATTCACCCTGGCCAGCGCCATGAAGATGGTGGCCGGCACCGCCCGTTCCATGGGTATCAAGGTGGAAGGCGAATTTCCCGAGAACCTCTAATACGTAAGCACTATGAGCAAACTGACCAAAAACCAGAAAGACGTCCTTGCCAAGTATGACAAGACGCAGGTTTACTCCATCACCGATGCTTGCGCAATTCTGAAGGAGATTACCTATACCAAGTTCGACGCCTCCGTGGAAATCACCACCAACCTGGGCGTGGATCCCCGTAAGGCCAACCAGATGATCCGTGGCGTTGTCACCCTCCCCAACGGTACCGGTAAGGTTACCCGCGTGCTGGTGCTCTGCACCCCCGACAAGGAGAACGAGGCCAAGGAAGCCGGCGCCGACTATGTGGGTCTGGACGACTATATCCAGAAGATCAAAGACGGTTGGACCGACGTGGATGTTATCATCTGCACCCCTTCCGTGATGGCAAAGGTCGGCCAGATCGGCCGTATCCTGGGCCCCCGCGGCCTTATGCCTAACCCCAAGACCGGCACCGTGACCATGGAAATCGGCGCCGCCGTCAAGGATGTGAAGGGTGGTAAGATTGACTTCAAGGTGGACAAGACCGGCATTATCCATGCCGCTATCGGCAAGGCCTCCTTCTCTGCCCAGCAGATTGAAGAGAACGCCCGTGCTTTCGTCTCCGCCGTCCTGAAGCTCAAGCCCCAGACCCTGAAGGGTACTTATTTCAAGGGCTGCACCCTGTGCACCACCATGAGCCCCGCCGTGAAGGTGGACACCAAAGGCTTTACCGCTGAATAATCTGTAGGAGGAAAGAGATATGAAAAAAGAACTGAAAGCACAGGTTATCGAGGCCATCAAGGCCAACATGGCTCAGTACCCCAACTTCTACATCGTGAACATCGAGGGCCTCAACGCAGAACAGACTGCCACCCTCCGTCGCGATTGCTTCAACGAGGAGATCAAGCTCACCGTTGTCAAGAACACCCTTCTCCACAAGGTGATCAAGGACGCCCAGAACGAAGAGATGGAAGCCCTTGTCCCCGCCTTGGAAGGCAACACCGCCCTCATGTACTGTGAAGCTCCGGCCGTTCCCGCCAAGCTCATCAAGAAGTACAACAAGGCCGGTAATGAAAAGCCCGCTCTCAAGGCTGCCTATGTGCAGGAGTGCGCTTTCGTGGGTGCCGACAAACTGGAAGCCCTCATCAATATCAAGTCTCGCGAGGAACTCATCGGGCAGATCATCGGAATGCTCCAGAGCCCGCTGCAGAACGTCATCTCCGCCCTGCAGAACGCAGGCGGCCAGACCATCGCCGGAGTCCTCAAGACCATGGAAGAAAAGAAAAACTAATAATAACAATTTTAAATATTTACAATTATGGCAGACGTTAAAAAACTCGCAGAGGAACTTGTGAACCTCACCGTCAAAGATGTCCAGGAACTCGCTAAGATCCTGAAGGAAGAATATGGTATTGAGCCCGCTGCTGCAGCCGTTGCAGTTGCCGCTCCCGCCGCCGCCGCCGAGGCAGCCGGTCCCGCCGAGCAGACTGAATTCGATGTGATGCTCGTGAGCGCCGGTCAGGCTAAGCTCCAGGTCATCAAGGCCGTTAAGGAGAATGCCGGTCTGGGTCTGAAAGAGGCCAAGGAACTCGTTGACAAGGCTCCCGTGGCCGTCAAGGAGAAGGTTTCCAAGGCTGAGGCTGAGGCCCTGAAGGCTGCCCTCGAGGAAGCCGGTGCCGAGGTCGAACTCAAGTAAGTCCTTCCCGCTCCCTAGATGGGAGACCCCACACAGGTTTAGAGCCCTTAGTAGGCTCTAAACCTTTTTTCCGTCTTTATTTTTTTCCCCATAACGAAGGCAGAACATGTCTACTGAGACTAGCAAAAAAAGAATAAACTTTGCAACATCCAAAATTCTGGAATATCCTGACCTTCTGGAAGTTCAGCTGAAGTCCTTCCGGGATTTCTTCCAGCTGGAAACCACTCCGGACAGCCGTCGGAGCGAAGGTCTCTTCCAGGTGTTCCAGGAAATTTTTCCGATTGAAGACACGCGCAACAACTATGAGCTCACCTTCATCGATTATTTTATCGATCCGCCGCAGTATTCAATCGAAGAGTGTCTTGAGAGAGGACTTACATACAATGTTCCTCTGAAGGCAAAACTCCGCCTTTCATGCACGGACCCGGAGCACGAGGACTTTGACACCCGCGTGCAGGACGTTTACCTGGGCAACATCCCTTACATGACCCCGGCCGGAACGTTCATCATCAACGGCTCCGAGAGAATTATCGTTTCGCAGCTTCACCGCTCCCCGGGCGTGTTCTTCGACCAGAGCATGCACGCCAACGGCACCAAGCTCTACAGCGCCCGCATCATCCCCTTCAAGGGTTCCTGGATCGAGTTCGCGACGGACATCAACAACGTGATGTACGCGTACATCGACCGTAAGAAGAAGCTGCCTGTTACCACGCTCCTCAGAGCCATCGGCTACAGCTCCGACAAGGATATCCTGGACCGCTTCGGCCTGGCCGATGAGGTTGAGTCGGATCCCAAGGTGCTGCAGGAGAACGAGGGCCGCAAGCTGGCCGCCAATGTCCTGAAGACCTGGATCGAGGACTTCGAGGACGAGGACACCGGCGAGGTGATCCCCATCGAGCGTACCATCGCCATCGTGGAGCGCGGCGAAATCCTTAACGAGGATACCATCGCCCGTATCGCCGATACGGATGTAAAGACCATTCTGCTTCAGAAAGACGAGGCTGTCTCTGCAGAGAACTCCATCATCTACAACACCCTGCAGAAAGACCCTACCAATACGGAAATCGAGGCTGTGAACTATATCTACAAGCAGCTCCGCAATTCCGAACCGCCGGATGAGGCTACCGCCCGTGACGTCATCGACAAGCTTTTCTTCAGCGAGAAGCGCTACGACCTGGGCAGCGTGGGCCGCTATCGGCTTAACAAGAAACTGAACCTGGATACCGATCCGGGTGTCCGTGTACTTACCAACACGGATATCGTAGAGATTATCAAGTACCTGATCCAGCTCATCAATTCCCGCGCTACGGTGGATGATATCGACCACCTGAGCAACCGTCGTGTCCGCACCGTGGGCGAGCAGCTGGCCAATCAGTTCAGCGTGGGCCTGAGCCGCATGGCGCGTACCATCCGTGAGCGGATGAACGTGCGCGACAGCGAGCAGTTCAATCCCATCGACCTCATCAACGCCAAGACCCTGTCTTCCGTCATCAACTCCTTCTTCGGCACCAGCCAGCTGTCCCAGTTCATGGACCAGACCAACCCGCTGGCAGAGATTACGCACAAGCGCCGTCTCTCCGCCCTGGGCCCTGGCGGTCTGTCCCGCGACCGCGCCGGTTTCGAAGTCCGTGACGTGCACTACACCCACTACGGCCGCCTGTGCCCCATCGAGAGCCCGGAAGGCCCCAACATCGGCCTTATCAGCTCCCTGTGCGTGTATGCCCGCATCAACGGCCTGGGCTTCATCGAGACCCCGTACCGTGAGGTGAACGCCGGCAAGGTGGACCTTTCCGACACCGGTTGGAAGTACATGAGCGCCGAGGAAGAGGAAGCCCAGCATGTGGCCCTGGCCAACGTGAGCATGAGTGACGACGGACAGCTGCTGGATGAACGCATCCAGTGCCGACTGGAGGCCGATTTCCCGCTGGTGACCAAGGAAGAGGTGAACTACATGGACGTAGCCCCCAACCAGATGGCTTCCGTGGCTGCCTCCCTGATCCCGTTCCTGGAGCACGACGATGCCCACCGCGCCCTGATGGGTGCCAACATGATGCGTCAGGCCGTGCCGCTCCTGAGCCCGGAGAGCCCCATCGTGGGTACCGGTCTGGAAGAGCGCGTGTGCATTGACTCCCGCACCCAGATCATCGCCGAGCGCGAGGGTCTGGTCACCTATGTGGACGCCAACGAAATCCATGTGAAATACTCCCGTACGGAGGATGAGAAGTTTGTGAGCTTCCAGCCGGAAGAGACTGTGTACAAGCTTCCTATCTATCGCCGTACCAACCAGAGTACCACCATCATGCTCAAACCCCTGGTCCGCAAGGGCGACAAGGTGAAGGGCGGACAGGTGCTCACCGAGGGCTATGCCACCCAGAACGGGGAACTGGCCCTGGGCCGCAACCTCATGGTGGCTTTCATGCCCTGGAAGGGTTACAACTATGAGGACGCCATCGTCCTCAGCGAGGAAATGGTGAAGTGGGATGTGCTCACTTCCATCCATGTGGACGAATACCTCACGGAGGTCCGCGAGACCAAGCGCGGCATGGAGGAACTCACCTCCGATATCCCCAACGTGAGCGAGGACGCCACCAAGGACCTGGACAAGGACGGTATCGTGCGCATCGGCGCCCACATCGAGCCCGGTGACATCATGATCGGCAAGATCACCCCCAAGGGCGAGAGCGATCCTTCCCCGGAAGAGAAGCTCCTCAAGGCCATCTTCGGTGACAAGGCCGGCGACGTGAAGGACGCCTCCCTGAAGGCCAATCCTTCCCTCAGCGGTACTGTGATCAAGACCGCCCTGTATGCCAAGGTTTCCAAGGAGACCGGCAAGCGCGGCGCCAAGAGCGACCAGAAAGCCCGCATCGAAATGAAGCAGGAAGAGTTCCAGAAGCAGGCCGAGAAACTGCGTGCCGGTTTCATCGAGAAGCTCTGGAGCCTGGTGAGCGGCAAGAAGAGCGCCGGCGTGAGCGACCTCTACGGCGTGGAAATCTTCCCTAAGGGCAAGGAATTCAGCCTCCAGGCCCTCAAGGATGCCGATTACCAGAACATCTCCACCGCCAAGTGGGTGAACGACGCCAAGACTTCTCAGATGGTCCGCGACCTTATCGGCGGCTATTGCATCGCCCATAAGGAGGCCGAGACCCGCGCCAAGCGCGAACTGGACAAGATCAAGGTGGGCGACGAGCTTCCCAACGGCGTGATGCAGATCGCCAAGGTGTACATTGCCAAGAAGCGTAAGATCACCGTGGGTGACAAGATGGCCGGCCGTCACGGTAACAAGGGTATCGTGGCCAAGATCGTCCGTCAGGAGGACATGCCGTTCCTTGAGGACGGTACTCCGGTGGATATCGTCCTGAACCCGCTGGGTGTGCCTTCCCGTATGAACCTGGGCCAGATTTACGAGACCGTGCTCGGTTGGGCCGGCCGTGAACTGGGCCTCAAGTTCTCCACGCCCATCTTCGACGGTGCCTCCATCGACGAGATCTGCGCCTATACGGACAAGGCCGGTGTGCCCCGTTTCGGTAAGACCCGTCTGCGCGACGGCGGTACCGGCGACTGGTTCGACCAGCCCGCTACCGTGGGTGTGATCTACATGATCAAGCTGGGTCACATGGTGGACGACAAGATGCACGCCCGTTCCATCGGCCCGTATTCGCTTATCACTCAGCAGCCTCTGGGCGGTAAAGCCCAGTTCGGCGGCCAGCGTTTCGGTGAAATGGAAGTGTGGGCCCTCGAGGCCTATGGCGCTGCCAATGCCCTCCAGGAGATTCTCACCGTGAAGTCCGACGATGTGAACGGACGGTCCAAGACCTACGAAGCCATCGTGAAGGGCGACCCGATGCCTACTCCCGGTATCCCCGAGTCCCTGAACGTGCTCCTGCACGAACTCCGCGGACTGGGCCTCAAGGTCACACTGGACTAATCTTGGACAAATAGAAAGAAAAGACTATGCCTGCTTTTAATAATAAAGAAAACAAGGTAAAGAGCAATTTCTCCCGCATCTCCATTTCGCTCGCTTCTCCGGAAGACATCACCGAGCGTTCCTGCGGCGAGGTCCTGAAGCCGGAAACGGTGAACTACAGGACGTACAAGCCGGAGCGTGAAGGCCTGTTCTGCGAGAAGATCTTCGGTCCCACCAAGGACTACGAGTGCTACTGCGGCAAGTACAAGAGAATCCGCTACCGCGGAATCGTGTGCGACCGCTGCGGCGTGGAAGTGACGGAGAAGAAGGTTCGCCGCGAACGGATGGGTCATATCACCCTCACCGTTCCGGTGGCCCATATCTGGTACTTCAAGAGCGCTCCCAACAAGATCAGCGCCCTGCTGGGCATCCCTTCCAAGCGCCTGGAATCCGTGATTTACTACGAGAAGTATATCGTGGTGAACCCCGGCCTGCTGGGCAGCGAAGAGGTGGCCGACGAGCTGCGTCTCCAGAAGATGGACCTGCTGTCCGAGGATGAGTATTTCACCGCCCAGGAACGCCTTTGGGAACTCCGGAAGAAAAAGGAGGAGGAAGGAACCTGGGAGGAGAGCATGAACTTTGTGGCCAAGATGGGTGCCGAAGGCATCTACGACCTCCTGAAGGAGATTGACGTGGATGTCCTGGGCCGGGAGCTTCGTCACGCCATGCGGAACGAAGGTTCCCAGCAGCGCAAGACCGAACTCCTCAAGCGCCTGTCCGTGGTGAAGTGGTTCCAGGAGTCCAAGGACGTGAACCGTCCGGAATGGATGATCATGAAGGTGATTCCCGTCACCCCTCCGGACCTGCGTCCGCTGGTTCCGCTGGATGGCGGCCGATTCGCCACCAGTGACCTCAACGACCTGTACCGCCGCGTCATCATCCGCAACAACCGCCTCAAGAAACTCATCGAGATCCAGGCTCCGGAAGTGATTCTGCGCAACGAGAAGCGCATGCTCCAGGAAGCTGTGGACAGCCTCTTCGACAACTCCAAGAAGTCGTCGGCCGTCAAGAGCGAGAGCAACCGCGCCCTCAAGTCCCTGTCGGATTCCCTCAAGGGTAAGCAGGGCCGTTTCCGCCAGAACCTCCTGGGTAAGCGTGTGGACTACAGCGCCCGTTCGGTTATCGTGGTGGGTCCGGAACTCAACATGCACGAGTGCGGTCTTCCCAAATTCATGGCTGCAGAGCTTTACAAGCCTTTCGTGATCCGCAAGCTCATCGAGCGCGGCATCGTGAAGACGGTGAAATCGGCCAAGAAGATCGTGGACCGCAGGGATCCCGTTATCTGGGACATCCTGGAGAACGTGATGAAGGGTCATCCGGTGCTGCTTAACCGTGCACCTACCCTGCACCGTCTGGGTATCCAGGCCTTCCAGCCCCGTATGATCGAAGGTAAGGCCATCCAGCTGCATCCGCTTGCCTGTACGGCCTTCAACGCCGACTTCGACGGTGACCAGATGGCTATCCATCTGCCGCTGGGCAACGCCGCCATCATGGAGGCCCAGCTCCTGATGCTGGGCTCCCACAACATCCTGAACCCGGCCAACGGTTCTCCTATTACCGTGCCGTCCCAGGATATGGTGCTGGGTCTGTACTACATCACCAAGGAACGTCCGGGCGCCAAGGGCGAGGGACTCAAGTTCTACGGTCCGGAGGAAGTGATCATTGCCTTTGACGAAAAGGTCATCGACATGCACGCTCCCATCCTGGTCCGTCTGCCCAAGGACAAGCAGGATCCTTCCAAGGGTACGGAGATGGTGAAGACCACCGCCGGCCGTGTAATCGTGAACCAGTACATGCCGGACGAAGTGCCGTTCGTGAACGAGGAACTGGGTAAGAAGGCTCTCAGAAGCGTCATTACCACGGTTATCAAGTCCACCGGCGTAACCCGTACCGCCCAGTTCCTGGACGATATCAAGAATCTGGGTTACGACCAGGCCTTCCGTGCCGGTATCTCCTTCAACCTGGGAGACGTGCTGGTGCCCGCGGAGAAGACTTCCCTCATCGAGAAGGGTTACAACGAGGTGGAAGCCATCAAGGCCAACTACGCCATGGGTTTCATCACCAACAACGAGCGTTACAACAAGGTCATCGACCTGTGGACCTCCATCGACAACCAGCTCACCGGCATCGTGAAGAAGCAGATCTCTGCCGACCAGCAGGGCTTCAACCCGGTGTACATGATGCTGGATTCCGGTGCCCGTGGTTCCACCCAGCAGATCAAGCAGCTGTGCGGTATGCGTGGCCTGATGGCAAAGCCGCAGAAGTCCGGTGCCGCCGGTAACGAAATCATCGAGAACCCCATCGTGTCCAACCTGAAGGAAGGCATGACGGTGCTGGAATACTTCATCTCCACGCACGGTGCCCGTAAGGGTCTGGCCGATACCGCCCTCAAGACGGCCGATGCAGGTTACCTCACCCGCCGTCTGGTGGACGTGTCCCACGACGTGATCATCACCGAGGAAGACTGCGGAACCCTCCGCGGCCTCATCGCCACCGCCATCAAGAACAAGGACGAGGTGGTGGAATCCCTGGGTGAGAGAATCCTGGGCCGTACCTCCGTGCACGACATCATCAACCCGCTCAACGGAGAGCTCATCATCGCAGCCGGCGAGGAAATCCGCGAGGATGTGGCCGCGCTCATCGACACGCTCCCCATCGAGCAGGTGGAAATCCGTTCCGTGCTCACCTGCGAATCCCGCAAGGGCGTTTGCGCCAAGTGCTACGGCCGCAATCTGGCCACTTCCCGCATGGTGGAAACCGGCGAGGTGGTGGGTGTGATTGCCGCCCAGTCCATCGGCGAACCCGGTACGCAGCTTACCCTCCGTACCTTCCACGTGGGTGGTACCGCTTCCGGTTCCGTGGCCGATTCCTCCATTGTCTCCAAGTACGAAGGTAAGCTGGCCTTTGAGGAACTGCGTACCATCGAAAGGACCAACGAGGACGGCTCCGTGAGCCAGGTGGTGGTTTCCCGGATGGCGGAACTCCGCATCCAGGACGAACGCACCGGCATGAACTATTCCCAGTATGACATCCCTTACGGCTCCGTGCTGTACTTCAAGGATGGCGACAAGGTACACAACGGGGACCTCATCTGCGAATGGGACGCTTACAACGCCACCACCATCGCCGAAACGGCCGGTACTATCCGCTTCGAGAACATGGTGGAAGGTGTGACCTTCCGCGAGGAAAGTGCCGACGAATTCTCCAACGCAACGGACAAGGTGATCATCGAAGGCCGTGACAAGACCAAGTCGCCTTCCATGCTCATCATCGACGCTGCTGGCAAGATCCTCCGTCAGTACAACCTCCCGCTGGGTGCCCACATCATGATCAGTGACGGCGCTCCCGTAAAGGTGGGTGACGTGATCATCAAGATCCCCCGTGCCATCGGCAAGTCCAGCGATATCACCGGCGGTCTGCCGCGAGTGACCGAACTCTTCGAGGCCCGTACTCCTTCCAACCCGGCCATCCTTTCCGAAATCAACGGTGAGGTGCGCATGGGCAAGGTGAAGCGCGGCAAGAGGGAGATCATCGTGAAGAACCGTTCCGGCAAGGAGTGCGCTTATGAAGTGCCCATGACCAAGCAGATCCTGGTGCAGGAGAACGACTATGTGAAGGCCGGTACCCGTCTTTCCGACGGCGGCACTTCGCCTACCGACATCCTGAACATCCTGGGTCCTGTGAAGGCACAGGAGTACATTGTGAATGAGATTCAGGCCGTGTATCGTCTGCAGGGCGTGAAGATCAACGACAAGCACTTCGAGATCATCGTGCGCCAGATGATGCGCAAGGTCCAGATCAACGACCCGGGCGACACCGAATTCCTCCAGGAGGAACTGGTGGACAAGTGGGAGTTCATGGACCGCAACGACGCCATCTTCGGCAAGTTCTACGTAGAAGACGCCGGCGAGAGCCTGCGCTTCGAGGAAGGTGACATCATCTCGGCCCGTGACGTACGCGGCGAAAACGCTTCGCTGGAGCGTCAGGGCATGAAACTGATGGCTGTGCGTCCGGCTCGTCCGGCCACCGCTTCCCAGGTGCTGCAGGGTATCACCCGCGCCGCCCTCAAGACGGGTTCCTTCATCTCGGCAGCCTCCTTCCAGGAGACGACCAAGGTGCTCTCGGAAGCCGCCATCCGTGCCCGCGTGGACTACCTGGAAGGCCTCAAGGAGAACGTCATCTGCGGTCATCTCATCCCGGCCGGTACCGGTCTGGCCCGCTACCAGGACATCGTTGTGGGTTCCAAGTCGGAGGCCATGGACGTGATGAACGATTTGTAAGGATCCGCCAGACTTTAGTTTTTAGGTCGAATTCTTTCAAATATCCGCTCAGAGACCCTTCGGAAGTTACTATGACTTCCGGAGGGTCATTTTTTTTCGTTTTTTTTTGTAACTTAGTAGACGAGAACACTACACATAATTTCTTATAACATTTATGAAAAGCACAATCAAAACCCTCTTCGTTGTCATGGGCCTCATGCTCCTGATGCCGGGATTCTCCGCACGGGCGCAGGTCTATGCCGACAGGTCCATCCAGTTGGACAAGTATCTGGTCCCTGTCACCACGCCCACCGCGACGCCGGATGCACAGGGCTTCCTGGGACGCTGGTTGCTGTTGGAGCCCATCAGCAAGCCCAACCGTTCCAACACGGTTTTCGTAGACAGCTACATCCGTGAGGTCTTCGGCCAGCAGTATTTTAAAGGTCAGCTTGGAGACGTCCTTCCCAAGGACGGAGACAAAGTAAAGATGACCGTGGAGTATCAGCCGCCGGTGAACCTGCAGGGCGGCCGTCCCATGGGATTCGGCATGGAACCTCCCAAGTACGAGCAGAAGAAGGTCACGCTCAAGTGGCATGCCTTCGACAGCAAGATGCCCAACGTGAAGCTCTTCCGCTTCGCTACCAACCTCACCGAGGACCGTTACGGCGTCATCTTCTGGGCTGTGACCGTGGTCAACTGCGAGGAAGACATTCCCAACGTGCGCCTGGCCGTGGGTTCCAACTCCGCTTCCATGTGGTGGGTGAACGGTGAAGAGGCCGTTATCCTCTCCGGCGACCGCCGCCGCGTAATGGACGACTGCGCCTCCCCGCGTCTCACCCTCAAGAAAGGCCGCAATGTCATCTGGGGCGCCGTCATCAACGGCCCCGGCATGAGCGACTTCTGCTGCCGCTTCATCGACGAAGCCGGCAATCCCGTCAAGAACATCACCCTCAGCACGAAATAAGCCATGAAAAAGAATATTCTTCTTGCGGGCATCGTAGCCCTGTTCTGCCTTTCTGCAGCTGCCCAGGTGGGCAAACCTTATATTCACGACCCTTCCACCATCATGGAGTGCAACGGTAAGTACTTTACCTTCGGCACCGGTGGCGGCGGCCTCATGTCTTCGGACGGTTGGGTATGGGACAGCGGTGCCGTGCGCCCCGGCGGCGGTGCGGCTCCGGATGCCATCAAGATCGGTGACCGTTACCTGGTTGGTTACAGCGCCACGGGCGGTGGCCTGGGCGGTGGTCACGCCGGCCGTATCCTCACCATGTGGAACAAGTCCCTGGATCCGGAATCCCCGGATTTCGGCTACTCGGATCCCATCGAGGTGGCCCATTCAGAGATGGACGAAGACTGCGATGCCATCGACGTGGGCTTCCTGATGGATCCCAACGGCCGTCTGTTCTGCACCTTCGGCACCTATTTCGGCAACATCCGCATGGTGGAACTGGATCCCAAGACCGGTGGCCGCCTGGAAGGTGCCAGAGACTATGACGTAGCCATCGACTGCGAGGCTTCCACCATGATGTACCGCGATGGCTGGTACTATCTGCTGGGTACCCACGGCACTTGCTGCGACGGCGCCAACTCCACTTACAATATCATTGTAGGCCGTTCCCGCAATCCTTTCGGTCCTTTCCTTGACAATATGGGCCGTGACATGATGCAGGGCGGTGGCAAGATGGTCGTCGCTGCCGAGGAGCGCCGCTTCGGCGCCGGTCACTTCGGCCGTTACATCGTGGAGCCCGGTGTGGAAAAGATGTCCTTCCACTGGGAGGCCGATCTGGACCTCAGCGGCCGCAGCACCCTCGCCATCCGTCCCATCCTCTGGAAAGACGGTTGGCCGGAGGCCGGTGAAATCCTCCAGGACGGCAAGTACAAGATCCTCTCCCGCCGTCGCGGTTATGCCCTTGAACTCACCGTTGACTTCGTGCGCGCCCAGGGTGGCATGCGCGGTTTCGGCCGTGGACAGGATCAGCCCGTGGTGGTTGTGGAAGGCCAGAAGCTGGAAGAAGTGATCGGCGGCTGGCCGGAGGGTGTCATTCCCGCCCGCTGCAACGATTACATGGCCCGTCCTCACCAGAAATGGTGCATCGAGGCCGTTCCGGATGCCGGCGGTTATCTGGGTGGCCCGTACTACAAGATTGTGATTGAAGGCACCAATCGTGCCCTGGCAGCCGCCGAGGGCCACGAGGTAGTGACCGTTCCGGAATTCACCGGCGCCGACGAGCAGCTCTGGAAGATCGAGCAGCTCACCGACGGCACCTGGCGCATCGCCCCCAAGGCCATCCCCGGCTGCCACCACCCGCAGAAGTGGTGCCTCTACTCCGTCGCCGACAGCACCCCCACCCTGGCCAAGTTCGATTTCAACAACGACAACGCCAAGTGGGATATCAAGATGCGTTAATGCTTGATTAACAGCAATTTAAAAGAATACCCTGCTGCACTTTGACAGCAGGGTATTTTCGTAATAGGCTGTGAGTGAGGTGCTTAAGCTTAGCGCACCAACAAAAAAAGACAGCATCTAGCTGTCTTTTTTGCGGAGAGAGCGAGATTCGAACTCGCGATACCCTTTTGGGGTACACACGCTTTCCAGGCGTGCCTCTTCAGCCACTCGAGCATCTCTCCAGTCTGAGTCCCGAAAAACGGGACTGCAAATATAGGAACTTTTTCCGGCTTTGCAAAAAAAACTTTAGAAGCTGTAGCCCAGGCCGATATTGAGGGTATTGCCCAGGGGCTGGGAAGCGGTGAGCCAGCTCAGGTCTACTCGGAAACCGCTGAATTTAATGCCCAGGCCCAAGGCCAGGTGCCCTGGAATCACGCATTTCCCGGAGGCAAAGCGGTACCCGGCACGGATAAACAGCATCTGCCTCCAGGCGTACTGGAGACCAGCGGCGGCGGAAAAGTTGCCGGAGAAATAATAGTCCACATCGGCCAATACATCCAGGGCGTTGTCTCCAGGCAGGGCGGGGGACCAGTTCACGGCGGCTTTTACGGAGGCGGGCTGCGCCCAGCTATCGGCCACGCGGGTGCCCAGGGTGGAGAGGCCGGCGGTGATGCGCAGCGCTTCGCTAAGCTGCACGCCTGCAAATACATCGGCACTTACACCGCCGTAGATGTGTCCGTATGCGGAGGCGTCCCGGGCATAGCGCACGTTCACGCCTGCACTTATCATTTCCGTAATGCCGATACCCACGCCCAGCGCAATGACGTGATTCTTGGGATAGAAGATGCCGGAAGGGTTTCCGGGGCCCTCGTATATCTCATAGGCGGCACCGTTTTCCAGCGTATAGCCCAGCGAGAGACCCAGCCGGGGCATGATCTTATAGGCGGCGCCCACGCTGATGTTGTTGGAAACGGAAAGGCCCGGCGCCCACCGCTGGTAGGAAACGCCCGCATCCAGGGTTCCGCCGAAGAACGGCAGCATGGCGGCACTACCGAAGGCGCTATACGCGGCCGACCCGTTATATGCGGCGCCCGCCCCGGCAAAGGCCGATGTTACCGGATTGCGGTCTATGCGGGTAAAAGGAAGGGCGTCTCCTTCCTGTCCGAAGGCCTTTGTGGCCACCAGCAAGCCCGCAAGAATGAGTTTCCAAGTTTTTTTCATAATTCAAAGGTACGGATTCCGACATAAAAATACAAAACTATTCTCTTGATTTACAGCCGGCCACAACATATAAATATAATAAAGGTATAAGTGACAAATTGAAAATTTTTTAAAAATTTTTCCTCCTAAAAAGATGTAAGCATTTTACCCGAAATGTTTACGATTTTAAAGCGCTAAATCCTTGTTTTTGCAATAATTATGCGGAAAATCTGCCTGGAAACTACTATTCCTATGAATTTTTATTAATTTTTCCCTTTGGAATTGTAAAATGAAATTATCATCTTTGCAACTGCATCATTGTATATCGCCCTCAAGGGTGGTAATTTGAGCTGAATATTTGTAGTGTATAATTTTATGTTTAACTAATCTAAAGTGCTTATGAAAAAAATGCGTGTTTTTTTCACAGCCATGGTATTGCTTGCATTATCCATCGCAGCAACCGCACAGAACATCACTGTGAGGGGTACTGTGAAGGATGAGGCTGGTGAGGCTATTGTGGGTGCCAATGTGGTTCTGCAGGGCAGCCGCACGGTCTATACCATGACGGATGTCAACGGAGCGTTCACCCTGAGTGTTCCGTCCAACGGTGTCCTTGATGTGAACTGCATGGGCTACATCGACCAGTCGGTCCCTGTGGGCGGTCGCAACAACATCAGCATCGTTCTCGTAGATGACAACCAGCTTCTGGACGAGACCATCGTGGTGGCCTATGGTACGGCTACCAAGAGCTCCTTCACTGGTTCTGCCGCAATGGTGGACAGTGAAACCATCTCCAAGAAGCTTACCTCCAAGGTCACTACGGCTCTCGCAGGTACCACGCCTGGCGTGCAGATCATCTCCTCCAGCGGTGACCCCACTGGCGGCGCTCCCACCATCCGCATCCGCGGTATCGGCTCCATGAACGCCAGCTCCAGCCCGCTCATCGTTGTGGACGGTGTTCCTTACGACGGTGCCATTTCGGACATCAACCCCAACGACGTTGAGTCCATGTCCGTCCTGAAGGATGCTGCCGCTTCCGCCATTTATGGTAACCGTGGTGCTAACGGTGTTATCATCATCACCACCAAGAAGGGTCAGAGCGGTGACGCCGTGGTGCGTTTCGACGCCCGCTTCGGTTCCAACTCCCGCCTCATCCCTCAGTACGATGTGATTTCGGATCCGGCCGAGTACTATGAGACCTACTACAAGCTCATGTACAACAAGTACTACTACACCGGACACTCCGTGGCAGAATCCTATGCCTATGCCGACCAGAACCTCTTCAACGAGAAGAACGGCGGTCTGGGTTATCAGGTGTACACCGTTCCGGAAGGCCAGAAGCTCATCGGTACCAACTTCAAGATCAACCCTAACGCAGTCCTGGGTTATTCCGACGGTGAGTACTGGTATGAACCCGACGACTGGTACAACGAGACCTTCCACAATTCCTTCCGTCAGGAATACAACGTATCCGCCAGCGGCGCCGGTGAACGTTTCACCTACTATGCCGGTGTGGGTTACCTGAACGACGGCGGTATCGTGTACAACTCCGGTTACCAGCGTTACAGCGCCCGTCTCAATGCGGAATACCAGATCAAGAGCTGGATCCGCTTCGTAACCAACATGAGCTATTCCTATTCGGATTCCAACAACGTATCTTCCGGTAGCTGGGGTTCCTCCGGCAACGCTTTCTACATTGCCAACAACATCGGCCCCATCTATCCGCTGTATGTGCGTAAGGTGGACGAACTTGGCAGACCTTACCTCTATACCGAAAGCGGTCGCCAGATTTACGACTCCAACAATACCAACTTCAAGCGCCCGAACTTCGTAGGTAACGCTGTCCGTGACCTCTATAACGACGTTTATAAGTCCTATGCCGACGTGCTGGTGGGCAAGTGGGGCCTCATCCTCACTCCCGTCAAGGGTCTCACCCTCAGCGCCAACATCGGTATCACCAACGACAACACCCGCTACAACAATCTGTACAGTGAGTTCGGTTCCGCCGCTGGTGTAGACGGTTCCGCCTCTGTGGGCCACAGCCGTATGTTCACTGTGAACCAGCAGTATCTGGCCGAATACAAGTTCGACATCGCCGAGGTGAATCATTTCGACATCCTGGCCGGTTACGAGCAGTATTCCCGTCTCAGCCAGAGCGTGAGCGGTTCCAACGACCACCTCTTCAACCCGCTTGTGGGTGAATTGAGCAACGCGAAGGGTACCGACAGCAAGACCAACTCGTCTTCTACCAACCGGTATCTGAGCCAGGGTATCCTGGCCCGTGCGCAGTACGACTACGACGGCCGCATCTTCGCTTCCGCTTCCTTCCGTAGGGATGCCTCCTCCAAGTTCGCTCCCGGTCACCGCTGGGGTAACTTCGGTTCCCTGGGTGCCGCCTGGCTGCTTAGCAAGGAGCCCTGGTTCAACGTGCCCGCTGTGAACATGCTCAAATTCAAGGTGAGCTACGGTATCCAGGGTAATGACGGCCTGGACGGCAACTTCCCCTGGTCGGATCAGTACACCACTTCCTACGACGGTACCAATTACTCTATCGCCATGAGCTATAAGGGTAATGAGAACCTCACCTGGGAAACTTCCCACTCCTTCAATACCGGTTTCGACTTTGAACTGTTCAACGGTTATCTGAACGGTACCATTGAATACTTCAACCGTGACACCAAGGACCTGCTCTATTCCAAGAACGTTCCTTATTCCTCCGGTAACCCTACCGGCCGTATGCCCGTGAACGTGGGTTCCATCCGCAACCGCGGTGTTGAAGTTTCCCTGGACGGTGCCATCGTCAAGACCAAGAACGTGTTCTGGAACTGGAATTTGAACCTGAGCCACTATAAGAACACCATCCTTTCCCTGGATGACTCCGTGGACAAGGAGACCGGTATCCGTGGTTCCAACTTCGTATACAAGGTGGGTGGTTCCCTCTACGACGCCTACATGTACAAATATGCCGGCGTGGATAAGGAAACCGGTGAAGGCCTCTACTGGAAACATATCGTAGAGAAGGATGATGACGGTAACATCACCAGCGAAAAGGACGAGACCACCAATGTGTTCTCCGACGCAACCCAGTATGAACTGGGCTCCATCCTGCCCAAGCTCTTCGGTGGTTTCGGTACCAGCATCAACGCTTATGGCTTCGACTTCTCCGTACAGTGCTCCTTCCAGCTGGGTGGCCGTTACTACGATGGTAACTACCAGCAGCTCATGTGGACCCAGGCTTCTGCCGGTCAGGCTTGGCACAAGGACGTGCTCAAGGCCTGGACTCCGGAGAACATCAACACGGATGTCCCTCGTATGGATGGTGACACCCAGGTTGCACAGAGCGCTCTGGACCGCTTCTTCGTAAGCTCCAACTATCTCAGCATCAACAATGTAACCCTTGGTTATACGCTTCCTTCCTCTTGGACCAAGAAGATCGGCATCTCTTCCCTCCGCATCTATGCGGCCGGTGAAAACCTCGCTGTCTTCGCAGCTCGCAAGGGTCTGGATCCCCGCAATGCTTTCGGTCTGGGTTCCTTCACCATGGCCCAGGGTTCTTCTTCCTACGGCGCAATGCGCACCATCACCGGTGGTATCACGCTCACTTTCTAATTTAAAAAGGATAAAGACATGAAACTGAATAAAATACTCTTCGTTTTTGCTTTAGGTCTTGCCTTTGCCGCCTGCAACAAGATGGACGAGGTCGTTCCCGAGGGAGGTACCTTGCTCGCAACGCAGGTTCAGGAGACGAATCTCATCGCCCCTTCCCGTGCTTCCGCATCTTTCAACGGTATGTTCACCAATATCGGTAAACCCCGTAAGATGTACAACAACCCGGACGACTGGGAGTTCCTGATGATTCTGTTCTGCAATGACCTGGAGGGTGCCGATGCCCTTATTCCGGACAGCGGTTACAACTGGTTCTCCGTTTGCGGTGAGTACAGCTCCCGTAACAACAACTACCGTAACCCGGCCATCCGCTATCGTGCTCCTTACAATATGATTGGCGACGTGAACACCTTCGTTTCCGGTTATCCGGAGGATGTGGAAGATCCCGATGCCATCAATATGATCGCCCAGGCCCGCGTCCTGCGTGCCTACTCCTACATGCTGCTGGCTCCGCAGTTCCAGTTCGCTCCGCTTACGCAGACTTCTGAAGGCCCCGCCCTCAATCTCCCTTGCGTACCGCTTGTGACTCCCAAGACCGAGGACTTTACCAACAATCCCCGCGCTACCGTTAAGGAGATCTACGACTATGTAATGGAAGATCTGAACTATGCTGTGGACAAGCTGGAAGGTGCTTCCCGTCAGAGCAAGATGTACGTCGACGCCAATGTGGCCCACGGCCTCCGCGCCCGTGTAAATCTGCTTCTGGGTAATTGGCAGGCTGCTTACGACGATGCCGTCGCCGCCGCCGCCGGTTACGAGCCTGCTTCCATCGAGGAAGTCTCCAAGCCCGCTTTCATGGATATCAGCGAGCACAACTGGATCTGGGGTTACGACATGGCTCCCGGCCTGCCCACCAATGTGGGCGGTAACGGCCTGTACGCCACCACCTCTTCCTGGCTCCGTTCCTTCTCCAACTGGAGTTATGCCGCTGCCTGCCAGGTGTACACCTGCATCAACAAGATGCTCTGGGACAAGATCCCCGCTACCGATGTCCGTAAGGGCTGGTGGGTGGATGAGGAACTCAATTCCCCGAACCTGGCCGGCCTCAAGTGGCCCGGTTTCGACGACGTGGCCAATGCCGATGACGGTTCCGACAAGCTCGCTTATCTGCCTTACACGAACGTGAAGTTCGGCTGCAACCCCATCGCTACCACTGTTAACGAGGAGGATATGCCGCTGATGCGCGTGGAGGAAATGATCCTTATCCAGGCCGAAGCAAAGGCCCGCGGCGGTGATGCCGGCAGTGCCACTTCCATCCTGGAAAACTTCGTGAAGACTTATCGTGATCCTTCCTACAGCGCCGCCGCCGGTGGCCGTAACCTCCTGGACGAGATTTGGTTCCAGCGCCGCGTAGAACTGTGGGGTGAAGGCTTTGGCGTAACGGACAACCTCCGTCTGGACAAGCCCATCGTCCGTTCCCACGGTGCCGGCACTTCCAACATTGCCGACGCTTTCCGCTTCAACTTGGAATCCCAGGATCCTTGGCTGAGAATGCGCTTCCCGATGGGTGAGATGAATACCAACTTCGGTATCGTGGACAACCAGGGCGGTCAGCAGCCCAAGATTGACCAGGGTGCTGGACTTCTTGACGGTGTTACTGACTAATTTAAACATAGATACATATGAAAAAGTTAGCATATATCCTTTCTTTACTTGCGGCTGCCGCTTTCACAGTGGTATCCTGCCAGAAAGAAGTCGAAAAGCATGAACCCGGCCCTAAGGAGGCAGCTGGTTGCTATGGCGTGTTCTTCCCGTCCCAGGATGCCAGTGGTAGCCACGTTTACAATCCTACCCAGGAAAAGTGCATTGACATTATTGTCAAGCGTACCAGCACCAACGGCGCCATCACCGTTCCGGTAAAGGCCACCTTCTCTGAGGATGGTATCTTCACCATGAACGATGTTTCCTTCGCCGACGGTCAGGAAGAGACCACCTTCACCTTGCGTTTTGACAACGCCAAGGAGGGTGTCAACTATTCCGCCAGCTTTGCGATTGAAGACAACAACTATGCTTCGCTGTACAACAGCAATCCTGTCGCCCTTGACTTCTCCGTCCTCTGCGTGGAGATGAAGGACTTCCTCAATCCCAAGACCGGTGAGCCGGCTGTGTTCACCTTTACCCACAACTGGTCCGGTAGCCGTGGCGAAGGCCATGCTACCATGGAATACTATGAAGTTGGCGGTATCCGTACCTGCTTCTTCAAGAGTATTGACAAGGATGCCAGCGGCAACCCTCTGGGCCTGTGGCATGGTGATCCTGTTGCGGACCTCACTGTACGTTGGTACGTTGGCGACCAGGACAGCGTCCTGAAGCCCGGTACCAAGGCCAGCCACAAGAACAACCAGGGAAATGACTTCGTAGAAATCGTAACCCAGTACATTGGCTTCGACTATAACGGCGGCAGCTGGATTGCCACCCCGTCCCCGGCCGATCCTATCAATATGTACGACTACTTCTGGTACTGGAACGCCCGCGGCTACAGCATCGACCAACTTAACGGTTCCTGGCTGGACGACGCCAATGTGGAAGGCTCCCCGGATCAGGGATACCCGCTCGGTTACTACGATGGAAACGGTGGATTCTTCTTCTATCCGTACTACTTCATCCCCGGACTTGGCGGTTGGAGCCCCAGCGGCTACAACAACTACTTCATCGCCGAAGGTTTCACCCGTGTGGACTACAGCTTTGAAGTGGAGGCCGACTATCCTTACGGTGGTGTTACCCCTATCTCCGTGAAAGCCGGTATGGACATCTCCAGCATCAAGTACGCTGTGTATGAAGGCGAGCTCACTGCAACTCAGGTTGGCAACAAGGTGGCTGCCATCTCCGACGGTACCGATGAATCCACTGAATTCTCCGAATTTGAGGTGGATGAAGAAGAGGCTGTCAAGTATGCTACGCTGGGCGTTGCTCCTGGTGCTTCCGGCACGTATACCTTCGTCGCCGTGGCCTATGGTGCTGAAGCAGGCGCCACTCCGGCACCTCAGTCTTCCGCCAGTGTCACCTTCAAGTACATCTCTGCCGATGATGAGGAAAAGTACGCTGTGGATATCGACGTCTTCACCGAGGCCACTCCTTCCCGTTACAAGGGTCTCACCGAGTTTGATTCCTTCGCTTATGGCATAGTTGGTTCCGAGATCACGGACGCCCATATCGCTATTATCGAAGCTTCCAAGCTCACCAACGATTTCGCGGCCACCCTTAAGGCCGATGAGAAGGGCAGCTATGCCGCTTCTGAGGAAGTCCTTGCCGAGATTAACGGAGCTGGCGGTTACTATGATGTCGTTTCCGGTCTGGATCCGGATACGGCCTACGCCGTGGTCGTTTGGGCAACCAACGGCAGCGAGGATGCCCTTGCATACGATATCTTTACCACCGCTGCCATTCCCGAGGCCTGGAAGCCGATCGGAACAGGTTTGTATACCGAAGACTTCTTCACCACCTTCTTCAATGTGGAGCCTCAGACCATGGAGGTGGAGATGGAGCAGAGCGAGGATGATCCTACCCGTTTCCGTATGATCTATCCTTACGATGGCAAGTACCCGTACAACGATGTGGGCGACTGGGATGACTCCAAGTCCTATGACATTGTGTTCACCATTCCGGATGCCAACCACGTGTACATCGTTCCTCAGAAGATCGGTGTAGACTGGGGTTACGGTATGTTCTCCATCGCCAGTGCCGCCGGCCGGTATGTCGCCGCCGGTTATGGCATCGACGTTATCGAGAAGAATGAAATCCCGTTCGGTAAGCTGGAGAATGGCGTGGTCACCTTCCCTGAAGAGAAGTCCCTGCTCATCTCTATGGCCAATTACAAAGACGGTGCTTTCTATTATGCCAACTCGAACAGCGCTTTCAAGATCGTTCTGCCCGAGGGCGTGAACCCTCTTGGAATTCCTGCAGCCGCCAAGGTCAGCAAGCCTTCCGGAATGGTTTCCGGTTCTTCCCTGACCGTTGCTCCTTCCCTGGAGTCCCGTTTCGAGCGCGATCCTCAGCCTGTGAAGGTGAATGCTACAGTTTCCTACGACCGCAAGGCTATGGGAGGAATGAGCACCATCGCCACCAGGAACGCAGAAACCCGTTAAACCAATTAGTTTGTACTAATTAATTGATTACGCGACAATTGAGACCCGGCGCGGAGGCGCCGGGCCTCTTGTCGTAAAAAAAGAATGATGATGAAATCCTTTAAATTGTTCTTAGTAGCCATTACCTCCATGGCCTTTTTCTCCTGTGTGCAGAAGGAAGGGATGGAGCTGGTGGATGAGAACATGGCCCCTATCGTACGTCTGGGAGAGGATGTGCTCTCCGATGTCGTCATGGTCAAGTTTGTATCGGCACCCGATGAGTCTCGCTTGCAGGAACTTGAAACCGAGTATGGTGTAACCCTGGAAAAGGTTTTCAAGTCTACACCCGGCAGGGAAGAGCTGGAACGCCGCTTCGGGCTGGACCGCTGGTATGAGGCTTCCTTTTCGGAAGCGGATGATGTGGATACCAAGGCGCTCAAACTGTCCCGTGACAGGTTCATAGAAATGGTGGAGTATGAGTCCATTTACCGGAACGATGCACAGGACGGGGTCTATGCCGCCGCTCCTGTCACCCGGGCCGGCAATGGTGTGTTCAATGACCCGTATCTGGGCAACCAGTGGCATTACAAGAACACCGGTAATGCAACTATCTCCAAGAGCGTCAAGGCCGGTGCCGATGTCAATGTGTCGGATGTCTGGGCAACGCTCACCTGCGGAGATCCGGACATTATCGTTGCTGTTGTGGACGAGGGCGTTAAATATACCCATCCGGACCTGGCGGACAATATGTGGACCAATCCGGGCGAGATTCCCGGTAACGGCATTGACGATGACGCAAACGGTTTCATCGACGATGTCTATGGTTTCAACTTTGTCACGGCCAGCCGGAATAAATCCTCCGATCCCTGGGGAAACGGTGCCATTTCCTGGGATAAGACCCATGTAGAAGGGAAGCAGGTAAAAGGGGATTCCGGTCACGGAACCCATTGTGCCGGCACCATCGCAGCCGTTAACAATAACGGAAAGGGTGTTTGCGGTATTGCGGGCGGCTCCGGCAAAAAAGACGGCTGCCGTATCATGAGCTGCCAGATTTTCTCGGACGATCGTGGCGGTAGTTCTTCCATAACGTCCCGTGCCATCAAGTATGCGGCCGATATGGGCGCCTCCGTCATTTCCTGCTCCTTTGGTATCAGCAGGGCCTACTCTTCGGACAATGCCTACATCAAGAACCAGGGAACCGTGGAGATAGACGCCATCCATTATTTTGAGGCTTGTAGCAACAATCCTGTCCTGGACGGAAATATCGCCATCTTCGCGGCAGGAAACGAAACGCACGACTTCGCCCACTATCCGGGAGCATTCTATGACATTATCAGTGTATCGGCCTTCGGTCCGGATTTCCTGCCCACTTTCTACACCAATTATGGGCCGGGTTGCAATATCTCGGCTCCGGGCGGGGAGGCTTACCATGTTACCAACCGCTGGGATTCCATGGTGCTCTCTACGCTTCCTTCGGAACTGCCCCAATTGGGGCTGGAGGGCGCCTACAACAAAACCGGACTGGATTACGGCTTCATGAACGGAACTTCCATGGCCTGCCCGCATGTGAGCGGCGTGGTGGCCCTGGGCCTTTCCTATGCCAAGAAACTGGGCAAAAAGTTCTCCCGGGACGAATTCAAACGGATGATCCTGGCCAGCGTGAACGATATCGATCAGTATATCGGCAGCAAATTGGAGAAGACTTATGCCTATTCGCAGTCTCCCCTCAAGATGGCTCCATACTACCATAAGATGGGTACCGGCGCCATCGATGCGTGGCGGCTGATGATGCATATCGAAGGCTTGCCCACCCTCACCTCCGGTATCGGCCGGCAGCAGTGGATAGACCTTACATCGGCCTTCGGCACCGCATCTGTGAGCCTTACCTACCTGAGTATCGAGGTGCCTGCCGAAACTGTCGCCTCCATGGGACTTCAGAAGATAACTCCCACCAATACGGATAAATATCCTGCCGTCATGGACCAGAACGGTTATGCCTTTGTCCAGTTCGGGCGCCTGTATGTGCACCCTACGGCCGTGGGATCCGGAAAGATCTCCATCAGTGCAGTGGGTGGCGGTGACCATGTGGGAGGCGATAACAACCCTCCGGGAGGCATGGTGCTTACCCAAAGTGTTTCACTCATCGCCCGTGATGCGGACGGTGGCAACGGTACGGGAGGATGGCTGTAATGAAAAGGATTTTAACGCTTTTGGCCTGTGTGGCCCTGTTTTCCGCCTGTAACGGAAAGGACCCGGAACCCACCGTTCCCCAGTTGGATGTAACCGGCATCTGGGAGCTCTCATCCGTGAGCACCAAAGCCAGTGTGGGCTCTGTGACGGTGAGTGTCTATATTGACTTTGCCGCCGACAACAGTTTTACCCTGTACCAGAAAATCGGCGAAGGCCGATTCGCGAAGTTCACGGGTTCCTATAACCTGGATAAGGATGCCGCCCAACTCTCCGGCAGTTACGCCGGCGGATCGGCCTGGGGGCCTTATTCGGCTTCCCGCGAAGGCAATACCCTCACCCTGGCTTCGGCCGGTGGAAAGGAAGTGGACAGCTATAAGAAGATAGAAGCTATCCCTGCCTCCGTAACGGAGAATCTTTATTGATGAAAAGCGCGTGGCCCATACTGCCGGCCTTATCGGCCGTCCTTTTCCTTGCCTGCGGACGCATTGCCTTTACAGACAGCGATTCGCTGCCGCCCATAGTCCCGGATTATGCCGGGGTAACCATTCCGGAAGGGATGGCGGCCCTCTCCTTCGAGATGGCCGATGGCCGGCCTTTCAAGGTGGAGGAAAAGCGGGTAGGGGACACGCTCTTTTATTCTGTACGGGCTTGGGACAAAAAGACCGGGAAAGGGGTGCGTTATGCTCCTTTCCCGGTTTATGTGTCCCGGGATCCCATAGACCCGTACATAGCCTACCGTCTCATTGAGCCTTCCTATGAGGGCTGGAAGGAGATGGGGCTCTATACCCGGGAACTGGCCTCCTACCAGGAGACGCCCATCGTGGAGAACAGCTCCGTGAACGGCGGCTGCGTGAATTGCCACAACTTCCCCTCCGGAGACCCTTCCCGCATGATGTTCCACGCCCGTGTGGCGGGCGGCGGCACCGTCTTCCTGGAGGACGGGGAGGTGCACCTGCTGAGTCTTACTACAGTGGGGCCCCACAAACAGGGGACATATCCGGCCTGGCATCCCGGCGGCCGGTACATAGCCTATTCCTCCAATTCCACCCAGCAGAGCTTCCCCATCACCGGCAGCCAGCAGGTAGAAGTGTACGACCATTTCTCGGACCTTATCCTGCTGGATACGCAGACGGATTCGGTGTACACCTGGGAGCCCGTGAGCAACACGGCCCGGATGGAAACCTTCCCCACTTGGGCGCCGGACGGCAATACGCTCTATTTCTGCGTGGCCGACAGCCTGGCTTCCGTGGTGGAGAACCGCGCTTCCGTACATTACGAACTGGCCGCCATCGACTTCCGGGACGGACGCTTCGCGGGAGAACCCCGCACGCTGTGGCAGAGCGACTCCCTGTCTGTCTCCTTCCCCCGCATAAACGGGAAGTGGCTGCTGTTCACGGGATCGGCCTATGGCACCTTCCCCATCTGGCACAAGGAGGCCGACCTGTACCTGATGGATATGGAAAGCGGCACCGTAGAGCCGGCCGCCCCGCTGAACAGCGAGGATACGGAAAGCTATCACAGCTGGTCTTCCAACGGCCGATGGGTAATCTTCAGCAGCCGGCGGCTGGATGGCCGCTACACCCGGCTGTACATAGCCCATTTTGACGGGGAAGGCCACTTTGGCAAGCCTTTCCTGCTGCCGCAGAAACGCTACGATCACAACGTCCTGCGGCTAAAGTCCTATAACGTGCCCGAGTTCGTCCAGGGCAAACCCGCCCGTCTGGACGCCCAGGTCTCCAAACTCTTTGCCAAATGAGGAAGTGGATAACACCGGTGCTGCTTTTTGCGGCCGTTTTCCTGGTGAGCCGGGTATGCCAGCCCTTCACCCTCATCTGTCAGGAGTACGAGGGCCTGTTCCTGAACACGCCGGATGCCTGGACCCGTGCCTTCGCACAGCCCTGGCCCCTTTCCGGCATAGTGTCCGATTTCTTGGTCCAGTTTTACAGGGACCCGCTGTACGGGGCACTGATATCGGCCGCCCTCATTACTGGGGTGTTCCTGCTGCTGAGGGGCATCTGCACCCGCGTGGGCTTTGCCTGGGACAGCCTTCCCGCCCTGGGGGCCGGTGTAGTGTGGTTCATCCTGGCCCGGGCCTCCGCCCCCAAGCCTGCCGTGGCCGTGCTGCTCCTGCTGCTGGTGCTGTGGCTGCTCTCCTTCTTCTTGAAAAAGCGTTCCGGAAAGGCCTGGAAGCCGGATCTGGCTTTGGCCTTGGTGCTTGTGCACCTGGCGGCCGCCGTTACCATCTTCAGCCCTGCCGTGCAGCGAACCGAACGTTTTTCCCGCGTGAAGCGGGACGCCCTATACGGTGTTTGGGACGATCTTCTGAAAACCGTCCCTCCCTCCGTGGCGCAGGACGATCCGGAACTGCTGCCCTTCGCCCTGTTGGCCCTTTCCGGCAAGGAGCAGCTGGGAAACCGGATACAGGAGTATCCCGTCATTGACGAGAACGACTTGGATATGGTCTATTACGACGGCAACAAGGAGTATTACACCAGCCTGCTGTTCAAGGCCTGCCTGTACCAGTATCTGGGCTGCTACAACGAAGCTATCCACAACTATTACCAGTGGGCAACCCAGCTGGACAAGGGTACCAGTTTCGTGGTGCTCCGCCGCCTGGTGGAGCTGTATTACCTGCTGGGGAATTATACCCTGATGGAGAAGTATTGCCGCATCCTGGACAAGTCTGCGGCCAATGGCACATACGTGCGTCACTTCCGTGCGCTCTCCGCCGCCGGAACGCC
>JAEEGF010494315.1_pt1 | contig 64508 bp, 64 predicted proteins | sample 9134171 | NCBI WGS metagenome assembly JAEEGF01 (sample SAMN16246542, study PRJNA631951) | gut metagenome | biome: gut microbiome; feature: rumen; material: AP-attached | host: Bos | place: Iran: Karaj | collected 2018-10 | reverse complement strand
AAGGTAAAAGATTGATTTATTTATCGATATATATCAGGCTGCAAAAAATGCAGCCTGATTTCTATTGCCCGAATGGACTTTGATTTTGTATAAAATAAGCCGGCGGAGGGCCTCCGGCACTAAAGGCCCATAGATGAAATGATAGAGTTTGATATAACTGTCCCGGGTTCAAGCGGGGATGTATATGCACAGTATATAAAAGCAAAAAATGAAGCCGAGTCCGTAATTATCATTATACCGGGCGGCGGTTACGATCATGTTTCTGCCCGTGAAGGCATGCCTGTTGCAAAGAAGTTTCTTTCATTTGGACATGATGTGATCATTTTGCACTATTCTGTGGCGCCTGCGCGCTTTCCCGTGCAGATAAAAGAACTTTCAAAGTGCTTTGAATACCTTAAAAATAAGAATATGAAAAAATATATTCTGGGTTTTTCTGCAGGTGGGCACCTTGCTGCATCGTATTCAATGCTCTGGAAGGAGATGTTTGGAGGCAACAGCACATACAGACCCGACGGACAGATACTTTGTTATCCTGTAATAACTTCGGGAGAATACGCTCACAAAGGCAGCTTTGAAAATCTTCTCGGAAGCGACATGAATGAAAAAACTCTTGATGACCTGTCACTTGAAAAGCATATAAATGCCGGAGTTCCCGGAACTTTTATATGGCACAGCGTTAGGGATGAGAGCGTTCCCGCGGAAAATTCGCTTTTGTACGCGCAGGCACTGAAAAAAGCAGATGTTAAATTCAGCCTTCACATTTTTTCGGACGGAAAGCACGGCATCAGCCTCGGTACAAAGGAAAGCGCAAGGGATAAGAATGACATCTGCCCGGAATGCGCACAGTGGACTGCTTTGGCGGATAAATGGATAAAGAAAGGCGAGAAATGATATTTTTAAGTGAGAATGACAAGGTATATGAAGGACTTTCTTTTTGCGGAAATATCGGTGCAAGGATGATCCATGAGGACGGCAGACCCTATCACACATTCAGGACCGCATCGGTCCTTGCTGACGGAGACCGCATCACATTTAAAAACTGTATATTTGAAAATACCGCAGGTCCCGGAAAAGATGCCGGACAGGCGATAGCTCTTTATCTTGACGGTGATGATATCAAACTGGTCGGCTGCACCTTGAGGGGACACCAGGATACACTTTTTCTTGCGCCCTTGCCGCCAAAAGAATATGAAAAGGACGGTTTTTTAGGGCCGAAGCAGTTTACAAAGAGAACGCCCAGAACATTTTATTTTGAAAACTGCCGCATAGAAGGCGGAGTGGACTTTATCTTTGGAGGCGCTACGGCATATTTTGATCACTGCGAATTTGTAAGTATAGAAAAAGGCTTTGTTTTTGCTCCTTCCACACCCGAAAATGTAAAAGAGGGTTTTGTTGCAAGAAACTGCAGATTTATTAAAGGCAAAGGAGTGGAAGATGCTTCCTGCTATATTGCAAGGCCCTGGCGTGAATTTGCAAAGGTAAGACTTGAAAACTGTTTTCTTGATTCACATATTGCGCCTTCCGGTTTTGATGACTGGGGAAAAAAAGAAGCACACCTTTCGGTGCGCTTCGAGGAATATTCTTCATACGGACCCGGGGCTTTGGGAAACCGCCCAAGCTGGGTCATTAAGGGATGATCACTCATCGTTTTCCGGTGCGAGCAGGCTGTTTTTTTCGAGCTCGTCGCACAAAAGCCTGATGTGCATAAAGTGGTCCGAATTCCAGACAAGGTTTACGCCAAACGAACCTAAGAAGAACATATATTCTTCGCCGCTTACATGCCTAAGCGGAACGGCTATGAATGATATCAGATCCATCTTGTCAAGCATTGGACGAAGGTAAGTGTCAAAATCCGGCGGGAAATGAGTTACATGATTGCAGACGTAAAGACCATAATCCGGATCGCAAAGGTCACAGAAACCATAAAGCAGGGGAGTGAGCATCTTTGTATCGACTATCAGCTTTTCCGCAGTAGGGCCGGCTTTTACAAACGGCAGCCCGTCACTTTTCCTGAATATTGCAAGATAAGGTATGTTGAATCTGAAAGCAAAGTCCGAAAGCAGGTTTGGCAGCGAGGCTTCATGGTTGTATCTGAGCATATATACTATCTGTGTCAGAACATCGCCGTGGGGTAGATCGTCCCGGCCGTTGACCATGCTTTTTCCTGTGTTTCTGATCGATTTTATAATATCAAGAGTTGCATGCTTGCTGTGGTTATAGATTATATAACGGTTTCTTCCCTTTGCCTTGGCAAGATAGAGGCAGTAATCGGCAACCACGAAAAGATCGTTGTAATTAGGTGCATCTTCAGGGTATAACGCAGCACCTATCGAAAGAGTGATAGGAGTGTTGCCATAAGGACCTTTTCCTTCAAAGCTCCGGCTCATGACTACGCGGATGTTTCTAAGGCAGTCTCGCAGCGCACTTTCGGTAAGCTTTGTTGTAAAGATCACGAAGAATTCATCGCCGCCTATACGGCCTACCACTCCGCGTTCTCCGACTTCGGATTTGATTATGTCGGCACACTGCTTGAGGACATAATCGCCGTACTGATGGCCGTAGCTGTCATTTACATGTTTGAAATAATCTATGTCCACTATGGCAACGAAGGTATTTTCAACTTTTAGATTGTCAATGAGATCTATCGCATATTTTGTTATGCAGATCTTATCCATAAGACCGGTCAGGGAATCAAGCTGAGCATCGTTTGTGATCGAAAAATTCCTTGAGCGCTTTGGATGTATCACGCCGACAATAAGATCTTCATCGCTTTCCGACTGCATTCCTCTTATAAGAGTGCCTTCGGTTGCGGGATCGTCATTTACGATATTGTCGGAAAATGAGTGGGAGAAATAGTCATGGCCCTGTGCAAGATGATCGGCAAATGTGTCGATGGAAACAAGGTCTTCACCCTTTAAGCTGGTCTTCAGCTTATTCACAAATTCCGAAACGGAATAGACTCCGGGATTGATTCTGGTCTTTACGGAATTATATACGGTGATGGTCTTATTCTTTTTGCTGTAGGCAAAAAAAGGATCCGAAAACAGATTTAAAAATGCATCGGGTTTTATATTGTTTAAATTGTCGTCCATAAAGACCCCCTTAAGTTTTATCAGTCTCAAAAGCATGATACATTTCATGCATTATAGCATTTTTTTCGTGATAATGTAAAGAAGGTTTTTGTAATGAATATTGAATATATCAATCCTGTCATTTATGCGGATTACTCGGATCCTGATGTCATCCGCACAGGTGAAGACTACTATATGACTGCTTCAAGCTTTTCAAATGTTCCCGGACTTCCCGTGCTGCATTCCAAAAATCTTGTCAGCTGGGAACTGATCGGATATGCTCTTGAAAAGCTTCCGGACCGAAAGTATTTCAGGCCGCAGCCGGGATGCGGAGTATGGGCGCCGGCCATAAGATATCACGAGGGTCATTATTATATCTTTTTTCCAATGCCGGATGAAGGAATATTTGCGGTTAGATCGGCCGATCCTTACGGCCCCTTTGAAGAACCCGTAAAGGTTTATGACGGAGCCGGATTTATAGACCCCTGTCCTTTATGGGACGGTGATAAGGCCTATCTTGTATGCGCGGTGGCAAAGTCAAGGATCGGTTTTCAAAATGTCTTATATATGTTCGAGATGGATCCCGATTCTTTAAAACTGATATCCGGTCCGGTCAAAGTATATGAAGGCGGGGATGAAAATCCGGTCACGGAAGGACCGAAACTGTATAAAAAAGACGGATACTACTGGATATTTGCGCCTGCGGGCGGAGTAAAGACCGGCTGGCAGCTTGCTATGAGAAGCAAAGACATATTCGGACCATATGAAGCAAGAACTGTTATGAAACAGGCAGCGACGGGCGTAAACGGCCCGCATCAGGGAGCATGGGTAACGGATATAAAAGGCGGTGACTGGTTCGTCCATTTTCAGGATGTATTTGCTGCAGGGCGTATCACTCATCTGCAACCCATGACATGGAAGGACGGCTGGCCGGTGATCGGAAAAGATACGGGCAAGGGATACGGTGAGCCCGTGCTGTCTTGGAAATGTCCCCCGGGAGAAGATATACATCCGGCAGCTGACGGCCTTACGGATAATAACGGAAAGCTTTCTGACAGCTGGCAGTGGAACGCACAGCCGCAAAGCTCATTTTATTCTGTGAAGGACGGCGGGATAGTGCTAAACGCAATACCTGCAGATGAGAGAACAGCCATTTCCGACCTTCCGAATCTTTTGCTCCGCAAATGGGAGGCTCCCGAATTCTCGGCATCATTTGAAATATATGTAAATGATCTTGCGGAGGGTAGTATTGCGGGTCTTGTCAATTATGGTATTAACAGCTTCGGTTTGTTTGTCAAAAGAACCAAAGAGGGGCTTGATATCTTTTCTTTTGAAGACAGGCAGAGCTTCATATGCGGATGCGTTTTCACCAAAGAGACAATAAATAAGGTTGCAACTGTTGAAATGACAGATAAATTAAAATTTTTGTACAAGGTCGAGTGCTCAAACTCTGTCACGGCAACGTCACCAAAGCCTGAAGCCTTATACGGAAAGGAATCTACAGTCATTCATCCCGAAGAGAGAGTTTACATAAAAGTCATTCGGGAGGGCGCTGAAGCAGCTTCATATTCGTCTGTGGCGGCTGCCGGAAGGTGGGTAGGATGCAAATATGGCCCTTTTTGTGCTAATCGTTTAAATGTTAAAAAAATAACACAATTTGTTTGCGATTTTTCAACAATTTTTGTTGCACATTTCACAAAAGAATGATATACTCAACATAGATATTGCTTTTGTTTCGGAGGTCAAATATTTGAAACCGCATCTAAGTCTTTCACAATACAGAGCAATGGATCTGTTCTTCTTCTGTATTATGCTGGTATTTTCAGAAGGCCTTATAAATCTGGCGGCTTCAAAGTGGTTTCCCGAACAGCCATATACCGTTTCCACAACGGCAGCCATCACAGCAATAGTCATGGTCAGGTGGAAAGGATGGGGAGCCATCCACGCACTTGTCGGTGCAGTCACCATATGTGTGGTTCTCGGCGCTTCAAGAGAACAATACATCATCTACCTCGCAGGCAACCTTTTGGGGCTTTTAGGTATCTTACTGATCGCCGGAAAGCAAAAGGTACGGGTCAAAAAAAGCGGTCTTTACGCAGTATTCTACGGTATAGTCGTGCTTCTTTTGATGCAGAGCGGAAGAGCACTTGCGGCACTGTGCTTCGGATACGAATTTAAACTTTTACTCAGGTTTTACGCGACAGATTCATTATCGATACTTTTCACGGCATTGATAATATGGATAGCAAGAAGGCAGGACGGCCTTCTCGAAGATCAGATCGATTACATAAAAAGGGTGCAGGAAGAAGAGGAAGAACCCGCACGGAAAGGTAATACATATGAAAGCTAAGGCAGCCGATTATCTCAAGTTAAATGAAAACGATCAGTATTTCAAAAGTCCCGAACAGGCGGTAAGGGATGATGTCGAAAAGCATTACTGGTTGCATGTCGGCAGGACCATCCTCAAAGACTGGCGTCTTTATGCGATGCTCATACCCATGATTCTTGTTTTCCTGTTCTGGAGATACTTCCCGATGTATGAGCTTTTGGGGTGTTTTAAAGATCCCAACAAGACCACCATTCCCGTTGCGGAAAGAGATTTCATAGGTTTTTCTTCCTTCCTGAAGCTTTTTTCGGGTGGGACCAACCTTTCCATGGATTTCTGGAGGGCGATGCGAAACACATTCCTGTTAAGCTTTTACGGTCTGTGCTTCGGCTTCCCCATGCCGATCATTTTAGCTTTGTTCTTTAATGAAGTAAGGTCAAATATCGCAAGAAGCTTTTATCAGGTACTCACATACCTGCCCAAGTTCATGTCGACCGTTGTTATGACTTCGCTTACCATCATGCTGGTTCGAAGCTCAAGCTCTTTCAATGAAATGGGTATCATCTCGAAGGCACTTGTAAACTTAGGAGTTATCTCTCAGGAAGTAGGAGATACCGGTCTTCTGAATCAGCCCGGATTTTTCAGAGCCATTTATCAGATAACCGGTATATGGGAGGGTGCAGGTTACGACAGTATAGTATTCTTTGCTGCGATCATTGCCATTTCGCCTACCAGTTACGAAGCCGCCCAGATAGACGGCGCGGGCAAGATGGCTCAGATGAGATATGTCGTACTGCCGAGCATTCTTTCAACGGTCGTTATCATGCTCATCACAAGAATAGGACATTTGCTTTCCGTAGGTTACGAAAAAGTATTGCTGCTTTATAACACAAATACTTATGTAACGGCCGATGTTGTATCGACATTTGCTCAGCGTGTGGGTATTGCCGCTTCAACACCGAATCCCGGGCTTGCGGCCGCGGCCGAGATGATGAACAACATCATAGGCATGCTGCTCGTCATCGGTGCCAATACCATTGCAAGAAAGGCTTCGAATACTTCGCTGTATTAAAGACTGCTTTTAGTGATTAAACAAAAACTCCTGCCAAGAGGAATTTTAAGATGAAACGTAAACTGGAAATATCTGAACTGATCTTTAAGATCATAAGCTATACATTGCTGACATTCTTTGCGCTTGCCTGCCTGTATCCCTTTATATATGCGATATCTGCGGCGCTTTCAGGCGCGGATGCCGTTAACAGAGGAAGAGTAGTTCTTTTCCCCAAGGACATTCAGTTTGAAGCTTTTTCAAAGATGTTCAACGACAACCTTTTCTGGAATTCATATTCAAACACATTGTTCCTTACATTTTACGGAACGATATGGGCTCTTGGAATTGCAATACTCGGCGGATATGCTCTTTCAAAGAAAAGACTTCTTTTCAGAAAGACATTCAACTTCTTCCTTGTATTTACCATGTGGTTTTCTGCAGGTCTTATTCCTCAGTACTTAAACTACCTGGCTACGCAGAGAGTATTCAGCTCCTTTGGCATAACGGATGACAAGTGGCTCGTTGTTATCGCCATGGGTATGGCCGCAATGAACATCATCCTGCTTCGAAACGCATTTGAAAACGTTCCTTCGGAAATTGAAGAGGCGGCCATTGTGGACGGCGCCACCGAATTCCAGGTGCTTTCAAAGGTATATGTTCCGATGTCAAAATCAACCATCGCAACCGTTGCATTGTTCTTCGGTATATCAAGATGGAACGGATACTACTGGGCGAGACAGATGATCCGTGACTCAAACGAACATCCTCTGCAGGTATTCATCAGATTAAAACTGGAGGAATTCACCAACCCCGAGGAAATGGCGGGCTGGAATTACAGTTACGCATCGGATTCGATAATATTTGCCCTTATCGTTTGTTCGGTAATACCGATACTTATTATTTATCCTTTCATCCAGAAGTACTTCGCAAAGGGTACAAATGCAGGTGGTGTAAAGGAATAACAGTTGTAAAGATCACACAGGTATTTGACCGGATGCATACTGTGCAGCATTCCGGACTTATATAAATGCAATTCAAACAAAAGTTATTTTTCCAAAAGGAGGAGAATCATGAAACGAAATGCATTAGCACGTTCCGCTGCAGCGATCACAGCCGCACTGCTTTCACTCACAGCTTGTTCTTCAAGTGACCCCGTGGATGACGTAGCAAGCAAGGCTGAAAGCCAGCAGCAGGAATCAAAAGACAAAGATTCAACAAAGAAACAGACAGAGGAATCCAAGGACGATAAGGCTACCAAGGAAGATCCGGGCGAGACAGACCCCGATACTTCAAAGCCTGAAGAGACAGAGCCTGCTGAGACAGAGCCTGTCGGCGATCTGCTTCCATTCGAAGAGGGCACAGTTCTTAGAATGTCATGCGGATACAACAACGCTAAAACAGGTATGAGATTTGATGCAGATGTTGCAGGTGAGGGAGTTAAGCTTGCAGACGGCATCACATATCACGCCGGAGATTTCAAACCTACATGGGTTGCTATTCAGGACAAATTCGGATTTGTCATCGAAGATTACTATGCAGGTGACAAGGATACCGACAACTACACAAAGTGGACAGTTGATGATGAGACATTAAAGACCATCGATATGTTCTCGGGTTCAGCTGCTCAGCTTCAGGAAGGCGGCGCAGCAGGTAAGATTGTCAATATCGCAGAGTATCTTGACAAGATGCCCAACTTCAAGGCTTTCCTTGAGGCTAATCCCATCGTAAGAATGTCACTTACAGGTTCTGTTGATGGCGAAGATGCAGGCGCTATCTACGGCTCACCTTACTTTGACGGTCTCGATGATATCGAGAAGATGCCTCTTATGAGAGGTGACTGGGTAGTTAAGCTTCTTGACGGCGAAGGCGAATTTACCGCAGACAGCAGCGATTATCTCGCATCACCTGTTTACCATGCTTACATGCCTACAGAAGGCAAGGTAGAAGTAGACGTTGTTGACGGCGATTCCGTAAAGACTATTTCAAAGGATTATGACGCATACGGCAACATCGTTGACAAGATGAATGCTGAAAAAGAGCTTTCAGGCGTTGACGCTGTAAATATGCTCCGTGAATATATCGACAAGACATATGACGGATATTACGGCACAACACGTTCAGATCTGTTCCTCGGACAGAATGCAGCATGGGATGCTGACGAAATGGTAGCACTCTTACGTTGCGTAGTTGCTAACTCAGCTACACTTAACGCTGACGGCGAAAAGGTTGCAGGTCTCTTCTCAAGAGAAGAAGCTAACAACTCACGTCGTGCAGACCTTTACAGACTTGCAGGTATCCTCTTTGGTGTAAGAGGTCTTGAGTCCCGTCAGGATTTCCTGTTTTTCGATGCAAGCGGAGCTCTTCTTGATGCAAGAACACAGGATGAAACATATGACGCACTCGCAAGAATGAACAACCTTGTTGAAGAAGGTCTCATTTCTGCAGACTTTGTTGCTTCTTCAGAAGACAACAATACAAAGTCAGATGATTACATTAAGAACGACAAGGGCTTCATGAGCTACGATTATAACCAGACACAGACTATCTTCAATGAGAACGGTGCTCTTAGTGATGACGAAGTTTACACAGCAGTTCTTATTCCTGTTGCTAAGTGGGATGACGGCGAAGAGAAGTACATGAGATTCACAGAGTCTTGGAGATCCGCTAAACCCGGTGGCTGGGCTATTTCAAAGCTTGGTATCGGCGATGATGAGAACAAGCTCAATGCATGCCTTGCACTTATCGATTACGCATACTCACGTGAAGGACAGATCCTTCTTTCATACGGACCCGAAGCATTCAGAGATGATGATAACACATTTGACTTCTACGGAGTAGAAATGCCTCACATTTCTGAGCAGACATATTCAGATCTTTGGAGCCTTGCAAAGGGTAACTACACCAACTTTGCACGTCAGTATCTTGGATCGACACTTTCATTCAACAAGACTCAGGCATTCGAAATGGAATGCACCACAAAGGTTGGTAAGGAAGGTCTTCAAAAGGTAGTTAACGCTATCAAACTCGGCGTTATCAAGCACCCTGAACTTGAGCTTACAGAGAATCCTTTCTACACAATAGTTCCTACAGTTCTTCCTCTCACAGATGAAGACAATGCAAAGCTTAAAGAGTACACCGATCTTGGACAGAGCTTCTCAACAACCAAGCTTGAAAAGAACGTATTCCTTAACTGCATCATCAAGGCTAACACCGAGATGGACGGAACAGGATTCGATCTTGCAGACGCTGCAGAATCCATCTTCTCAGAGTGGCACGGTGAGCAGTATCTTGCAATCAAGGAAGAGGCTCTTAAGAATCTTCTTGATTATTTTGCAAATTAATTTAAAAGCTTTTAAGTTTTAAAGTTTTGCCGTGCCGGCTTTAGGCCGGCACGGATTTCCCGGAAACATGATTGGGGGTAATTACGAAAATGTACAAAAAACAGATGTTATTTCAAAAATTAATATGCCTGTTCACGCTTATATCCGGCGGAATCGTGTTTCTGTATTCGCTTGGCGTCATGACAGATATATATGACAGCCTTTACAGTGCCGTTACCATAGACAGAGTTACCCATGAGGTTACAAAGCAGAAGGTCGAGGGTGCAAGGATCTATGCCGATATGCAGCCCTTTAACGATCTTTTCTTAAAGCTTTCCATAGGTTTTATCCTGTGCGCAGTTCTTCTATACATCTCGAATACCCACGTCAGAAGACGTTACTATATCAGTAATTTTATTTCGACCGCAATTGTTGTCGGATACGGATCGGCTTTTTCCGTATGGGCACATTTAAATATTGAAAAATACAAGGATCAGTTCCTTACGACAGTGGATTTTGAAGGCCTTAAAAAATATGCCGAAAAATGGAAGACTTTATATACAGATTCCACATTCTGGTTCGATATCCATTATGTAGTATTTGGCCTCATTATGTTGCTTGTGGTACTTCATATCATAAATCTTATATTAAAGGTAAGTCTTATGTCGGGCGAAAAGAAACTTCTCGCTGCAGGAAAGGAGGCATAAATGGTTTCTAAAGCTGCTTTTGAAGACGAGACATTTGTCAGAAACGATCGTCTTCGATATGAAAAAAACACATTGTCTTCAAGGCTTGCCATTCTTGCAATAGTTTTTAACGCACTCTTCTTTGTAAGCATTTACAAGTCCGATGTCGGCAATTACTATTACAACATCCTTATAGGTGGCTCGATAGTATACAACCTTCTTTTCATGATGTTTGTATTCCTTGTTTCGGAAGGAAGCAAGAATTATAACAGAACATATTCATTTGTAGCCATAGCATTCGGAATTATTCAGTTTGCAAGAATATTCATAATACCCATGCAGGCTCATAAGGATACTATCCAGATCTCAAAGAAAGAAGCTGCGGTTTCTGTAATGGGAAACGCGCAGTTTACAAGAGTAATAATCTATCTTGTATTATCCGGAGTATGCCTTTTGATTTCCGCAGCTGTCGGAATATGGAAGTGCAACACTCTTAAAAAACATCTTGAAGAAATTTCCGAAAAGGAATAAGGAGATCACATGGCTCAGTTATCGCTTCAGCATCTGGACAAGATATATGACAATAAAGTTCAGGCTGTTTATGATTTTAATATGGACATAAAGGACGGAGAGCTTATCGTTCTTGTCGGTCCTTCGGGCTGCGGCAAATCCACGACGCTTAGAATGGTTGCAGGCCTTGAGGATATCACAAACGGAAAACTCCTTCTTGACGGCAAGGATATTACGGCTGCACCTCCGAAAGACCGCGATATGGCGATGGTATTCCAGAACTATGCGCTGTACGGACACATGACAATATATGAAAACATGGCATTTTCCCTTACCCTTCGCAAGGAAAACAAAAATGTCATTCATAAAAAGGTCATGGCAGCAGCAGAGATCCTTGATCTGACATCACAGCTCAACAAAAAGCCTTCACAGCTTTCGGGTGGTCAGAGACAGCGTGTTGCAATGGGCAGATCCATAGTAAGAAATCCCAAGCTTTTCCTTTTTGATGAGCCTTTGTCAAACCTTGACGCAAAGCTGAGAGGCTCAACAAGACGCGAAATATTGCTGCTTCATAAAAGGCTTAATGCGACCATGCTCTATGTAACTCATGACCAGACAGAAGCCCTTACACTTGCCGACAGAATAGTATGTATGTCCATGGGACATGTTCAGCAGATCGGTACACCTCTTGAGCTTTATGACGATCCCGCAAATCTGTTTGTGGCAAGCTTTATCGGACTTCCTCCGATGAACTTCTTTGATGTGACCGTAGTCGGCGGTACCCTTGCCGGGCCTGATTTTTCCGTAGATCTTTCTCCGGAGCAGAAGAGTATGCTTGCCCCTTATCAGGGTAAGATGATCACTCTCGGTGTAAGGCCCGAAAATATCGCCCCCGGCGGAAATATTTCCGTAAAGGTCTCAAAAAACGAAAACCTCGGAATGACCACCCTTGTTCACGGACATATCGTCGGAACAAAGTCCAACGAAAAGATCGTCTGCAAATTCAAGGGATGGTGCGATTATAAAGACGGTGACAATGTTATGGTCTCATTTAACAGGATGCATTTCTTTGATAAAGAGACCGGTAATGCTATAAAGAGTCAAGGAGAATAACTCATGAAGGAATTTTTCCGAAAAAAGATGGTCGCTCTCAAAAGGAAACCTCAGACGATAGCGCTTATATTTCTCGCTGTGACATTCCTTTTGTATTCACTCAATCTTCGTATGGTGAGTGATACTACGGCCAGAATAAATATGAAGGGTATGGGACTTGCCGGATTTGCCACCATGCTTTTCTCGATACTTTCTTTTGTATGCTTTTTGAATGCTTTTCCGCACAGAAAAAAGGTAAATATCCCAATGCTTGTCATCTTTTTTGTGATGCAGGGAGTAATTCTTTTCTGTGACTATTTTTACAGAGGAAAGATAAATTCGGCTATCCTCAGGGAAATAAATGAAAACGGAGCGGCATCGGCTCAGAAAATGCTCGCAAACAATTCGTTTATTCTCTCTGCAAGAAACATGCTGCGTACGCATCAGATATTTGTTATCGTGACGATCGCTCTTGTTGTTCTGCTTCCGCTTTATGCGAAGCTTTTACGTATGGTCAAGACATCCATAAATGTTGCCGGCAACGAAAATATGGGCACTATTGAGCTCGAGCAAGAGGATTGATAGATGGGCAGTATCAGGGACCGTGCGAACATGAATACCAAAGGCCCCGTGGAGAGGACAAAAGACTACTACGATCTTAAGATGAAGGCTGTTGCAGACCTTGCAGAGGCCGATGAGTCCAATTCGCCGGAGGTAAGCGAAGAGGAAATAAACAGATATAAGAGCAGGGCCGGAAAGCTTCATGTCTCAAATACCGTAAAGATACTTGTAGTCAAGTTTTGGTTTTCAGCAGCGCTGTGTTATTTCTTCATATGGGGACTTGGCAATTATATGAAGTCCATCATAGATATCCTTGCGGTCACGGCTTTGGCATACGGCGCAATGACCGATATTCTGGTGAACAATGCCATTAGGTTTTTCGCCGAAGAACTGGGCAGCAACGATAAATGGATGATGTTTCCCAAGAGAAAATATGTGAATCTGTTTTTTAACATCATCTATTCATTCATTGTAATTGCGATCGTTTATACCATTTACAATGTTATAAATATGATCGGTGTTAAGATCACGGGTGATGAAACGGATGTCATACTCGGAGTAGAACCGATACTCTTCGGAGTGTTCTGTGTTCTTACCGATCTTGGGCTGATCGCAATAAAAAGACTTTTCTTCCGTATAGTGGAGGATGCAAAAAAGAAAGCCGTCAATTAACGGCAGGTAAAGGAGCACATCATGGCATATCTTACGCTTAAAGGGCTTAATAAGATCTATCCCAACGGGTTTCATGCCGTACATGATTTTAATCTTGAAATAGAAAAAGGTGAATTCATCGTTTTTGTAGGTTCGTCAGGTTGCGGTAAATCTACCACGCTTCGTATGATCGCAGGTCTTGAAGAGATAAGCAGCGGTGATTTTCTTATAAACGGCAAGAGAGCCAATGAACTGGGACCCCGGCAGAGAGAAGTGGCCATGGTCTTCCAAAGCTATGCTCTTTATCCGCAGATGACAGTATATGACAATCTTGCCTTTTCACTTACTCTTCAGGGTGTTGATGAGGATGTTATTGAAGAAAGAGTAAAAAAGACTGCTGCAATTCTTGGACTTACCGATTATCTTGACAGGCTTCCCAGAGCTCTTTCGGGCGGTCAGAGACAGAGAGTTGCTGTAGGCCGTGCCATCATAAGAAAAGTAGGAATCTTTTTGATGGATGAACCTCTTTCAAACCTCGACGCAAAGCAGCGTGTGACCATGAGAAGCGAGATCACACAGATCCACAAGGAGATAGGTTCAACGACCATATATGTAACACATGACCAGACCGAGGCCATGACCATGGCCGACAGGATAGTTGTCATGAAAGCCGGCTATATCCAGCAGGTCGGTACACCCCATGATCTATATTTCAATCCCGCAAATGTATTTGTAGCAGGATTTATCGGCGAGCCTCCCATGAACTTCGTAAGAGGAACGGTTGAAAAAGGATGCATAGCATTTGGCGAGCAGAAGATCGATCTTACGAAAAAACAGGGCGTTAAGATATCAGAATACGAAGGAAAAGAAATCATATTCGGATTCAGGCCCGAAGCGATCCTTCTCGGCGAAAAAGAAGAAGCTTATCATATCAAAGGTATGGTAGAGCTTACCGAAATGCTCGGTGACAATACAAATGTATACATTTCAACAGGGGATAAACGTGCAATATTAAAAGTTGATCCACATGATACCCCGGAGACGGATAAGGAGATCGTCTTCTCAATACCTTACAAGAGTGTTTATCTATTTGACGGAGAAACGGAGAACGTAATCTAATAACATGTCGGCGATCGTATCCAAAAAAGATGAGGCCTTCAGGGAGTATGCTCTTGATGCACCTCCCATGAAGGTATTGTTTGGCGTCTGCATGCCTCTTGCATTATATCAGGCTATGCAGGCGATTTTTAAAATACTCGATGCTTTGATGGCATCGCACATAAGTGCCGATGCCGTTTCCGCTATATCCTCACTGACACAGGTGACCATGATGGTAACGGCCGTAGGTTCGGGACTTGCTGTCGGCGGATGTATCTTTATTTCAGAAAAATACGGCAGAGCAGATTATGAAGAAGTCAGAAAAGCAACATCGACTTTGTATGTCGGAACGATCGTTTTAAGTCTTGTAATAGCGCTTATCCTGATACCTTTCGCAGATCCTTTTCTCAGGATACTTAAAACGCCCGATGAACTTATAACAGAAGGCATCGGTTATTTCAGGGTTGAGATTTTGAGCCTTATGCTCATTTTTTTCAATACCGTTTATATTGCCATAGAAAGAAGCCGCGGACACAGCAAACGCATATTGATACTGAACTTAATAGTTATTCTTGTTAAGCTCGGCGCATCCGCACTTTTTGTATATGCCTTAAACGGAACCGTTATCACAATATCAGTCGCGACCGTGCTGTCACAGCTCGTTATAACGCTGTATGCCGTATATACAATGATAAAGGATGACGGAGCATTCAAGTTTTCACTCAGTGCGGTATCATTTAAGAAAAATACGGTTCTTCCGATACTCGGGTTGTCGTATCCGGTCGCAGCTGAAAAAATGCTTTTTGCAGCAGGAAAGGTAATTGTAAATTCCCTAAGCGGAATGTACGGCGCACTCACAGTCGGAGCCCTTGGCATATCAAACAATATCGGAGGACTTACCACCAACTGGCATTCGGGAACGCTTGACGGTGCAAGCTCGCTTGTGAGTCAGAACAGAGGAGCGGGCAAGTACAGGCGTATCCTTTCGCTATTTTACAGACTTCTCATTTTAGATGTTGTCATAGGAGCTGTCGGATATCTGATCGTAATGCTTTCGCTTCCTGCACTTGCCGACATATTTGCAAGTTCAAAGAACAACTATGATCCCGCGTTTGCGCAGATGATAGTTGATATACATAGGTACGAAATGATAGGCTATGTGACTCTTGGCGTCAATTCGGCCGTAAATGCATTGTTTTTCGGCATGGGCTACACAAAGCTTGTAATGATCTTAAACATTGCCAGAGTCTTTGTTTTCAGAGTCCCTGTACTTATGTTTTTGCAGGCATTTACTGACATGGGTTCCGAGGCTGTAGGCGTTACCATGATGGTCAGCAATGTAATGATAGGTGTCGCATCCGTCATCGTTGCCATACCCGTAATAGCAAAGATAAAAAAGAAAGAAAAATCATGCGCAGAATAATATATGCAGGTGACTCAACGGTCACTTTCAATAAGATAAACAGTTATCCTCAAGCGGGATTGTCTCAGGGGCTGTCATATTATACGGCCGAAGATGTATTTATTTACAGCTTTGCCGTAAACGGCAGAAGCACAAAGTCATTCATAGATGAGGGAAGATTCGAAAAGATAAAAAAAGAACTCATCGCGGGTGATATATTGCTTATTCAGTTCGGGCATAATGACGAAAAGATACAGGACCCTAATAGATATGCGGCTCCGTATACCGATTACAAGAATAATCTTAAAATGATGGCACAGACTGCTCTTGATAAAGGAGCTTTTCCCGTTATCATCTCGCCTGTCGCCAGAAGGCTTTTTGATGCGGATGGTGTTTTCATGCCGGGAAGTCATGGAGAATATCCCGAAGCCTCAAAAGAGGCGGCAAAAGAGATGAATATTCCGTTTATAGATCTTACCGCGGCAAGCGAAAAGTATCTTTCGGACATAGGGGATACAGCGTCACGTCCCATGTATGTCTATCCCAAAGACAACTCTCATTTTCAGCTTCAGGGCGCTGTCGTGATGGCAGGATTTATCGCCCGGGCATTTGAAAAATTCGGCGGTATATATTCGGATATTCTGATAAAGAATGAAGATACCGGAAAAAAAGATGTGGGCAAAATGACATCGGATGCTTTTAAGAACGAAGGGGTATAGTATATGGCACTGCAGATAGGTATCAGACTTCATGATACAAAAGAATTACCCATTGATCAAAGACTTAAAGAAGCAAAGGCCGACGGTTTTGACTGTGTTCATATAGCGCTTTCAAAAACAACCGGGCTTCCCAAGGATACGGATGCCTTGACTCCGGGATACGCCTGGTGGCTCAGGCAGCAGTTTGAGGATGCACGCATTGCCCCGGCCGTGCTCGGAAACTATCAGAATCTCGCCCATCCCGACGAGGCTGAGCTTTTGAAGATAAAACACAGATATACGGCCCATCTAAGGTTTGCATCGCTTATGGGCTGCATGATGGTGGGTACGGAAACAGGCGCGCCGAATGCCGCGTACGCATACGATAAGGAGGCAAATCACTCCGAGTGGGCGCTTGACATTCTGACAAAAAATTTGTCGGAAGTTGTTAAAGATGCCGAAAGGTTTGGCGTTATTCTTGCAATAGAACCGGTCTACAAACATATCGTTTTTGACCCGAAGCGTGCAAGAATCGTTCTTGACCGCATCGCAAGCCCGAACCTTCAGATCATATTCGATCCGGTCAATCTTCTTGACATGGATAATCTTGACAGAAGAGATGAAGTCATTGCCGAAGCAATAGAGCTGTTGGGGCCCGATATTGCAATGATACATCTTAAGGATTATGTTATAGAAAACGGTAAGATGAAGGCTGTAGGGTGCGGCCTCGGAGAGATGAATTACGACAATATTTTAAAGTTTGCAAAGGAAAGAAAACCTTTCATTCAGGCAACACTGGAAAACACACTGCCGGAAAATGCCCGTGCGTGCAGAAAGCACATAATGGACATTTACGATTCGGTCTAGGAAGATAATACGGAGGGATAAAATGGATCAGAACAAAATGAGAGAAATTCAGGATTATGTGGAGTATCTCCTTGACAATTCCAGCGCTGAAAAACCTATGTGGAATAAGGAGCTTGTCCTTGAAAACAAGCCCAATAAGTGGAATTATATCGACGGCTGCATGATAACGGCGTTGCTGGCTCTTTATGAGATAAAGGGCGACGAGAGGTATTTCAATTTCGCAAAGGCCTTTGTTGACTATTTCGTTCAGGAAGACGGCAGCATCAAGACCTATGATATAAAAGAGTACAATCTTGACAATATCAATACTGCCAGCAATCTTTTCTATCTCTATGATAAGACCGGAGAAGAAAAGTATAAGAAGGCTATAGAGCATGTCAGACAGCAGCTCGAAAGCATGCCCAGAACAAAGGAAGGCAGCTTCTGGCACAAGAATATCTATCCCAATCAGGTGTGGCTCGACGGTCTTTACATGGCACAGCCATTTTACATGAGATATGAGACCGTGTTCAACCGCATGGAAAACTGTCAGGATGTCATAAAGCAGTTTAAGAATGTGGAAAGGCTGATGCGTGACGAAAAGACCGGCCTTTATTATCACGGCTATGATGAGAGCAGGGAGATGTACTGGTCAGATCCGGTGACCGGAAGAAGCCCGAATTTCTGGCTAAGATCCATGGGCTGGTTCACTCTTGCGCTTGTAGAGACTGCACAGGCAACGGATGAGACTTTATATTATGAGAAAAGATATCTTATAGGTCTTCTTGAAGGCCTGCTTGATTCTCTTGCTCCCTATCAGGATGAAAGCGGCATGTTCTATCAGGTGGTAGACAAAAAGGACTTTCCCGGAAATTATCTTGAAACTTCAGGAACAGCGCTTATCAGCTATGCCATCTTAAAAGCCGTAAGGCTTGGATTCATATCTCCAAAGTATGCGCCCATGGGCGAGAAGGCCTTTACCGGCATCATGGACAAATATCTTTCCAAAAACGAGGACGGAACTTTAAAGCTCGGAGGAATCTGCCTTGTGGCAGGTCTTGGAGGAAAAAATAGACGAGACGGAAGCGTAGAGTATTATCTCAGTGAGCCCGTCGTTGAAAACGAAGCAAAGGGCGTTGCGCCTTTCCTGCTGGCATACACAGAGATTATCAGAAGATAGTGGGTGAAAAATGAGTTTTAATATCATTGATATTTTTAACAGATGTATCGTCATTGAACGCATAAACGACGAATGCTACGAGACTGCGGAAGAATGCGATGTTTTCCTAAACGGAAAGCTGTTTATAAGAACAAAGCAAAACGTTATAACCGTTGACGGGCTTGACCCTGACACCGCATACAGCGTAAGCTTGGGCGGTGAAACAAAAGAATTCAGAACAAAGAAAGAAAGCATACTTCTTGACGTTATAAAATTTGGCGCCAAGGCGGACGGCATGCATGCGGATACCATGGCCATTCAGGCCGCAATAAATGTGTGCCCCCCGGAAGGCACGGTCTATCTTGGAAAGGGAACCTATTTTACAGGCCCCATATTCCTTAAAAGCAATGTGACTCTGTGGTTGGATGAAGGCGCGGTGATACTTGCAGACCCCGACAGAAACAATTATCCCATTTTACCCGGCATTGTAAGAAACATTTACGATAATGATGTGGAGTATAATTTCGCATCATGGGAAGGTAATCCTCTTGATTGCTTCGCATCTGTCATCACAGCGGTAGACGTACATGATGCAGCCATAATAGGACGCGGAACTATTGACGGAAATGCCGATAAGAGCGACTGGTGGGTGAATGTCAGGCAAAAGCGCATAGCATGGAGGCCAAGGCTTTTATTCTTTGCAAATTGCAAAGGTATTAAGGTCAATGGGGTAATGCTGAGGAATTCCGCTTCATGGGCGGTACACCCTTATTACAGCGACGATCTGTGCTTTTATGACGTAAATATATGGAATCCTTCCAATTCTCCGAACACGGACGGGCTTGACCCGGAAAGCTGCAGTAACGTAACGCTTCTTGGCATAAAGATATCCGTCGGCGATGACTGCATTGCCATAAAGAGCGGTAAGATCTATATGGCCGGAGCGCATTATAAAAGGACTTCAAATATCGAGATCCGAAACTGCCGCTTTGAAAGAGGGCACGGCTCCATCACCGTCGGCTCTGAAGTTGCCTGCGGCATAGACGGAGTACATGTAAGCCACTGTATTTTCTCCGAAACGGACAGGGGCCTTCGCATAAAGACCAGGCGCGGAAGAGGAGAAAAGAGTCTTATAAACGGCTTATTCTTTGAAAAGATAAAGATGGATAGAGTCCATATGCCCGTTACCGTAAATATGTTCTATTTCTGCGACCCCGACGGCCATTCGGCATATGTGCAGGATCAGGGCCCTCTTCCCGTGGATTACAGAACTCCCAAGGTCGGAGAGATAAAGATAAAAGACATAGAATGCACCGGCGTTGATGCCTGCTTCATATGTGCCAACGGTCTTCCCGAATCACCCATCGAAAAGATATCCGTTGAAAATGTAAATGTCTCATATCTTCCGGAGGGAAAAAGAACCCCCCAGTGTCCCATTATGATGGACGGCTTTCCAAAGTACAGCGGAAAGAGCATGTTCTTAAAGAATGTCAAGTTCTTTGAGGCGAATAATGTTACTGTCAAAGGCGCTGCAGACAACAGCCCCGAGATAATAAATGTTACCGATGTAAAGACGGACAGCCTTAGATTTGAACTACTGAATTGAATTGAAATAGCAAGCCATAATTTCATATGCATAGGCAGAATAGGCAGAAAAAAGCAAGCCATAATTGTCATATGCTTGACTATTTGAAAAAGAGATGGTATAATCAGTATGGTAAAGATATTTTATGACCATTTATGTATAAAAAAGGAGGATCGTTATGAAAAAGGGTATAATATGTGCGATTGCAATGATAGGGACGTTTGGTCTGGCGTCAGGCGCTATTTCGGCAGCGACACCCGATGAGACAGTGTACGGAGGTGGATATTATAAGAATGTTTCAAACACTATTTACTGCCAAGCAAATTTTGGATATCCCACTTCGACCACGAGCACTGTCAACGGATACACAAATTCTGTGGCTCCTGGGGACTATACGGTTACACTTGTTAGCAATGCATATCCGACTGCAAATGATTTGATATATAAAACAAATTGTCAGCATAGCTATGGTTATGCCGACTATGACGGCACTGTGAGTATGAATTACAATACTTCGATGAGAGTAAGAGCGTTGAACAATACACACGCTATATATAATCCAAGTACAACTAAGTATAACGTATATTTGTTTGACACGATTTAATGTATTCAGAGCCGACGGTTTTGTGATTCCGTCGGCTTTTTTGCATGCTTTATAGGCCGACCGATAGATTCATCAGGAGAAAAAACTATGAAAAAATTTAAATTGGCAGCATTGCTGGTGGTCTGTTTTTTGACAGGATGTGTAAATGAAAACAGCATGCCGGGCGACAGCGAGAGCAACATAACTGCAGCAAGCACAGATGGCAAAGCTGCTTCGCCAAACAAAGTAGGAGAAAGTGAAAGTAATGATAGGTCAGAAACGGAAGATAATTATGATGGGAAGATAGTCAGGGTATATCATGGTCTTCCGACCAATGCTATAGATGTCAAGCAGGAGAGATATATCAATGAGTATCTGGAGACTGCGGGATGTGATTTCAGAATAAAGCTTGTGGGTAATGATACCGGTCTGGGCTACGATGAGTATATGAAACAGGCAAAAACAGATGGTGAGACGGTTGATATCGAATACGGTTTTTTGATGAACTATGAGATAAAAAAGGAATTTATTGAGAGAGCGGAAGCGGGTGAATATTATTCGATGAACGACCTGCTTGAAACTGAAACAGGGGAAAAACTGATTGCCGGATTGAGTATGTATATGGCACCGGATAACGGCGAGGAAAAGACAAAGGATTATCTTGAACAGTATCGTTTAAAGGATGGAAATATCTACGGGATACCTATGTATGTCAATTTTTCAGCGCCATATTATATTGTTTATGATCAGCAGATTTTGGATAAATATGGCGTGGATGAATTAACCGGGGATGTAATGGATATAGACAGAATACTCGATAAGGCAGGTGAAATGCTCAGGGACGATGTCAAACCTATAGTCATACGTTGTATATTAAATAATGTGGATAAACTTTTTGGATCCATGTACGGATATGATCCATATGAAGTATTCTGGCTATTGAAACAGAGTGAGGGAGGACAGTTAGAGGCAGTAAATGTTTTTGAATGCGAAGACCTTATCAGTTGGTATCGGAAACTGGGAGAATACAGACAAAATGGAGTTTTGTGTCTTGTGATAGAAGAATTGAAAGGGCTGGAAGGCGGAAAGTTAGTTACCGATGCTGAGGAGAATATTAACAGGAAGTCTGCAGGTGTTCTGATTCCCGGAGCGGAGGATTGTATAGGCTATATCAGAAGCACAGGAAGTGAACTGGGATATGATATCTTAAATGTGACAACTTATCTGCCAACAAGAGAGCTTCTCTGCATAAACCATAATACCCTTTATCCTGAGGAATGCTTTGAGTTTATAGAGATGATGATATATGACACGGATTTCAGACGACTCATGAACTTAGGACCTGAGGGAGTAGGCTATAAAGTTGTTGAAAAAGACGGAAGGACCGAGATCGTCAAGTATAGCGGAATGGTGGGCATTCCGCTGGGCCTGGGCCTGGGTGAGGATTATCTGATATATGATAAATTTGATAATGAAGACTACCACATGTATCAGGAAAAGATATACGAAGGCAATTCTTATGCCGTAAGAAACATTATAGGGCTTGCGGATGAGTTCGATCTTACGCCGGTCAAGAAAGAATTTGAAGCCTGTAACAGTATTTTTACCAGTTATACTCCGGTGTTCTGGGGAGCGTACGGAGATAAAACGGAAGAGGAACTGGATAAGCTGTACAAAAAGCTTACCGACGCCGGATACCTGAAGGTGCTTGATGAGATGAACAGGCAATTGAAGGGGGGAAAATGATAGTCAAAAGGATTCTTGGTTTAGCCCTTGTGGGGACATTGCTGCTTGGCGCGTGTGCCGGTGGACCGGACAAAAACGATAAGACAGACGGCAATGTGATGATCGCGTATGACAATTTAAAAAATGCGTCTGTGACATCAAAGGGCGCGCTGACGATCGTGGACTATAAGCTCAAATACCAGGATTTTGCGACAGACACGACAGTTTATCTGTGTAATAAAGAGGGATGTATTCATAATGACAGGGAGTGTGATGCCGATGTATTTGATATACAGGGGCAGACGGCATTCTTCTATGACGATCAGGTGTATGTCATCGGACTTCCGAATCTGGAGGGTTTCCAGCTGTGGAAGATGAATAATGACGGAACATCGAGGCGGAAACTGATAGAAAAAGCAGACGGTCATAGGCTGGTGGATATGGTTGTTGCGGATAATAAAGTGTATTACTCCGCAACAGAATTGTATTTGGAAGAACGTAATAAAGATTTGACCGCCGACGAAAGTTTTGGAATAGTCGGGATGATCGATCTGGATAAGAACAAAGCCTATACATTGTGGGATGGAAGAGAAGACAGGTACGAGATTGAAAAAATGATCGTCAGAGGTGAAGGCCTGTATTTTCTGGCAAAACATCGTTCCGATGATTACAAAAAGGTTACGGACGAAGTGTGGAGTGATCCTTCACTGTCTGAAGAAGAAAAGATATTGAAACTCATTGAAGTTCAAAGTGAATGTGAGCTTACGGAAAAAGTATATTATATTGATGGCGCTTCTCAGAAGGTCGAAGAAAAATACAGTTATTCTTCTACTGTGGGAGAGTCGGTCAGCCTGTGCGGCGTTACTTCAAAGGGTATACTGATGCGGGGAAAAAATGTGTATTTTTACACGGATAACCCCGAAGATGCAGTTTACAGCGGGCTTACCAACATTATAGCAACGGAAAAATATGTGTTTGTCTGTGATCCTGCAAGCTCTGAAATATCGGTATACGATTGTAAGACTGAAAGCCTCATCTCAAATGCAAAAATAGAGCCGCCCGAAGACTATTTCGATGTCGAGGAGACCACGGAGACAGAAGGCGAATACGATGATGAGATACCGGATTATTCTCCGCGGGAAGAGGCAGAAAGGGAATGGTTTTTACGGTGGCCCTTTTATTCGGACGATGAGAACCTTTTCTTTGATTTCAAAGATAATCTGAATGTGAATGTATGGATCTTAAAGGTATCCGAGCTTATTGAAGGCAAGTGTATCTGGCACAGAGGTGTGTGATGAAGGAATTATGGCGCCATGAATTAAGTAAGCACCTTGTAAACAAAAGGTTTTGGCTGGTGTTTCTTTCGGTCATGGCGCTTGTCGTGATAAGCACGGTGTTTCAGCTGAAACAGGATAAATACACGGCAGCTCCGATGTCTCAGCAGGACTACGATCTGTACAGAAAAACAGTCATAAGCGATGCGGAAAAGAGGCTGAACATATCCATCTTTTCAGAAAGCAACAGCGCTTTTGTCACAAGAAATGTCGAAAGGATCATAGAAAAGTACGGTGAATGCGACGATATAATCGTTGAGGAGACAGAGACGACGGGGGTAAGGGTATTATGCGACTCGGTTTACGAAAACATAATACTGTTTTTCTGGCTTTTGTTTTGCATCAATATAGTAGTGTTTGAAGAAAAGGCTACGGGACAGTATACACTGCAGCGAACAACAAAGTACGGAAGAAAGCATCTGGGAGGGATCAAACTTCCGGTTTTGATGCTCATATCCGCAGGCGGCATGCTTGCCGCCGTAATGGTAAGGCTTTCCATCATACAGTTTGCGGCGGGACTCGGGAACCTTCAAAGAAGCATTCAAAGTGTTTTTCCGGAGAGTATCGCACATATGACGGTCGCAGAGTTGATCGTGTTTTCCGTCATCCTCAAAATGCTTGCGGTGATCTCGGCCGCATGTCTTCTGTTTTGGTTATCGCAAATACTCAAAAGAGGATATGCTTTTGTATGGGGCGTTGCGGCTTTGGGCGCGGGTATGCTGGCTGCTTATTTTTTTGTGCCGGAAAACTCATGGCTGCATCTGGGCAAAGAAATAAATATTTGGACATTTTTAAACAGTACTATAAACTTTACAAGGTATAAAAACCTTTCCGTGTTTTCATATCCTGTGGAATATAAGTACTGCTCAGTCTTTGTCATGCTGTGCATGGTCGCCGGATTTGGTATTCCTTCCGTTTTCATGTATGGACGGAGAGTCATATCGCAGGTGCAGAGAAACAATGATGTCCATATTTTAAAAGGACATCATCTGTCCGCGTTTTTTCACGAAGGTTATAAGCTTATATTTATCGCAGGCTGGTGGGTACTGGCCATTGCTCTGCCGGTCGGAATGTATGTTCTGGATGACGATCATCACAAGTATGAGAGCCTTGATGATTATTACGAATCCATGTACTGCGAAAGCTTTGAAAACGCCTGGAATGAAGATTGTGAGAAATACTTAAGCGACGAGATCGAAAAGGCAGGGGGGATCGAGATCATTGAAAATAACCCTCTGGGTAAGCCGCAATTATATGCTCTTGGGAAAATAATCAAGAGGGCTGGATATATTAGAACGGTAGAGAACGGGTATATGCTTTACGAGAAGGGATATTACAAGCTGCTCATATCTCAAAACCCCGTGCTGTTCATCAAGCAAATGTCATTGCTGGCCATTTTGATAATCATATCGATGGGCGCGGTCTGGTACGTTGAAGTAAGGTATGACCAGAAACGCCTTTTCAGGGCAACCAGGCATGGAATGAAAAGGATACGACTGCATAAGAGCCTGTATGCGGCTTTGCTGAGTGCCGGGATATTTATCATAGCATGGAGCAAAGTATTTGCCGGTATATTTAAGACCTACGGAAAACTGAAACTGTCGGCTCCGGCGGCATCTTTGGAAATACTTTCAGGCTTTGGAAGCGGCATATCGATAGGCGGTGTAGTTTTTTTGCAGTTTTTGAGCTTATTTATCATTACCGAAGTATTTGCGCTGGTCGTGATGCGGATAATGGGACTGATCTTTGGAGGTACTGATTATGAATAAACTGGAAGTGCTGAAGATAACAAAGTCCTATAAGGAGAAAAAGGCCCTTGATGAATTTGAATACACATTCACCGATGGTGTATACGGATTATTGGGCCCCAATGGCGCCGGAAAAAGTACTTTTATGAATATCATTACCGACAATATCATTCCGGATTCGGGCTCCGTTATCTTCAATGGTAAAAACAAAAACGATGACGCCGAGGAATACAGGTGCTGCCTCGGATATATGCCGCAGCAACAGCAGCTTTATGCCAATATGACGTTGGAACGGTTTCTGTACTATATGGCGGCATTGAAAGGGATAAAAAAGGCCGACGCGGCCGGACAGATAGACGGATTGCTGCAAATGGTCAATCTTTCCGATGTGCGCGGAAAAAGAATGGGAACCTTTTCGGGAGGCATGAAGCAACGCGCTTTGATAGCACAGGCCGTATTGGGAGATCCGCAGATCGTTGTACTGGATGAGCCTACCGCCGGGCTTGACCCGGCAGAAAGGATACGCATCAGAAATCTTATCTCCGGAATATCGCTTAACAGGATCGTGATCGTGGCGACGCATATAACCTCGGAAATAGAGATGATAGCAAAAGAGGTATTGTTTCTTAATAAGGGGCGGCTCGAAGCATCCGGAACAGTCAGGGATGTCTGCCAAAACATAAATGGAAAAGTATTTGAAGTGAGAGCGGGCGTGGAGGAATGGGAAAGTTTATCCGACAGATACTCCGTAAGCAATATGATACGTGAAGGCGATGACATCATACTGAGGATCGTATCGGATAAAGAACCTGATATGGAGCATAAGCCGGTGTATCCTTCTATAGAAGATGTATATTTGTATATGTATAGGAGGGACAAAAAGAAATAATGAGACATGAGGACTTGGAGACATATCGATATATCGGTCTTTTCTATTTTTGAATAATTAGCTTTTAGATAATTATTTTGCCTGTCAAGAAAAAACACTTGACAGGCTGCTTTTTTTGTACTATTATGTGCTAGTCTGCTTGTAAAGCTTTTTTACTTGACACATAAAGGATATCGGAAATGGAAAAGGTAGTAGAACAGACTCTTCTTTATGATTTTTACGGCGAGCTTTTAAATTCGCATCAAAAAGAGATCTATGAAGCCATTGTTTTTGACGACATGAGCTATTCCGAGGTCGCCACAGAAAAAGGAATAAGCAGGCAGGGCGTGTTTGACGCCATGAAAAGATGCGACCACATCCTTAAAGAATACGAAGAAAAGCTTCACCTTGTGGAACGTTTTTTGGAAACAAGACGGCAGGCTGCGGAAATAAAAAGACTTGCCGAAAACGTATTAAAAGAGAACACTTCAGATGATATCAGATCGATCATAAAGATCGCTGTCTCAATGACAGAAATGTGAGGATCATATGGCATTTGAAAGCCTTACCGAAAAATTACAGAATGTATTCAAAGGGCTGAGAAGTAAAGGACGCCTTTCAGAGGAAGATGTCAAGGCTGCTTTAAAAGAAGTCAAGATGGCACTTCTTGAAGCCGATGTAAACTTCAAAGTCGTTAAACAGTTCATGAATTCCATACAGGAAAGGGCTGTCGGCACGGAAGTGCTTCAGGGCTTAAATCCAGGCCAGACAGTCATCAAGATAGTTCATGAAGAAATGATAAAGCTCATGGGCGAAACGACCACAGAGCTTTCCTTAAGACCTGCAAATGAAATAACCGTTATAATGATGATGGGTCTTCAGGGTGCAGGTAAAACAACGACCATTGCAAAAATAGCCGGAAAGCTTAAAGCACAGGGCAGAAGACCTCTTCTGGTGGCCTGTGATATCTACAGACCCGCTGCCATAAAACAGCTGGAAATAAACGGCGAAAAACAGGGTGTTCCCGTCTTTTCAATGGGCACGGATCATAAGCCTGTTGAGATAGTAAAGGCAGCCCTTAAAAAGGCTGCAGAGGATAACAACAATGTCCTTCTTATAGATACCGCCGGTCGTCTGCATATAGACGAAGGCATGATGGAAGAGCTTGCCGAGATAAAGCAGGGAGTGGATATCCATCAGTGCCTTTTGGTAGTCGATGCCATGACAGGTCAGGATGCGGTAAACGTTGCAAAGACCTTCGATGAAAAAATAGGTGTTGACGGCGTCATCCTTACCAAGATGGACGGTGACACCAGAGGTGGTGCCGCACTTTCTGTAAGAAGCGTCACAGGAAAGCCCATCTTGTTCGTCGGTATGGGCGAAAAGCTTTCGGACCTTGAACAGTTTTATCCGGACCGAATGGCTGGCCGTATCCTTGGCATGGGCGATGTACTCACTCTCATCGACAAGGCTCAGGCAGCCATAGATGAAGACAAGGCAAGAGAGATGGAAGCCAAGCTGAAAAAACAGCAGTTTGACTTTAACGATTACCTTGAATACATGAGCCAGATGAAGAACATGGGAGGCATCGGCGAGATACTTAAGCATCTTCCCGGCTTCGGAAGCAAATTAAAGCAGATGCCCGAGGTCGACGAAAAGCAGATGGCAAGAGTCGAGGCAATAATCCTCTCCATGACAAAGGCAGAGAGAAGCAATCCGAACCTTTTAAATCCTTCCCGCAAGAACAGGATAGCAAGAGGCGCGGGAGTAGACATCTCAGAGGTAAACAAACTCATCAAGGGCTTTGAACAGAGCCGAAAGATGATGAAACAGCTTCCCGGTATGATGGGCGGCAAGAAAGGCAGATTCAAACTGCCGTTTTAATTGTAGAAACACTCCGCTTTGCTCCGTGTTTCTTTGATTTAACAGCCGCATGCGTCCGGCTGGCGGACTGGCACGATTGCTTCGCAATCTTGCCATTAAATGACAGATTCGCGTAAACAGCGTTCTGATATATTATTATTTTTCAATCTTTAGGAGGAAAACAAAGATGGTTAAGTTAAGATTAAAGAGAATGGGACAGAAGAAGGCACCCTTTTATCGTGTAGTTGCTGCAGATGCTCGTGCTCCCAGAGACGGACGTTTTATCGAGGAGATCGGATACTATGATCCTACAAAGGATCCCAGTGTCATCAAATTTGACGAGGAAAAGGCTAAGAAGTGGCTTGCTGACGGTGCTCAGCCCACAGAAACTGTTGCAAAGCTGTTAAAGATCGCCGGAATCGAGAAATAATTTTCCCTGTTCTATGAGGAGACTAGAATGAAAGAGCTTATCGAAGTCATTGCTAAGGCACTCGTCGACGATCCTTCTCAGGTAGTGGTTACCGAGACAGAGGAAGATGATGCCATAGTGATCGAATTAAATGTTGCCCCCGATGATATGGGCAAGGTTATCGGCAAGCAGGGACGTATCGCAAAAGCTATCCGTTCCGTCCTGAAGGCAGCGACGGTCGATGCGCCTAAAAAGGTAATGCTGGAGATCCGATAGTATATGTTGCGGCTGCCTTTCGGCAGCCGTTTTTAAAAGGAAGAATATGATAGATCTTAATAACTGTTTCAGAATAGGTGTGATCACCTCACCCCACGGCGTAAGAGGCGAGGTAAAGGTATATCCCACAACGGATGATGTATCAAGGTTCGACGACCTAAAGGAATGCTACCTTCTTGACAAAAAAGAAGCAAAGCCCGTACATATAACGGATGTAAAGTATTTTAAGAATCTTGTCATCTTAAAGATAAAGGAGATCCCCGACAGAAACGCGGCAGAGCTTTTAAGGAATGCAGAGCTTTACGTTGACAGGGAAAATGCCATAGAGCTTTCCGAAGGAGAATATTTTATCGCAGACCTTATAGGGCTTGATGTATATACGGACGAGGACAAAAAGCTCGGAAGTCTTTATGATGTCCTTAAGACCGGGGCAAACGACGTTTATGTCATAAAAACAGACGAAGGTAAAGAGATTCTCATCCCTGTAATAGAAGACTGTATCAAAAAAGTGGATCTTGAGGCAAAAAGAGTAACCGTTCATTTGCTTAAAGGTCTTTTGGAGGATTGATATGAGATTCCATGTAATGACTCTTTTCCCCGAAATGGTAATGGGCGGGCTTAATAACAGCATCACAAAAAGAGCCATGGAAAAGGGACTTATAGACGTCGTTGCGACAGATATAAGGGATTTTACTCTCGACAAAAACAGAAGAGTGGACGATTACCCATACGGCGGCGGCGCAGGTCTTGTAATGCAGGCACAGCCCATCTTTGACTGCTATCAACATGTCAAAAGAAGTATAGGGCATGATCACCCCGTTATATATATGTCACCACAGGGACAGCGCTTTGATCAGAAAAAGGCAGAGGAGCTGTCAGGGTATGAAGACATTGTCATCCTGTGCGGTCATTACGAGGGCGTCGATGAGAGAATAATCGACTCCATCGTAACAGAACAGATATCCATAGGAGATTTTGTGCTGACAGGCGGTGAACTGCCCGCAATGATGATAATCGACTGCGTGAGCAGACTGATCCCCGGAGTATTAAACAACGACGAATCCGCCGGAGACGAGAGCTTTGAAGGCGGCCTTTTGGAATATCCCCAGTATACAAGACCGGAAGTTTTTAACGGTCAGAGAGTTCCCGAGGTTCTGCTTTCGGGCCATCATGGGAAGATAGCGGAGTGGAGAAGGCAGAAGTCCCTTGAAAGGACTTTGATGAACCGCCCGGATCTTTTATACGAAGCAGATCTTACCGAAAAGGACAGGGAATATTTGGGGTCTATAGTTTCCGGAAATCATAACGAAAATTAAAACTGATTTTTTTCAAAAAACAGCTTGCATTATAAAACAAAATATGCTAATATTTTTTGGTCGTGTGCGAAGCATGCGATAAATAAACACAATGTTCCGCTTTTGCTCTTTTTCCCTTGAAATTCAAGGAGGCTTTCAGCTATTATCAATGCATTATGAACATTGGATCGGAGGATGGATGATGAACGAGATCATCAAAAAGCTTGAGGCCGAGCAGCTTAAGAGCGATGTCGGCAATTTTAAGGTCGGCGATACCGTAAAGGTATACGCAAAGATCAAAGAAGGAGACAAGGAGAGAATCCAGGTCTTCGAGGGAACCGTAACAAAGAGACAGAACGGCGGAATCCGCGAAACATTTACTGTTCGTAAGATCTCTAACGGATGCGGTGTAGAAAAAACATGGCCCTTACATTCACCTTCTGTAGAAAAGGTAGAGGTCGTACGTTTAGGTAAGGTACGTCGTGCTAAGCTGTTCTACTTAAGAGAGAGAACCGGTAAGAAGGCTAAGGTCAAGGAATTGGTTAGATAATTCGGATATGACCACTGCTCAGAGGACAGGGCTGCACCTGTCCTCTGATTTTTTAAAACCACTTTGTTTTGTTAAATAACTCACGGATGAATCATATGAAGAAAAAATATCTTATTCCTGCCATTCTGGTCGTGCTCATGCAGGTGGCTCTGGGAGCATTTCTTGTCTTTACATCCTTTTACATGGATGAAAACTATTATCTTGAAATAGACGGCTTCTTTATGCATTTCATGCATGTCCCCGGGGGCACGATGGTAATACTTGCGCTTCATTATATATTATACCCCAAATACGAAAAAAAGATCAGCTTTGTCCTTACGGGCCTTGCCTGTGCATTTATCATATGCAACACGGGGGAGTGCATATTCCTTTTGCAGGAGATGTTCCCGAACGGCTGGATAAAAAATGTATTGTGGTTTATCCTTGCAGATGCGGTCACTTCGGTACTTATAATGTTTTTTCATGCCTTGTTTATTTTTTTTATGAGCAAAAACACATTTGAACATGAAGATGAACAATAAACAGCTTGTATTATCCCTTTAATATATGCTAGAATAGACATGTTTGGATAACAAAAGCTGTCCCCCTGCAAAGAGGTCTGTTATGAAGGAAGAAATGTCCGTATCGGGACTGGCCAGAAAGGTTATCGGCATTTTGGCCGGAATTCTTTTGATCCTTGTACTTGCCCGGTTCTTTTTGGTCAAATTCGGAGTTATCTATATAGCATCGGGGAGTTCGATGAAAAGCACGATCGAAGACGAGGATGTGCTGCTCATAAATGAGATGGCTTATACATTCTCGACTCCAAAAAGATTTGACCTTGTTCTTATAAAGAAAGACAACGGTTACGAAGGCGTAAAGCGAATCGTCGGTCTGCCGGGTGAAAATATCGGCATATCGGGCGGAAAGCTTTTGATAAACGGAAAAGAACTTGAACAAAAATACTGGAATCAGGTCTACGCCCCGCGTATAGGCGAGGTATCTGTGACACTTGCAGAAAAAGAATATTTTGTTTTGGGCGACAATCTTGCGGCCAGCGAAGATTCAAGATCTGAGGTCATCGGTCCCGTCAAGGAAAGCGAGATAATGGGGATCCCCTGGTTCTGCATCTACCCATTTACCGATATGGGTATTGTCAGGTAATAAATATGGTTATACAATGGTATCCGGGGCATATGGCCCGGGCAAAAAAGGAAATGATCGCAAGCCTTAAGCTTGTGGATATGGTAATAGAGCTGTCGGATGCAAGAATACCATATTCAAGCCGAAATCCCGATATCGACGGTCTTGCCGCCGGTAAGATAAGGATGATCATTTTAAACAAAGCCGATACTGCCGAAGAAAAGATCACTTTAAAGTGGCTTGAATACTATAAGGAAAAAGGTATTCCGGCTCTTGCCATAGATTCAAGAAATTCAGGCTCGAAAAAGAAGATCATGGAAGCTATAATGAAAGCGGCAGAGATCAAATTCGAACGCGACCGCAAAAAGGGTATCCTTAAAAGACCGGTAAGAGTCATGGTATGCGGCATACCGAATGTCGGAAAATCCACCCTTATAAACACAATAGCCGGAAAGGCCAGCGCAAAGGTCGGAAACAAGCCCGGCGTAACAAAGGGCAATCAATGGATCAGGCTTAACGAAAAGGTGGAGCTACTTGATACGCCCGGCCTTTTGTGGCCCAAGTTTGAAGATCAGACGGTTGGAAGCAATCTTGCATTTATCGGAAGCATCAACGACGAAATACTGTCAAGATACGATCTTTCCATTTCTCTTATTGAAAGGCTTAAGGCCTATCCCGGAAAGATAAATGAAAGATACGGCGTAGATGAATCTGTTCCGTCCGCAGATATAATAAAAGCCATCGGCGAGGCAAAGCTCCTTTTGAAAAAGGGAGGAGAGGTCGACGAAGAAAAAGCCTGCCGAATGCTTATTGATGATTTCAGAAGCGGTAAGCTTGGAAGAATAAGTTTGGAATCACCGGATAAAGGAGATAGCAATGTCAGCGAAGAAACAGGAGTTTGAGGTTATTGATATCAATGAGATAGAATCCACACCTGAAGCTAGGAAGGGCAAGACACTCAGCCTTCTCTGGTTTTTGATGTATGTTATATGTATCGTAAGCATATGTCTCGTCATTCTGACATTTTTGCTTCAGAGGTCAAAGGTCGACGGAACATCCATGACGCCGACACTTTCTGACGGACAGGGAGTACTGGTAAACAAATTCTCATATATGGTCTCGAGTCCAAAGAGATATGACATAATCGTCTTCAGATATGACAATTCAAAGAGCGTAAATTATGTAAAGAGGATCATCGGACTTCCCGGTGAGACCGTTCAGATAATCGGCGGACATGTCTACATAAACGGAAAGCAGCTTGAAGATGACAAGTTCGGCGATACAGTCATGACTTATGCGGGTATAGCCGAAAAACCCATAAAGCTTGAAGACGGCGAATACTTTGTCCTTGGCGACAACCGCAATTCAAGCTCTGACAGCCGCTACGCGGATGTAGGTATCGTTCACAAGGGACAGATCATAGGAAAGCTTTTCATTAAATAAACCGGGATATATCCATGACACTTGATGAGATAAAGAAAATATTTGCCGAAAAAAGCATCGAAGAATATGACGAGCTTATTTTGAGCTTTGAAAATGATGAAAGAAAAAGCATCAGGCAGTTTCTTGACAGCTGCAGGCGAAAGTCCGATCTTTGGAAAAAAGAGCAAATACGCCTTGAAAAGATGCTTGAATTCGAAAAAAAATATGACTGCTGCGAATACATCTGCGGCATAGATGAGGCGGGCAGAGGCCCATATGCAGGTCCGGTCGTGGCAGGCGCCGTGGTGCTTCCCAAAGGTCTTAAGATCCCTTATCTTAATGACTCAAAGCAGCTTTCCGAAAAAAAGAGGGAAGAGCTGTTTGATATCATAAAGGAAAAGGCCATATGCGCAGAGGTCGGCATAGTAGGCCCCGAAAGGATAGATGAGATAAACATCCTTCAGGCAGACTACGAAGCCATAAGGCAGGCGCTTGGAAAACTAAGTGTCAGGCCGGATGTTCTGCTTAACGACGCATTGATCGTTCCGGGCGTAGATATTCCTCAGGAAAAGATCATCCACGGCGATGCAAGATCCATGTCAATAGCAGCCGCAAGTATCATGGCAAAGGTCACCAGGGACAGGATGATGATGATGTATGACGAGCTGTATCCCGAATATGGTTTTGCTTCAAACAAAGGTTACGGAAGCGCCGCTCATGAGGAAGCAATAAGAAAATACGGGCTTTGTCCCATACACAGAAAGAGTTTTACACACAAATTCTTTGAAGGGTAAAGAATGGACAACAACAGATCCAAAGGCAGCCGCTACGAAAATGAGGCGGCTGCCTTTTTAGAAAACAAGGGAATAAAGATATTGGATAGGAATTTCCGCTGCAGGCTTGGGGAGATAGATATCATTGCCCGGGATTCGGACTGTCTGTGTTTTGTCGAAGTAAAATACCGCAAAACCATGGCAAACGGATACCCTTCCGAAGCAGTAGGCCCTGCAAAACAGAAAAAGATATATCAGGTGGCCGAAGTATATATGAAAAAGAACGGCATAAGCTTATGTTCAAAATGCCGGTTTGATGTCATATCGATCCTTGGAGACAAAATAACATATTACAAGAATGCATTCGGATCATTTTAAGGAGAAAAGGCTTGAATATTGAATTTAAAAGAAAGGGGCTTAAGACTACCCTGGTAAAGCAAAACGGAGAAGTCGTCTGGCTCACGCATAAAATATTTGAAAGCTTCCCTGAAATAAACATGGCATACTCTACGCGCCTCGGCGGCGTGAGTACAGGCGTCTGCAGCTTCATGAACCTTCGAAACTGCGAATGGGATACAGAAGAAAATTACAGAAAAAATCTTCAGATATTCTGCGATGCCGCCGGCTTTAATTTTGAAAAAATAACAGCAACCGCCCAGACTCACACGACAAATATTGCAGTTGTGAGAGAAGGCGATGCGCCAAAAGGAACGCTGTTTAAATCTAAATATACCGATATCGACGGCCTTGTCACAAATGTCCGAGGTATAACTCTTGTCACAAGCTTTGCGGACTGCATACCCGTGTTCATTTACGATCCCGTCCACAAAGCCATAGCCTCCTGCCATTCAGGCTGGAAGGGTACCTTAGGACGCATCAGCGCAGCCGCGCTTTCAGTCATGGAAAAAGAATACGGCACAAAGGCATACGATGTGATTGCCGGCATCGGCCCCGGCATCTGCTGGGGCTGTTATGAAGTAAGCGATGATCTTTATGAAGCGTTTTCCGCGGACAGAAAACCGGAGCAGCTCGGCCGTATCTTCCTTCCCGGCCGCCCCGGCCATTACCAGATGGATCTGCTTACCGCAAACAGATTCGTTCTCCTTGACGCAGGCGTAAGGCCGGAAAACATCTCTGTCTCCGATATCTGCACAAAATGCAACTCAGACCTCTTGTTTTCGCATCGCGCCATGGGGAACAAAAGAGGAAACCAGTGCGGGTTTATGATGATAAAATAGACCGGACGCTGCAAAACTGCAGCGCCCGGTCTGTTTTTAAGACGGGGGGACTTAAGTCTTGTCATGATTCGTCCCGTTTGTCATTATACTCTGCAATAAGCTTCTGAATTCTCTTGGTGGGATCCATAACATCAGCAACGGAAGAATCGTGGTTTAGTGTATTTATGATCGCAGCAAGGAATTTGCTCATATTTGCTTCGATATACCAGGGCTTTCCGAATATCTCGGGAGAGCGGTAGTTAAGGTTCGTTGTGATAACATAGTTTATGATGCCCTCTGCATGATATTTGTCAAAGCTTTCAAAACCGTTTGTGAAAAGACCAAAGGTACAGCAGATGATGATCTTTTCGGCGCCGCGCTCTTTAAGCGCCCTTGCGGTATCGAGCATGCTCTCACCGGAAGCGATCATGTCATCGATAATGATTACAGTCTTTCCGTTAACGTCCTGACCCAGGAATTCATGTGCCACAATGGGGTTACGTCCGTTGACTACCTTTGAATAATCACGTCTCTTGTAGAACATACCCATGTCAACGCCGAGGTTGTTTGCAAAATATACGCTTCTGTTCATTGCGCCTTCATCGGGGCTTATTACCATGATATGCTCTTTATCGATCTTAAGATCTTTTTCACGCGAAAGAAGAGCCTTCATAAACTGATAAGGAGGCTGGAAATTGTCAAAACCGTGAAGAGGGATCGCATTCTGGACCCTGGGGTCATGTGCATCGAATGTAATGATGTCATATACGCCCATTGCTGTAAGCTCTTCAAGAGCCATAGCGCAGTCAAGAGATTCTCTCTTTGTTCTTTTATGCTGACGGCTTTCATAGAGGAAGGGGAGAATTACGGTAACTCTCTTTGCGGATTGTGTCGCAACCGCGATCATACGCTTAAGATCCTGGAAATGATCGTCCGGAGACATATGATTGATCTGGCCGCATACCTTATATGTAAGAGAGTAGTTTGTGACATCCGCAATTATATAAACATCGGCGCCTCTTACAGATTCGTGCAAAACACCTTTTGCCTCGCCGCTTCCGAATCTGGGGCAGCTGCTCTTTAAAAGGTATGATTCCGAATCGTAGCCGCGAAGCTGCAGAGATGCGTCAGCATCGCTCTTTAATTCTTCGGCATCATTTTGCCTAAATTCAACAATGTATTTGTCGACCTGCGAGGCAAGATCCAGTGCTCCGTCAAGGGCAATTATCTTTAAAGGGCCGACCGGGATAACGTTTTTAAAGCTGAATTCTGATGACATGTAATTCCTCTTTCCTGTTGTTTTTTTGGTCGCTTAATGCTAATTTACAACAGATAATTTTAAATTGATAACAGACAAATGTCAATCAAAACTTGCAAAAAGACCTTTTTTTAGGTATAGTGTATAAGGTTAAAAGGGAAAGCAGCAGATATAGGTGCATTTATGATAAAAAACGCTACTCACAAGATAAACAAGATCGCAGACGGCAGTCCGGCTGCAAAAGCGGGCATAAAAGTCGGAGACTGTCTAATATCCATAAACGGGAATGATGTGGAGGACATATTCGACTACAGATACCTTATTCAGGACAGTCATCTTAAAATGGTGCTGACCACTGCAGACGGAAAAGAAAAAAATGTGACCATAAAAAAAGGGTATTTTGATGACCTCGGACTCGAATTTGAGATGCCTCTTTTAGACGAGTACAAAAGGTGCCAGAATGCCTGCGTTTTCTGTTTTATAGACCAACTTCCAAAGGGAATGAGAGAGACGCTCTACTTTAAGGATGACGATTCGAGGCTTTCGTTCCTGCAGGGAAATTACCTTACGCTTACAAACCTTAAACAAAAGGATCTTGATAAGATAATCAAATACCATCTGTCGCCCATAAATATCTCAGTTCATACCATGAACAAAGAGCTCCGCTGCAAAATGCTCAAAAACCGTTTTGCGGGCGACGCTCTCGATAAAATAAGACAACTCTACGAAGCGGGCATTTCCATGAATGCCCAGATAGTTCTGTGCCCGGGTATAAATGATGGGAAAGAGCTTGACTACAGCATAGGGGAACTTGTAAAATATGTTCCCAGGATGATGAGCATGTCAGTCGTTCCTGTCGGCCTTACAAGGTATAGGGAAGGTCTTCCTCATCTAAGGACCTTTACTTCAGAAGAAGCGGCCGATACGATAGATCTTATTGAAAACTGGCAGAAAAAGATATATGATAAGCATCATATACATTTCGTCCATGCTTCGGATGAGTTCTACCTGCTCGCACATCGCCCCATGCCCGAAGAGGAAAGATATGACGGCTATCTTCAGATCGATAACGGCGTCGGAATGATCCGTAGCATGACTGAAGAGGTAAGGCAGTCTATCAAGGACAATTATTACCGCCTTCAAAGCAAAGGAATAGGAAAAGTCCTGCTTCCGGGCTTAAGAAAAGGCGTAAAGCCCCATATGCCTAAAAGAGAAGTGTCCATAGCCACAGGCAAGGCCGCATATTTTGCCATGAAAAGATACGGCGAATGGATGGAACACTTTTTCCCTTGGCTCAAAGTAAATGTCTATTATATAGAAAACGAATTTTTCGGGCCCAAAATAACCGTCACCGGTCTTCTTACCTTTACAGACCTTTCAAAACAGCTTAAAGACAAGTCACTCGGAGATGTGCTTCTTCTGTCTGAAAACATGTTCAGAAGCGGAGAAGAGGTATTTCTTGACGATCACACAAGGACAGAGCTCGAAGAAGTATTAAATGTAAAGACAAGGATCATTCCGACCGACGGAAACGCGCTTGTATGTGCGGCTTTAGGACTTGACGACGGCGGATGGCGTGACGATGTTCGCCACAATCCATACGAATTATAATAAAAAGGAAATCACAATGAGCAGACCAATAGTAGCAATAGTCGGCAGGCCGAATGTCGGCAAATCGACACTTTTTAATGCGCTTGCCGGAGAAGAGATCTCAATAGTAAAGGATACTCCCGGTGTAACAAGAGACCGTATCTATGCCGAATGTGAATGGCTCGGAAGAAAATTCACTCTTATTGATACGGGCGGTATAGAACCCGACAGCAAGGATGTCATTCTCTCCCAGATGAGGGAGCAGGCTAACATCGCCATTGAAACGGCCGATGTAATAATCTTTCTTGTGGATGTAAAACAGGGACTTGTGGATTCGGATGAAAAGGTGGCAGGAATGCTCAGACGTTCCGGAAAGCCCGTCGTTTTGGTCGTAAATAAAGTCGACAGCTTCAAAAAGATGATGCCAGATGTGTACGAATTCTATAATCTCGGAATAGGCGACCCGGTTCCTGTATCATCCGTTTCAAAGCTCGGACTCGGCGATATGCTCGATGAGGTATCTAAGCATTTTGCACCCGAAGAAGAAGGCGAAGAGGATAACGAGATACCTAAGATCGCGATCATAGGAAAACCCAATGTCGGCAAATCCACAATGATCAACCGTATCGCCGGCAACAACAGGGTCATCGTATCCGATATAGCCGGCACCACAAGGGACGCCATAGACACAGAAGTTACAGTAAACGGGAAAAAGTATATCTTCATAGATACAGCAGGCCTCAGACGCAAGGGAAAGGTGAATGAGGAGATCGAAAGATTCTCCGTTATAAGGACAGTTTCAGCCGTGGAAAGGGCGGACGTCATACTTATGGTGATCGACGCAACCGAAGGCGTAACGGAGCAGGATGCAAAAATAGCCGGAATCGCCCACGACAGGGGCAAAGGTATCATAGTGGCCGTAAACAAGTGGGATGCCATAGAAAAGAATGACAAGACGATCTACGAATTCGAAAAGAAGATCAAGGAGACACTTTCATTCATGCCTTACGCGCAGATAATCTATATATCGGCGCAGACCGGACAGCGATTCAATAAGATATTTGATGCCCTTGAGAGCGTTCTTGAATATCAGAGCATGAGAATAAAAACAGGCGTTGTAAACGAGATCCTTACAGAAGCGGTAGCCATGCAGCAGCCGCCTTCGGACAAGGGAAGAAGACTCAAGCTGTTTTATATGACGCAGGTGTCCATAAAGCCTCCCACATTTGTCATTTTTGTAAATGACAAGGAGCTTATGCACTATTCATATACAAGGTATATAGAAAATAAGCTCAGGGAAGCTTTCGGATTTTTCGGAACACCCATCAGAATACTGATAAGAGAGCGTGAATCAAAGGAGAATTGACAGATGTACTGGTACTGGTTGACTAGATTAGGTTTGGTTTTAATGGGATATTGCTTTGGGCTTATATCCACGGGGTTGATACTTGCAAAGATCAAGGGAGTGGACCTAAAGCATACGGGCAGCGGAAATACCGGCGCAACAAACACCCTTAGAGCCGCAGGCGCAAAAGCAGGTCTTATAGTTTTGCTCGGAGACTGCATCAAATGCGTGATCCCGATGCTTATCGTAAGGCTTATATTCAAAGACAATGTCGATGTGAGAACGCTTATGTTCTATGCCGGCATGGGATGCATACTCGGGCACAATTTCCCGTTCTACGCGCATTTTAAAGGCGGTAAGGGCGTTTCATCAACGCTCGGCCTGGCACTTATGCTTGACCCTATAGCCGCACTTATATGCCTCGCATTTTTTGCTCTTATTGTTTTTTTGACAAGATATGTTTCGCTTGGATCGATTTTGGCCGAAACAGCCCTTTTCCTGTGGTTCATAATCAAACTTTTCGTATTCGGCGGGTTTAAGGCGATGACCGTTATGGGAAGCGTTGAATTTGTGTGCCTTGGCCTTTTGATGGTACTTTTGTGCATCATTCAGCACAGAGCAAATATAGAAAGGCTTGTAAACGGAAACGAAAACAAGATCTTTGACAAAAAGAAGGAAAACACCGAAGAGAATAATTTACTTGAGGAGAAATGACATGAGCAGAGTTTCAATACTTGGTGCCGGAACATGGGGGCTGGCTCTTTCAAAGGTTTTACATGACAACGGAAGCGAGATAACCATCTGGTCGGCAGTTGAAAAAGAAATAGATGAACTTGAAAGCACTCACGCACAGCACAATCTGCCGGGTTTTGTTTTACCTGACGATGTACACCCTACAAAGAATCTTAATGAAGCGGTAAGGGATCAGGATGTTCTGGTGCTTGCGGTGGCTTCACCTTACACAAGACGCACTGCAAGGCTTTTAAGAGACATCGTAAAGGACGGTCAGATCATAGTAAACGTCGCAAAAGGCATCGAGGAAGATTCTCTTCTTACGCTTTCCGAAGTGATAGAGGAAGAGATACCTCAGGCCAATGTATGCGTTCTTTCGGGCCCGAGCCACGCCGAAGAGGTGGCAATCGGACTTCCAACCATCGTAGTCATAGGTTCGCGTAAAAAAGAGACTGCCGAATATCTTGACGGACTGTTTTCAAACGAGAATTTCAGAGTGTATACAAGCCCGGATGTAAAAGCAATGGAGCTTGGCGGAGCTCTTAAAAATGTCATCGCGCTTGCTGCAGGAATGTCAGCAGGTCTTGGTTACGGTGACAATGCAACTGCGGCACTTATAACAAGGGGAATAGTTGAAATATGCAGGCTCGGCACGGCCATGGGCGGAAATCCCTTTACATTTTACGGTCTTACGGGCATCGGAGACCTTATAGTGACCTGTGCCAGCAAACACAGCCGCAACAGACGCGCCGGCGTTCTGATGGGGCAGGGAATGAAATATGAAGAGGCCATGAAGGAAGTAAACATGATCGTAGAGGGTGTTTATTCTGCCAAGGCTGCGCTTACGCTTTCACAGAAATACAAAATATGCATGCCAATAGTGGAAGAAGTAAACGAAGTACTGTTTAACGACAAGCCGGTTTCTCAGGCTTTCAGCGCACTTATGAACCGTGAATCTAAGGACGAGGTCGGAACCATTCCATGGGAAAAAGAGTGATACTTGCAAGCAGCTCCCCAAGAAGAAAGGAGCTGCTTAAAACCATAACCGAAAACTTTGAGATAATCGTTTCGGGCTGCGATGAGACTGTCGACGCCTCCCTTTCGCCTTCCGAAACCGTAATGGAGCTTGCAAAAAGGAAGGGCATGGCTGTATATAATGAGGCTGACTGTCCACAAAATGCTCTGATCATCGCCTCGGACACAGTGGTTGCCCTTGACGGAACGATACTTGGAAAGCCTGCAGATAAAGATGAGGCCTTCCATATGCTGAAAAGTCTTTCGGGACGCTTGCATCATGTTTATTCAGGTGTGTGCATCATCGATACCGACGAGAGCGGTAATGTTAAAACAGATGTTTTTTACGAAGAGACTGCAGTTTATTTTATGGCCCTTTCCGATGAGGAAATAGATAATTACGTCAAAAGCGGAGAACCCTACGACAAGGCCGGAGGCTACGGTATACAGGGGCTTGCGGGCAAATTCATAACTTCGATAAACGGAGATTATTACAATGTTGTCGGCCTTCCTTTGCCTTCCGTTTACAAAAAGATCAGGGATCTGATATGAAAATAAAAATATCATTATTGCTCATAATATCCATATTGCTGCTTTGTGCATGCGGTTCTTCTTCGGAGGTGAAATACGACGAACTTCCGTTTATGACAGTCGGAGATACTTCTGTAAGCATCCCCGCAGCAAAACTGTATTTTTATGCATTTGAAAAGCGTGAAGAAGCAGCCGGAGCAAAAACAGGCGGCACTCCCTGGGACAGGGTCATCTATTCCGACGGAAATATTACTTATGCTGATTATGTGAAAGAGGTCCTTTTCTATGAAAACCTTATCAACAGCCTTGCTCTTTCCGCTATGTTCGACGAAGAAAACGAACTTACCCGTCAGGATATTTCGGATATCAGAGATAAAGCTTCAAAGTTTTTTGATCATATCGAGGAGAGCGACAAAAAAGCACTTGGTTTAAAACAAAAAGATGTTGAAGAGCTTTTTGTTTTAGACCTTAAAAGCAGCCTAAAAGAAAAAGAATATCTGGGTGAAAAAGAAAAAGCCTTAAGCGAAGAAGAATACAGAGTCTGCATGGTGCAGAAATATATATTTGAAAGCATTGATGATGCGGAAAGCTTTCTTGGAAGCATTTCGGGTGAAAAAAACGAACCGGATAACAGCCTTGCAAAAGACAGCCTGATAATAAATATAGATAAGCAGACCGATATTCCCACAGAGCAGATAAAGGATATATTCGGACTGAAAAACGGAGAGTTTTCGAAGGTTTATGAAGAAGATGATGAATATATCGTGTATCTGATGCTCAATGTTTTTGACAAGGATCTTTCTATTATCAGAAAAAACGAGCTAATAGAAGAACAGAAAAAGTCGGCATGGCAGACGGCATGTGCAAAATACATTGAAACTGCCGCAACTTTTTATAATGAACAGCAGTGGAAGGCTTTAAAATTCTCATCGGGCGACGGCTTTTCAGCCGGCCTTGCGGATCTTTTTGATTATTTGGAATGACAGGACATATGAACAAAAAAGAGAAAAAACCAAAAAACAGAAAAAAAAGACTGATCATATTTTTCAGCATACTTGCCTTTTTTCTGATATGGTGGGCATGGTCATGGATCCCGGTCACAGAGTATATGTCATTTGACTTTTTGGAGGGAGATGATAAGAAGATAAGAATGGCTCTTATCACAGATCTGCATTCCTGCTATTACGGCAAGGATATGGACAGCCTTTATAAGCGCATAGACAAGGAAGCGCCTGATCTTATCATGATCTCCGGTGATTTCTTTGACGATGTAAAGGATGATGACAACGGAAAAATACTGATCGATCGTCTCGCTGAAAAATATCCCTGTTATTATGTATCCGGAAACCATGAGCAGTGGAGTGGCAGACTTGATGAGCAAAAAGATTATTTAAGGTCCGTCGGCGTTCGCGTTTTGGAAGGCGAATGCGAGACAGTGACCGTTAACGGAGCTTTGATAGACATCTGCGGAGTGGACGATCCTTCCAATCTGGTGGGAATAGGGTGGTCTGCCGAACTAAAAAACGCGTACGCCATGACTAAGGAGGATCATATAAAGATACTTTTAAGCCATCGTCCTGAAAGAGTTGAAGACTATGAAAAGTATGACTTTGATCTTATCCTTACCGGTCATGCGCACGCAGGCCAGATTCTACTTCCTTTCATAAACAGGGGACTTTATGCTCCAAACCAAGGTGTATTTTCAAAATATGTAAACGGACAATACAAACTTGAAAGCGGAAGCATAATGGTCGTAAGCAGGGGGCTTTCGAGAGAAAACGTTCCCGCGCCCAGATTTTTCAATCACCCCGAAGTAATAATAATAGATATCACCTAATCTTTTACAAGCTCGACCTTTTCAAGAGAAGGTGTTGCCACAAGCGAATAATTTGTATGATATATCACGAACCCGGGTTTACCGCCCGGGGTCTTTTTTACATGCTTTCTTTCAATGTAATCGACTTCGGTCTTTGTAAGCCCTTTGTTTGAAGAATAATATGCCGCAACGGCTCCTGCGATCTCATAGATATGGTCGGGCAGCGGACGGCCGTCGTTCTTTACGACCACATGTGAACCCGGAATACCTTTTGCATGGAACCACATATCGTTTCCGTTTGCAAAGTCAAAGGTCAACTCATCGTTTTGATAGTTGTTTTTTCCGACATATATATGATAGCCGTCTTCCGTGACATAATGATAGGGCTTTCCTGTCACATTTTTCTTCTCGCCCTTTTTATCCCCTGCTATCTTTTTGATATATCCGCTTGCGGCCATCTCGCGCTGTATAGCCTTAAGATCCGCCTCATCATCCGCAAAGGAAAGAGCATTGTCTATGGAGAGAAGATGTTCCATTTCAAGTTTTGCCTCTGTAAGCTGAGCGGTTGCCGCAGCCTCGGTCCTTTTGGCTTTACCGTACTTTGCAAAATATTTTTTGGCATTGTCGATTATGGAAAGATCTTCGTCAAGGCTTATGGAAATATCATTTCCTGTATTGTAATCATTTACCGTTACCTTTTTTTCGCCCTGTGGAAGAGAGTAGGCGTATGCGCTCAAAAGCTCTCCGCAGAGCTTAAATTCGTCTTTCCTTTCGGCATCCTTTATCTGTTTTTCAAAGATATCGATCTTTTTTGAACATCTTTCAATAAGCGTTTTTACCGTCTTTCTGAGTGCCGCAGATTTATCCCTCATCCTTAAGAATCTGCTCTTTGAATCATAGAAATCAAAGATCATACGGCTCGGACTGAGATAATCTATCAGCTCATAATCGCCCGCAAAAAGGACAAGCGCGGAAAAATCCTTCGGCTCATCGCCCTTTTTATATATACCGCATTTAAAATCCCTTTCTTTTATCCTGTCCATTATACGGATAAAGCTGTGCGCTATATGTTCTTGGGCCTTGGCAGTCAGTTCTGATTCCCTGTCATCTATATTTAAAAAACCAAGAAATTCATTTACAAACTGTCCCGAGATACCGGAATAACGGGACATAAGAGTCTTTGATACGGGCAGAGCAGACCCACCTATCAGATCTAAAATATCTTTTTCAGAAGCTGTTAATGGATCTTCTTTTTTCAGCTCATCCGGAAAGAAATATCTTTTTCCGGGCAGTACCTCCCTCAAAGAGCTTATATGCAGCGGAACGTGCTTTATCGAATCTACGATCATATCTTCTTCGTTTACAAGAATGATATTTGAATACTTTCCCATAAGCTCAACGATCAGCTTTTTCTCCGCAGGGTCACCAAGCTCATTTAAGTGGGTCACAGTAAAAGTAATAACTCTTTCAAGCCCTGACTGCGAGATGGAAGCGATCCTGCCGCCCGCTATATATTTTCTTAGAGTCATGCAAAAAGAAGGAGCCTGGGCGGGAGAAGGCTTGTTCTCATCCGTAAGCGCAAGGAACGGAAGAGAAGCGCTGGCGCTTATAAGCAGTCTTTCGTTGCTTTCGTTTGTTTTTACCGTTAACATCAGTTCATCCTTTTCCGGCTGTGCGATCTTAGATATCCTTCCCCCGCAAAGCTTTTGAAGTTCGTATGTCAGCGCGGCTACGCATATTCCGTCAAATGCCATGACTTTTTCCTCCCTGGTAACATGGCTTAAATTATAATTCTCCCCAAGTAAAAAGTCTACAATAAAATTTCTTGCAAAAACCTCTCGCCAAAAAAAATCCATAATAATATATACTGCCAAAACCTCTCGCCGGAAAAAGTCCATAATTATATACTGCCAAAACATAAATAGGTCAGCACTGCTGTATATTCCCTGCGGGTGCATAACCCTCTTTTAGCACCCGCAGGGAATATACAGCAGTACTGACCTCTTTTAAAAAAATCCACAAAAATATTGTGTTTATCCGTTCTTTATGCTATATTATTCTTCGTATGTTTAAAAATTAACAATACCTGTCTGCGCCCGATCAGCGACAGGCAGTTTATAACAAGGAGGGTCTATGTATTATATAGGAGTCGATCTTGGAACTTCGGCAGTAAAGCTTTTGCTCATGGAAGGAAACGGTAAGATCTTAAATATCGTTTCAAAAGAGTATCCTTTGTATTTTCCTCATCCCGGCTGGTCTGAACAAAAGCCGGAAGACTGGTGGAACCAGGCAAAAGAAGGAATAAAAGAACTTATAAAAGGCTTTGACGCATCTCTTATCGCGGGCATAAGCTTTGGCGGCCAGATGCACGGACTTGTAATTCTCGATGAAAACGACGAAGTCATCCGCCCCGCAATTTTGTGGAATGACGGACGTACCGTAAAAGAATGTGACTACTTAAATAATGTGATAGGAAAGGAAACTTTAAGCAAGTATACCGCGAATATCTCATTTACCGGTTTTACCGCTCCCAAGATCCTTTGGGTAAAGAACAACGAACCCGAAAACTTTGCAAGAATCAAAAAGATCATGCTCCCCAAGGACTATCTTTCTTATAAGATGTCGGGAGTATTTGCGACCGATCCTTCGGATGCATCCGGAATGCTTCTGTTTGACGTAAAGAACCGCACCTGGTCAAAAGAGATGATGGACATCTTATACGTCAAAAGAGAGATGCTCGCAAATATCTATGAAAGCTACGAGGCAGTAGGAAATATCCTTCCTGACGTGGCTGCAGAGCTTGGCCTTTCACAAAACGTCAAGATAGTAATAGGAGCCGGAGACAATGCTGCCGCAGCCATAGGTACTGGCACAGTCGGCGAAGGAAGCTGCAATATTTCCCTCGGAACAAGCGGAACCGTATTTATTTCAAGCAAGTCATTCGGTGTTGACGAAAACAATGCACTTCATTCATTTGCACATGCAGACGGTTCATATCACCTTATGGGCTGTATGCTTTCAGCCGCAAGCTGCAACAAGTGGTGGATGGATGAGATCATAAAGACAAAGGATTATGCCGCAGAACAGAAAAACATTGATAAGCTAGGCGAGAATCATGTATACTTCCTTCCGTACCTTATGGGAGAAAGATCTCCTCACAACGACCCCGCCGCAAGAGGCTGCTTTATCGGCATGACCATGGATACAAGCCGCGAGGATATGACTCTTGCCGTTCTTGAAGGCGTTGCATTTGCGCTTCGTGATTCGCTTGAGGTCGCAAAGTCCATCGGAATAGAGCTTACCCGCACCAAGATATGCGGAGGCGGTGCAAAGAGTCCTTTGTGGAAAAAGATCATCGCAAATGTAACAGGGCTTAAGGTGGATGTAATAGAATCAGAAGAAGGCCCCGGATACGGAGCTGCAATACTTGCAGCTGTTGCATGCGGTGAATACAAGAATGTGGAAGAAGCCTGCTCAAAGCTTGTCAAGGTAATAGATACCGTAGAGCCCGATGCAGACCTTACCGCCAAGTACGAGGCGCGTTATCAGGCATTTAAAAAGCTTTATCCCGCTCTTAAGGATGTATTTCCTCTGATCGGGTAAAATAAGTTTTTAAATATTTAAGAATAATAAGGAGCAATTATGTACAAGATCACAAAAAAGGAAATGCTGACAGATGTGACAGCACTTATGGACGTATATGCGCCCAGAGTGGCTGCTTCATGCCAGCCGGGACAGTTCATCATCGTAAAGATAGATGAAAAAGGAGAGCGTATACCGCTTACGATCTGCGATTATGACAGAGAGAAAGGGATCGTCACGATATGCTTTCAGGCTGTCGGAGCATCTACTGTAAAAATGTTAAAGCTCGGCGTGGGCGATTCCTTCATGGATTTTGTCGGACCTCTTGGACAGGCATCCGAATTCATAAAAGAAGATATTGAAGAATTAAAAAAGAAAAAGATCCTCTTTGTTGCCGGCGGTGTCGGCGTGGCCCCCGTTTATCCTCAGGTAAAGTGGATGAAGGAAAGAGGAATCGATGTAGACGTCATCGTGGGCGCAAGAACAAAGGAACTTGTAATACTTGAACCCGAGATGGCAAAGGTTGCCGGAGAGCTCATCATCACAACGGATGACGGAAGCTACGGCAGACATGGTATGGTCACAAAGGTAATAGAAGACCTTTACGCAGAAGGCAGAAAATATGATCTTTGCATATGCATCGGTCCTGTCATCATGATGAAATTCGTATGCCTTCTCACAAAGAAGCTTGAGTTAAAGACTATAGTCAGCATGAACCCTATAATGGTAGACGGCACAGGTATGTGCGGCGCATGCAGACTCACAGTCGGCGATGAAGTAAAGTTTGCCTGCGTTGACGGGCCCGAGTTTGACGGCCACCTCGTAAACTTTGACGAGGCTATGAAACGCCAGACAATGTACAAAACTGAGGAAGGAAGAGCAATGCTCCGCGCTAAAGAGGGCGATACCCACAGCGGCGGATGCGGAAATTGCTAAAGGAGGCCTTTTTTATGGAAGTTACGGATGTTTTAAAGAAAGTACCGGTAAGGGAACAGGAGCCGGCGGTTAGGGCGACAAACTTTAAAGAGGTCTGCTACGGTTATAATACCGAAGAAGCAATGGCTGAGGCCACAAGATGCATCAACTGCAAGAATGCAAGATGCATTCAGGGGTGCCCGGTTAAGATCAATATCCCCGCATTTATTGCAGAAATAAAGGCCGGCAATTTTGAAAACGCATATCAGATCATTTCCGAAAGCTCGGCGCTTCCCGCAGTCTGCGGACGTGTCTGCCCCCAGGAATCACAGTGCGAAGGCGTATGTATTAGAGGTATAAAGGGCGAGCCCATCTCCATCGGTAAGCTTGAGCGCTTTGCCGCAGACTGGGCAAAGGAGAACGGCGTCCTTCCAAGAAAAGCCGAATCTACAAACGGCAAAAAGGTTGCTGTCATCGGTTCCGGCCCTGCAGGTCTTACCTGCGCAGGCGACCTTGCGAAGCTTGGTTATGAAGTAACGATATTTGAAGCCCTTCATGCACCGGGCGGAGTTTTGACATACGGAATTCCCGAATTCAGACTTCCTAAGTCTTCAGTCGTACAAAAAGAGATCGAAAATGTAAAATATCTCGGAGTTAAGATAGAGACTAATGTCATCATAGGAAAGAGCATAACAATAGATCAGCTCATGAACGAAGAGGGCTTTTCCGCCGTATTCATCGGTTCGGGTGCAGGTCTTCCCAAATTTATGGGAATCCCCGGTGAAAACGCAAACGGAGTTTTTTCCGCAAACGAGTATCTTACAAGAAGCAACCTTATGCAGGCTTTCGATGACGAATACGACACACCCGTATTCAGGGGAAAGAAGGTAGCTGTTGTCGGCGGCGGAAACGTTGCCATGGATGCCGCAAGAACAGCATTAAGACTCGGCGCTGAGACTCATATCGTATACAGAAGAGGTGAGGAGGAACTTCCCGCAAGAGCCGAAGAAGTTCATCACGCAAAGGAAGAAGGTATCATCTTTAATCTTCTTTGCAACCCCACCAAGATCCTTGTTGACGACAAGGGCTGGGTAACAGGTATGGAATGCGTAGAGATGGAGCTTGGCGAGCCCGATGCTTCAGGCCGAAGACGCCCCGTTGTAAAGGCAGGAAGCGAATTTGTGCTTGATGTAGACACAGTCATCATGGCTCTCGGAACATCTCCCAATCCGCTTATTTCATCCACAACAGAAGGCCTTGAGACAAACAAGTGGAAGTGCATCGTTGCAGAAGAAACAGACGGACACACCAGCAAGGAAGGCGTTTATGCCGGCGGTGATGCCGTTACAGGTGCCGCAACAGTTATTCTTGCTATGGAAGCAGGAAAAGCCGGTGCAAGAGGAATACACGAATTCTTAAAGGATAAATAATATACAGGCCGGATGAAAACCATCCGGTCTTTTTGAATAAAAGAGGCATTATGCTAAAGATAAATATACTTTGCGTCGGAAAAATAAAAGAAAAATACTGGATCGATGCCATAGCCGAATATTCAAAAAGGCTGTCAAGATATGTGACCCTAAACATTATCGAGGTGGCTGACGAAAAGACACCCGATAAGGCATCTCCTGCGGAAGAAGAACAGATAAAGAATACAGAGGGTAAAAGAATACTCGAAAAGCTTCCCGAAGGAACTTTTGCCGTAGCGCTTTGCATCGAAGGAAAACAGATGGATTCGGTTGGACTTTCCGAATTTATAGACAGTAAAGCGGCAGGCGGCGTTTCAAGCATCAGCTTTATCATTGGCGGGTCTTTGGGGCTTTCAAAGGCCGTCACGGACCGCGCCGATACCAAATTGTCGTTTTCAAAGCTTACATTCCCTCACCAGATGATGCGCGTGATTCTTTTAGAGCAGATATACAGGGCATTCAGAATAATAAATCACGAACCGTATCACAAATAGATCTGCCTCAACAATACTGTTGCAAAACCGAAGTATTTGTTATAAACTTGAATAAATAAGGAGCCGGATGTATACGCATCCGGCTTTAAAAAAACGGGGGTGCAAGATGAAAAAAAACAAATATAAAGTATTGCTTTTGTGTGCATTTTCAGCCCTGTCTCTTTGTGCATGTGCTTCTTCTATCAGCAATGATGACGATATTTCTGCATCTGAAAGCGCGGAAATATCTGAGCCTGCATCAACCACTGAAGAATCATCTGTCCCTGAATCGGCAACTGAAAAGTTTACATGGCCGGTAACACCCACAGAACCGGAAGAAACACTGTCTTTCGATTTAAATGAAGAAACAGAGTATCTTTATACAAAGTATTATGAAGAACCCGTCTATGATTTTATAACTTCTCCTGATTATAAGGCTGTTTTTCCTTATTACGGAAAAACAAATCTCAACAGTTATCCGCAGTCATATGAAACATTGGAATCACTTAATGAATACTATTCCGGATATGGCTTTTGTACCATCGATGGCGCTATAATTACAGAGCCATACTATGCTGATGTAGAAGATGACTATGAAGGCAGCGGCGCTTACCTTGTAAAAAAGATAGACACAAGGTACTATAAGGATTATGAAGTTTATGAAAGCATCACCAGATATGGAATCGTTAATATTACCGGCACAATATATACGGGATGTGATTATACAAAGATCATGTATGAAAATGACCGTTTTTACGCCTTTAAAACATATGATACCGGTATCACTTTGACAGTTTTTTCAAAAGACCTTAATATTTTGGAAGAAGAATCACCATTTTTGCTTGATGAATCTCGGTATATAAGAGATAGTGAAGATCAAATGATCGATTACGGTTTTGCTTACATTTCTGATATGGGCTACCGTTATTCAGCACTTCTTGATGAGATCAACATAAAATGTATTCTCTCAAATGATACTGCAATAATCGACAATTATCTGTGTGATTTTAAAAACGGAAAGGCATTCACGGACTACATCATCATAAACACCCGTGTTGATCCTGACTATGAAAACATGCTCGTCGCCTTATGTGATGACGGATATTATTGTCTCCTGGATCAAGCCGGAAATGAAATATCACCCCATTTTTATGATATGGTATTTAATTGTCCTCTGTTTATTGCCCGGGAAGCAGAATTTGAAGAATATCATTTGATAAACGGTTTGGGAGAACTGCTTGGTATACTTCCTGCCGAAGCAGAAATAATCGGAACAGGCGACTATTTTATGGTCAAAAACGATAACAATAACTATGATATCTATGACTCAAACAATGAAATGATCGCCGAAAACATAGAAACAAACGGAGATTACCGCGAAATATTCAATAATGATGCCAAAAAAACGCGTTGTCCGTTTGTCAAAGGCAAAGAAGAAGGAATGGTTATTGACCCATTAACGGGCAAAATGCTTTATCTTGGAAACGATTATTACAGGATCTATATGATAGGTGATCGATATTATTTCAGAACTCCCAAAACAATGGTTTTATGTGATGCTGATCTGAATATAATAGAGTTTATTAATAATGGTGACATCAGTCTGTATTCCGATCTGAAGACGGGCAAAAAATATGTTATTGTCGATAGGTCAAAAGGAACTAAAAATGCAACGATAAAAGAACTCAGAGATGCGGAAAGTTATGAGCTGATAACAACTATTCCTTACAAATGTTTTGTAAATATTTTATATGACGGTAATATTTGTTTGATATATAATGACGATCCGCAGATGTATGGCGAAGCAACCCACAAGCTTACAAGGATCTTTTCTCTTGATGATCCTGCACATATAGTTTTTAAATACAAAGAAATAATCATATTTAAAACGATCGATATTGTTACATGGGAATAAAAATAATACAGTTGCAAAATATCCGCAAATGTTATAAACTTGTATATGTCAAAATGTGATTTTTGGAGGCTTGATATGGAAAACAAAAATGTTGATGTAAAGATAGCTTTGGATGTTCTTGCAGTAATAGCGGGACTTGCCGCAACTGAGGTCGACGGAGTTGCCGCTCTTTCAGGCGGTCTCACACACGAACATATTGCAAAGCAGAATGCAAAAGGACTTTCAAAGGGCATTAATTTAAATGTCGAAGATAAAAATGTGCGTATAAATATGTCCATCGTTATAAAATATGGATATAACGTAAAGGACGTTTGCGGCAAGGTTCAGGACAAGGTAAGAACATCTCTTGAAAACATGACAGGATTTAATGTGACCGGAGTAAATATCAATGTATCCGGTCTGGAGGATTAATATGCCTATTTCCAGACGCGAAGCGCGTATACATCTTTTTGAACTTCTTTTTAAGATCTCTTTTAACCCGGAGCAGGCGCTTGATCCTCAGATAAAGGAGTTTTTTGAGAATCTTGAGCTTTTGAAGGAGCTTGATGACGACGATATCCAAATGCCTTATTCTTCCAAGGCTTTAACACCCGAAGAAGAGCAGGAACTCACCCTGCGTGCAGAGGACATAGTTTCAAAGCTTCCCGATATAGATAGAAAAATAGAAGAACTTTCAAGTAACTGGAAACTCGAGCGCATGAATAAGGTGGATCTTAACATCATAAGGCTTGCAGCCTATGAGATCATATATGATGAGAATATCCCCGAAAGAGTATCTGTAAATGAAGCAGTAGAGATAGCAAAGATATACGGCGGAGAGCAGTCTTTCTCTTTTGTAAACGGCATTCTCGGAAAGTTTTTAACCAATGGCAAAGATTGAGATCCAGACAGTAACGGTCGGGCAGCTTGCCGATTACTTCACAAGGCTTATAGCCAAACAGAGTGCTCTTCACAGGCTCACGGTCACGGGTGAACTTACGGAAGTGAGCGTTCATCCTTCGGGACATATGTATTTTGTCATGAAGGAAGGCGAAGCCATTTTAAACGGCATAATGTTTCGCGCCGACAGAGCGAAAATGGGATTTACGCCAAGGCCCGGCGATAAAATAGACGCAACGGGTGAGATACGAAACTATGCCCCAAAGGGACAGTACCAGATAAAAGCCGACACCATTCTTCCTGCAGGAAAGGGACAGTATTATCTGGAATTGGAAAAACTTAAGAATAAACTTAGGGCGGAAGGCTTTTTTGAGGATTCTCACAAAAAAGCTATTCCGCCGTATTGCAAAAAAATAGGTATTATCACCTCAAAAAACGGTAAAGCACAGGGCGATATAATAACAAATGCCAGGGGAAGGAACCCATATGTCGAGATCACCCTTGTACATTCAAATGTCGAAGGAAACGGTGCGGGTGAACAGATCGTCAGGGCACTAAAATATCTTGACACTCTTTGCATGGACTGTATCATCCTTGGCCGCGGAGGCGGAGGCGCAAACACGCTTTTCGGCTTCAATGAGGAGATAGTTGCAAGGGCAATGTTTGAATGTGAAACGCCCATCATATCGGCTGTCGGCCACGAAGGTGACTGGACCATCGCAGACCTTGTTGCGGATCTTCGAGTATCAACGCCTTCCATGGCGGCGGTAAAAGCGGTCTTTTCACTTGAAGATGCTCTAAAAAGACTTGAAACCGGCCGCAGTAGCCTAAATAGGCAGATGTCATACAGCCTTGATAAAAGAATGTTGATGCTTGACGCGGTCTATAACCGTTTGCAAAGCACCGGGCCTGCCGTCATCCTTTCAAAGAAGGAAAAGCAGCTTCTTGAATATGAAAAAAAGCTTCAGGAATTAAATCCTGTACATGTTTTAAAAGAAAGAAAACAGAGCCTTGCAGTATTCGAAAAAAATATCAAAGATTCGATGCTAAAGATGCTCAGTGAAAACCTGAGATATCTTGATGAAACCGAAAAATACCTGCCGGAGAGGATGGCACTTTTGATAAACGAAAAGAGGTCTTATCTTAAACTTGCATCACTTTCTTTAAGTTCGGGTATGGAAAACATAATGCTTGGCAGTAACAAAAGGTTTGCCGTTCTGTGCGCAAAGCTTGATTCACTGTCTCCCTTAAAAAGGATCTCGGGCGGCTATGCCTATGTTTCAATGAACGGAAAGCCTGTGCTTTCCGCAAAGGATCTGCAAGCGGGTGATAAGGTTTCAATGGCACTTTCTGGCGGAAGGGCAGAGCTTACGGTAGATGCGGTCTCGCAGGAAGAAAACAGCTAGGGAGATAAACATGAACATAGATGAATCATTTAAGGAACTTGAGACAATAGTTTCGCGTATGGAAAACAATCCTCAGTCGATAGAAGAAGCACTGGCTGATTATGACAAGGGCATGGCTCTTGTAAAATCACTCAAGTCAGAGCTCTCGGGCATAGAAAAAAAGATAAAAGTCATCAACGCCGAAACAGGCGAAGAAGATGAAATGTAAGGAGATATGCGATGACCGGAGAATCAGAATTTGCAGTTGGTTCGCCTGAACTTATGGACCGGATCATAAAAGAATATCTTCCGGAAGAAAAAGGCTTTCAAAAGATCATTTTTGAAGCCATGAATTACAGCGTATGTGCAGGCGGAAAAAGGATCCGCCCGCTTTTGATGTATGAAACATACAGGGCATTTTGCGGAAGAGAAGAGGTTATACGCCCTTTTCTTGCGGCAATGGAGATGATCCATACATATTCACTGGTCCATGACGATCTTCCGTGTATGGACAACGATCTTTACAGAAGAGGTCTCCCCACGACATGGAGCAAATTCGGCGAAGACATGGGCGTTCTGGCGGGTGATTCTCTTTTGGGATATGCCTTTGAAACAGCTTTGAAAGGCTATTCGTCAATCAATGATAAGGATGCCTTTTTTAAAGCGCTTAAGATACTTGCCGAAAAATCAGGCTGCTACGGGATGCTGGGCGGCCAGGTCGTGGATGTCGGCCTTACCGGAAAATCCATGACAAAAGAGCAGATGTTTTTTGTATATGAACTGAAAACATCTGCCCTGATAGAGTGCTCCATGATGATCGGCGGCGCTTTAGCCGGCGCAGATGATACAAGGATCACTGCTCTTGAAAGCATTGCTTCCAAAGTGGGGCTTGCTTTCCAGATAAAGGATGACATACTGGATGTAACGGGAGATGAGGCTGTCATCGGAAAGCCTGTCGGCAGCGACCAGAAGAACAATAAAACCACATATGTTACGGTCTACGGACTTGAAGCTGCCGAAAAAAAAGTAACAGAGCTTATGGATGAAGCATCGGAAGGCCTTTTTGAACTTGGATGCGATACATCTGTTCTTAAGAGTATTTTTGACAGTCTTGTATACAGAAATCATTAAAAGGAAGTTTTTATCATGCTTCTTGACAGAATTGAAAAAACGGGGGACATCAAGCAGATATCCCCTTCGGAATACGAGCAGCTGGCAAGAGAAATAAGGAGCTTTCTGCTTGAAAAGACCAGTAAGACGGGCGGGCATTTGTCCGCCAATCTTGGCGTAGTCGAACTCACAATGGCTCTTCATCTTTCCCTCGATCTGCCTAAGGATAAGATCGTATGGGATGTGGGACATCAATGCTATACCCATAAGATACTCACGGGCCGCAAGGACGCCTTTGATAATCTGCGTAAATTGGGAGGCCTCAGCGGTTTTCCCAAAAGGCACGAGAGCGACTGCGATTCCTTCGGTACCGGGCACAGCTCCACATCAGTTTCTGCGGCACTCGGCCTAAGCGTTGCAAGAGATCTTAAAAATGAAGACCACAGCGTGGTTGCGGTAATAGGAGACGGAGCATTATCCGGCGGTATGGCATATGAAGCCATAAACAATGCCGCCGAGCGAAAGACAAATCTCATAATTGTCCTTAATGACAACAATCAGTCCATTTCTCCGAGTGTGGGCGGTATGAGCAAATCTCTTGCGAAGCTTCGTACTTCGTCCGCATATAATGATATAAAGACGAATATCGCATCCGGCATCAATTCCATTCCGAAGGTCGGAAGCGGTATATACCAGACCATAAGCAACACAAAAAAGACCATAAAGCAGGGTGTATTAAAGCAGGGCATGCTCTTTGAAGAGCTTGGCCTTACTTATCTCGGGCCGTTTGACGGACACAACGTACCCGTTATGGTAAATGCCATTAATCAGGCCAAAAAAGTCAAAGGACCCGTGCTTGTACACGTTCTCACAAAAAAGGGCAAGGGTTATTTCCCCGCAGAAAAGAATCCCGCAAAGTATCACGGCATAGGATGCTTTGATGTAAAGAGCGGCAAAGAGGATGCCAAAGACAGGATCGATTATACAGCAGTATTTTCAAACGCTCTGTTAAAGCTCGCCGCAAGTGATGAAAGAATAGTTGCCATAACCGCAGCCATGGCTGACGGAACCGGGCTTTACGAATTCAGCAAAGAGTATCCCGAGAGATTTTTTGATGTGGGAATAGCGGAAGAGCATGCCGTTACCTTTGCTGCAGGGCTTGCAGGGGCAGGCATGAGACCCGTTGTGGCCATTTACTCAAGCTTTTTGCAAAGAGCATATGACCAGATACTTCACGATGTATGCATTCAGGATCTGCCGGTCATATTTGCGATAGACAGAGCGGGTATCTCAGGCCCGGACGGTGAGACTCATCAGGGTATATATGACCTTTCATATCTGTCATCCATACCAAATCTTACCATCCTTGCGCCAAAAAACAGATGGGAGCTTGAGGATGCCCTTGAATTTGCCGTTTCATATGATCATCCGATAGCTATAAGATATCCAAAAGGCTTTGCCTACGAAGGCCTTGATGAATGCAGAAGACCGATAGAGACAGGGAAAGCCGAGATCATACATTTTGGCGGAGATGTTGCGCTTCTTGCAGTCGGAAGCATGGTAAAAACGGCAGAGGAAGTATATGAAGAACTGGCAAAAAAAGAGATCAGCGCAGGTGTATACAACATGCGTTTTGTATCTCCCATAGACTATGAAACAGTCTTTTCCGCCGCCACAGGCTCAAAGCTTGTTGTAACTTTGGAAGAAAATATTTCTTCCGGCGGTTTCGGGGAACATATTGCGGCGTATTGCTGCAAAAACGGACTTAAAACTCCGGTCATAAATATTAGTCTGCCGGATGCCTATATCTGTCAGGGCTCGTCTGCGCAGCTCAAAAAAATGTACGGCCTTGATGCCGAAAGCATAACAAAGCGTATCCTTAAGGAGTTTGACAGTGGGAATAAGAGCTGATAATGCCGTTGCTCTTAAAGGGTTTGCCCGTTCAAGAGCAAGGGCAAAGGAAATGATAGAAAGACAGTGCTTTACCTATGAAGGAAAGCCGGTAACAAAGCCTTCCCAAAACATCGATGATATCGATCTTTTGGAAATGGTCTCCGAAGACATTCCCTATGTCAGCAGGGGAGGATTAAAGCTTGAAAAAGCGCTTACGGCCTTTAACATAGACGTAAAAGGTGCAGTCTGCGTAGATATCGGCGCTTCGACAGGCGGATTTACCGACTGCCTTTTGCAAAACGGCGCCAAATACGTTTTTGCCGTGGACTGCGGCCATGACCAGTTATCGGAAGTTTTAAAAGAGGATCCAAGAGTAAAAAACATGGAAGGAGTAAATGCAAGATCTCTTGAAAAAGAAGATCTTGGCTGCATTGCAGATATAGTTGTCTGCGACGCATCATTCATTTCTCTTACATTGCTCCTGCCTGCCATGGAAAAAATATGCAAAGAAAAGGGCAGTATCATCTGCCTCATTAAGCCTCAGTTTGAAGCGGGAAAAGAAGCTCTAAACAAAAAGGGCGTGGTGAATGATCCAAAGGACCGCGCGCGGGCAGTGGATAAGGTGACCTCCTTTGCCCGTGAACTCGGCCTTAAGATAAGCGGTCTTACGGAAAGTCCGATAAAGGGACCGAACGGAAATACAGAATACCTTTTATACTTAAAAAAGGAGTTATAAATTTGAAAGTCTGCATATTTGCCAACAGAGATAAAGATAAAGACCTAAGCGTTAGCCGGTTTACAGCGGACTGTTTTACGGAAAAAGGAGTCGAATGCGTCATATGCGATTCCGACACCTTAAAAAAAGGCACGCTGCTTCGTTTCAGGGAAGAACTGAAAGGCTGTGACCTTTTGGTTACAGTAGGCGGTGACGGAACTCTAATTCGCGCGGCAAGAGATATAAAAGATCTTGATATCCCTCTTATAGGCGTGAACATGGGAACGATAGGATATCTGACAGAGATAAATGTCGAAAACATTCCATATATGGCCGGCCAGATCGTAAAAGGCGATTTTTTTGTCGAAAAGAGGATGATGGCAGGCGGAACTCTTACCCGCGGCGGCGAGACGATATTTAGCAATTTTGCCTTAAATGATATCGTAATAAACAAGAATACCTATTCTTCCATGGTCTCTCTGGATGTATATGTCGACGACCAGCTTCTCACCGGCTATGATGCCGACGGGATCATAATCTCGACACCGACAGGATCCACAGCATATAACCTGTCTGCGGGTGGTCCCCTCATGGTTCCTTCCGCAAGCATGATGGTCATAACGCCCATATGCGCTCATATTTTATCCGCAAGAAGCGTTGTTGTACCGGGAGACAGCCGGATAAAGATAAAGATCAAAGAAAAGAGAAGCATAAACGAATTCTCGGCTCTTGTTTTTGACGGCGCCGAGGCCGCAGAAGTAAAGGCAGGAGACGAGATAACCATAACAAGACTCAAACAGACGACAAAGCTTTTCAGAATGTCTGAAACAAGCTTTTACAAGGTGCTTCAAAGAAAGCTTTCAAGGTAAAACAAAAGGGAGAGGGCATATGCTTTCAAGAAAAGACATGATACTGGGTATTATAAAGACTAAAAAGATCTATACCCAGAGCGAGCTTGTCGGCGAACTGAATAATGCCGGATATGATGTTACCCAGGCCACCATATCCAGAGACATAAACGAACTTGACATAATAAAAGTCAAGGATACGGACGGAAGAAGATATTATGCCGAGCGTGAAAAAACTGCCATACCCGAGCATTTCATAAGGGTGCTCAAAGGCGGCTATCAATCTTCCGAAGCCGCCGGAAACCTGCTTGTAATAAAGACGGTCGCCGGTATGGCAATGGCTGTCGCAGCCGCCATCGATGCTTTTTCCTTCCCGGAGACGGTGGGCTGCATAGCGGGAGATGACACTATATTTGTTGCCGTGCGCGATATTACGTCATGCTCTCATCTCAAAAAAAGGATAGAACAATTACTATAGGAGGGAACTATGCTTGTTCAGCTGCATGTAAAAAATCTTGCACTGATAGAGGAAGCGGATATTTCATTTGGAAAGGGTCTTACCATTTTGTCGGGCGAGACCGGTGCGGGAAAGTCCGTTCTTCTCGAATCGATAAACTTAGCGCTTGGCGGAAGAGCAAACAGAGACATAATAAGGCATGGAAAGGACTATGCGCTTATAGAAATGACCTTTGAGCCGGAAAAGAGTGAGCTTCTCGATTGGCTGAAGGGAAAGGATATATATCCTGAAGACGGTCAGATAATCATCTCGCGTAAAATAACAGCGGACAGATCGCCCATTCGTATAAACGGAGAGACCTATGCCGCATCTGCTGCAAAAGAGATAGGAGAAGCGCTTCTTGATATTCACGGCCAGAACGAACACCAGAAACTTTTGAAAAAGAATGACCAGCTTCTTTTGGTGGACGTTTTTGGGGGAGATGAGATCTCAAAACTCAAAAAAAAGATCGCTGCAAGCTACTCGGAATACAGAAAGGTACTTGCAGAAGAAGCAAAGCCCGGCATGGATGAAACCGAAAGGCTTCGCGAACTCGATCTTTTGGAATATGAGATAAACGAGATCGAGGCCGCAGGCATAAAGGAAGGCGAGGAAGAAGAACTTGAAGCCGAATATACCCGGCTTTCAAACGGAAAAAAGATAATCGAAGTATTAAACGATGCATACAGCCGCATAGGGACAGAGCTTGACACTGCTGCAGGCTCTCTTATGGATGAAGCCGCCGGAGCTGTAAGTGAGATAGCATCACTCGACAATGAGCTTAATGCCATATACGAGCAGCTTCTTGTCTTGGAATCCGAGGTCGCAGAAGCCGCCGGGCGCATATCCGATTACATTTCCGGATTTACTTTTGATGAAGAGACTCTTTTATCAATAACCCAGCGCCTCGATCTTATAAGAAATCTGGAGAGAAAGTACGGCAATACCTGCGAAAAGATAAACGAACATCTGCAAAAGGACAAGAGCAGAAGAGAAGAGCTCCTTTTGATGGATGACCGTAAGGAAGAACTTGCAAAAGAAAAGAAAGTTCTTGAAGACCTGCTTACAGCCGATTCGGCTTCTCTTACAAAACTCCGTAAAGAGGCCGCATCCGTACTTGAACAAAAGATAACGGAAAATCTTTCCGGCTTGAATTTCCTTCAGGCCGAATTCAAGATAAGACTTGATGAAAAGAAAGAGTTTTCATCCACAGGACTTGATGAGGCTCAGATACTTATCTCCATGAACAAAGGAGAAGACCTAAAGCCCCTTGAAAAGGTTGCATCAGGAGGAGAGCTTTCAAGGATAATGCTTGCGATAAAGAGCGTCATCGCATCAGGCGATATGTCGGAGACACTTATCTTTGATGAGATAGATGCCGGAATAAGCGGCATAACGGCATCCTGTGTTGCCGGAAAACTGCGTCAGATAAGCGGTGGAAGACAGGTAATATGCATAAGCCATCTGCCTCAGATAGTTGCCGCTGCTGAGGATCATTTTCTCATAGAAAAGCATGAGGAGGGCGAAAGTACGGTTACGACCGTTGAAAAACTGGGCAGCGAGGGACAAATAAATGAGATCGCAAGACTGCTTGGCGGAAACAACATCACAGAAGTTACCCTCTCGTCCGCCAAAGAGCTTAAGGACAGTTTCAGAAGCTATAAAACATGTTTTTCTTCTTTATAAACTAAATATTTACTTTTATTTTTATCGTTTTTTTGTTATAATGAAGTTTAGATTCGAATAACTTCTTTACTGGGGGGATCTTTATGAAAAATGTACTTTTTGTGGCATCCGAATGTGTGCCTTTCATCAAGACCGGGGGCCTTGCCGATGTTATCGGTTCTTTACCGAAATATATCGACAAAACAAAATTTGATGTACGTGTCATCATGCCTAAATATCTATGTATACCTGAAAAATACAGGAACAAGATGAGATATGTGACACATTTCTATACAGACTTCTGCTTCAGGAGCCAGTATGTGGGCGTGCTTGAAATGGAATATGAAGGCGTTCATTTCTATTTCCTTGACAGCGAATTCTACTTTGGCGGCCCCTGGCCTTACCACAACATGTACGAAGACATAGAAAAGTTCGCCTTCTTCTCAAGACAGGTCCTTTCTTGCCTTCCTCTTATCGGCTTCAGGCCCGACATCATCCACTGCCACGACTGGCAGGCAGGCCTTGTTCCCGTATACTTAAACGACAGCTTCCAGGGCGATATGTTCTTCATGGGCATAAAGACCATCATGACCATACACAACCTCAAGTTCCAGGGTACATGGGACTGCGAGACCATAAAACACATGACAGGTCTTTCGGATTATTATTTCACATCCGATAAGCTTGAAAGCTATCACAACGGAAATCTTTTAAAGGGCGGTCTTGTGTATTCCGATATCATTACAACGGTCAGCGAGACCTACGCACAGGAGATACAGACACCGTTTTACGGCGAAGGGCTTGACGGCCTGATCTTTTCCAAATCAAACCGCCTTAAGGGTATTGTAAACGGTCTTGATTACAAGGATTACGACCCTGCGGCAGATCCCAACATAGAAGTACATTTCGATGTAAACAGCTTCAGGGATCTAAAGGTAAAGAACAAGGTTGCGCTTCAAAGAGAGCTCGGCCTCAGGGAAGATCCTCACGTATTCATGATCGGTATCATATCAAGACTGACATCACAGAAGGGCTTTGATCTTATCCAGTACATGATGGATCAGATATGCACGGATGATGTACAGCTCGTTGTTCTTGGAACAGGAGAGGGCAGATATGAGCAGATGTTCAGAGACTACGCCGCCAAATTCCCTGACAGCGTTTCGGCAAACATCTTCTATTCGGAAGCCCTTTCAAGAAGAATATATGCATCCTGCGACGCATTTCTTATGCCTTCGCTGTTTGAGCCCTGCGGTCTTTCACAGCTTATGAGCCTTCGTTACGGAACACTTCCGATCGTTCGCGAAACAGGCGGCCTTAAGGATACCGTTATTCCCTATAACGAAGTGACAAACGAAGGAACCGGCTTCTCATTTGCAAATTACAATGCGCATGAGATGATGAAAACGATCGAATATGCAAAAGAAATATTCTATCGCTATCGCTACCGCTGGGATGAGATGGTAGAACGAGCTATGAAAAACGATTTCTCATGGGATGCTTCCGCAAGAAAGTACGAGCAGCTTTACGAGGATCTTATAATTCAGGCTGAAAAGGAATTAAAGGAAGCTCTCGAGAGGCAGGAAAGAGAAAGAAAAGCCGCCGAAGAGGCCGCTAAAAAGGCTGCCGAAGAGGCTGAAAAGCTTGCAAAGGTTATCGCTCTTACCGAAGGCGCAAAGAACAATTTTGACAATGCTGTAGAAAACACGGAAGTTCCTGCGGCAGCAGAAAGCAATGAAGAAAATTAAAACTATTGCCCCGCACATTGTGCGGGGCAAATGAGGTATTACATGAAGACTATTTTAAGTACAATTTCAGGCATCATTTCAAAAGCCTTTGAGGAATGCGGTTACGATCCGTCATTCGGAAAAGTATCGGTATCTAACAGACCCGACCTTTGCGAATATCAATGCAACGGCGCCATGGCTGCCGCAAAGCAGTATCATAAGGCTCCCTTTATGATCGCCGATGAGATCGTGGCAAAGCTTCAGGAAAACGACGCCTTCTCAAAGGCCGAATCCGTAAAGCCCGGTTTTATCAATCTCGATCTTTCCGGCAGCTTTATATGCGGCTTCCTTTCCGATATGGAAAAAGCTGAAAACTTCGGCTGCGAAAAAGAAGAAGAGCCTCAGACCATAGTAATAGACTACGGTGGCCCGAATGTCGCAAAGCCCCTCCACATAGGACATCTCCGTTCTGCGATAATAGGAGAGTCCATCAAAAGGATCAACCGCTTTTTCGGAAACAATGTCATTGGAGATGTACACCTTGGCGACTGGGGTCTTCAGATGGGCCTCATAATTGAAGAATTAAAGGACAGAAAGCCCGATCTCCCTTACTTTGACGAAAGCTTTACGGGCGAATATCCAAAGGAACCTCCCTTCACATTAAGCGACCTTGAAGAGATATATCCCGCCGCAAGCAAAAAGGCAAAGGCCTGCAAAGAGGGCACCAAAGAGCTTACAGAGGAAGCCGCAGAGTTTTCAAAGCGTGCGCATCTTGCGACCCTTATGCTCCAGCAGGAAAACAGAGGCTATCAGGCTCTTTGGCATCACATCCTTGACCTTTCCATTCCGGATCTCAAGAAAAACTATGACAAACTCGGCGTTTCTTTTGATATATGGAAGGCTGAGAGCGACGCAAAGCCTTTTATAGCCGACATGATAAAGGATATCAAGGATAAAGGGCTTGCATATGAAAGCCAGGGCGCTCTTGTTGTAGATGTTGCGGAAAGCTCCGATCAGAAGGAGATCCCACCCCTCATCCTTACAAAATCCGACGGCTCTGCGCTTTATCCCACAACAGATCTTGCGACCCTTGTAGACCGCGAAAGGACATATCATCCCGACAAGGTCATCTACGTTGTAGACAAGAGACAGGAAATGCATTTTACGCAGGTGTTCCGCGCCGCAAGAATGGCAGGTATCGTAAGGCCCGAGACCTATCTCACATTCCTTGGCTTCGGAACCATGAACGGCAAGGATGGAAAGCCTTTCAAGACCAGAGCCGGCGGTGTAATGCGACTTGAGACGCTCATCGACGAGATCTATACATCCGTTTTTGAAAAGAGCCTTGAGAGTGAACACCTCGGCGAAAACGACGACCGCGAAAAGGTGTGCATGATGATCGCCATGGCAGCGCTTAAATACGGCGATCTTTCAAACCAGGCTTCAAAGGATTATATCTTCGATATCGAAAGATTTACTTCCTTTGACGGCAATTCGGGCCCATATATACTTTACAACACTGTCAGGATCAAGACGATCCTTTCAAAGTACGCTGCCGAAAACCAAAATAAAGAATGCCGTCTCATGCCTCCTTCCGCAAAAGAAGAGAAGCAGCTTTGCCTTACCGCAGCGTCATTCATTGATGCGATGAATGATGCGTATGCAAATCTTGCACCTCACAGGATATGCGGCTTCCTTTACGACCTTGCATCCGCATTCAATGCGTTCTACAATTCCGTAAAGATACTTACGGAGCCCGATCCCGAAAAGCAGCAGGGGTATATCGCACTCATCGATCTTACAAAGCGCCTGCTTGAGACAGGAATGCAGCTTTTAGGGTTTGCAGCGCCCGAGCGTATGTAAAATTTCTCATCCCGCCGGATTTCTCCGACGGGATTTTTTTCACCCA
>JAEEGF010110887.1_pt1 | contig 64540 bp, 58 predicted proteins | sample 9134171 | NCBI WGS metagenome assembly JAEEGF01 (sample SAMN16246542, study PRJNA631951) | gut metagenome | biome: gut microbiome; feature: rumen; material: AP-attached | host: Bos | place: Iran: Karaj | collected 2018-10 | reverse complement strand
CAAACCGAGTCAAAAAAAAAATGACCTGACCCAAGAGGAAGGCGAGGTTCACCACAACGACGGCATGTCCATAGCCGGTCTAGCCATGAAGAGGGCTTTCGACATCGGCCTCTCCGGCGTGCTGCTATTGGTCTTCTCTCCCCTGCTGGCAATATGCGCCGTAGCGATCAAAATGGAGGATGGAGGATCGGCCATATTCAAGCAAGAGAGGATTGGGAGAGACGGGAAACCGTTCACTATCTATAAGTTACGTTCCATGCGAATTGATGCTGAGACAGGGAGCGGACCATCGCTGTACAAAGGTGATGACGATGATCGTCTCACACAGGTCGGGCGTTTTTTGCGGAATCACCATCTTGATGAGCTCCCCCAGCTTTACAATGTTTTCAGAGGGGATATGTCCTTTATCGGCCATCGTCCTGAGCGAAAATTCTACATTGACCAGATCATGTCGCTTGATCCAAGGTACAGGTTCCTTTACCAGATCCGCCCGGGGGTCACCAGTTACGCCACCCTCTACAACGGCTACACTGACACAATCGAGAAGATGCTGACCAGGCTCGACCTCGATCTCTACTACCTACGCAACCGCAGCGTATGGTTTGACATCAAAGTCCTCGGGCTGACATTCCTATCAATTGTGTCAGGGAAAAGGTTCTAGATAATAGAGTTTACTACTAATAATTGGAGGATATAACAATGAGAAGATGCTTTTTTACAGTAGCTTTTGCCAGTTTATTACTTTTTGGTGCCTGTCAAAAGGAGGGCGTTCCTCATACAGGTGATGAGACCGGAAATCTATATGCTGTTTGGGCGCTTGATTCAAAAACTGAGATTTCCAAAAAATCCAACGGGGAAGAGATAAGCAATAAGTATGACTATTCTGACTTCCACTTTTACCTGGTGTTCGGAGAAGTTCCTTTTCCTCACGCTATCGCCAAAAAAGGCAGTTTCACGAGTCTTGATCTCGATGACGTCGATGTCGATGGCGTCCGTTTCACCTATAATGCGGAAAAGCGTCAGATCAACTTCAATCAAGCCCTATGGCTTTCAGAAGGATTATTATACCATATGCGGTTATCTGGCACGTACGACGTCTTGGATCTCACTGATACGAATTTAACTTTACAACAGGAAGTATTGGGGATAAAGACGATTTTCTCTTATCACAAATTCAAGTAGGAAGTCAAATAGGCATACAACAAAGGAGGGAGGCTCGGTTTCGAGCCTCCCTCGCTATGAATAGAGCGCGGAATAACTAGATAGCTTCGTATTCTACCACAATCCGAGTAATACGAGGGAATTGGTAATTACCTTGATTATTCTGGTATCCATTTGTGAATGTTATCACACTCTCACTAGTACCGGTCCAAGTACCAGTAGCACCCGAACGAGTATAGGTAGGAGGAGTGACCTGAACACTTGTATTACCGAAATCATAACCAGCATAGGTACTATTACTATAGGTTATGGTTATTCGAGTAATCCTGATACCATCTTTAGGAGTCACAGTGATTCCTCCACGATTAGGCCGATAAGTGGGATTATACCATGAACCTTCATTAACTTGTCGACCCAACTGGATATAGTCAGTAGGAGTACTGAAACCACCAAGAATACCACTATTACCAATTGTAGATAAACCAACGGTCACAAATCCATCTGAAGATGTGGCGGACCCGCTTCTATTATTACCATTATAAGTAAAGCTATTTACATTAAATGTATAGCTTGGGTCAGGACCACGCCTCTGGGCAATCTGTGCCGTAGCTGTAACACCTGAATCAGTCAAAGTAGCAGTAACCGTAAAGGTCCTCTGAGATTGAGTGTTGTTCTTCGGCAAGGTAACGGTCAAGGTCTGAGGGCCTGTGCCAGAAGTAGCGGATAAGTTTGTACCCGTTCCAGAAATACTAGCTGTCCAAGCAACACCTTCAGGAGCGAAAACTGTTACCTCAGCAGATGTCACATTGAAATCAACCGTCTGAATGTCAGGAGCGATCGAGAACTCCAGAGGATCCTGAGTAATAACCACGTCACGGCTGGTACCACCTGATGTCACAGTAACAGTTCTAGTGGCGGAAGAAGTAGTACTTGTATTAGCCGGGAAGGTCATCTTGAAGGACCCATTTCCAGTTCCGCTGGAAGGTGCGACCGTAATGCCGGAATTAGCGGGAACTGTCACACTCCAAGTGCTCGACTGATTACCAAATTCAACTTGAACATCCATAGAGGTAACATTGAAAGCAACTGTCGCGCTAGTCGGATAGACATAAATGCCATCATTCAGCAAATTGATGCTCTTTGTGGTAAAATACTCATTGGCGACAAATATGGTCGTCGCACTGGAGGATGTAACCGCCTCGAACTCAGTCGAAATCGTGTGATCACGATTGTACTCACTCTCGTTGACAGTGCGGATGTAATAGAATGAGCTTGAGGTTTTATCGGCGAGACTCAAGGCTGTCTGGACCGGCACAGTGATAGTCCTTCCGTTACCATCCTTCTGTGTCGGGGCGAGGGTGTGATGGACGTCTTCGATATAGAAAATCAGCGGGAATACAGATGAAGGAAGACTGTCAGGGAGCGCTATCTTCAAAACAGTTTTCGTGACATCATCACTAAGCTGCTTGGGATCAAGGTCAAGCGTCATGTCCATCTTCTTCAACACGCGAAGGGTAATATCACGGTACAAAACGGACTTGTTAGTCGTACTCCCATTTTCAGCCTTAACCTCAAGGACGGAAACCAAATCAGCATTCTCATCCTGCCCGTTCAGCTCGAATTCATAAAACTTATATCCAGTAGTCGAACTGGTGCTCAACTCTGTAATACCAGTATCTTCCTTAAGGGCAAGACCCTGATTTTTGATACGGATACTTACACCGTCATTATTAACGTTCCCAGTTGACACATCAGGAATATACTGAACCCTTAAGGTTTTCTTGCCTCCGGTTGTGAAGTTCTTCTCCACATATTCCACGTTGAGACGGGAAATACCATCGGAGATATCAGTCAGAGACCTGGCCTCAGGAGTAAAAGATACATTACCACCGCTATCGCGGTTCATGGCTTCTGTTGGAGTCTTGGCTCCACGATTACCAACCATGTGCACCCTAATCTCATATAAGAAGTTGCGATAGATAGGGAAATATCCTCCCTCGACATTCTCATCCATCAAGTCCAGACGATAATAGGTGAAATAATCGTCATTCTGGAACTTAGCCCTCATTAATATACAAGTCGGTTTCCCAGAAGTGGTAATGGAATTGAGATTACGCTCATAAAGGAAGAGAGGGTTATTCGGCGTAGACGCAAGTGCTGCTCCTCCAGCAGGAACGGTAAAGTTCATGGCGTCATCTGGGAACACAAAACCATTGTAGGTTTCGGTACCATTGACCATCTTCCCAGAAGTGGCATTATAGATGTAGTCCTTGAAATCGTCAACATAAGTGCCTGCAGCCATCGGGGCAACGGATCCCTTGGTAGGAACATTAACAAGTGACCACGTCACCTCCTTCAAATCGTTCGTTTCAGTGATTAAATTGACTTCAGCGAAGTTGCGGATAAGGACAAGATTCTTAAACGCGTTTGCAGTAGCCGTATCAGGGTTAAAATTGCCTTCAAGGTCAGTCTTCATGATTCCGTTAACATCCTTCTCCGGAAGAATACCATCCTCAAGGACAACACGGGCCCAGAAAGCGCCCACATTATTTGAAGTGCTCATTATAGACATGATAGACTCCTCATCTTGACCGACAAAAGGGATACTATCTTCAGCATTCGCGATAATGTGGATATGAGCCTCTCCATCATAAACAGGGAGAAGTACCTTGAAATAGTACTTGTTGCCATTCTCGGTAGCATAACTGCTAATAGGGTTACCATCAGAATCCACGGGTTCAGCAAGCGTATAAGCCTGGGGATATCCGGAGGTGCCAAACACCGCGACATAAATATAATCGATCTGAGGTTTCTCAGAACAAGTTGTAGCTCTGGTCAGCGCCTTGAGTTCCACTTCCGGAATCTCCAACTGCATTGTGACTGCGACAAGGCCAGTCTCCTCAACGTTGTTAGGCTCATTAAGCTCAACTGGATCGAACTCAAGTTGGTGGCAGGAGACCAGACTGAGCAGAAGCGCTAAAAGAATGTATAATGTCTTTTTCATATTCTAATCAGTTTAATTCGTTAGCGAAGTTTGTCTCCCCAAATGGAATCAGACTTGTCAGTAGCCTTGTCTTTCCAGTACCAGTCGTCATAAACGCAACGGACATACACATTTCCGGTAGTATCGCCATCATGAGGCGTAACCGTTTCAGTATAGTTATTGACCGTTATATACCCTGAGGCGGTCCAATAATTCGTACTCTCATTTTGAGTTCGAGGATTACCGAACAAAACATCCATAAAACCGTTCGCGGACAGATTAACGACATATTTCACTTCCGAAGAAGTAGGGATTCTCCACCTTCCTGCAGGATAACCATCTTCCTGATAAGAGGCACATCTTTGGAAAGCCTCTTGACGACTAACTGGTGAAGTTTTGCCATAAGAAGAAGCAATCCTGAATTTAGGCGACACGAGCTTTTTCGCGGCATCAGACTTATCGGTAGGATAATAATACATCAATCGTCTAGTTCCAGTCTGATACATGCTGTTGTCAGTAGGGCTCCAGCTATTATCATTGGAGTCATAACCATTCTGGACGGCCGTTGTTCTAGGATCGCCTAAAGCCATTGAAGAATCAGACAGAATAGTCGAAGTAATAACGAACATGTTCGGATTGGAATTAGTTCCACTTAGACCTGAAACTCTATACCATGAATTAGTATACGTATCCTGCTGCCCATTGACATAGACATATCCATAGCTATTATTGGGATAAGCCGAATTCGTTTCTGCGGTGATATACATTGCAGGATATTGTGTCACGGTTATCGTACGGTCAAAACTATCATCATCACCAGCAGCCTCCAGATGGAGGGTGATAGAGTAGACATAAGGTGCCGCATCAAATTTAGAGATAGGATCCACAGTGATATCATTGCACATCGCATGATTAATCTTCAGATAGGAAGTCTCAGCTGGAATGGTTACCCAAGACTTAACCTGGTCAGCGGTTAAATCCTTGCTGTTCAATAGAGTCTGATTAGTCGTCACTTGACCATTCTGCATGAAATAATCCTTGGTGGGGGTATTCCCACTATTATTCCATTGATAGATTTCGTTGATGATAGGAATAACCGTACCGGAAGAGACAAAACTAATGTCAATCTCGTCCACATACATGTCATATTCATCCTTAGGGATATCAAGGGAGATGTATCGTCCAGTGGCAACATTTGAGGATACCGGCGTCTTTGATGTCCAATTCTTCACAATATACTCATCGCCTATAATCTTGACTTCCTTGTCGGATCCAGCAATATTGACCTTTACGGAATACTCGTAAATGCAGTTGGGCTTGGTTATGGTCTCACGAGGAAGGACAATCTTGTAATAAACTTCCTTCTGCTTATATTTCCTCTGTTCGGCCGTACCATATCCCTTGTAACCGTACCAAAGAAGGACAAGCTTTAAGAACGGCTGATTGTCATCACCTTCTTCCACACTGATTGGGTAAGTATAATAATAAGGTATCTCACCCGGATCAAAATCTTCAATGTAATCATAAGAATACTCAAAAATGTCGCGGCTACCGTTGCCGGCAGGCTTGGTAGTACCAGCAGCTGAATCTCCTACTAGCGGTCGAGTAAGAGGCCCACCTAAGGTAGCATGCTCGATAGCATTTGAAAGATAGACTCGAGTCTCCGATCCCTCCCCGGTCATGGGAACCCATGTAATTGTCTCTCCTCCAACAACTTCAGTACAATTCTCATAACTGAAGTTCACCGTCACCTTTGAAGCGAGCCTCGCAAGAGGAATTTCAGCTTCAATAGCATTTGAACCCGTAGTCTTAAGACCAATAGCGACAGAATCGGCTGTCATGACAAAGAAAAGGCCGTCTTCATTCGTTGCCATCGCATGAGGCCAACGGAGTCCATAACCAGGACCACCATTTTTGAAGAACGTGGCACCAACCTCGAGATCATGCAAGCCTTTCCAGGTCGTTGTATCCTCGGGAATAGTAGTCGTAGCTGTTAGCTCGGGGTTAGATCCGTACTTGTCAACATAATTCGCGATAGCGAAAACAACTGCCGAATCGGCTCCATTAGGGAAGATCTGGGCCAAGGCTCCAGTCTGGATAGGATCGGTGGTATAAGTGCCTGCGAGTCCATCATCTGTAGGTGTAAAAACACCATGATAAGCGTACTCGGTATCATCTTCTACCTTCTTCTCCTCATTAAGCGGGAAGATAAAATAGTCAATCCGCTTAATAAGGTTCTCATAGTTCACACCATCCACCGTAGCACGGGTTTCCATATCTCCGCATGTGAACTTAAGAGAAAGTGCCTGCACTGAAGTATCAGGAGTTTGAGGCATGTCCATACTATTATTAGTACAGGACACTGTGGCGAAAATTACCACCGCAAAAGCTATATATAATATCTTTTTCATACTTCTCATAGCGCTTATTAGTTAGCTGGAATGGTGAGCGCATAGTTCGCGCGGACCTCAGAGTAGGCGCTCACCCAATCGTCACTGCCGGTCGGCTTGAACCAGATATCCACCTGGGCCTTATACTCGTTACCGTCCGGAGCAGACATCGTTGGACGCACCTGGAAATAGACGGTGTCGTTGGTTATGGTTTCTCCATCCGCATTCTGAGCCACCCACGTTCCCGTATCGCCATTCTTATGATAAATGTAAATAGCGTACTTACTCTCGTCAACCTCAGTTTCTCCATATGCTGGAATAAGCCCGATCTTGAATTTACCACTAGTAGGATAGTTCACGGTGAAATACCCTTGAGCCGGCAAGAAGCCACTAATCTGGGAACCGTTCACCCACGGCTTATAATACATATTTACCGTATAGAGGCTAATAACAACTGAATTCAACTCGTCGCCGGTCTGAGTGAGCCTAACCTTGGTATTCATCCAGGTCACATTAGACATGTTGATGGAGCCGGTCTTGGTGTCTATTGATCCAACATCAACTTTCTCCCAAGGAAGCACCTTGAAAGTCAGCACAACTCCGGTAGGAAGGATCCGAAGCACATAAAGATACTTGTTGCCGGGTTCCCAAGTGGTAGCAGGAAGGGAGACAGTCTTAACGAGAGCCTCCTCGGCGCCATCCGGCGTGTAGGAAACATCAACGGAAACAGGGCTTTCTTCATTGATTTCCTGCGGCCATATGACATAATAAGAATAGTCTTCAGCAGCCATCTTCGCCTGAGCAAGCACATCCACGCTATCTTGAGAGGCAAGTGTCACATTAGAGAGAGCAGCCGCGGAAATAAACGGTGTCGTGCCTGCGGACACATCTCCGAGGGTGACAGCGACGGTATCCGCACTGTAGTTGACAGAGGCGCTGCCGACATTAGGGATTGAGGCACTCACCGAATTCAGGGTAACCGGAGTACCTGAGCAATTCTTTACGACAATCGCCACGGAGGAGAGCAAGTGCTTGAATGTAAGGGGGACCGGAGTGGTAGCGGTGTTAGACGACATCCAATCGGCCGCGGTGCTGGTGAACACCTGTGAATAAAGAAGATCAGTCTGATTCTCCTCGGCTGTGGTGAGAGTCTTGGAGACAGACACGACTTTGCTGGAATTCAAGGTGCCAAGAGCATCTGTGAAGCTGAAGAACTTATGTGTCCCGTCCTTCCAGTAATAAGTGGCCTCAGTGCCATACTGCCATTGTGAGTTTTGATACACCAACGTGTTGTTGATGTAAGGTTCCGACGCCTGGCCAGACCAAAAGTCAAATACTCTCAATGTGCTGGAATGCAAATCTTCCACGCTATTAATAAGAGCCCTTGTCTCAACGGTCTTGGGTTCAAAGGAAATTGTCGACCCCTTATTCTCGTCAAAGATCTCGCTGGTCTTGTCACAAGAGACAAATCCGAAGGCGAGAGCTATACCTATTGTATATACTAGCTTCTTCATAATCATTCCTCCTATTCAATGACCATGGTCTGATTGTTGTCAGAGTTGGTGATCCACTCTTCGACAGTCATTCCACCGTCAGCAAAAGTAATCAGCCACTCTCCACCAGGCAAAAGCAGGCCGGTAAGACGGTGCTTGGAACAAGCGGTGAAATTAATAGTGGTCCCATTGCTCTTGGACAAGTCAAGTTTCCATGTCTTTTTGGCACCACTCGAATAAGTAGCCTCAATCTCTATGCGAAGATTCGAAAGAGTCCTTGGCAACGCGAACACGGTGAAAACAAGAGGAGCAACCTCATCATCACCGGACGGTATATCTTTCCCCGCACCCATATTAACATGAATATACTTTTGAGAAGACGAATTGTCATAAAAAGTATATGATTTGGTGCCAGACACATCAACATCGAAAGGACCAGCCAAATGAGTGGTATTACTTTCGTCATTAATCCTGATATAAAAATCATTTAACGTGACGCCCTCTTCGGTAGACTTCAGGAAAAACTCGAAAGCCGTAAAGTCAGGATAGAATGTCATTAAAACATTCTGGCCTTTGCTAGCCGTAGTCTTGGAAGTCATGAAAGCGTATGACATGTCTCCCTTCTCAGAATAATACTGTAAAGACGGGATCGTGAAACTGAATTTCCCCTGAGTACCCGGCACAGTCGCCGTATTGCCAGAACCCGCATCGGAGCTGGGCTTCGGGTATACACCATAGAATGTGGCCTGATTATCGTCCAGCCAGATGAGACCGTTACCAACCTCATACAAGTCATTCTCGGAATCAGGGTCAGGGCTGGAAACAGCACCATCATTACTCAGATTTTTGAGTGTGCCATTAGACGGATTATCATTACTAGGGACGATCTTGTAATCAGCCCAATAATAGTATGGATTCTCGGTGGTCTCAGGGCCATTCTCTACTGCGACACGTCTTGCGGAATTAGGCGAATAGATACGAATCTCATCCGTATTTAACCACTTGATTCCCTGTGTGGAGGCCCCTTCGGTATACTCCTTATATTCAGTCCTTGTAGTGGCTGAAGAATGAGCGGATACACCGAACTTGACCTCTTTGGCACCTTTCCTGTCCCAATTCTCCTTCTGGCACCCGGCCAGAACTAGAAGGCCTGCCAAGATAACGGCAGCCGCCAAAAAATGTAAAATCTTTCTCATGCTTACTGCCAGTTATGATTAAACCCCGAATCACTAAAATCATGTGTCTCCACCTTTTGCTCTGTCGCGGAGATGGTAACCTGGGCATCATCCACCAACGACCCATCAAGCACTGGGCCTTCCGGAGAAAACTCACATACGCGCAAAATAATTGGCGGCGTATAAAGTTTAGCTTTTTCCATATATCAAAATGTTTCTATATTTATATACTTCTCATTTACAATGATTATATCTTCTCAAGCCATGCCCGAGGAACCCTTGCGCGTGCCCAAAGGCATCCGATTAATCCGACCACAACATACGTCTTGCCGAGCAACTCCTCAACGTATCCCTCAACACCCTTCAAGGACCCCTTAGTGACCCTGACTCTTTCTCCAACCATTAGAGGTTTGTCCACTAGACCACCTTCTTCAAGAGAAAAGTCGAAAACGCGGCGGAAATCGTCCATCTGCTTGTCCGGCACCACCATCATCTGTCTTGTAGCGCAATCCGGAATAAAATGGATCGGGTACCTGTCCCTCACTACAAGCATACACACATCTTCTTTGGTAGCCCTAACGAAAACAATGTTGGGAGCAAGAACTTTTTCATACGAACCGGAACCACGGCTTTTCCGCACGCTGACCGTCGGGACGAAAGAGTCTATTCCCCTCCGGGAAAGCTCATCCCTCATCCTGATTTCCTGGCGGAAATAGCGAGTTTTCGCAACGTACCAGGCCATTCCACCCTGGTCAACCATCTCCCTATCCATTCCGTATGATCTCGCAAAATCCATAACAACTTGCTTGCTCTAACACAATACATACCCTTTCGGGTACAATTGTGAACTTGCAAAGTAAGATAAAAAAAAACAAATAATCAAAGTTTTTTTTATTATTATATGTAATATGTTGCCCCAACAATGCCATAAAAATGGTTTGTAAACAAAATAATCCACCTTTATCAGAAATATTCAAATAAAAAGCTTATTTTTGCGAACAAATGGAGAAGACCTCCATAATAATCCGACGCGGTCCTGTATGCACAGGACTGTTGGCGTAGCCTTTTTCGACTTACTGTCCAGAATCTAATTATCAAAAAAATAATGTTTAAAACAATGAAGACATTTTTCACTTCATTTGCGGTGTTGATGCTGAGCGTTTCAGCCCTATTCGCACAGGTTGGGGAGCAGAAGCCAGAACACCCTATCTACATTTCCGTACAAGGCGGCATGTTATTCTCTGCAAATGAGAACACTTTCTCCTACAGCGACAATGGCGTTTTCAAAGATCTATTCACTCCTCAAGGATCTTTCTCAATCGGTTACGACTTCGGCACAAGGGCTGGAGCCCGCTTGAATGTCAACTACGGCAAGAACGTTTCAGGTGCGAATGTCAAACAGACTTCGGGTAATCATCCAGAGACCGGTAAACATTTCTTCCCGTATGATTTCAAAAACGCAAGCGCATTCCTTGATTTGACCTGGAATATCGCCGCGGAAGGCTATGAAGGCCCACTCGTGCCTAAGGTTTATGCTGGTATCGGACTTGGCCACACGTTTGGGTTCAGCAACCCTAAGCATCCTTGGCAAGGAATTTCCGACCCGAATAACGCTTTCGGATTCCGCATCGGATTCTTAGGTGAAGTCATGTTAGGAAACTCCTTTGGTGCTTTTATCGATTTGTCCGCAGAAGCCTACACCGACCAATTTAACGGCCTTCGCCCTTCCAAGGCAGAGCAAGAGAGGCATGGAAGGGGCTATCTCGGATTCCCCTTCGACCTTCGCGGTCTCGCATCATTTGGACTCGCTGTTCATTTCTAATATTACCGAACCATGAATATCAAGAGAATACATCTGGCTGTTGCGGCTCTAGTAGTCGCTGTATCAGCCTCTGCCCAGTCTGAAAGACCCACCAATTGGTTCCTTGGAGCAGGCGGCGGAATCAATATCGGATTTGACGGTAAAGATTATGTCACCCGTCCAGAATCCCATAGCGGTAATGGAACCGCCATCGACGCCTATATCGGCAAATATTTCAACAACACCCTTGGTTTCCGTGCCGGATATCAAGGTCTAACAGTTTCCGACCAGTATACTGACTACGGTAAATTGGACTATTCCTACATCTACGGCGCCCTGCTGTTCCGCCTCTGGGAGTTTCTTGTGCCTTATGTCCACGCCGGCTATGTTTCTGTCGACAAAGGTAACCTTGCTGGAGGTGCCGGTATCATGACTCCAATCAAACTGGGGAAAAGAGTTGCTGTTGTACCCGATTTGAAATTAACTGCTTTCAATGGTAACACATTCCCCGCTGGAGAGGGATTTGGCCGCAACGTCAGCGCTACCCTTGGTCTAAGGATCAACCTTGGCAAAGTGGGTGTAAAACCAGAGCCTGAGGTGATTCCAGAGCCGATACCTGTTATCGTACCCAAGCCGGAACCCGCACCGGAGCCCGAACCCGAACCCGTGGTAGAGGAGCCGAAACCCACCGTCCATGAGGCAGTGGAGGAAATCAATAAGTCCTTCCGCGCCGACGCCCTGTTCGACTTCGACAAATCCGAGATCCGCGCCGATGCCATTCCGATCCTCGACAAAGCTGTCGCTTGGCTGAACGAGTTCCCAACCGTCAAGGGTGTCATAGAGGGGCACACTGACAGCCGTGGCACCGAGGAGTACAATCAAGGCCTTTCTGAAAGGCGCGCGAAAGCCGTCTACGACTATCTCGTAAACAAGGGAATCAACAAGTTCCGCCTGACCTGGAAGGGCTTTGGCGAATCTCGCCCCGTAGCCACGAACGAGACAGACGAAGGCCGCCAGCTCAATCGCCGCATCGTACTGGTGCTTGACGAGGAGTAGATTTTTAATCAAAAACCCTCTCAAAGTCTTGTCTGGCCCACCGGTCGGGCAAGGCTTTGTGTATGTAAGGCATATTATATGGATTGTTCATTCAAGAGAAGATGCAAGCGATAATATTAGCGGCTGGAATGGGCCGCAGGCTTGGTGAATTAACAAGCGAAAACACGAAGTGCATGGTTCCTGTAAACGGCACCAGACTTATTGATCGGACGCTTTCACAACTTGCAAAACTCAACCTAAAAAGAATAATACTTGTTGTCGGATATAAGAGGGATAATCTTGTCAATTATCTTGGAGATCATTACGATGGTATTCCTTTGGAGTATATAATTAATCCCATTTATGATAAGACAAACAACATCTATTCATTATTTCTTGCAAAAGATAAACTTCAAGAAGATGATACATTATTATTAGAATCTGACATTATTCTTGATGATCGCATATTGAATCTGTTGGTAGATGCACCTTTTCCAAATGTGGCTCTGGTTTCAGAATACGAAAGTTGGATGGATGGAACGATGGTTACTTTAGACAATGAACATAACATTCTCAATTTCATTCCTAAAAAAGCGTTTAAGTATTCCGACACCTCCCACTATTACAAAACCCTGAATATTTATAAATTTTCCAGAGTTTTCTCGGAGACTAAATATGTGCCGTTTTTGCATGCATATTCAAAGGTTGTAGGGAATAACGAGTACTATGAAAACGTATTGAGAATCATAACCTTTCTGGACTGTCACGACCTCAAGGCCATCCCTGTTGCTGATGCGAAATGGTATGAGATAGATGACAAGCAGGATCTGGACATTGCAGAAGCCTTGTTCGCTGATGAGAAAGATCTTCTGCGGAAGTATTACGGTCGGTTCGGTGGTTTTTGGCGATTCCCCAAAATGCTTGATTTCTGTTACCTTGTGAATCCCTTCTTCCAGGATTCTGGGATAATGGATGAACTGGAGGCAAATTTCAGGACACTCGTATCAGAGTATCCATCAGGGATGAAAGTAAATACATTGATAGCGAGCAAGTGTTGGGGGGTAAAAGAAGAATACATTGTTCCAGGCAATGGAGCAGCGGAATTGATAAAGGTCATAATGAATCTTCTTCCAGGAAAACTCGGTGTGATAAGACCGACTTTTGAGGAATATCCCAACAGAAGAGAGAAAGACAGCCTGGTACCATTCTTCCCTGATAACGAAGAGTTCCGCTACACCGCTGCAGACCTGATACGCCATTTCTCCTCTAATAAGGTGGACTCTCTTGTCCTGATCAATCCTGACAATCCATCAGGTAATTTCATCTCTTTCAAAGATGTCTTGGAATTGGCCGGGTGGTGTGAGAAGAATAGCATATACTTAGTGGTCGATGAAAGTTTTGTCGATTTCAGCGAGAATAGAAAAAACAGTTCTCTCATTAATAACGATATCCTTGCGCAACACTCTCACTTGGTTGTAATCAAAAGTATTTCAAAGAGTTATGGGGTACCCGGACTTCGATTGGGAATCCTTTGCTCTTCTGACACGGAATTGATTTCCAGAATTAAAAGCGAAGTCAGTATATGGAACATCAATTCTTTCGCAGAATTCTTCATGCAGATATTCTCAAAATATGAGAACGAATATGAAAGGGCATGCGATAGATTTATTGAGGAGAGAAAAGACTTTGAGAATAAACTACACAGTGTCTCTTTTTTAAGGGTGATGCCTTCACAAGCCAACTATTTCTTATGCGAAGTATTGCCTCCACTCTCCGCAAACCAACTAGTTATTACTATGTTGAAAAGATTCAATATTTTGATAAGGGACTGCAGCTCAAAGATAGGTCTTGACGGAAAGCAATATATCCGTATAGCCGTCCGGAGTCACAAGGATAATACAAGGTTGATAGAGGCGTTTAAGTTGTTGGCAAATAACAAATTATGAAGATTTGCATTTGCGGGGGAGGATCGCTTGGCCATGTCTGTGCAGGAGTACTGGCCTCTCAGAAAAATGTTATAGTAAACATTCTCTCAGGGCATCCAGAAAAATGGGGGCGAGAAATTACAGTTACTGACTCATTCGGGAATATATATAGCGGGACAATAGAATCGGTATCAAATAATCCGGCAGAGGTAGTCCCTAACTCAGATATAATCTTCCTCTGTATTCCTGGGTTTTTGATTCGTGAAACCTTGGCAAAGATAAAGCCTTTCATAGGCGAAGCTGTTGTGGGGTCTGTGGTGTCAAGCACTGGATTCTTCTTTGAAGCTCATTCATTATTGGGTTCTAATGTAAAACTATTTGGTTTTCAAAGGGTTCCCTTTATAGCCCGAGTTCAGGAATATGGTAAAACAGCAAGACTACTAGGATACAAATCGCAACTGAATGTAGCAGTCGAAAATATAATTGACATTGAGCGATTCCGTCTCACAGTAGCGCGACTCTGGTTAACACCAACTAAGATTCTTGACAACATTTATGCAGCCACTCTGACAAACAGTAATCCTATTCTCCACACCGGCAGGCTTTTTAGCTTGTTTCATAAATGGGATAGTATTCCCTTCGATCATCAGATACTATTCTACAAAGAATGGGATTTGGAATCTTCAGAAATCATCCTTAAAATGGATGAAGAGTTTGGTATCCTGATGGATGCCCTCGGAATTAATGAAAAGGAAGTCCCCTCTCTCCTAAAATATTATGAGTCCAATAGTGCTGAGGATTTTACTACTAAGATTAAAAGCATACCTGCTTTTGATAGTATCCCTGCTCCTATGGTAAATAACGGGAAAGGTTGGATTCCTGATTTAAATAGTCGATACTTCATGGAAGATTTCCCATATGGCCTAAGGTATATTTGGGAATTGACCAATGAACGACATGTCCGAAATAATATGATTGAAGAGGTATACTTCTGGGGGATGAATCTGATCAGGAACACTACTCAATATGCATGAATCCTTAAAACAGAAGACAATCAAGGGGATAACTTGGACCTTTGTGGAACAAGTTTTAATCCGAGGTGTTAACTTCTTGATAGGCATTATTCTGGCAAGACTGTTAAGCCCTACTGACTACGGGCTTGTTGGTATGCTTGGGGTCTTCCTGACAATTTCTCAGACTCTTATTAATGGAGGATTGACAAGTGCTTTAATCCAAAAAAAGAATCCAAGCGACAAGGACTTCTCGACCGTGTACATCGTCAATCTCGTATTGAGTTTTGTATTCTATTGGATCTTATTCGTATCGGCTCCGGCCATCGCTCACTTCTATGGGCAGCCATTATTGAAGCCCTTACTTCGTGTAATCTCACTCATCCTGGTTATTGGAGCTTTCTCCTCTGTCCATGGGACATTACTGTCAATCAAACTTGATTTTAAAACCAAGACATTCATCTCATTCATCGCATCTGTATTTTCTGGCGGAATTGGCATTTTCTGTGCCTATAAGAGTCTTGGGGTGTGGGCTCTCGCCGCACAGAATATAGCATCTTCGATAGCTATTACAATTCTTTCACTGCTTTTTTTACGCTGGATACCACGTTTGGAGTTCTCCAAGGAATCCTTCAAGAGACTATTCGGATTCAGTTCGAAGATCCTGGCTTCATGCTTGATTCACGACATCTACTCGGGCTCATATTCGTTAGTAATAGGCAAAAGATTCACCGCAGCTGATCTGGGACAGTTTTCAAGAGCGGGGCAATTCCCTGGAATAGCGAATGGGACAATAATGGGAGCACTCAATAAGGTCGCATATCCGGTATTAAGCAAGGTCCAGGACGATGACAACCTCCTTATACGTGTATATGACAAGTATATCCAGGTGGCTTGTTTCATTCTCTTCCCTATCCTTTTAGGCATCTGCGGTTGCGCCAGGCCGATGGTTTCCCTTCTTCTGACAGATAAATGGCTGCCATGCGTACCATTCATGCAGATCATTTGTTTCGCGACTTTAACAGAATGCATTACAGCAATTAATTTGAACTTGTTATTTGTCAAAGGGCGGTCAGATTTTGTCCTGCGGCTGGAAATAATAAAGAAAATCATTGCGTTTTCAATTCTGTTTATTTCAATGTTCTTCAGCCTCAAAGTGATGTGTTATGGGCAAGTGTTGAATGCTTTCCTTACTCTTTACCTTAATACATATTATACTAAAAAGATTCTCGGTTATTCCTTTGGAAAGCAGATAAAGTCTGTCTACCCATATTTTTTGATTTCCTTAATAGTCCTAGCGGAGGCGCTCTGCTCATCCGCATTAATACATAACAATTGGGTATCTCTAGTTGTATCCGTTTCCGTTGGAGGACTCACATATTATTTCATGACCAAGCTGTTCAAGCTTTATGCCCAGCGAGAGTTTGAGACTTACATCAAGCAATTTCTTCCGGTATGGCTCGTATAATCGCATTCTATTTACCTCAGTTCTATCCTACTCCCGAAAACGACGAATGGTGGGAGAAAGGGTTTACAGAATGGACAAACGTCAGAAGGGCAAAACCTTTGTTCAAGGGACACTATCAGCCACGCGTTCCTGCCGAAGAGCTCGGCTATTATGATTTACGCGACCAGAATGTCAGGATAAAACAGGCTGAATTAGCACGGTTAGCAGGAATCGAAGGTTTCTGTTACTGGCATTATTGGTTTGCGGGAAGAAGGCTCCTGAACCGTGTCTTCGACGAAGTTGTTCAATCCGGCATTCCCGATTATCCTTTCTGCCTATGCTGGGCGAATCACACCTGGTATGCCAAGAGGTGGAACCCAAAGGTCCAAGATAAAATACTGATAGAACAGACTTATCCCGGGAAGGACGATTATGAACGACAGTTTTATACCATGCTCCCTGCCTTTAAGGACAAAAGGTATATCAAAGTGGACGGTCGTTTGTTATATGGCATTTTCTCCCCCACCAACATTCCCGACATAGAGATCTTCACATCCCTTTGGAACTCTCTTGCCAATAAAAATGGCCTTCCTGGCTTCTATTTCTTCGCTTTATCTCAAGGCTCGTCAAGTCTTGCGAATTATTCACCTTGTTTTGATTCTGTAGTTTTCGACCCCATGTATGACGCGGCTTACTGCAATCGTATAACCTTTAAAAACAAGGTGTTAATCAAGTTTAATCCTTTATTGAATCGACCTGTTCCTATGACTTATGATTTCTATTCCAACATCGCGATAGAGTCATTCGTCCAGCATCCAGAGACTGTCCCGTGTATTATTCCTAATTTTGACCATTCACCCAGAAGCGGTTCCAAAGAAGTGATTATCCATGACAGTACGCCGGAGAAATGGGGGCTATTGTGCGAAAAAACTATTTCTCTCGTCGAGAAAAGAGGGGGAGAACGTCTGGTTTTCATAAAAGCATGGAATGAATGGGGAGAAGGGAACTATCTTGAGCCGGACTGCAGGTTTGGCAGAGATTATCTGCAACAACTAGCCAGAATTGCATGTAGATATACTTATTGAAACTATATGGGCACTGATATCAAGAAAGTTAGAGCAATACAACTTGATCTTTTACAAGAGCTGTTCAGGGTTTGTGACAAATACCATCTCAAGGTATGGGCAGATAGTGGAACATTACTTGGAACCGTCCGAGAAAAAGGGTATATCCCGTGGGATGACGACATAGACATGGCTCTGTTTAGGGAAGACTATGACAAACTTGTGGCCGTGGCTTCGCAAGAGTTTAAACACCCTTACTTTTTTCAATGCGGGTACACCGAGAAAACCTTCCCCGAGGGCTTTTCCAAATTAAGGATGGATGGTACGACTGCCATGCTACCACAACCCAAACTCGCTAACACCCACATGGGGATATTCATCGATATTTTTTGCGTCGATGCAATCCCCGATAATCCAGATGAAAAGGAACGACAAGTAAAAGAGAGAGACAGATTATTCGCGACAATGCTACGGGCATCCAAATTTGATTGGTTACGACCGATTGAGAGTCTTTCCGCATGGCGTTACAGGAATTCCTTCGGCAAGTTGTACAATAAATATGAGGATGTGTTTCGCGTTTATAAGATAGCGGATAATAACACGGTATCCACATGGGCTTTTGACTTCAATCCAAATCTTCTTTTCGACAAGAAACTATTCGCATCAACGATTATTATGCCCTTTGAGAATATTTCAATGCCTGTTCCTATCGGCTATGACGAGATCTTGACCATTCAGTATGGCGATTACATGACTCCTGTCAGGGAACCGACCATGCATGGTGAGTTCTGGAAGTTGGATCCTAATACGGATTATAAGGTCTATCTGCCCGAATTCAAAAAGTTTTGCCGCCAATTCACAAGGGAAGAGACCAAACAGAGGATAAGGATCGTCTTAAAAAAGATAACGGACAAAATCAAGAGGAATAGATAGAACTGATGCTGCGCTTATGACGGAGCGGTTGTCAAATATCGAGCTGTTACGACTTGTCAGCATGTTGATGGTGGTGGGGTGTCATGCCCTTGGCTACGTAAACGAGAATGACTTGACTGGTGCTGAGGGTATACTGAAACTAACTGTTTCTCAGTCCCTTCTGGTCTGCGTCAACGTTTTTGTCATGATTTCCGGATGGTTCGGAATCAAGGCAAGCTGGAAAGGTGCGGTTAATCTCTTTTTTCAAGTGTTGTTTTGCGCCTTATTATGCTTCTTGGTCTTCCTCGTTCTCGGGTTACCAGTATCATTCCGGCAAAACCTGGCACCATACCTATTATTCGGATCCGGCTACTGGTTCGTTGTGACTTATCTCATCCTTTATGCCCTATCCCCTATTTTAAATGCTTTCACTCAGAATGCTTCAAAAGAAGAATTCTTCATCACTTTGTCCGCCTTCTTTCTGGTAGAATTCATCTTTGGATATCTTCTTGATGTCGGACATTTCGACTATGGTTTCTCACCTCTATTCTTCATCGGGTTATATTTGCTGGCCCGCTATGCGAGACTCTATCCCGGCAAATGCTTCTCAATGGCAAAGCATTACGACATCCTGATATACATCGTAGCGACAATTCTGTCCATATTCGGGTTTTACTTCGGATACAAGTTTTTCGGGATGGGATTCCATTTGAATCATTATGATTCACCTCTTGCGGTGGCAGCCGCCTTGTATTTACTTCTGTTCTTCTCGAAACTAGACTTAAAGAGTAAGGCTATCAACTGGTTGGCCGCTTCCGCATTCGCCATTTACCTGTTCCATACGAACAACCTGGTATATCCATATTTCAAAAAATACTTTGAATATATCTCTACAAGTTTCACACTGCCGGTCAGATGCTGCGTATCAACTCTCGCCGTTATTGTTATCGCATTGATCTGTATACTTGCCGATAAACCCAGAGTCTTGATTTGGAAATGGATAACGAACTATTTCAAAGATAAACAGCCAAAAAATGCTCTCCAGTAATAGAAATTCAGCAGTCGACGCATTAAAGGGATTGATGATCCTGTTAATCGTCTTACATCATTTGGTCCTGATTCCTTTCTTGCATCATGGTGCCCTGGCTGTCGATATGTTTTTTATGATTGCTGGATATTATCTGGCCAATCATTTCCGCACCAAGAGAGGAACCGCGGCTCAATACACCTGGCGAAGAATCAAGGCCGTTTACCTGCCTTATCTGCTAGCCCTTCTCCTTGCGACTTTCCTCGACTTCAAACGATTGATTTCTTTCCAGGGATTTGAAGGGTTTATGGAGACTTACACCCCCTATGTGGCATTCCTGACGCTGACGGAAGAATTGGGCTTCATCGACCACTGGCCTGTGGTCCTCGTCGGCGGATGGTTCTTGAGCGTACTGATAATCGGCGGTTTCCTTATTTATAGCTTTTTGGAGTATGATGAACGACTGACGGTTAAGGTCCTTCTTCCGTTTAGTGTGCTTCTTGGTTTCACTTTCTTTTTCTCTCAGGGACCTTCAACGGGGAATTTCTCCGTGATCGGAGCAATAAGTATCCCTCTGTTGAGAGGATTCCTAGAGATGGGCCTAGGTGTTCTCCTTTACTATATTATCAGTGAGAATCAGGAGGCTTTCAGCCAAAAGAAATCATTTGTCACCGTCCTATCATTGGTGTCGTTCGCAATATTTATCGCATTGCTATTTGTCAAAAAGTACTTTGACAGTTACATCATAATTCTTTTCCCCCTTATTCTTACAGGTTTTTTTATTCCCGATCCACCAATAAAGCGTGTGTATGACCGCTGTCCGACGAAAATACTAGCCTGGCTTGGAGCGTTGTCTTTGGAGATTTACGTGATACACCAACCTGCTATCCACATTGTCCACAGCAGTATCAAGTATCTTGGTCTGAACGTTTGTCCGGCGGTCAGGATAATCGCCTGCGTGGCATTCTCCATTCTTGCCGCATTCCTGCTTCGTCTTATATGCAGATATGTTAGAGTTCAAAAAACTAAAGAAACTCGCTAAAGCGGCCGGGGAGAATCCGGAGGGGCTCCGCATCGCCCTTCTTGGTGACACCGCCACCCAGTTCCTGGCGATGGCCATCAAGGGAGAAGCGGTCTCAAGAGGAATTGCGGTCAATTTGTTCGAGGCCGAGTACAACCAGGTGGAGAGGCAGATCCTTGACCCGACCTCTGATTATTATCAGTTTGGAGCTGACTTTACGATTGTTTTCCAGTCCACTCACAAGTTGCTGGAGAAATATAGCCTTGAGAACGACGCTCAACAATGGGAAACCCTGGCCGACGAGCGCTTTTCTTTTATCAGGACGCTCTGCGAGTCTGTCCAAGGTAAAATCATTTATTACAACTACCCGGAGATCGAAGACACCGTCTTCGGCTCTTTCGCGAACAGACTTTCAGGATCATTCACCTACCAGGTCCGCAAGCTCAATTTCGAGCTGATGAACCTCTCAAGGGAATATCCAAATCTGTTCATCTGCGACATCGCCGGCCTCCAGAACAAGTTCGGTCGTGATTGGATGTTCGACAGCAGCGTGTACGTGAGCACCGAGATGGTCCTAAGCCTTGACGCTCTGCCTTTTGTCGCCAGCAGGACTCTTGACATAATCTCCGCTATTAAAGGAAAATTCAAGAAATGCCTGATTCTTGATCTCGACAATACCCTATGGGGTGGAGTCGTGGGAGATGACGGATGGGAGAATATTCAAATAGGCCATGGACTCGGGATTGGGAAGGCATTTACCGAGTTTCAGGAATGGATCAAAAAGCTGAAGAACAGGGGCATAATCATCTGTGTCTGCAGCAAGAATGATGAGGACAAGGCGAAAGAGCCTTTCGAGAAGAATCCGGAGATGGTTCTCAGGCTCGATGATTTTGCCGTGTTCATCGCCAACTGGGACAACAAGGCCGACAACATCCGCTTGATCCAGAGCATCCTGAACATCGGATTCGACTCGATGGTATTCCTCGACGACAATCCTTTCGAAAGGAATATAGTGCGTGAGAATATACCTGAAATCACTGTCCCTGAGCTGCCCGAGGATCCTGGGGACTATCTTGAATATCTCTATTCCCTCAACCTCTTCGAGACAGCCTCCTATTCCGAGAACGACAAAGACAGGACAAAGCAATATCAGGCAGAGGCGAAGCGTCAGGGGTCGGCCAAGGCATTCACCAATGAAGACGAGTTCCTGGCGTCCCTCGGAATGACTAGTGTTGTGAAAGGGTTCGACTCGTTCAATACACCACGGGTGGCTCAGCTAAGCCAGCGCAGCAACCAGTTCAATCTCAGAACTGTACGCTACACGGATGATGAGATAAAGGCTCTTGGCGTGGATAACGGATATGCCTGTTTCTCTTTCACGCTTGAAGATAAATTTGGCGACAACGGTCTGATCTGCGTGGTGATTCTGAAGAAACTCGACAAGGAAACATTGTTTGTGGACACCTGGTTTATGAGTTGCAGGGTGTTGAAACGGGGGATGGAGAACTTCACCCTCAACACTATGGTTGACTATGCTAAGAATAATGGTTTCAAGACCATCATCGGAGAATATATCCCCACAGCAAAGAACGGGATGGTTGCTGGCCATTACCTCGGACTAGGCTTCTCCCCGATACCTGACGAGAGCCGGAAGCTGTTCTCTCTGAATGTATTAGAGTTTACGAAAAGGAAATGTCATATAACAAGAAAATAAAATGGATAGATCAGAGATATTAAAGACTGTTCAGGATATCTTCAGGGATATCCTCGATGACGAGGAAATAGTCTTGGAAGATTCCACCACGGCGGATGACGTTGAGGGTTGGGACTCCCTGACTCACATCCAGCTGATTGTGGCTATCGAGAAACAGTTCAAGATCAAGTTCACTTCCAAGGAAATCCTCAGCTGGAGAAATGTCGGTGAGATGCTGGACAGTATTGCGGCTAAATAATGTCTTTCTGCTCTTTTAGTTTCCTTCTTTTCTTTACGGCGTTATTCGCGCTGTACTACTTCCTTTGCAACGGGAAAGTGAAGTGGCAGAATGTACTGCTGCTACTCGGAAGCTATTTCTTCTACGGATATGCGAACTGGAAGATGCTTCCGCTACTGGTGGCAGTGACCCTGGTTTATTACTTCCTGGGGATCGGTATGAGCGGAGAGGGAGAAGAAAAGAAGAAATCAATCCTTTGCACCATCGGTATTGTCCTTGGTGTAGGACTACTGGTGTATTTCAAATACTTGAACTTTTTCATCGACTCCTTCGCAAGGCTTTTTGAGAGCCTCGGCCTAAAGGCTAACATACACACATTCAGGATTATTATGCCTTTGGGTATCAGCTTCTTCGTGTTCAAGCTGATTAGTTATGTGATTGAGATAAACAGGGGTCATATCGAACCATCCAGGGATATTGTGGCTTTCGCCACATACGTGTCGTTCTTCCCCTGCCTGATGGCCGGCCCGATCGATCGTCCGGCTTTCCTCAAGCAATTGGATAAGACCAGGGATTTTGATTACAATATGGCCGTGGATGGTTGCAGGCAGTTCATCTGGGGTATGTTCAAGAAAGTGGCCATAGCCGACAACATCGCTGGTTGTGTTAACGCCTTCTGGGCTGGTGGAGATTTCTCGGGTGCCACAGGAGGAAATCTGCTGATGACAGCTGTTTTGTATTCATTCCAGATGTACTTCGACTTCTCCGGCTACTCGGATATGGCGATAGGAGTGGGCAAAGTACTCGGATTAAAAGTCGCCAAGAACTTCAATTATCCGTTTTTCGCCCTCAATGTCGCTGATTACTGGCGCAGATGGCACATGTCCCTGACCACTTGGCTAACTGACTATGTGTTTATGCCACTCAATGTCAAGTTCCGAGACTGGGGCAAGACTGGAATGATTCTCGCCATAGTCATTAACTTCGTGCTGGTGGGAATGTGGCATGGAGACAATTGGACCTATGCGCTATTCGGTTTGTACCATGGACTTCTGTTTATTCCTCTGATTCTTTCCGGGGCATTTTTCAAGAAGGCGAAATTAAAAACCGGAAGGCTTGGACTGCCCTGCTTAAAAGACTGTGGAAAGATACTGCTCACCTTCATGCTGGTGACATTCGGGCTTATTATATTCCGTGCGGATACTGTCAGTCACGCATTCTCTTACATAGGGAATATATTCAGTAGGGACATCATCTCCTTCTCATTTGAAAACAGGCATTTACAATGTTTTGCGTTTATCCTGGCGACTATGGTACTGGAGTGGATACAGCGCAAAAAGGAATATGCCCTCGATCTGGACGGCGTGAGATCTGTCGTCCTAAGGTTCGCCATTTATCTGGCGGTAATCCTAGTCACATTGATATTCTCAACCGACTCTTCGGAATTCATTTACGCTCAGTTCTAGGCTGCCTGAATGAATAGCTTTTTAAAGAAACTTCTTGCCTTCCTTCTGCTCCTGACCTCCGTCCTGGGACTTTTGGAACTAGGCTTTCGGCTCAAGCCGACAACCTTTAAGGACAAGTACGCGGGTCTGGACAAATATGCCTCCGAGATAGAGATTCTTGCTCTGGGGCATTCCCACGCCAACGAAGGTTTCAATCCGCGGATGATGAAGCATCGCGCATACAACATGGCTGTTGGATTCCAGAATGTCTATTTCGATGACTATATCTTGGGGCATTTCATAGACAGGATGGATTCACTGAAATGGGTGGTGATCGCTACATCTTATTATCACTTCTATAACACACTGCCCGATCTAGAGGATATGCGCGGAGAGGATCTTTTCAACACAGTCAAATACCATCTTTACTGGCAGGCTGATAGCGTCAAGAATGACCAGATTCCAAATTACGATCCTCGCTACAATCTTGAAATCCTTAATAACCCGGCCAGAGCGTATCTAAACATGTTCGGATATTATCTGACAGGCAAGGCATTCAATTCCTCTGCCAAGGCGGAGAGAGAGGACTTCATAAAGTACGGGTTCAGTAAAGGGCAGGATGTTACTCATGATGAGGTGTTTCTGGACGAAAATGGGATCTCATATGCGAAATCTCACACTCCTCGACGCGAAGGCAAGCTCGAACTAGACGGATCCTTCAACTATAGCAAATACGAGAGTATTGTTAAAAGATGTGAGGCCAAAGGAGTGAGAGTCGCTATCGTTCTCTATCCTTGCTGGCACACGTATGTCGAGAACCTTAACAACTACCAACTTGCTGACACTAAGCGAATGATGCAGGAACTCGCTGATAATTATAATAATTGCTATGCGATAGATCTTATGTCTGATTCCAGGTTTGACAGTCACGACTTTCATGATGCTATTCATCTGAACAAATATGGGTCGGAGAAGTTCTCCACAGTGTTGGAGGACGTGTTTTATTATTTGAATTTACTTTGATAGTTCTGTTTATTAAAGAAATATGGCAAAAAAAGTATACCTTGGAATGATCGCCGATATTATGCATCCAGGCTTGATTAACATCATCCGGGAAGGTGCTAAATACGGTGAACTGATGATAGGATTATATACAGATAAGGCTATCGCGACACATAAACGATTGCCTTATCTGAATTATGAACAAAGAAAACAAGTAGTTGCAAGCATTTCTGGAGTATCAATCGTTGTCCCTCAGGACGAATGGAGCTATGTGCCTAATCTTATCCGCTATAAACCAGATTATATCATCCACGGAGATGACTGGAAGGAGGGGCCGGACAAGTATATCCGCGAAGAGGTATTTCAAGTGATGGAAAAGCAAGGAGGAGAGGTGATAGAGATTCCATACACTAAAGGGATTACTTCTTCAGGACTCGAAAAGGAAATAAAAGCGTTAGGAACTACTCCGGAAGCCAGAATGAAGTCCTTAAGAAGGCTTATTACAGCCAAGCCTATTGTAAGGATTCTCGAGTCCCACTGTGGACTCACTGGATTAATCGTAGAACGGACTTCAGTAATGATTGGCGATGAGCGAAGGGAATTCGACGGAATGTGGTCTTCCTCATTAACAGATTCCGCTTCCAAAGGAAAACCGGACATCGAGGCCGTCGACTTGACAACTCGTCTTCACGACTTAAACGATGCTCTCGAAGTTACCACAAAACCAGTCATTTTCGATGGAGATACCGGAGGGAAAATCGAACATTTTACATTCACAGTGAGGACTCTTGAAAGACTGGGGATCTCCGCGGTAATCATTGAGGACAAAATTGGTCTGAAGCAGAATTCCCTATTTGGTACAGATGCTGTTCAAACACAAGACTCTATCGAAGGCTTCAGTAATAAAATCAAGGCAGGTAAGGAGTCCCAGATAACTCAAGAGTTCATGATTATTGCACGAATAGAATCCCTTATTGCAGGAAAGCCTCTCGAGGATGCTCTCGAGCGAGCTTTCGCTTATGTCCGCGCAGGTGCAGATGGAATTATGATCCACTCTAAGAACAAAGATGGGATGGACATTAAGACCTTCTGTGAGAAGTTTAGAAAACGGGATACTCATACACCCATCGTAGTCGTTCCTACCACCTATAACCAATTCACTGAAGATCAACTCGCAGACTGGGGAATCAACATAGTCATATATGCCAATCACATGTTGCGGAGCGCCTATCCGGCCATGGTTAAATGCGCCGAATCAATTCTTGTTCACGGAAGGAGCAAAGAGGCCTCGGAGGAATATTGTATGCCGATTAAAGAAATTCTTGACTTAATCCCTGGAACAAAGAAACAATAATATATGATTTCTCCTAAAGCTTTTATCGACTGTCTCGAAAGGCATGGTATATCTTTCTATACAGGGGTCCCAGACTCATTGCTTAAGGATGTCTGTGGGTTCATATCCTCTTCTTTTGATTCAAAGCATCACATAATTGCAGCAAATGAAGGAGGGGCGATAGGACTTGCCGCTGGTTACCATTTGGCCACAGGCAAGATTGCTTGTGTTTATATGCAGAATTCAGGAGAAGGTAATGCCATCAATCCATTAACCTCATTGACAGACAAGGAGGTTTACCGTATCCCTGTATTGCTCCTCATCGGGTGGAGGGGAGAGCCTGGAATCCATGATGAGCCCCAGCATATCAAACAAGGGAAGATCACACTGCCTCTTCTTGACACATTGGGTATTAAGTACTCTGTTCTTAAGAAAGACAGAGAGTGGGCTGGGCAGGTTTCAGAAGCGGTACTCCATATGAGGAAAACTGGAGAGGTATATGCCCTTGTAATTGAAAAAGGCACTTTCACCCCCGGGCCAACTTTAGAAAACGACTTTCGTAAGTTTGAAATGAGCAGAGAAGAAGCCTTGGAGGCCGTTGCCGACACTTTGAAAGAAAAGGATGTCATTGTTTCAACGACAGGTATGATCTCAAGAGAGTTGTTCGAATACAGAGTCCGTTCTCATGATAGTCATGAGCGGGATTTCCTCACCGTCGGGTCTATGGGACATGCAAGCCAAATTGCGCTAGGAATCGCTTTGGAGAAATCCGACCGAAAGGTTTGGTGCCTTGATGGTGACGGGGCTCTTTTAATGCATTTAGGCTCCATGGCCATCATCGGTAACAATGCCCCCTCGAATTTCATTCATGTAGTCTTCAATAATGGTGCACATGACTCCGTAGGTGGGCAACCAACGGTTGGACTCGATATTGATCTCCCAGTAATCGCCAAGGCAATGGGCTATAATAAAGTTTTATCAGTATCTTCTCGTTGTGAATTGGAGGAGGGGCTCTCGCTCTTGACTGAAGAGCACGGACCTATCTTTTTTGAAATAAAGGTTAATAAAGGGCACAGGAAAAATCTTGGACGTCCTACCTCTTCTCCAATAGAGAACAAGAATGCCTTTATATCTTTTTTGAGCGATGCATGACAGGATTGCAGTTTTATCGGATATTCATGCTAACCTTACAGCTTTGGATGCCGTAATACAGGATTTGGATGAACGACAGGTGGACGGGGTCATTCTTGCCGGAGACATTATCAATTATGGGCCTAGGCCAAACGAGACAATCTTACGACTCCTTCAAATCGGGGCTCCATTATTGACCAATATTTGGGGAAATCATGAGTATTCCTTATTTGAGGGAAGCACTGATCGTTTCTCTACTGACAGAGGAAAAGCAGCATTAGAATTCACTCGATCACTTTTATCTAGGGAGTCCTGGGATTATCTCGGAAAGATGGGCAAGAAAGGGCAGGACGTGTTGAATTTGACCGGAAAAAAGATTTTGGTAGTCCATGGGACGCTGGACGACCCATATTGGGGGAAAATATCCGTTGATTGTCATGACAATCCAGACTACTGGGATTTCGATTTTGTGATTAGCGGTCATACTCATGTCCCGCATTATTTCGAACACTTCTCCCATGATGACAACCCAGTTTATCGTAACAAGAAAAAGACAGTGTTCATCAATCCAGGATCAGTGGGGCAACCCAGGAATCTCAACCCTCACGCACAATATGCAATTCTTGAGGTTAGCTCTGGTTCCATTGAGTCCAGAATGGTTCCTTATAATGTTGCGCTTGAGCAATTAGCTTATAATGATAAGATTGACAGTTTTTATCGAGACAGATTGACTAACGGGATATGAAATCTTTATTTATTATCAGTGGCGCCACCGGTATGACAGGAAGCGAACTTGTCCGCCAGGTCCTTGAAGCGCAGGCAGATGACTCCATAATTGGGTTTGACAACTTTTTTGCCAGTTCCATTGACTCAATAAGAGATTATCTCCCTTGTCCTCGTCTATCATTTCACGAATACGATTTGAATGATTTAGGGCAAATGGGACTTCTTGAAAAAGAAGTCAGTTTGGCCAAGTCCTCTTTTGACAGGACCGTCTATATCAACTGTGCGGCAGTCGTACATACAGAACATTTTTATGAAATAGAGCATACTTTCCAGACCAATGTCCTTTCAATGAAATCTTTCCTTGAACAGGCTGTTAGAGTAAAGGCCGATATTTATATAAACTGTTCAACATCAGAAGTTTACTCCATGCAGAGTTGGAATGCGGAAGGAGGAGTAAAAGAAAGCGATTATTTGCTATTAGCCACAGCTGAGCATAGCCAGAGAACCAGCTATGCAGTAGGAAAACTTCTTACTGAGTTCTTCTTAAAGGATGCTGTTGATAAAGGTCTAATTAAAGGATGCTCTATCCGTTTCGCTAATGTATATAGTAAGCACGAAAGATTCGCCAAACATATAATTCCCCACATCATCAATGAACTGATGGAGAAGAAGGAAGTTACTTTGTTAGAGAACTCTAGAAAGAACCGGAGGACATTCCTTCATAACATCGACAGTTGCCGCTCCGTGATTTACTTAATCAATAGCAATGATGCTTTGGACGGTTCAGTTTACAATGTCGCCACCGATGAGGAGATAACTATCATTGATCTGGTGTATAGGATAGCCAAGAAGATGGCCATTGACAATCCAAAGATAGTATTTAGGGGGTATAGAGAGTCTGACCCCGAGAGACGCCTGCTGAATACCGCCAAAATAAGAGAGAAGACTGGATGGACACCCGTTATTTCTTTAAACGACGGTTTAGATATGTGTGTCGCGTCACTTGATATGCAGTAATGAAGAGCTTAATTATCACCGTTGCGGGCATGTCCTCCAGATTCAACAAGGACACCCGGGAGGAGGTCTTGAAATGCTTGTATTTCGAAGACTCTCCGCTTAATTGTTTGTTGAGCTTCCAAGTCCGATCTTTTTATGATTTGTTCGATGAGATCATAATTGTTGGAGGATTTAAATACGATTCTCTAGAATCATTTATCAAGGATTCGCTCCCGGATCCATTCAAGAAAATCCGCTTGGTTTACAATGAGCATTATCGTGATTTTGGTTCATGTTATAGTTTAGTCAAAGGGATTCAATCCCTCTCCGATAATACCGGAGAAGCTATCTTCCTGGAAGGTGATTTGTTTTTCGATTATATCAGTTTCTCAAGGATAGTGGAGTCCCGGAAAGACGTTGTCACTATCAATAGAGATTTAATTGAATCTGATAAATCGGTAGTTCTTTACCTTGACACTAAGGGTTTCCTTCATTATCTGTACGATTCGTCACATAGAGATTTATTCATTCCTGAGCCCTTTACCGCAATATATAATTCTGGACAAATCTGGAAATTCAAGGACATCATCTCTCTCAAACAGATTGTTTCTGAGATGTCCGGAACAGTATCTCTAAAAGGAACGAATCTTGAGATTGTCCAAAGATATTTCGGAGGCATCAACCAAATCGCCCTAGAGATTATTGAGATAGATAAATGGTTCAATTGTAATACCATTGCTGATTATAAAAAGGCTGTTAAAGCTATTGGAATATGAATAACTTAGATAATAAACTATCCATTTTGAAACGCATAATCGACAATGGGGATAGAATTACTATCGCCATTTTCGGTCTCGGAAGCGTAGGGAACTATCTTTTAGACTATCTTGTATCTTTAGGAGACCCCAAACTCAGGATAGTCGTCATAGGAAGAAATGCGGAAAAATTGGAAAAGGATGTCAACATTGTCAAGACAGCAGCTTGTATCAGGAATCAGTTGATAAGCGAGATTATCATTATTCCGAATTGCGATTTCTTTGATATTTCATCTATCAAGAGTGTCCTTGAAAAGGTGAATCCTAATTTCATTGTTAATTGCAGTCGCCTTTATCCCGGCCTAAAGTACGGGTCAATATCCTGGAGCAAACTAAGGGCGTATGGAATATGGGCACCTCTTTCAGTCCAGCTCGCCAAGAATATAATGGAGGCCTACGTCGAAACTGATTGTTCATCAATTACTATAAACACATCATATTCTGATGCAGTGATTCCTTGGCTGAAGTCTGCCGGTATGGGTTATTTCGATTTCGGAAGCGGTAATTTGAATCATCTGATTCCTCGTATTAAATTTGCCGTAGCTAAAAGATTAGGCATCGATTCTTTTAACGATATCGATATTACATTAGCAGCCAGTCATTTCCACGATGTTGTAATTAGCAAGGAAGGTCACACTGAAGGGATCGACCTTCCATTGATGGTCAAATATAAAGGCAGTGTCATTGACATCCCGCAATCAGAAATCTTTGCTGATTGTGCTATATCGATGCCGGTAGATCAGAAGCGCAACATGATGAACGCCTCCAGTAATTTCGAGATTATTCACGGAATTCTGAAGTCCCTCCGGGAGAATACGGCAGTTAAACTACATTCTCCGGGAGTTTTGGGACACATTGGAGGCTACCCCATTATAATCGATACCTCTAATGGCTCTCCAACTACAGGTTTTGCAACGGAGTTCTCCTTAGAAGAAATGGAAGAGGCAAACAGGAAATCCATTTTTTTTGACGGAATAGAAGATGTAAAGGATGGCTACCTGATTTATTCGGACATCCTTCTTGCCAAGGTTCAAAATGCATTTGGAGTCTCTTTACCCAAGTTTGTTCATCTCTCCGAAGCGGAAGAAATCAGCAACATCTTGTTTTCTAAAATAATCAGACCTGCTTTAGACGTGGTCTCTTGATGCTCGATTATTATTGTAGTTACCACTATTTCGAACAAATAGACTTATGAAAGAAATGACATTGAGGGAGCTTCAGTTGTTCGCTCTAGATATATTGAAGGATGTCAGCGATTTTTGCATCAAAAACCATATCAAATACTCTTTGGCATGCGGGACTCTTATTGGAGCAATCAGGTCTCAAGGGTTTATTCCTTGGGATGATGATATTGATCTTTATATGCCCAGGAAAGATTACGAGAAGTTTTGCAATATATACTACTCTGAGAAGTATTGTATAATCAACAGGGAGAATGATGCTTCTTTTCAGTTGGCTTATTCCAGGGTATGTGATATGACGAAAACTGTATTTAAGACATCAAAACCATGTAGTTCTAAACCAACAGGTGTATGGATAGATGTATTTCCTGTTGATGGTTGTCCGGAAGACGAATCCGCTATCCCGGCTTTTTTTAAAACTAACCAAAGATTGTTTCAAAAGACTGATTATGTCCGCAGTTCAATGCCCTCTCTTTATTCAGAGTGGTGGCGTCTTTATAAAACAAGAGGAGCATACCCCGCCACAAAAGATTTTATATTAAGAATCTACAGAAGGTTCTATCTATGGATAACCGGTGAAAAGAAAAACCGTATTCTTCGATTGATTGAGTTTAATAAAACGTATGATTTTGATGAATCTCCGTTTTGGACTAGTCTTACCTGCCCTTCTCAGCACGTAGTCTACCATCCAAAGAGAGATTTTGAATACTGTACTCTTAAAAAATTCGAAGACTCTGAATATTATGTTATGAACGGTTATGACAATGTTTTGAGAAGAGCATATGGGGATTATATGGAATTACCCCCGGAAGATCAACAAACCCCTTCTTTAATGCGAACTTACACTTTTTATTGGAAATAGGTTTTATAGTTATATTAATACAAGTTTTGCCATATGCAGGATGAGCGATACCTATCTGCAGAAGAAATAAAAAACAAACTTGTTGAGATGTTAAATGAGTTTGATTCCTTTTGCAAAAAGGAAGGACTAATATATTATCTCACATGGGGAACGCTGCTTGGATCAATAAGGCATAAGGGGTTTATTCCTTGGGATGATGATATCGATTTATGGATGCCCAGGTTTGATTATAACAAACTGATCGATAAGTTTCATCATCCTGAGTATTCTTTCATTAGCATGGAAATAGACCCTTATTTCCCTTTGTGTTCTGGTAAAATATGTGATCCAAGGTATAGTGCCGTAGATGAATTTGGCAAAGATTTCGGTCTCTATATTGATATCTTCCCTATCGATGGTCTGCCCGAATCTAGTATTAAGATAAAACGACACATCAATAGAGTAAAGCGAGCAGAAAAACTCTGGAGCAATCAAGTAATCACCTCAAGATATACAATCTCCGGAAACTATTCACTAAATAAGAACCTCAAAATTATTGCTGCGAAGTTCCTCAAGCCTTTCCTTCCGATAGAGTCCGTGATTAATCATTATCTTCATAGGTGCTCCTTATTCCCTTTTGATTATTCAGATAAAGTGATTAGCTATGATGCTTATATTGTATTTGACAGAGCCCTCTTTGCTACAACTCTCTTCAAAGAATTTGAAGGAAGACTCTACCCTGTCCCAGTGGGATATGATGATGTTTTAAGAATCGTTTATGGAGATTATATGAAAGTGCCACCTGAATCGGAGAGGACCTCTCATGGAATAAAAGTATATATGAAATAGTTAATCATCATATTCTTTCTTTAACTTCCTCTTGAAAGAATGCGAAAACACGCTTTTCTCATAATCGCACATAACGAATTCGATATTCTCCGATTACTGGTATCGAAACTGGATGACCTGGAGACAGATCTTTTCATCCATTTCGACAGAAAGGTCAAAACTATTCCCAAGTTAAATACTAAAAAAAGCGGACTATTCATACTTAACAACAGGGTTGATGTACGCTGGGGCTCGGTGTCGCAGATAAAATGCGAGTTGGCTCTCTTTAAGGAAGCCGCAGGACACGGCCCTTATGCGTATTATCATATTATATCTGGAGTACATCTTCCGCTCAAGCCGATTGGAGATATCCTGTCTTATTTCGATTCAAGCGAAGGAGACTGTATATTGTCGGGCCTGTGCCAGTCAAGTCCATATCAAGAAAGGCTTAAAGTCCGTAGTTACAATCTTTTCCTGGGGCATTACTCATCAAAGAACTACGTGTTGAGGCGAGTTTCTCAATTTTTATGGAAATCCTGTCTCGCTATCCAGAGGCTATTGGGAATAAAACGAAACCGGGACAAGGTATTCTTCAAGGCCAGCAATTGGCTTAGCCTCACTCAAGATGCCGTGGATTATATTCTTTCCAAGGAAAAGAATATACTTAAGACATATCGCTTCTCTTTTTGTGGAGACGAGTACTTCATCCCATCAGAATTGATGGAATCTCCCCTTAAGGATAAAGTCGTAAATAGCGAAAAATACTTGCTGCACAATATCTCTCGTTCCAATGCCAGCACGTACCGCCTTGATGAATATGCCGGTTTGTGTGAGTCAGGATATCTCTTCGCAAGGAAGTTCACAGAACGATGAACCTTTCACAGACATATATCTGGCGTAAACTTCGGGAGTGGAAGATTCTCGCAGCACATAAACGTGTGGGGAAGATTTGCGAAGCGTTGATAAAAGAATACGAGTCTGCTCCCATAGACTTCGGTTTAACTCCCAAGAAACAGTTCGAAACTGACAGGATTATCTGGCAATACTGGGCTCAAGGTTACGATAATGTCCCTCAAGTCGTCCAGGATTGCCTGAAGTCGGTGGACATATATGCGAAAGGTTTCACCATCATAAGGCTTACTGATGAGAATCTCTCTGACTATCTGGATGTTCCAGAGTTTGTTCTTCAGAAAAGACCGTATTTTTCAAGAGCCTTCTTTTCGGATTTGCTTCGGTTGATGCTCCTCAAGGTTTATGGCGGGTTATGGTTGGACGCCACAGTGTTTCTTTCCGGAGACATTCCTGAAGATTATTTGAACAATCCTTTCTTCGTCTTCAGGAGGGATCCGCTTGAACCGAATAAAAAGTATTGGAGGAACACCTATGCATATTATTATGGCTGGACAAAGGGATTCCACGTCAATATGCTGAGCAGTTTCATGTATGCCAAGAAAGGAAGTTTGACCGCGTCTGATTTGTGCAACTATATGCTTTTATGGTGGAAAGAAAAGACCAGTCTGCCGGACTACTTCTTCATCCAGATTCTGTTCGACGTTTATAAAGGCAAGGAAAACTTCCCCCTGCAAAGCGACACGCGTCCCCACTACCTCCAGCAATCCATGAATGATCCGTCATTCAATATATTGTCAAGGGAAGATATACTTGTAAAAATCCCCATTCATAAACTTTCTTATAAATGACCTTAAAAGAACGACTACTCGAATGGCTGATAAGGCCTGAAAGATACTATATCAGCAGATACATGAGGTTCCTGCGAAAAGAGGAGAAATACTCTTTCAAGAAACCCTGCAAACTTCTCGCATTCTGGTATAGAGGCCGTAAGAACCGGCTTGGTTCAAAACTTGGCTTTATTATCAGTGCAGGGTGCTTCGAAGAAGGACTCCAACTTGAGCATTTCGGTTCGGTGATTGTGAATCCAAAAGCCAGAATCGGCCGCAATTGTAAAATCCATGGTAATTGTTGCATAGGCAGCGATGGCAGTTATCCTGATTACTCCCCTGTCATCGGAGACAACGTGGATATAGGTCAGGGAGCCCAGATTCTTGGAGGAATTCGGATTGCCGACAATGTCCGCATCGGAGCTGGTGCGGTTGTGGTGAAAGATGTGACCACTCCAGGGGTGACTGTCGTCGGTGTGCCTGGAAGAATCATCGATAAGCGTTCCGAATAATGGTCAGAAAAATCTTCTACCTCACACCGACTCTCTCCAGCCCAGCGGGAATGGAGCGTGTTCTTCATAACAAGGTTCTATGGTTGGTAAAGCAAGCAAGGTACGATATCACGATCATAACCACCGACCAAGGACAATCACCCACTTTCTATCCGTTTCCTCACGAAGTGACGATTATTGATCTAGACATCAACTATTCTTCCGATTATTCACTTCCACCCCTTAAAAGATTGATATCTCTCCACAAAAAAAGGAGACTCCACAAAAAGAGGCTGTCGGAACTGTTGTTCAAAGATCGGCCTGATATAACCATAGCACTTTATCCTTCGGAAGTATCTGTTGTTCCCAAAATTTTAGATGGAAGCAAAAAAATTCTGGAGTTTCACTCAAATAGGGGTTTCCGGCTGAATCAAGGATTCAAAGGTCTTCATCTGTTGGTTGCTAAGTATCGTTGTTGGAAAGACACCATCCTTGCCCGGAGATTCGACAGATGCATTGTATTGACCCAAGAGGCCGCTGATCAGTGGAGCGACCTTGATAACATTGAGGTCATCCCAAATTCCGTGACCACCATACCCGACATTTCGGCTGATGTTGACACCCATCGCATCATCGCTGTTGGAAGATTAATATATGAAAAAGGGTTCGACCGGCTTCTTCAGGCATGGGCGCTTATCCCGGACGATATCAAGGGGGATTGGAAATTGAACATATTTGGCGATGGAGTACTCCGCGAACAATTAAACGGTATGATCTCCGGACTCGGACTGGAAGCCTCGACTGAGATATGCCGACCGACAAAAGAGATCTTCAATGAATATGCTCACAGTGCATTCCTTGTTATGTCATCCCGTTCCGAAGGATTCGGTATGGTTATGCTCGAGGCAATGTCTTGTGGCCTTCCCGTTGTCTCTTTCGATTTTATGAGCGGTCCCAGGGAAATCCTCAAGGATGGCATAAACGGTATCATAGTTAAAGACGGAGACATCGACGCTCTCGCCCAAACTATGCGACGACTTATAGAAGACCGTGCTCTCAGAAATGAATTGGCCTCCCATTCCAAGGATGTTCTCATAACATTCTCCGAAGACCGTATTATGAACATGTGGGAAACCTGCTTTAATGAAATCTGCCCTTTATGAGAGTCCTTCTGATGCATAGAAGCCTTGGAGCCGGGGGGATAGAAGCCTTTGTATGTGGCTTGGCGAATGAATTGGCTAAACATGTGGATGTTACCGTATGTACCATTTTCAAACCAAACCCCACGGACCTCTTCTATTCAAGGCTATCAGACAGTGTAGCCAAAGAATCCATCAATAAAGTGGGTGGGAGCATTAATCCTTTAAAGACGATTATCAGTATTTTCCGATTCATACGAAAGGGGAATTATGACGTTGTCCATCTGCACGGCTTCTTCTATTTCTATTCCCTTGCCATTATTCTTCTTCATAAGAGGACGAGGTTCTTCTATTCCATCCACAGCGACGCCTTGAAGGAGAACAATCCTTGGGATCTGCGCCTTTTAGCACTCAAACGATTCTGTTTCAAAAAGAAATGGGCACGTCCCGCCACTATCTCAAAGACATCTAAAAACTCCTTTACACAATTGTATCATTGCGAAAGCGAGCTGATTAACAATGGAATCCCGAAGCCTTCCGTAACAGGACGGCCGGTTATGAACAAATACCGTATAACCCCTGATACTAAAGTGTTTATACACGCAGGAAGGATATGCCCGGAAAAGAATCAAGTAATGCTTTGCAAGGTCTTTAATCGGCTGATTAAGGATGGTTTTGATGTATCGCTGGTCATCGCCGGGCCTATGCACGTCAGAAGCGTTATGGATGCCATTGAACCCTATCTTTCTGAACGGATAATGTATATCGGAGAACAATCCGATATTCCTTCGATGATGAATAACTCCTTCGGAATGTGCCTGACTTCGTTTTACGAAGGGCTACCGATTGTTTTACTAGAGGCTCTTGCTACAGGATGCGTTCCGGTATGCACCCCTGTAGGTGGCATAACCGATGTAGTAATAGACGGGATCAACGGCTTTCTTTCCACATCCGTGTCCGAAGAAGACTACTTCCAGACGATGAAAAGAGCACTTCAAATGCCTGACACTCAGGTCAAAGCTCTTCGTGAGAGATGCTTCGGATCTTTCAAGGACTATGACATCTCGATCACTGCCGAGAAATATATGGATTATTATAAAAGAGGCTGATGACTCGCAAAAGTAGCGTCGACATAGCCAAAGGTATCGGCATAAGCTTGGTAGTTCTTGGGCACTTGAACGACTATTTCGGTGCGAATATTCCTGGAGCATACAAGTTCATATACCTGTTCCATGTCCCCATGTTCTTTTTCTTGTCCGGATTGTTCTTCAAAGAGAAAGAACGGTTCGGAGACTGTCTTAAGAAGAAATTCTTTCGTTTGTATATCCCTTACCTTCTCGCCAACATATTCTTCTTCGCTGTCGAAATGATCAGGGCAAGATTGATGGGTAGCGCTTATGACGGGACTATTTCTTGGGGAGATTTGTTTTATGCCGCCTTCGGCCTCTGGCCTATTTTGAGCATGCTATCGAGACCTACCTGGTTCATCTTGATCCTCTTCAGGATATTCATCATCTATAAGCTGCTGCAACTGGTTTTCAAGAGTAATAAGTTATTGATGCTTTCCGTATGTGTTCTGGCTGGAGTCTTCGGTGCCTTTTTCCCGATTGAAAAGTTCATGATCGGACAAACGTTGGCAGCCTTGCCATTCTTCAGCTTAGGTCACGTCTGTACGGCGGAATTCATTGATAACCAAAAAGTATTCTCAACAAAAAACTGTGTGATTATAGGGATTGTCTCAGCTGCTGCGGCATATTTCATTTCCCTCCACCAAATGACCAATATCGCCGTGAATGTTTACGGCAATATACCTTTGTATTTCACCGGAGCCATTCTTGGAATCCTGATGGTTATATCGGTCAGCAAGTTGTTAGAGAATTGGGCAGCAGCAAAATCACTGTCCTTCATCGGGAAATACACCCTCCCGATTCTTATTTGGCACATTTTCGTCATCAAAGTTCTATTTACCATCGTTGAGAAAGGCCTCGGAATCTCCGGAGGTGCTATCTTATGCCTCGTGGCTTTCTTTATCGGAATATTGGTGCCAATCGGATTAAGCTTAGGTTATAAAAAGATAAAACCATGGATTGCCTGATCCCTCTCGCTATCGCATTCACACCCAACTACTTCGTTCCTGCTGCGACGATGTTACGATCGTTGCTGGATTCTTCGAAGGACAATTTCAAGGTCATTTGCCTTGTATCTGAGGAGATTCCGGAACGTATGAGGAAAAAGCTTGAGAGGCTCGGAGAAGGACGGCTCTCATTCGAGTTTATTCCCCTGAAAGGCCGGATGGAAGGTATCTACACCGACCCTCGCTATACCGAGGCGGCTTCTTTCAGACTTATCCTGCCGGAATTGCTCCCAGAATATGACTCAATCGCTTATATCGATTGCGATGTGATTGTTCGGCAGGATATAGGAAAACTATATCGGGAGACTGACCTTGGGGACAATTACCTTGGAGTAGTCTTCGAGGCTCCGATAGAGAATCAGGCGGAAAGGGCACGTGCCCTCGGGTGCGATCCGAACAGATACTTCAACTCCGGATTCCTCATCATGAACTTGCGCCAGATGAGAGAGGAAAAAGTCTCAGAACAATTGTTGGACGCCTGCCGGGTGCCATATATGGAGTTCCCCGATCAGGACGCCCTCAACAAGGTATGCCTTGGGAGAGTGCTGCCATTGAGCCCGGTTTACAACAGCATCCGTACATTCTTCATCACCAGGTACAAGCCCGACTTTGTCCGGCAATACTCGGAAGAGCTTTGGGATGAGGTTCAGGCCCACGGCACCATCCACTACACCGGCGGAAAGCCCTGGAACATATTCTCCGTCCGGTTCGAAGACTGGTGGAAAACATATGACCGGCTTCCTGATGAGATCCGTCAGGAATGGGCTCCGTCTCCTAATGTGTACCATCTATGGCGTTGGTACAGAATACCGCTAGTCAGACGGATTGTGTCATTCTTACGTAATACCAAACAATCATTAGGTATATAGAATATGAGAATTCTTGCTGTCGTTATCCTCTATGATCCTGACAGTAAATTACTTCTAAAAAATCTGCATGGGATTGCTCCATATGTGGACCATATCCTGTTGTGGCAGAATTCAGAAGTAGAACAAAAAGCTGTTTCAAACATTCCTTTTTCAGAGAAACTCGAGTGGACAGGCGACCGTGAAAACAAGGGCATATCCACCGCTCTTAATTATGCTTGGGAATATGCGGTAAAAAACGACTATGACTTTTTGCTGACGATGGATCAGGATTCGGTATTCGTCGGTTTCGATAATTATATATCCAATATAGTCGGGTCAGATCAACCGGCAGGCATTTATGGGCCGGGCGTTAATTGGATGGCTTTCACCGGGACTCTTCGATATTTCGACTTTCCGATTACGTCCGGCATGCTGGTCCCTGTCGATATCTTGAATAAACTTAAAGGCTACCGGCCAGAGTTCTTTGTAGATGGCATAGACCTGGATTTCACCTTACGTGCAAAAGAACAAGGGATCCCGGTATATATAGTCGGAGACTGTGTCCTGCTACAGCGATATGGGGTTTCGAAACACAGAAAAATCCTCTTCAAAACGATCTCTATCAACAGTCATTCTCCGGCCCGCCTCTATGAGATGTATAAAAATTATCAGATTCTGCTTGCCGAGCACCCGACTCCCGAATGGAAGAATCATTATCGTCAGATGTGGGGGTTGAAAAATATCCTGAAACGAATTATCGTCGAAGATGACCGGCTTTCAATATGCCAAGCAATCATCAAAGGAATCAGGGACGGAAAGAAACTAGGGAACAAAGCCAAATGATGAGACACGCGTTCCTCATACTGACCCATAACGAGTTCGAGATTCTCCGGTTGCTGGTGTCCCAGCTGGACGACAGCCGTAACGACATATTCATCCATTTCGACAGGAAGGTCGCTGTCCTGCCGGAAATCACTGTCAAGGAGGCGGGCCTTACTTTCCTCGAAGACAGGAAAGATGTCCGTTGGGGCGGATTCAGCATGGTAGAAGCGGAGTATGCGCTATTCGAAGCCGCCTCTGCCCAAGGGCCGTACCAATACTATCACCTAATCTCTGGAGTTGACCTTCCTTTGAAAAACCAAGATTCCATCCACGACTTCTTTGACAAAAACGAAGGGAAGGAATTCATCGGATACACCTGGACGGATATGCCTCGTTCATTCTCCCGAAAGATGCGTTGCTGGCATCTCTTCCCAGAGGATTTCAAAAGTAAGAATATCTTGAAGAAAGCCCTCCGTGCCGGATTCATACAGCTGCAAGAGGCTTTCCGGATCGAGCGTAACAGGGCGGTGGATTTCAAGAAAGGTTCCCAGTGGGTAAGCATCACTGAAGGGATGGTCAAATATCTTCTAGCCCATAAGGAGTGGGTACGAAAAACATTTAGAAACACTTTCAGCCCTGATGAGTTGGTAGTCCAGACTCTGTGCTGGATGTCTCCTTACAGAAAAAACATTTATAACACTACTGACGATGGCAAAGGCTGTATGCGAGCTATCGGCTGGAGGGAGAATCCTGGTTCCAAGGAATTGATTCTCAAGGATTGGACGGTGGATGATTATGACCTGCTGAAAGGCTCCCCCGCTCTATTCGCCAGGAAATTCAATAGCTCCGATATGGGTTTCATCAATAAGATCCTTGAATTGTCGAAGTGATGAAGATCAGTGTGATAATACCCGTCTACAATGCCGAGGGGTGCCTGCCTGTCGCTTTGGAGAGTCTTAAATCACAGACATTCAGGGACTTCGAGGTAGTGTTTGTGGATGACTGCAGCACGGACGGCACTCCGGCTGTCATTGAAGCGTTCAAGAATGAATCCGGACTTCCCTGCAAAAAAGTCAGACAAGATGTCAACGGAGGGGTAGCCGCCGCCAGGAACAAGGGTTTGGAGGCTGCTGACGGAGAGTATCTTGCCTTTCTTGATGCAGACGACCGCATGGAACCGGAGGAGCTAGCCAAGGCCATCCAAGCTGCGGAACAATCTGACGCCGACATCGTCGGATGGGACTGGATTCTCGGCTTTGAGAAGAACGGAAGGTATATGCGCCAGGCAGATTATGACTCTCCGTTGCAGGCATTGAAGAACCTGATGGGAGGCACGATGAGATGGAATCTATGGCTATTCCTTGTAAAGCGGAAACTATTGATTTACAATGGTATCCGTTTCATAAAAGGGGCAAATATGGGAGAGGACATGATGGTGATGATTAAGGCCTTCCTGAAAGCCGGGAAGGTGGCACATATCCATGAGCCGCTTTACCGCTACAACGCCATCAGTCAGACATCCTTGAGCCGCCAGTTCAGCGAGGAGCGAAGACAGGAGATATCCGAGAATCTCGCTGAAGCGGAAAAAGCCATAATGACTAGCGCATATTCGGTTGAGATGAAAGAATATGTCAACCATCTCAAGCTTTTCCTCAAGCTCCCGCTTCTGATAAGCGCTGACAAGAAAAACTACGAGACCTGGTTTACGTGGTTCACTGAGGCAAACGGAGCCGCAATGGCAAACAAAGCCCTTCCATTCAGAACCCGTCTTCTCCAGGGTATGGCCGCTCACAAACTTTGGGGCTGCGTAAAATTGTATTACCTTTGCGTGTACAAATTCGTATATGGAATCATTTACCGATAGAAAGAGATGAAACGGCTGCTGCAAGTCATATTCCTAGCGATAATAGTAGATTTCTACTATTTCCCAGTGGCTTTTAGGTTTATTCCTCTGGGGATTAATACGAAGATGATGGTGGCATGTTTTGGTCTTGCTTCATTTGTTTTCAAATCTATTAGGGAAAAAACTGTTCTCTTTTCCAAAAGAACGGTGATTGCTGCAATACTTGCTGTTGTATTTTCTCTCTGCTGCTACTTCTCAGTCATCACAAATGGCACTGATGATATGATTTACGTTTCATATTGGTCATCTTTTGCTACTTGGTTAGGAGGGGCTTATGGCGTTTTTGTTATAATCAAAACCATCGAGAAAAAGGCGGACTTGGCTACCATATCGAAATACTTGCTCATTGTGTGTGTGGCGCAGTGCATTATCGCTTTATTAATAGATAATATTCCTGCCTTAGACAGGTTAGTTGGTATAATCTTCGCCCAAGCAAATAATTTTTACAAAGAGATCAACAGGATTTATGGGATTGGTTGTGCGCTTGATCCTGCTGGTGTACGATTTTCAGCTGTCCTATTACTGACAGGCCACCAAATGGTCCATAACGAAGAGGTTAGTGGCAATATCAGAGAATTGGCCATTTATTTGACCGGCTTCATTATTCTAACTGTTGTCGGATCAATGATATCAAGGACTACTTCTGTTGGTGCTGCATTGGCAATCGGGTATATAGTATTCACTAATGCTGCTATAAAGAGAGGAGGTTATGTCAAGAAAAGTCAACTTTGGTTTTTCGCTCTGTTTATCGCATTAATCCTTGGTTTTTTTGCATTAGGGTCAAGTCTTTACAATTCCAGCCCCGAAGCAAGAAGATTGTTTAGATTCGGTTTCGAAGGATTCTTCAATTGGGTTGAAACTGGGGAATTCAGGACCACTTCAACAGACATTCTAATGAAGGTTATGTGGATCTGGCCAAAGAATTTCCATGACTGGATGATAGGGACAGGGTTATTCGGGGTATTCAAATGGGGCACCGATATTGGATATTGCAATTTCATCCTATATTGTGGTTTAATTGGTTTCGCTGTTTTCGTCGCTTATTTTGTATTTATTAGTCTGTCTTTGAATAGCAAATTCAAGAACTTTTATCTTCTGTCCCTTATGCTTATCACCCTCCAGGCCATCATCTGGGCAAAAGTGTCTACTGATATTTTCCTATTATTAGCTCTTCTGCTTTGCATTGACGGGGACACTCTGCCAAAAGACTCTGAGCATAATCAGGACACCCCATATCTGACAGAATGACGTTAACTTTTTCTAAAGAAAAAACGGGGCCGCTGAAAGCCATACTCGCTATCTTTATTGTTATGGGGCATTTCTACTATTTTTCTGACAGCCTCATATTCGTCCTATTTCACAAACTGGCGGCAACGGCTGTCGCTATGTTCTTTTTCATCTCCGGATTCGGACTTATAAAATCATGGAAGAAGAAAGGCTCTTCTTACTTAACCGGTTTTTTTAAGCAGAGAATCACACGGATACTGATCCCTGCAATCATTCTGTTTTTGATTCACTTAATGCTTTGCGGAAATGGAGGAATGACATTTTCTGGCATTCTCCGAAGGCTTATTGTACAAGGACTTGCTTATCCTCCCGAATATTGGTTCATATTTGTTATCCTCTTTGATTACCTTCTATTCTGGTTCGCATTTAAGTTCCTTCCAGCGTCAATCAGGCTTCCTTTTTTGTTTTTCGGTTCTTTAGTGTTTATCATTCTCACAGTGTGGGCAGGTTATGACAGATGCTGGTGGATATGTTCATTTTCTTTTCCTGGCGGAGCGGTCTACGCCATGTATGAGGCTGACATTAACTCTTTCTGCGGCAAGAATATCTTTGTCTTTCTCTCGAGTTTGGTGATTATATTCTTAACTGCGATAGGAATCTTTTTAACAGGTAATCAGTTTGTCTGGACATTATTCTATTTGGTTGTCCCATTCGGTATTGCCTTGACTGTCGCTGCTCTTAAGCCAGACAAGGTGCTTTTCCCCTTATTAGGGTTATTGGGAGTTATCTCATATGAGATTTATCTATCGCATATAACGATGATGAATTACTTCAAGTATTCCATTCCTATTGACCCGGAATGGCTATACATACTTATGGTATTTGTCTCGATCTTCGTCATTTCCGTTATTGTTAACCGCTTCTGCGCTTTGATCCTTCCACGCAAATGAAACTCATCTACTGCATGGCTTCCCTCTATAATCCCGGAGGGATGGAACGAGTGCTGCTGAACAAAGTCAGTTGGTTTGCGGCAAAGGATGGATATGAGGTGATGGTGGTCACAACGGATCAGCAAGGCATGCCTCCGTTCTATCAGTTCCCTGAAAACGTCCAGATGATTGATCTGGGTATTAATTATTCGGTTGATAACGGCCGTCTTCCTATCGCAAAGATTACCAGTTATTTCCGAAAACGCAGGAATCATAGAAAGGCCTTGACTGACCTGCTTCTGAGAGAAAGGGCAGATGTAGTTATATCTCTCTATCCTTCCGAATCTTCTTTTATTCCCAAGATTAAAGACGGGAGCAAAAAAGTGCTGGAGCTGCACCTCAACCGTTATTTTCGTTTGCAGTATGGAAGGAGTGGGATGCTCGGACTGGCGGACAGATTCCGTTCATGGCAAGATGTAAGGATAGCCAGGAAGTTCGATAAGTTTGTCGTGCTTACGCAAGAGGATGCCGGACAATGGGGAAACCTCACTAATCTGGAGGTCATTCCCAATGCAGCACATGACGTGCCAAAAATCACATATAATCCTTCTTCTCACAGGATTATCGCCGTAGGGCGCCTCGACTACCAGAAGGGTTTTGACAGACTCATAGAAGCATGGGCTCTGATTCCGGAAGACCTACGGAAGGAATGGTGGTTGGACATCTTCGGACAGGGAGAATGGAAGGAAATGCTGGAAGAAAGGATTGAACGGCTCGGAATCAGATCTTCTGCCAGAATCAACCCTCCGACCAAGGAGATATTCAAGGAGTATGCTTCCAGCGCCTTCATTGTGATGAGCTCACACTACGAAGGCCTGCCTATGGTTCTCATCGAAGCGATGAGCTGCGGGCTGCCGGGTGTGTGTTTTGACTTCAAATGCGGACCGAAAGATATCATCAGAGATGGGGAAAACGGGTTATTGATCCCTGAAGGAGATGTACCGGGCCTTGCCAAAGCCATGGAGAGACTATTGCTCAACGAGTCTCTCAGAACTCAAATGAGCGAAGAGGCTTTGGGCATACGGGAGAAATATTCTGAAAAAAAAGTGATGGAGCAATGGGTAAACTGCTTCAAATCAATCCTGTAGTCCGGGAAAACACTTCCACCGGAAAGATAATGCGTGGCATCGGGGATCTTGCCAAGGATTCCGGATGGGATAGCTATATCGCCTACAGCAGGGCGAGGGACGGGATTATTCCTCACACTTCCAAGCTCATTCCGATAGGAGATAAGGCCGATTTGGCCATTCATGCATTGGAGACCAGACTATTTGACGCACACGGATTGGCTTCCAAAAGAGCGACCAGGGATCTGATCCGGAAAATAGAGGAGATATCCCCCGATGTGATCCAGATTCACAATGTCCACGGTTATTTCCTCAATTACCCTATTCTTTGCCACTTCCTTGGCGAATCAGGAATACCGGTTGTCTGGACGGCGCATGACTGTTGGTTATATACAGGCCATTGCTACTACTATTCTGCCACCAATTGTGACCGTTGGAAGACCAGGTGCCATTCATGCCCCCAGAAGACATCGTTCCCGGCCAGTTGGTTTATAGACCAGTCAGCATCCAATTACGCTAGAAAACGACAAGCTTTGACAAAGCTGAAGAATCTCCACCTTGTGGCGGTTTCAGAATGGATTAAGGGCGAGATTCAACAGTCGTTCCTCTACGAGGTTCCTTGTCAAGTTATCCATAATGGTATAGACCTCGATGTATTCAAGCCAACAGACAATAAGCAAACGAAAGTAAAATACGGAATCAGGACTCCTCATTACGTGATTGCCGTTGCTAGTATCTGGCTGAAAGAAAAAGGGTTCGATGATTTGATGAGATTAGCCGGATTACTTCGTAAGGACATCACACTAGTGATGGTGGGACGTATGACAAAAAAGCAGGAGAAAGCCCTGCCGGTAAACGTTATCCATATTCCTCGAACCTCTGACGCATCCGCTCTAGCGGAGTTATACTCTGGAGCTGTCGCTTTTCTAAACCCCACATGGCAAGATAACTACCCGACAGTGAATTTGGAGGCCATAGCTTGCGGCACTCCTGTTATCACCTATAAGACCGGAGGTTCCCCAGAATCAGTGACCGAGAAGACAGGATTCGTTGTGCAACAAGGGGATGTAGAGGGGATGACGAATATAATTAATGATATAATCGGGAATAATTCCTATCTTTGTAAGTTAAATTGCAGGGAGTATGCACTTGCCAATTTTGACAAGGAAAAATGCTTCCGCGATTATATTGATTTATATGAAAGTCTTGCAGCTCGGTAAGTTCTACCCAATCTTCGGAGGGGTTGAGAAAGTGATGTACGACCTGACCATGGGGTTGGGTTGCGACATGCTTTGCGCCAGCGCTGACAAGAGAAGCGCATTTAACACCATTTCATTCGATGGTGGTGGATCTATATTCGTGGCACCAACCCTTTTCAAGGCCTCGGGAACAATGATAGCTCCCAAGATGGTCTCTTGGCTTAAGAGACATGCCGGGGAATATGATCTCATAGATATCCATCATCCGGATCCTATGGCCGGTTTGGCTTTGAGGCTGAGCCGCTTCAAAGGGAAGGTCATATTGCATTGGCACAGCGACATCATCGGCAAAGGTGTTTTCCGTTTCCTATACAAGCCCATACAGAACTGGTTGGTTCGCAGGGCTGACAAGATAGTCGGCACGACACCTGTATATGTTTCTGAATCTCCTGATCTTAAGTATGTTCAAGATAAGACAGCCTTTGTTCCCATTGGAATCGAGCCTCTTCGTACAGAGGAGGAATCTGTAGAGAAGATCAGGCAGGGATTTGAAGGGAAAAAGCTGGTGTTTTCCCTTGGCAGGCTCATCCCGTACAAAGGGTACGAGCATCTGATCCGGGCTGCCAGTTACCTTCCCGAAGATTACATGATGGTGATCGGAGGCTCAGGACCATTGAGAGACCGCCTACAAGATGAGATAGAACGTTTGGGCCTTTCCGGCAAGGTCACATTGGCCGGGTATATGAAAGACAAGGATCTTCCCGCATGGTTCGCCGCAGCCGATGTATTCGTGCTACCTTCTGTCACGAAAAACGAGGCTTTCGGGATAGTTCAGATAGAGGCCATGTCCGTGGGGACGCCTGTAGTGGCCACCAAGATACCTGGCTCTGGTGTGTCCTGGGTGAATGAAGACGGTATCTCAGGACTGAATGTGAAGCCTTGTGACCCCGACGCACTTGCAAAGGCGATAATAACCGTTACATGGGAAGGGTCCGTAAACAAATCTTTCGGCGAGAATGCAATGGCTCGGTATGATGCCTTGTTCAGAAAAGATATGATGATAAATAAAACTATAGAACTTTATGAAAACTGTAATTAGATGGATTTTGCTTTCGTCAATTGTCATCCTGTCAGTATCCTGCGCTTCGTCCAAGAACTGGACTTATCTCAGGGATATGGAGTATGGTGAGGTATACGAAGCGATGAGGGCTCCCGAATTACATTTGCAACCTGGAGACGAGGTGATGATACAGGTTCGCAGTACCAATCCTGAACTAGCGGCACCTTTCAATGCCACGGCTGGGTTGAGTACGATTAATGCTACCACATCTTCTTCTGCCGTCAAATATTTAATAGATTCCAACGGTTGCATTGATTTCCCAGTTATCGGATTAACGAAGATTGAGGGAAAGACTCTGAAGGAGGTGAAAGAAATGATTGCGTCCCGCATCATCGAGATGGGCTATATCAAGGAGCCTATCGTAGACGTTTCAATGGGAAATTTCACCATCACTGTACTAAAGGAGAACGGAGGAAACATCATACAGGCTGGTAACGGACCAATCAACCTGCTCCAGGTAGTTGCTCAAGCAAGTACCGGCGGACAGTTGGTGAAGATCAAGGACGTAATGGTAATCCGTACTGAAGACGGAGTCCGGAAAGCCTTTAGTGTCAATCTCCAGAAGAAAGAACTTTTCGATTCTCCGGCATACTACCTCCAGCAGAATGACATTGTTTATTTCAAACCAAAGGGAAAGAGACCGTCACAAGAGTTTAACACTTTCATGTCTGGTTTAGGCCCTATTTTTACATTGGGTTCCCTTGTATCAACCTATTTTATGTGGAAGAGTCTGTTTGAAAAAGAAGAGAACTAATCATGCAAAACAAGAACAAGCAGAATAAGGACCAGATTAATCTTGTAGATCTGTTCTTCTATCTATTAAGCTACTGGTATTGGTTCGCACTATGCGCCGCAATTGCCCTTGGATACACATATTACAAGTATGCCAAGACACCATTTATCTACCGCAGTGGGGTGACAGTGGTTATAAAGGATCCCAGCAACTCTGTCAGGTCCGTGAGACTGGATGCCTATTCCAATACCATCAACAACGTAAGTATTACAACGGAGATTCTCCAACTCCGCTCCCGAAGGCTTATGACAGAAGCAGTAAAGTTACTGGACACCGATGTCAATTACAAGATGAGAATAAAGTTCCGGGATGTCGAGTTGTACCGTAATTCTCCTATAAGGGTATTCTTCTCTCGCAAAGAGGATGTGCCTGAAGCCTTTTCAGTCAAAGTCATTCCATTAGACGACAAACAAATACAACTGGATTTTGATGGTCTCGGTAATTACCAGACGGTAGCCTTGGGCGACACTGTATCCCTTGGTGGTGGCAAGGTCGTATTTCAGCCAGATACACCATACGGGCCTTCATGGTATGGCCAGGAGATCACCGTACAAAAAAATACGCCTTTGAATGCAGCTTTGGGATTTCTTTCAGGGCTTCAGATAACCCAAAACGGGACCATTCTTCAGATAGCCCTCCAAGATTACTCTCTACAAAGATCGATAGACCTGATCAATGCATTGATTGAGAAATACAACGAAGACGCCATCCGTGAAAAGAACCGTGTCGCCGTCAATACTGCTGAGTTCATCAACGAGAGGTTAATCAGCATCCAGGAAGAACTTGGTCATGTAGAGAGCAGCCTAGCCCAATTCAAGAGCGCCAATCAGGTTATGAGCGTGGACGAGGCTGCCTCACGTTACCTCAACGAAAGTCGTGGGTACAATGCCGAAATCGTCAAGGTCGAAACTGATGTCCAGGTAGCCGAATACTTGCTTAACTATATCAAGAACATGAAGCCCTACGGACTGATTCCAGCTCAAACCGGAGTCAACGATTCTAATGCGGACAAGAATATAGCTGCATACAATGAGATGGTGCTCCGCCGCGAGAAGCTCGTCGAAGCTTCCAGTACGGAAAGCCCTGCCGTTAAGGAACTCGGAGCCGCACTTCAAAATATGAGGCAGAACATCATCGGCATCCTCAATAACCATCTCGTTAGCCTTCAGGTTCACCGTGATGATTTGGCAAAACAGGAAACTACAGCCGTTCGAAAATTCACTGCAATGCCCGCCAAAGCACGTGAAGTTCTCTCAATCGAACGCCAGCAGCAAATCAAGGAGTCCCTGTACCTGTTCCTCCTCAACAAACGCGAGGAGAACTCTCTAACTCAGGCCATGGCGGACAACAATGCCCGCATGATTGACGAGCCAACGGGGTCTTGGGGTCCTGTCTATCCGCAAAGGAACAAGATGTTCCTGCTGGCTCTTCTGATAGGTCTGCTGGTCCCTGCCATAATCCTTCTCGCCAAAATGTTCCTGGACACCAAGGCACGTACCCGCAAGGATGTGGAGGACCTGCTCACAACGCCATTCCTGGCAGAGCTTCCTTTCGTCAAGGCCAAGAAGCAGAAGAAAGACAAGAAGAAGGCTAAGAAGGGTGAAAAGGTTGATGAGCCTGTGAAGACGGCTTACGACCCTAACTCCAAGAGCGTCTTCACTGAAGCCATGAGGATAATGTGCACCAATCTTGACTTCATGCGTCCGGAAGGATCAGGCCAGATGGTCATTGCGACTAACTCAATAAGTGTAGGTGCGGGAAAGACCTTCCTGTCCACAAATATCGCCGCTTGTTTGGCTGACGCGAAAAAGAGAGTTCTTATCCTTGATGTCGACCTTAGGAAGAGAGCCCTCTCCAAACTGTTCGGAGTCAAGCACGTGACCTCCGGCCTGTCGAATTATCTGTATGACGAGACTGTCAGCATTAGCGACATAATACGAAAGGATGTCCTTGCCGGTGTAGACCTCATCCCAGCCGGTCACACCCCGCCGAACTCCACTGAGCTATTCGGAAGGAAGAGATTCGAGACCCTGATTGATGAACTTAAGAAGTCATATGACTATATTCTTCTCGACAGCGTGCCTGTCACCATGGTGGCCGATCCTATGGTCATCAATAAGGTGGTTGACGTGAACTTGTTCGTTATAAGGAGCGGTCAGCTCGACCGCCGTCTGCTCCAGCAGATCGACGACCTCTACGAAAAGGGGAACCTGAAGAACATGGCCGTAGTACTCAACGGATCCCAGATCAAGAAGGGCTATGGTTACGGCGGCTATGGCTACGGCTACGGCTATGGCTATGGTTACGGCTATGGCTACGGTTACGGAGAAAAGGATTAATCTAAAGCCTAGGAAATGACAATCGCTGTGGATTTTGACGGAACGATCGTCGAGCACAAGTACCCGGCGATCGGGAAGGAAAAACCCTTCGCCATTGAGACTCTCAAGCAACTTGCTGACGAGGGGAACAAGTTGATACTCTGGACTTCCCGTGATGGCGAGCTCCTTCAGGAAGCCCTGGACTTCTGTCACAAGAGAGGCCTTGACTTTTATGGGGTCAACAGCAACCAGCCGGTAGGTTCCCTCTTTGAGGGACGTGCCGGCAGCACTTCCGTGAAAGTGGTGGCCGACGTGTACATAGATGACAAGAATCTCGGCGGCCTTCCCGACTGGGGAACGATCCACGAGATTATCACCGGTATCCGGGAGAAGCAGCACGCCCGCCGGAGGAAAGGACTGTTCAGAAGGCTTTCCCGCCGATGAGACTTTCCGACGAATTCTTCCGCCTCCTGCGCATGGCCCTTTCACCGGGCATAAGCGCAGAGGCGGATTCGTCATCTTTAGCAAGCCTTGACGAAGACTGCTGGCGAATGATCGCCGCCTGCGCTAAAGAGCAAAGTGTTACCGGTATGCTCGGATATGCTTTGGAATCGTTGCCCGAAAACACAAAGATTCCGGACGATGTTTTATATTACCTTCTGTCGGAACAGGAGGTCACCGCCAGGGCGGGACGGAAAAAACAGGTCGTCTCGAAATCCGTCACGGATTATTTCGAAAAGAAGGGACTCCATCCCATTATAATGAAAGGGCCTGCCACGGCGGCCTTCTATCCTGAGCCGCTGATGCGGAGCTTCGGGGACATCGACCTGTATTTCCCGGGGAACGAGTTCAGGGAGGCCCGGAATATTGCCTCTGGCATGACCGTAATTGAAGATGCCGGCGACGGCAGTTTCCATTTTAAATGGGAAGATGTGGACGTGGATGTCCATAGCAGGTATTTCGACGTACGCCGCCCTGACAAGGATCTTCCGACAGTGCCCTCTCCGGAAGCAACCATACTGATGCTCTCGGCACACGCCATGAAACATGCTTGCGGCACCGGCATAGGGATAAGGCAGATCTGCGATGTGGCCATGGCTTTCAGGAGCCTGGAGGGCCGATACGACGTCAAATGCCTGAGAGAAGCCCTCAGGAAGGCCGGGATGGGCAGGTGGCAAACCCTGCTTTCATCCTTTATCATCAACAGGCTCGGAATACAGGCTCCACTCCCGGAAGGAAAGACCATTCCCGACACGCCCTTGTTGAATATTGTGGAAGAAGGCGGCAACTTCGGCCATCATGCGGCGGGAAGGAGCAAAGCATACGGAAAATCGAAGACCGGCAGGAAACTCGACACTGTTAAACGGTTCCTGAAAAGGCTTCCATTCTCATTGGAATACGCCCCGTTTGAAACCCTTAGGACCATAGCGTCCCTAGCCGTGGGAAATTTCAAAAAAAATGCGTAACTTTGTAGCCCAAAGTGATTAACATGGGTAATCCCGTCAACAAAGTTTTATTCATCAACTCGGAGATCATGCCTTTCCTCCCCGAGAGCCCAATCGCCAAGATCGGGCGTTACCTTCCGCAAGGTATCCAGGACAAGAAGAGGCAAATCAGGGCATTCATGCCCCGGTACGGTTGCATCAACGAGAGAAAGAACCAGTTGCACGAGGTCATCCGCCTCTCCGGAATGAACATCATCATCGGAGATGTGGACAGGACATTGGTGATCAAGGTGGCCTCCATCGCATCTGCGAGGATTCAGGTCTATTTCATCGACAACGACGACTTCTTCCGCCGCAAGCAGACAACGTTCGATGCGGACGGAAAGTTCTTCGAAGACAACGGGCAGAGGGCTATATTCTTCGCCAGGGGCGTCATGGAGACTGTAAAGAAGCTCCGCTGGGCTCCTGACGTGATCCATTGCCAGGGATGGATTTCCCACCTTGTCCCGCTCTACCTCAAGAAAGTCTATTACGGGGATCCCATATTCGCCGGCAGCAAAGTCGTCACCTCCATTTATAACGACATCTCCACCGAGACGTTCTCCCCGTCTTTCAAAGACACCGTCCCGTTTGGAGGAATCAAGCCCGATGACGTGTCTATTCTGGACACCCCCACTGGCATAAATCTTGCGGAAATGGCAGCCTTGTATTCTGACGGCGTGATTTTCGGCGCACCCGATGTGGACAGCGGTATCATCAAGTTCTGCGAAGGACTCAAGATCCCCACACTCCCCTTTGACGGGAAATCCATGGAGGACGGAAGCTACATCGATGAATACGACAGATTTTATCAAGAGTTGCGGTAAATGAAGAAGATTCTGGCGGCGATCGCCTTGGCGGCGGCCCTGATGTCTTGTGTCAATGTCAATGAGAAGCTCGGCGGCGATTTCATCGCTACCAACCTTAAATATGACTTCTACTCGGCGGAGTTCGATCTTGAGGATATTTGGATGAAATCCGTGGACAGCTTGTCCGGTTACTCATCCTCCCGCATCAACTTCGGAGCAATTCGTGACGACAATTACGGCCTGTTCAGCAGGGGTTGCGTTGTCACTCTGGTCCCGGTACTCAAATCAGTCGATTTCGGGCAAGACCCTGTCTTCAAGAGGTTCCGCTTCCAAGCTGTGGCGGACAGTATCTCTGTCGCTGATGAGAGCCAGTCCAGGATACTCCAGAATGTGCAGGTTTACAGCCTTACGGATCCTTTGGATCCCACCAAATATTACTCGAGGACGGAAGTGAAGCACGGGACCAATCGGATAACCAAAGGCGTTCCGGTGGTCAATGGCACGGACAGTCTGAGTTTTGATTTCACCGAAGAATACGGAAAGCAGTACCTCAACATCACCAATGAGGACATGTCCGACTTCAAGGCCTATTGCAAGAAATTCCCGGGAATATATATTACCACTGATGAGCCTGTCGGCGATGGCGGACGGTTCAATATGTTCAAAATGGGCATCACGGAAGTGTACAACAACTATCTCGTTCGTTCAGACAACTATGCTGTGATGTACTACAGTGGGATTTACAATGGGGAGCGAAAGGACACAAGTTTGATGTTCTATTTCAGCCCTCTCCAGTTCCAGAATCTGGACTCCTTAATCTCTATCAAATCCACACCCGAGCAATTTGTGTTCAATGTGGATTCTCATGAGACTGGGAGCCTGGCGGGAAAGGCGGTCGACAAGATCTTCATCGAAGGCGGCAGCGGCATAAAGCCTGTCATATCAGCCGAAGAGATCCGACGCCTGGTCAACTCTGAGATATCCTCAAAGGGTGGAGACCCGGCCATGGCCCTCATCAGCAAGGCCACGATTGAGATGCCTTTCGAGTTCCCGGATGACTACAGGACGATGTACCTCTTCCCGCAGATCCTCAGTCCATCAATAAAGATAGCGACTGACTCCACTGTGGCTTTCGCCGGACTGACGGATGCCAGCGCCTCAGACGAGAACCAGGGTGACATCAACAGGTCCCTGCTCATGTACGCTCCTGATGTGACCCATCATGTGCAGCAGATAATCCGGAAAAAAGACAACGACGGTATCGCGAATTATGATATCTGGATGCTGATCATGAGCAAGGTGACGACGACCACGACTGACTCCGATGCCAGCCAGATGGCCGACTACTACCAGCAGCTCGCATATTATTCCTATGCCAACCAGATTTACGGAGGAGGTTACGGAGGCTATGGCGGATATGGTTACGGCGGTTACGGCTATGGTGGTTATGGTGGTTATGGTGGCTATGGCTACAACAACTACTATAACTACATGATGATGGCCCAGTATGCGTCAGCTTCAGCGACACAGACATCAGTTTCAACTGAACTGGACAAGGACCGTTATTACAACTGTCATCTTATCGGACCCGGTTCAGACAGCGGCAGGAGACCGAAATTGAAAATCACCTACGCCATTCCAAAAGAATAAGCGACAAAGAAAAAGCCCAGGCTCAACGCCTGGGCTTTAACATTTAAGTCGACAATCGGGATTAGGCCTCCTCCTTGCCAGCGATCTTCTCCTTAACCTTCTCAATCGCATCCTGAACGGTAGCGATGGTGCTGGTCTCCTCATCAGGAATCTTGATTCCGAAAACCCTCTCGAACTCCATAAGAAGCTCAACAGTGTCAAGGGAGTCAGCTCCCAGATCATTTGTGAAATTGGCGGTCTCTGTAACCTCAGATTCCTCAACGCCGAGTTTGTCAACGATGATCGCTTTGACTTGTTTTACGATTTCTTCTTCAGTCATGATTATAAAATTTAAAATGTTTAAATTCTTCTCCCAATATTACACAATAACTTCGCGAATTAAATAAAAAAACATTAATTATCCAAATTTGCGGTTGGCACCTTTCCGGAATCCGGTTCTTTGCAAAGGTTGAGCCAGATCCGCAACCCATTCAGGGAATTCATAAAATAGAATATATACTTGATGAGCATCACGGCAGCATTGCCGGAACCAAGATCCCCCATCAGGGCCACCGCCCAAAGCGAAATGGATGATATATTCACAAGAATCCATATATACCACTGCTCCATGAAAGCGAAGCTCAGAAGCACTTGCCCGGCGATATTCAAGGTCATCACGACCGCATCGAGTAATATTTTGGACTTATTGAACGAGGATATCTTGCCGGCATCCAGTTGGGCCTTATCGACGAAGAAGAGAATAGTATAAAGAACAGCGATACCGACCAGGATCCCGCCTACCAGCCAAGCCCATTGCTTTCCGGACAAGCGTCTGGCTTTGACCTTTGCTCCCTCTTCCCCTTCCGATCCTACTTTTGCGCCACGTTTGCGCCACTGCCAGAAACCGATGAACTGCATTGGCAGGAAATAGAAGGCGTGTAGTGCGAAATTGCCCATGATCCCGTTGTCGAGAAGCACCACTGTAGCTGCCAACACATCCAGAAAACCGAAAACGAACGTCAGTATATGGCCATTGGCTGAGAGTACAGTGTTGATGACTCCCATCACCGATCCGAAAGCGGCCAGAAGCAACATGAAAGTCTTGACTCCCGGCTGCTGGAGTTTAAACAAAGTGGTTATAGTGACGGCGACAATCATTCCTATGACCAGGAAGATGTTGAATGCCAGGTTGAATCTTTTCTCAGTTGTTGGATCCATAGTGATTGCAAAGATAGCAAATCATCCTTTTTTTCATATATTTGTAATACTTGAATACACATTCCTATGACCAGCAGAAGAATCTCCCTTTTCTTTCTAGCGTGCGCCGCACTGACTTTATCATCAACCATAATCAATGCCCAGGTCAATGATGTCCTTGATATCGTTGCCGCAAACAGGGATAAAATGGCCGGCTGCGAAGGGCCTTACCGTTTCGACGCCACTTCGCTCACTCCGGCCCCGAAAGGCTACACACCTTTTTATATTTCCCACTATGGCCGACACGGATCCCGCTACGCTTGGAACTCAGAGACATATTCACTGATCAAGAAAGTGCTTGATGCCGCCAACGAGTCAGGATCCCTCACTCAAAGAGGGCAGAAGCTCTATGAGGATTTCAACGCGTTCTATCTTGTGCCCCTCATCAACACAGGCGACCTCTCAGATCTCGGGATGGAGCAGCACATGGAGATAGCCAAGATTATGTGCGAGGAATTCCCTGAGGTATTCAAGGATGGCGGTGAGGTACTTGCCCGCTCTTCGACCTCCCAAAGGGCGATCGTCAGCATGAACGCCTTCACCGTCGGTCTCCAGAAATATACCCCGAAACTGGACATAAAGATGAACTCCCTCCACACCAACATGCTTGTGATCAACCCAGGCGGAGCGCCCAGGGAGATCGCTGAATATTATGCGGGGAGTATCAGGGTGCCGGAGAGCGTGAATGACCTCCGGGACCGTCTTACAGACTACGATGCGATCCTCGGGAAACTATTCACAGACAGAGGCTTCCTTGAGGAAATCGGAGGCCGCGGGACCTTTGTTTACGAACTATTCAACCTCTGGGCTGGGTATCATAATTACTCTGATGGAGACTGGCTTGAGGACATATTCACTAAAGACCAGTTGCTCAAGATGTGGGAGATCGAGAATTACTCCGTCTATGTAGGCCACTCGAGGAACCGCTACCGGATGATCCCGCTGCTGAAAGACATCATCGACCTCGCTGACGAGGCCATTGAAAACGGCAAGTCCAAGGGTCATTTCCGCTTCGGTCATGACACTGTAGTCAACGCCATCTGCCCTCTTCTGAATATCAACGGATGTGGCTTTGAACCAGAGAAAACTGAGGACGTGAAGTACTGGTTCCAGAATTACGACACTCCTATGGGCGCCAACATCCAGTTTGTCCTTTACCGCTCCAAGAAGAATCCTGAGATTCTGTTCAAACTCCTTCGTAATGGAAGTGAGGCCACCCTGCCCCAGATCCAGCCTGTCACAGGCCCTTATTACAAGTGGAGTGAATTCAAAGAATGGGCCTCATCAATGATGAAGGCCCATCCACGCGTCGAACGTCCGACTAGATAAAACTACATTTTACGTAGCCAGATATTACGGAAGCTGATAGGTTCGCTGCGGTCGCCGTGAGCCTGCAGGCGAATCGGGCCGTCTCCGTGGGGAACAACCCTCGGATGACCGATATACTCGGTAGTTCCGCGGATTGTGAAGTTGTTAAGGAGAACGATGCCGTTCTGGATAACGGTCACGGTCGGGGCCACCCTGTAAGTTCCATCCTCATTGAATATCGGGGCGCAATAGATGATGTCATAGACATTCCACTCACCCGGCTTGCGCATGGCGTTAGCGAGAGGAACGACCTGCTTGTAAACACTTCCGGTCTGTCCGTTGACATAAGTCTCGTTCTGGTAGCAGTCAAGGATCTGGATCTCATACATGTCCTGGAGATAAACTCCACTGTTGCCCCTGGCCTGGCTGGTACCGGTGATGTTCTCGGGAACACACCACTCGAGGTGAAGCTGGAAGCTTCCGAATTTCTCTTTAGTCAGAATGTCTCCCGTCCTCTTCTCTACTGTGAAGACCCCGTCGTGGACCCTCCATTTGGCCTCACCGCCTCTAGCTGACTCCCAAGCGTCAAGGTTCTTTCCGTCGAAGAGAACGATGGCGTCAGAAGGAGCGGAATTGGTCAGGATGTCTCCTGGGGTGACAATCTTGGGCTGAGGTGTCCAGAACTCAGTCATTCCAGGAGTCATCTTCTCAGGCTCGGGATAAGTCTTCTCTTGAGCCGTCGCTGTGAAAGCCAGAGCGAGGGCGAGGATAGCGATAATTGTACGTTTCATTGTTTTTGGTTTTGATGTGATTTCTTGATTGTTCCCAAATATAGGAATAAAAAAAATCTTCCGGACAAAGAGCCGGAAGATTTTGAAGACTTTTAGAACTGGACTTCGACTACTTGAAGTACTCGGCGAACTCGACGTCCTTGGTAGCCCTCTCAGCAAGAGCCTTGTCCTTCTTGGCGACCTCGTCGAGGAGAGTCTTGACCTCATCCATGTTACCCTGGCGGGCGGCGATGACGGCCTTCAGGTAGGTGACCTTAGGATCCATGCAGTGAGCGGCGGCCTTGGCCTTGTCAAGCTGGTTGGTGAGGATGTAAGCGAGGACAGTGTTGTGGCAGCAGCCCTTGGCGTCCTTAAGATCCTCGACAGCCTTGTCATAGTTGCCAGTGCAGATGTCGATGATGCCCTGGTTGGTCTTCGCGATATCGCTGCCTGCCTTCTTGAAGAGGCTGGTAGCCTTGGCGAAATCACCATTGCGGAGAGCGACAACACCCATAGCGTTGTCAAGCTCAGCGTCCTTGGTCTCGACGGCTGCGAAAGCCTTCTCAGCGTTCTTGAGATCACCGGCGTTCAGATAAGCGGTACCGAGGTTGAACCTGGCGGCGTCGCTGTCGAACTTGCTGATAGCCTTGTTGTAGAGTTTGACCTTGCTGTCAAGATCCTTAACGAGGGTAGCGGCCTTAAGGAGGCAGGGTTCGTCAAGAGCATCGCTGTTGTTGATCATCTCAAGAAGCTCGTCAGGAGTGTAGTTCTTGAACTCGACATTGGCGATGAAGCGGGCGCGGCGGAGCTCAGGAAGGATGTCGTTCTTCAACTCTGAGTAGATGGAAGACATGTTCTTGATCTCGCTCTCGCGGACAGCGGGATCGCTGTACATCGACAGGACGCGGAGGATGAGATCCTTATCGCGGATACTGGAATTCTGGACAAGCTCCTGGAAGCCCTCCCAGTCCTCACCGATGCTCCTGACCTCGGGATCAGTGACCTCCTTGCCCTTCACGACCTTGGTCCAAGCCTTGGCTCCGGTCTTGGAACGGTTGTCGGAAAGCTTCTGGTTGAGATTCTCACCACCATCCGGGGAAGCGTAAGCCACGACCTCGGTGCCGACGAGAGTCTTCCTCTCGTTAGCGGCGATCTCATCGAGAGCGTCCTGGAAGCTCTTGATGGAAGCACCGGTAAGCTGCTTGTTCTGGACATCGGCGGAGTTGATCCTATAGAGGATCTGGCCCTCAGCGGTCTGCTTGAGGATAGCCTCATAACCATCAGCCTTGAGAGGAACAAGACCACCAGCCTTCACGAGCATATAGGTGGTGTTGACACCATCAGCGACCTTCTTGGTGGGAAGCGGAATGCTCTTTTTCTTATACTTCGCGACACCGCGGAGCTCGAGATGTGACTTCTCCATTCCGTCAACGAAGGGGAAATGAAGCTTCTCGGTCACTGTGGAGCCAGCCTTAGGGACGACTTTGTAGTTGTCCTTAACCTTCTCGCCCTGATACATAAGGGGAGCCATCTTGGACTCGCCACCTTCATAAACAATGACAGGGGTGACCTCGAGGATGGCCTTCGGATGGAAGTAGTTGGCCGGATAGGTCACAGAGACAGAGGGATCAACGTTGCCAGCGACAGCCTCAAGAACGGCAGGATTGCAGGTAACAATAACATTGTCAGCAAGTTCAGCCATCTTTTTGGCTGAAGAGCAAGCGACAGCGGACAGCACAATTGCGGCCGCGGCAAGAATCTTGATTGCTTTCTTCATGTTTTAATAAAATATATTAATTGGACATTAGCTTTTAAGCCTTCTTCATCAGTAGGCAAATATAACTATTATTTTCGTAACTTTGCCAAACTGATTCCAAATAGCAAGCTTTTTTATATGGATTCACAAGAATTGCAAAGGCTGAAAAACAAGTACGACATCATCGGAAATGATGCCGCCCTGAACCGGGCGCTTGAGACGGCCGTCACCATAGCCCCGACCGATCTTACCGTTCTCGTCACAGGCGAAAGCGGTGTCGGAAAGGAGAATATTCCCAAGATCATACATCAGAACAGCCGCAGGAAAAACGGCAAGTATTTCGCCGTCAACTGCGGCGCTATTCCCGAAGGCACAATAGATTCCGAGCTGTTCGGACATGAGAAAGGATCCTTCACAGGAGCTATAGAGACCCGTAGAGGTTATTTCCAAGAGGCTGACGGCGGCACTTTGTTCCTGGACGAGATCGGAGAATTACCTCTCCCCTCCCAGGCTAAGCTTTTGAGAGTCCTCCAAAGCGGGGAATTCATAAAAGTGGGTTCCTCGAAAGTGGAAAAGACCGACGTGAGGGTAATAGCGGCGACCAACAACGACCTTCTCCACGCCGTGAGCAAAGGAAAGTTCAGGGAAGACCTTTACTACCGTCTCAACGCCATCCAGATAAGGATGCCCGCCCTTCGGGAACGAAAAGAGGATATATATCTCTTTTTCAGGAAGTTCTCCTCAGATTTCTCCGAGAAATACGGGATGGGGAAAGTTACCCTGACAAATGACGCCATCGATCTACTGATAAACTATCGCTGGCCAGGCAATATCCGCCAGCTGAAGAACGTGGCCGAGACTGTGACAGCCCTTGAGTCCGAGAAACTGACTCCGGTCACTGGGAGATGTGTAGTGGACGCCGCGACTTTGGCCAAGTATATGCCCAAGGAAGAGATCAACCTCCTGCCGGCCGTGGCGAAGGACTATTCCGGGGACTCGATGTCAGAATCCGACAAAGAGATGTTCATCAAGGCCATCCTGGACCTGAAGAAAGACGTTGATGACCTCAAGGCAAGGATAAATGGCGCGGCCGTTCCGGCTCCGGTACTTACCACCCGCCACGAGGAACCCGAGGAGGCTGAATGGCAAGGCCAGGGCGCTCCGGTTTCCAGCGAGGAAATCGGCAAGGTCGTGGACCTCAACGTCCAAGAACCCCAGGAACAGGATCTCTCCTTGCAGAAATCAAATATCGAGATCATAACCAAGGCTCTGGAGAAACACCATGGCAACCGCAAGCTGGCCGCCAAGGAAATCGGAACCTCGGAGAGATCCCTTTACCGTTGGATTAAGAAATATCATCTGGAATAAGCGATATGAAAAAGATACTAGCGGCGGTGGTTTTGACGGCATCATTGCTCCTCGGTGGATGTTCCATCGTGAAATATTCATTCTCAGGAACTTCCATCGATCCGAGTGTCAAGACCGTTACTATTAATTACTTCGAATATAAGGCCTTGAAGGTCAATCCTTCGTTGAGCAATGACCTCACCGAGGCGATGAAGGACAAGTTCCGCAAGCTCACCAAGCTCGAGCAAGTCGAGATGGACGGGGATCTGGAGCTTTCCGGAGCAGTGACCGGTTATGAGGTCCGGGCCGCGGCTGTTACTGCTGACGAGGTCGCCGCCATGAACCGTCTCACCGTCACAGCCAGCCTCAAGTTCACCAACAGGAAATTCCCTGAGGAGGATTTCGAGCAGAGTTTCTCGGCCTATTCCGACTACGATTCCAATAACTCTCTCGATGCGGTCGAGGCGTCTCTCTGCGAGGAGATTGTCCAGAAACTGATCGAAGACATGTTCAACGCCAGTGTGGCGCAGTGGTAGAGACAATGGAAGGAGTGAGGAATATCAAGTCTCTGACAATGGACGAGTTGACGGGGGTCATCAAGGCCTTCCCTTGGTTCGGCGCCGCTCGCATTGAACTTTGTGAGCGTATGTCCAAGATGGGTGGTGGCGAATGGGGCAAGGAGCAATATGCCGATGCCGCTCTTTACGTCGCCTCCAGGACCATCATCTCTGATATTGTCCGTTCTTCTCGCAAGAATGATTATTCCGACAAAGATGTCCAGACTCTCCTGAAACGTCTCATCGCTCCAGAGACTTCGACCGGCGAGCAGTCCGGGGCCGGCGAAGTCCGTCCTCGCTTCGCTGCGGCCGAGAATCGCCTTACCCCGGCTGCTACGCCGGAGGAAAACATCTCAACAGGACATGTGCCCAAGCCGTATCGCAGGACTGTCAGGGTCGCTGGAGCGGACTTCTTCTCATCTGACGAATACGAGGGAGTCAAGGTGGATGAGGACAATTACTTCTCGAAGTTCAAGGTCGCCAGATCCGAAGAAGGCGACAGCCGGGGATGGGAAGATCCGGAGTTGGGATTCTGCACTGAGACACTGGCTTGGATCTATGCCGAACAGGGCTACCGAGAGGAGGCGAAAAAGATTTATTCCCGGTTAATGTTGCGATATCCGGAAAAAATAACTTACTTTGCATCCCTTATTGAAAAATTGGACGAAGAAATCAAAAAATAACGAATATGAACACATTATTCACAATCCTTACGATCCTGATTGTCATCGCCGCGATCCTGCTGATCGCCGTCGTCCTCCTGCAGAACGGAAAGGGAGAGGGCATGGCCAGCAACTTCACGTCCGCCAATCAGACTCTTGGCGTCAGGCAGACCGCCGACATCCTCGAGAAGGTTTCATGGGGCCTTGTGACCTTCATCCTTCTTGTCTCGATCATCACTTCTTTCACCGTCCGCAACCATGTTTCCGGTGTCAATGTTGATGAACTTATCGAGAATGTTGAGGAGCAGCCCGCCTTCCCGTCAGCTCCGATCCAGCAGGGTGCCCCTACCACTGAGGCTCCCACCACAGAGGCCCCTATCAATTAATCGGTTAGAGACCCGGACTGACAAACTGTCAGTTCCCCTCTGTTGGAACATATTTTGACCTTCAGATGTTCGGCTAGCAATAGCCGGACATCATTTTTTTTAAGGAGACACACTATATGGACAACAGAAACAATAACAATCAATTGCAGTTCCTTCCGAAGTTCGCCATCAACCTCAATGAGCAAGCTTCGCAAGGCAAACTCGACCCTGTCATCGGCAGGGACGACGAAATAAGACGAGTCCTCCAGATCCTGAGCAGGAGGACCAAAAACAACCCTATACTCGTGGGAGAACCCGGAGTCGGCAAGACCGCGATTTCCGAGGGCATCGCACAGAAAATAATTGACGGGGACGTTCCCGAGAACCTTAAGAGCAAGAAGGTATATTCCTTGGACATGGGAGCCCTAATCGCCGGAGCGAAATACCAGGGCGAGTTTGAGGAAAGGCTCAAGGGAGTCGTCAAGGAAGTAGTTGACAGCGCTGGAGAGATCATACTCTTCATCGACGAGATCCACACCCTTGTCGGCGCCGGAAGGACCTCTGGAGCTATGGACGCCTCGAATATTCTCAAACCGGCCCTTGCCCGAGGGGAACTGAGAACCATCGGTTCCACCACCCTGGACGAGTACCAGAAGTATTTCGAGACAGACAAAGCTCTCGAGAGGCGTTTCCAGATGGTCATGGTCGATGAGCCTTCTACGGCCGAGTCGATAGCCATCATGAGGGGCCTGAAGGAGAAATATGAGAACCACCACAGGGTCAAGATCGAGGACGACGCGCTGATCGCCGCGGTCAATCTTTCACATAGGTACATCACCAACCGTTTTCTCCCTGACAAGGCTATAGACCTTGTGGATGAGGCCGCCTCAAAGCTGCGCCTTGAGATGAACTCCGTGCCGGAGCCGTTGGCTGAGCTTAACAGCGACATACGCCAGCTTGAGATTGAGAAAGAGGCTGTCAAGCGCGAGGGAACTTCCTTGAAATCAGAAAAGATCGAGAAGGAGCTGGCCGACAAGCAGGCCGCCCGGGACGCCCTGATGAAGAGGTGGAATGACGAGAAAGAAATCCTCTCCGGCCTCCAGGAAGCCCGACAGAAGATGGAGGACTATAAGATCCAGGCAGCGGCAGCCGAAAGGGCCGGTGATTACGGCAAAGTCGCAGAGTTGCGCTATGGCAAAATGACTGAGGCCCAGAAGGTTATCGACGAGCTTTCAGCCAAGCAGGCCGCAATCGAAAATCCTATTGTGACCGAGGCTGTCACACCTCAGGACATAGCCGAGGTTGTCGCCAAATGGACAGGCATTCCCGTTCAGAAGATGCTCGAGAGTGAGAAGGAGAAACTGCTCCGGATCGAGACAGAACTACATAAGCGAGTGGTCGGCCAGGATCAGGCTATCCAAGCGGTCGCCGATGCCGTAAGGCGTTCAAGAGCAGGACTTTCCAACGAGAAAAGGCCTATCGGTTCCTTCCTGTTCATGGGCACGACCGGTGTCGGAAAGACCGAGTTGGCCAAGGCTCTGGCGGAATTCCTGTTCAACGATGAGAACATGATCACCAGGATAGATATGAGTGAATATCAGGAGCGTCACACAGTCAGCCGTCTGGTCGGAGCGCCTCCGGGATATGTCGGTTACGACGAGGGCGGCCAGCTGACCGAGGCTGTCCGAAGGAAGCCATATTCAGTGATCCTTCTGGACGAGATCGAGAAGGCCCATCCTGATGTGTTCAATGTGCTGCTTCAAGTTCTGGACGACGGCCGCCTGACCGATAACAAGGGCCGCACTGTGGACTTCAAGAACACCATACTGATCATGACCTCCAATGCCGGTTCGGACATAATCTCCAATTATATGGAGAAACTGCCTTCAGTAGGCGCTCCCGGCGCCGATCCTACCGAGGAAATGAGGGCGATAGCCAAGAGGCGTGAGATGCTTGAAGAGTGCAAGGGCAAGGTCATGGACGTTCTGAAGATGACTGTCCGGCCGGAGTTCCTCAACAGGATTGACGAGATCATCATGTTTGATCCGCTGACCAGGAACGACATCCGGGACATCCTCCATATCCAGATGCGCCAGCTTCAGGACAAGCTTTCCGAGGAAGGTGTCACTATCGAGTTCAGCAAGGAGTTCGAAGACTGGATGGTCGAGGGCGGTTACGATCCGGCTTATGGCGC
>JAEEGF010920163.1_pt1 | contig 64541 bp, 52 predicted proteins | sample 9134171 | NCBI WGS metagenome assembly JAEEGF01 (sample SAMN16246542, study PRJNA631951) | gut metagenome | biome: gut microbiome; feature: rumen; material: AP-attached | host: Bos | place: Iran: Karaj | collected 2018-10 | reverse complement strand
CGTAGTCGAAAAACGTACATGGAAACACATCAGTGTATTTCCGAACATGTACTAATTACATCCTGTAACCATGGAAATACATCCCTGTATTTCAGAACATGTACTAATTACATCCTGTAATCATGGAAATACATGAAAACTTAGATTTTTTTAGAGGAAAAAAGTAATATGGCAATCGTAATAACAAACTTAATCATCTTAATAGTTTTATATCTTACAATCTGTGCAATACTTGCAAGATCAATGGGACTTGTTAAGTGCATAGATCCAAATAAGGCATATCAGAAAGAAAACCGCAGACACTTTCTTGACGGTTATAAGAACTGGAAAAGCGAAGAATACATAATAAAGTCTTTTGACGGTTATGAACTTCATACAACTTATATTCCATCAGCAATCCCTTCCAAGAAGTTTGTCATCCTGGTTCACTCATCAACTTATTGCAGGATCGGAGGGATCAAATATTTTAACATATTCAGAAAAATGGGATATAACGGTATTCTCTTTGATCTTAGAGGTCATGGTGATAACAAAAAGACAGCATCAACATGGGGAATCAAAGAAAGCAAGGATCTTCTGAGTGTTATAAATGATACTGTCAGCCGTTTTGGAGATGATATCAAGATCGGCGTTCACGGTGAGTGCCTTGGTGGTGTAACAGCCCTTACCGCTCTTAAGTATCATCCCAATATCTCTTTCGTTATTGCTGACAGCTGCTACAATTCACTTTATTCACTTCTTTGCAAGCTTGCTCAGCAGATAGCACATGTATCACCTGTACTTTTTGATCCGGCTGTTATCTTCTTTAAGCTTATGTTCGGGTTTTCTTATAAAAAGATATTTACTAAAGACAGCCTCAGCGGTAATACAGTTCCGATATGTTTTATTCAGGGTGACAGCGACTGTGTAGTACCAATAAAAGATACTATGGAACTTGAAAGTGCAACTACTGGCTATAGCGAAATGCACATATTTGAAGGTGCAGACCATACCCGTAACATCCTTGCTGACGCAGATCGTTACGAGGAAATAATCAAGAACTTTTTGTACAGGGTTAATTGCCTTGAACTTGCAGCTACCGCTTAATATATGATTTAATAAAAACAAGCTTTCGTATAGATCTTTTATAGGTCTATACGATCATTGGGGGATCATATATGAGAGACGGAAGTGCTACTGAAGAAAAAATCTTAAAACTTGCAAAAAAGATGATCATCAAAAATGGTATTGCCAACCTTGATATGAAGGTTCTTGCTGAAAAAATAGGATGCAGCAGAAGCACCCTTTACAGACACTTTTCAAGTAAGGGTGATATCATGATAAAACTCGTTGAAGAATCTCTTCAGATCATCACCAGATCTTCCACTAATCTTCCCAAAGATTCTAATTTTAACAACGGCTTTGAAGAATTTTCATGGTATGTAAATGAAAGAGCCAAAGCACTGATAAAAGAAGTTGATTCTGTAACTTTCATAAGAGACTTCGACTGCCTTTATACCACTGCTTATCCTCAGAGTAAGGAAGTTGAAGGCTTCCAAAACTTTATAAAGATCGACAGCAAATCTGATCCCTGGTTCAGTTCCTTCATGCGTGGCATGGAAGACGGCAGCATCAGACATTTCGACGATCCAACTCTTCAGATCCTTACTATCTCCAACGGACTTCTTGGAATCGCAGAAAGAGTTGTTCCAAGAGTATCATTTTTTGTAAACGAGCAGGGCTACGGCGAAGAATTCATAATGAATCAGGCCAAGCTTTATCTTGATGGGATCAAGGGGTAACAGCCCCACTTATACTCATGCCTGTCAGTGATATGATCAAATCCTCACATGTCGGAATTGTGATATAATATTATCGTATCTATAATTTCTATACTAATTCTATAGACCCGTTTGGGGCCGAATGTCTATCAAGAGGAGGGGAATCCATGCTAAAGAAATGTATCGCTGAATGTTTAGGAACCTGTGTACTTGTAGTATTTGGATGCGGAACTGCTGCCGCAATCGGTTGTGATGTATCGGGAGGATATGTTGCAACTGCTCTTGCTTTTGGTCTTGTTATCGTTGCCATGGCATATTCAATCGGTAACATCTCCGGATGTCACATCAATCCCGCTGTATCTCTCGGAATGCTTATTTCCGGCAAAATGAGCGTAAGTGATTTCATTTCATATGTAATATCCCAGTGTATAGGTGGTGTTATCGGTGCTCTTATACTTAAGATCCTTGCTTCATCAGGAAGCATCGATGCAGGTCTTGGAGCTAACGGCCTTTATAATGGTGATATTGGTATTTCTATTCTCGTAGAGGTGATCCTCACATTTGTATTTGTACTCGCAATACTAGGAGTTACATCACGTGATAGTTTTAGCAGTGTAGCAGGTCTTGTCATTGGCCTTACTCTTACACTTGTACACCTGTTTGGAATTTATTTCACAGGCACAAGCGTTAATCCTGCAAGAAGCCTTGGACCAGCCCTTCTTGCCGGCGGAGATGCACTTTCATCTGTATGGGTATTTATAGTAGCTCCTCTTATCGGAGCAGCCCTTGCAGCATTTTGCTATAAATTCCTTGATTCCGACAAATGATCTTAATCTTTAAAAAAACATTTTAAGAATTCGTATTCTTAAGATCATGATCTCTAAAGACAAAAAGTCACGGCCCTATATATTGACCGTGACTTTTATAATTAATTCAAATAGTCATTCACATTTTCAAGTGTGACTTTTGTATGAGGGAGCCGTATATAGTGCTCATCTTCTATGCCAAGATCATCAAGTGATCCTCCTGTAGCAAGAGCTATGGCAAGATCATACATGGCATGAGCCTGACCTTCCTTGTCATTGTATACGGTTCCGCACATGTATCCGGTCTTAACAGCTTCCAGTCCTCCGATAGTTCCATCTATTCCATATATCGCAGGCAGCATCGACTTTGCCTTATCACCAAAGATATTTATATATGCGTCAATAGCACCAAGTGCCATATCGTCGTTATTGGCAAGGATCAGTTCAATTTCAGTCTTTGCATTAATGAGCTGTTCTATCTTACTTTGTGCCTGAGTCCTGTTGAAGTTTGCAATGGCAAGGCCTTTTCTGTCAAGCTTGATACCACTGTTCATCAAAGTTTCAACACAGTACTCGCTTCTTACGATAGCATCCTGATGACCGGCTTCACCTTGAAGCATAACATACTGAATATATCCGTCACCATTTGCATCTATATGAAGGCTATCATCAAGTATTCCTTCTGCTGCAAGCTCGCCCTGCATTATACCTGATTCCATTGCATCAGAACCTACATAATAGAACTTATCAGATCGTCGCAGGTCTTCTCCAGTCAGCTCTCTGTTAAAAAATATGACAGGCACATCGTACTTAAGTGCAAGATCTATAATATGTTCCGGCTCTGTTCTGTCTACAAGGTTTATACATATAACATCACATCCGCCATCGATCATCTCCTGCATCTGATTATTCTGTTCTTTCATACTCTGACCGGCATTGTAAGTTATAACAGTAACATTTGTATCTGCATAGCTGTTGAACTCATCCATAAGCTGGGTTATGAAAGTATCATGAGCATCATAAACAGAGACACCTATACGGATAGTATCTTTTTCCTTATTTTTGATATTGCTGCAACCGGATATTATCATGACCATAAGTGTCATAATTAAATAAAACGATAATATCTTTTTTCTAATCTCCGATCGGGAATAGGATCTGCTGATTCCCTTCATCATACATTGTTTCCCCCGTAACATATGCATAACCAACTGTATAGTCGTTCATCTTGTTACGTTCGTCTTTAAGAACGTAGGCAAGACTGTTTATTGCCATATAGCCCATTTCATATTCATTGATGACCACCATACCGCCTATTATTCCCTGATCCAGGTCACTAAGGTTTTCAGGTGAGCACCCTATTCCATAAAGCTTTACATTTTTCTGACCATTAGTTGGATAAGAATTATAACTATCTACCATCTGTATATAGTCTGCTGCCGTCTCTGTTACATCATTATCAAGAGCTACAAGGATATCAGCATCATTGATATTTACCAGTTCACCGATCTCTCTTTCTGACAGCTCAGTTGCTTCCACACTGAATACTATCTGCGCACCGGCTTTTTGTGATACTTCTTTAAAAGCATTTATCCTCTCCTGAACTGATGCAAGCTTAAGGTTTCCTGCAAGTACACCTATTCTTATACCTGACAGATCCCCATAATCGTTCTCGATCCTTGTTGCCAGTTCACTGCTTACCTGTACACTGTCCGCTCCTATGTAGCTTATCCTGCTGTTATCCAGTTCATCTTTTGCAACATTGTTATCAATAAGCTCGACATAGACATTAGCCGGCATATCTGAAAGGATATCTACTCCCCCACTTCCGGAACAAAGCTGAACAATTACAGCATCAGCGCCATTTTCTATTTCCTGATAGATAAGATTTTTTTCCTGCTCAGGACTGCCTTCAAAATCTGTTGTAACATAGTTAAGTCTTATGCCATTTTCTCTTGCTGCCTGCCGCAGTCCTGTCTGAAAGCTGTCCCACCTCGCGCTGTTACTGTCATCGACGATTACTGATATCTGGTATTTAACAACAGTACCATCAACATTTATCACATCGATAGCGCAGACAACGATACCTATAACGATCGCAGTTACTATAGCAGCAAGCCATTTACTTTCATTAAATATATTCCGCGGATTCCACATCTTTAGCGCTTTCCTCCGAATATTCTATGTATGGCATGTGAATAGTTACTTTGGTACCCTCATCTGCCTCTGTATCTATCATTAACCCGTAGTCCTTACCAAATCTCAGCTGAAGTCTTCTGTGGACGTTTATAAGGCCAACGCCTGATCCTCTTGCTCTGGTTCTTCCCTCTTCTGTAAGAAGACCTTCTGCCTGCTCAGGGCTCATTCCATAGCCGTTGTCTTCAACTTCGATATATACTTCATCTTCTTTTCTGTATCCGCGAACCTTGATACTTCCAGGATCTTCCATGCCTTTAACACCATAATAGATGGCATTTTCCAAAAGAGGCTGAACCACAAGCTTAACTATACAGCAGTCCATTATTTCCGGATCGATATCATAACTTACAGAAAAAGAATCCTTGAACCTTACCTTCTGAATATTGGTATAGTTCTCTGCATGCTTTATCTCTTCACTGACACGTATGATATTTCTTCCACTTGAAAGACTTATTCTAAACAGTGAAGAAAGCTGGGTTATCATATATACAGCTTCCTTGTTTCTACCATCCTCGACCATCCATACGATCGAATCCAGGGTGTTATAAAGAAAGTGTGGATTAACCTGAGACTGAAGCGCATCAAGCTCGCTTTTTCTCTTTTCTTCCTGCTCCTTAATAATGTCTCCCATAAGGAAAGAGATCTGATTGAGGAGCTTTTGAAGCGTACTTCCAAGATACTGAACTTCACTGGAACCGCCTATATATACCAGCGGAACGCTTTTTTCCGTAACTTCAATATCATGGATCGAAGCTGTAAGCTTTCTTATCGGGCTTGAAATCCTCGCAGAAATAAGCCTGTTCAAAAGAAGTACCGCAAGCATTACAAGAAGAACGATAAGGATCATAAACGATCTTGTACTTCTAAGTCCTACAGACAGATTCTTGGTAGGGATAACGCTTATAAGCTTCCATCCTGTATAGCTTATAGTGTTGACTATCTCTATTCTCTTTTCACCATTAAACTTCTCTTCATAAACTCCATCAGAATAGGATGCTACAGTCGTATTGTTTTCTTCATAGAGACCGGATACGATCTGCATGTTCTGAGGGTGGTAGATGATCCTTCCCTCTCTATCGCACAGGTATATATATCCCTGTGAAAGGGAATTGTTGAGAATATCGAACATCTGATATACAGTCGTATAATCCATGTCTACAAGAAGAACACCCTGCTTCGGGATGCCTCCCCTTGTAAACATGACAGAACGGCTGAGCGATATTACCCAGTAATATCTGTTTGACGAATCACTAAAAAGGTTCTGAACATGAGGCGTTGAGAAGTGCATGTTCTCAACTTCTCCTGTTGCGTCTGTGAACCATTCCTGCGTGGTAACATCGATATTTTTCTTCTGGATGGCTGATGGGGCTGCTCCCAGGAGCCTTCCATTAGATTCAAAAAGTGCCATTGAAACAACATAATCTTTGTTGGATTCATATAGAAGATTCATCTGACTTCCTATCTTGTCGACATAGATATCAGATGTCTGTATTGATGTGTAATAAAAGGCATCAGAAAGCTGCCTCATCTGTCTCAGGTAATCTTCAAGCTTTTCACCTGTCTGAGAGAGGATCGTTCTGGCATTTTCAGTTGCAACCTGACGAGATATAGATGCAAAGCTCCTGTAAAGAACTGCACCTAAAAGACTCATGGACAAAATTGAAACAACTGTATATGAGGTCAGGAGCGTGATCTGAATATTACGTGCTCCAAGTTTTCTTTTCAGCTCGTGATGACCTTTTTTTATCCTGCTATCTCTCCCTTTGAAAATCCCCATATATCCTCTTTAAGAGTTTTCACCTCTATTTCGGAACTTTGAAGGTGTTATTCCATACTGGCGTTTAAAAACATAGCTGAAATAATTAGGATCAGTAAAGCCAACTTCTGCAGCTATGACATAGGTTTTCTTGTCAGATGTCATAAGAAGCTCTCTTGCCCTATCCATACGATAATCCGTAAGATATGTAACAAAAGTCTTACCTGTTTCCTTTTTAAATACTGTTGAGAAATATGCAGAACTTACCCCAAGATTCTTGCATATCTTTTCTATTGTAATCCCCTCTTCGTTATAGTGAGCAGCGACATATTCCTGTGCTTTAAGCACGAAGGACTTCTGTCCCTTACTCCTTACATCCCCGATCATCTGCTGCATCCTTGTAAGGATTCCCGTCAGCATGATCTTAAACTCTTCAACATCCGGAAGTGCCTTGCCTATTGTGTTCTCTGTAAAGATCTCATCTATGACAAGGTGATTCTCCTGAGCAAATCTGTAAAGTCTGCTCATTGTATCCGTGATAAAAAACTCATACAGCTTCATCGTGCCAAGATCCTGGCTGTAGCTGTCTATAAATCTCCCCGCTTCCAAAGGTATATCAATTGTATCTTCTACACGTATTCTTCTGAGAATATCTGAAAGAGTCTTACCACTTTCATCCAGAATAGTCTCATTATTGTGTTCGGGCTCAATCTCCATGATATTAATAGCTTTACCAATTCCATATATAGCCCTTGATGATACTGCCTGAGAAGCGCCCTCAAGCGAATGGACCGTATCCATAGGATCGGTACATACCATTCCAAGTCCTACTGTTACTACCGCTTTACAGGCTATCTTTGCAAGTCTGCAGAAGCTGTCACAATCATCCGTAAGCTCAATGACCTGCCTTGAATCGTCCATCTGGGCGATCATAACAGTATCTCCCTGATAGGAAAAGAACTTACCGCGCCATTTTTCTTCAAGCCTTTCCTGAGCCAGTCTTCTTACTGAAATTCCAAGAAGAACCGGATTAAGACCCTCCGGCGCAAGTGTAGAAGAAGTATGTATAAGGACAACATCATATACCGGACCTTTAAGATCTATCTGATAATTAAGAAGATACTCTGCAAGGTGTTCCTGAGGAATCCTTCCAGATACAAGCTCAGCATAAAAGTTTTCCTGCAAAAGCGGAAGACTTTGCGCATAATATCTTGAGAGCTTCCTGATACTCTGACGCTCTTCTGCTTCTTTATCAAGAGATTCCCTTATCCTTGTAAAAAGGCTACTTAGTTCATCCGAATTAACAGGCTTTAAGATATACTCTTCTGCCTCAAGCTTAATCGCTTCCTTGGCATATTCAAATTCATCGTAACCTGAGAAAATAATGATCTTAACACCAGGACACAGCTTACGTAGCTGTCTTGAAAACTCAAGACCATCCATATATGGCATCTGAATATCAGTCATGACAACGTCAGGAGTATCACCCTCTGCCATCTCCAAAGCTTCAAGTCCGTTATGAGCATAGGTAGGGACCTCATACCCCAGTCCTTCCCAGTCTATTTTTCGAACGATGGCATTTATAACCTCTTCTTCATCGTCAACAAGCAGACATTTGTAACCCAATATATCGCCTCCGTACCCGTTTCTGTGACCATTATACATCTTATTACCAAAAATAGCGCGGCCAAAGTAGAGGCCGCGCCCTTTTTTAAAGTCAGAATATTACTTTTTCTTAGCTGCTACTCTAGCTGAGATGATATCAAATGCAACTGCAGCAAGAAGGACAACGCCCTTGATGATCTTCTGATAGTTAGCATCAATACTAAGAATACTCATTCCAAGGTTAATTACACCGATGATAGTAGCACCGATAACTACGCCGAATACTGAACCCTTTCCACCGTATGCTGATACACCACCAACAACGCAGGCAGAGATGGCATCCATCTCGTAGTTAGTTCCGGCTGTTGAGTTTGCAGCCTGGAATCTTGCTACAACAGTCCATGCACTTATAACAGTAAGAACTGCCATGTTAAGGTATGCAAGGAAAAGTATCTTTTTGGTATTGATACCTGAAAGTCTTGTAGCCTCTCTGTTACCACCAATTGTATAGAAGTAACGACCGATTGTTGTCTTCTCTGTTATGAATGCATAGATAAGAACAATTGCAAGAGCCCATACAAGAGCTGTAGGAATACCACCTGCATATGCAAGCTTGTATGCAAAGAGCATTATAACAGCACCGAATACAACGATCTTAACCATCATAATAGCAAATGTATCGTGAACATATCCCTTTTTGATCTTGACCTGACGGCTTCTTACAAGAAGTGCAGCAACAAGAAGTACTGAGATAACTCCAAATACCATACAAGGAATGTTCATCTGCTTACCAGGTGTCTCAAAAAGCTTACCTGAAAAGATTTTGAGGTATGTCTGTGGAATAGGAGCAATTGAACCTGTTGCACTATTTGAAGAAAGGATTGATGTTCCTATACCTCTGAATGCAAGATATCCAACCAGTGTTGCGATCCACGGTGGGATATTGACATAAGCGATCAAAGCACCAAGTACACATCCGTATATAATACCGATAGCAAGCATTGCTACAATGGACAGTCCAACACTATGTTTCTGAACTACCATCATTACACCACCTACAGATCCAAGGAAACAGATAAAAGATCCGCAGGAAAGATCAATGTTACCACCTGTCAGCATACACATAAGCATACCGCAACCAAGAATGTAAACATAAGCATTCTGGATTATAAGTGCGCTAAAATACTGAGATTGAAAAATACTGCCCTGAGTCATAATACAGAAGAAAAGGTATACGACAACAAGAATCAGAAGTCTTGTATTTGATTTTAAAAATTTCATTACTTTTTCCATTTTGTCGTCCCCCTTACTGCTTCTCTCTCTTAGACAGAATATCAAACATAACTGCCAGAAGAAGTACTATACCTTTTACAACTTTCTGATAGTTTGAGTCAACACCCATGATACTCATGCCCTGGTTGATAACACCAAGAAGAGCAGCGCCGATGAATACTCCGGAAATCTTACCGGTTCCGCCATAAGCTGAAGCTCCGCCAATGAAGCATGCTGCAATAGCGTCCATCTCGTATCCCTGACCATATGTAGGCTGAGCAGAAGCAGCTCTTGCTACTGTAAGGATACCTGCAAGACCTGCAAGGAATCCCATATTTGCATAAGCGATAAAGTATACAAGCTTGGTATTAACACCTGAAAGTGATGTAGCCTTCTCATTACCACCTACAGCGTAGAGATAACGACCAACAGCTGTATTATTAAGTACATAGTTATAGATAAGCATTACTGCTGCTATCCAGATAAGACCTGTAGGAACACCCTTGTAGCTTGCAAGAACATATGAAAATACCATGATAACTACACAGATGACAACAGCCTTAACAAGCTTGATCACCGGATCTTCTGAAGCTATGTTGAGCTTCTTTTCCTTAATGACGCCACTTATTGTAGTTGCAAGATATATAAGAGCAACAATAGCACCGATCACAAGACAAGTAACATTGAGCTTAACACTCTCAATCGTGAAAATGTCCTTTACATAACAGTCAGCTCCGCCACCAAATACCTTAAGGAATACAGTGTCGTTAAGACCAACTTCAAGTCCATTCATTGCTACGTTTGCAAGTCCTCTGAATGCATACATTCCGGCAAGTGTTGCAATGAATGGAGGTACGCTTATCCATGCGATCCAATAACCCTGGAAAGCACCAATGATAAGTCCAATAACAAGCATTACGAGTACTGCAACCCATACATTCATTCCGCTCTTCATTATCAGTGCACCAACACCACCAGCAAAGCAGACTACTGAACCAACTGCAAGGTCGATGTTACCACCTGTCAGGATACACATAAGCATACCTGTTGCAAGAACGAATACATAAGCATTCTGTGATATAAGGTTATTTACATTCTGCGCATACAGAATCTTACCCTCTGTTGTGATAGCAAAGTATATTACAACAACAATGAGTGCAAGGATCATTGCGTATTTCTGGAAAAAAGAAGACACTGCATTTGTTTTCATGCTGTTGCCCCCTTTCCTGATCTAAGGATCGCAGCCATTATATTCTCCTGTGTAGCTTCAGAAGCCGGCATCTCTCCGACAATCTTAGCTTCGTTCATAATATAGATTCTGTCACTCATTCCAAGTACTTCAGGAAGCTCTGAAGAAATCATAATGACAGTCTTACCTTCTCTTACCATATCGTTGATGATGCAGTAGATCTCATACTTGGCACCAACGTCGATACCTCTTGTAGGCTCATCAAGGATCAGGATATCAGGATCTGCAAAAAGCCACTTTGCAAGAAGGACCTTCTGCTGGTTACCACCAGAAAGGTTACCAACGTTCTGTTCTACAGAAGGACATTTAGTCTTAAGTCTTTCTTTGTAATCAACAGCTATGTTATATTCCTTATCTTTATCAATAACATATTTACTTGATATGCTATCGAGATTAGCAAGAGTTGTATTAACCTTGATAGACTGTGACAGAACAAGTCCGTTGCCCTTTCTGTCTTCTGTTACATATGCAATCTTGTGCTTGATGGCATCACTTGTACTCTTCTTCATGTGTACTTCCTTGCCATCAATCTTGAGCTGTCCTGATATATTGATACCGTAGGACTGACCGAAGATACTCATGGCAAGCTCTGTTCTTCCGGCTCCCATAAGTCCATATAAGCCTACAACTTCGCCTTTTCTTGCATACAGTGATACGTTATCAACAACTTTTCTTTCAGGATAAAGAGGATGATATACATTCCAGTTATCAACCTCAAGCTCTATGTCACCAACCTTAACATCGGGACGCTTAGGGAATCTGTCTGTGATCTCACGACCTACCATTCCCTTTATAATACGGTCTTCAGAGATAGGCTCCTTCCCTTGGTTACTGATTGTCTCTACTGTTCCACCATCTCTCAGGACCGTAATATTATCTGCAACATAAGATACTTCGTTGAGCTTGTGGGTTATGATGATCATAGTCATACCCTGCTTCTTAAACTCAAGCATAAGATCAAGAAGTGCCTTAGAATCTGTCTCATTTAGTGAAGATGTAGGCTCATCCAGAATAAGAAGTCTTGCTTTCTTGGCAAGAGCTTTGGCAATCTCTACGAGCTGCTGCTTACCTGTTCCAAGAGCTCTTACAGGTGTTCTTGAAGACTCTGACAGTCCTACCATCTTAAGATATTTATCTGCTTCGGAATATGTCTCATTCCAGTTGATTCTTGATTTGCTACCCTTTTCATTACCAAGATACATGTTCTCACCGATAGACATCTCCGGCACAAGAGCAAGTTCCTGATGTATTATAACTATACCTTTTCTCTCTGAATCCTTGATCTTTGCAAACTGGCAGACCTCACCATCATAAATGATATCCCCTTCATAGGAGCCATATGGATATACTCCACTTAGTACATTCATAAGTGTGGACTTGCCGGCACCATTCTCGCCTACAAGAGCATGTATCTCGCCCTCTTCGACCTTGAAATTTACATTATCAAGCGCCTTGACTCCGGGGAAGGTCTTGGTTATGTTTTTCATTTCCAATAATGTCATAGCACTTTTTACTCTCCCTTTTTACCTACTCTGAAACGTGCCCGGGGCACCAACAACATAATGAATCTGTAAAAATCCATTATTCAAAAAACGGAGTGAACGATCTCTCAGAAACCGCTCACTCCGAGATTATGACTTAATTACTTAAGCTGATCCTCTGTGTAATATCCGGAATCAATAAGAAGCTCTTTGTAGTTAGATGCATCTGCAAATACAGGCTCGCAAAGGTATGAAGGAACTGTGATCACACCATTGTTGTATGTATCTGTATCATTAACATCAACTGTCTCGCCGTTAACGATCTGAGAAACCATCTTAACAACCTGAGAAGCAAGTGTACGTGTATCCTTGAATACTGACATTGACTGTTTAGGAGGATTTGCGATCATGTTCTTAGTATTCTCAATATCGCAGTCCTGACCGGTTACGATAGGATATTCGCCGTTGTAGTTAGCTGCAAGAGCGTTCTCAACACCAAGTGCTGTAGAGTCGTTGGAGCAAAGCCATACATCAACATTGGTTCCATCTGCATAGTAGGATGAAAGAATGTTCTCTGCTCTTGACTGAGCTGTCTCTGTAGCCCAAACTGCTGTAGCTACATCTTCGAATTCCTGCTGACCGGACTGAATTACAAGCTTGCCCTCTTCGATGTAAGGTTTAAGAAGATCCATAGCACCGTTATAGAAGAACATAGCGTTGTTATCACCAGGATCACCTGCTGTAATCTCAAGGTTGAATGGTCCTTCAGCATTGTCAAGATCAAGCTGATCGATGATGTACTGACCCTGAACTGTTCCTACCATGTAGTTATCGAATGTTGCATAGTAAGAAACTGCATCTGAGTTCATAAGAAGACGGTCATAAGCGATAACAGGAATACCTGCTGTCTTAGCCATATCAAGAGCTTCACCAAGTGAAGAACCTTCGATAGCAGCGATAACGAGAACGTCAACCTGATTGTTGATCATGTTCTCAACCTGAGAAAGCTGCTGCTGAACATCGTTTGAAGCATACTGAAGGTCTACCTTATAGCCTGCAGCTTCAAGTTCTGCCTGCATGTTAGCGCCATCCTGATTCCATCTCTGGAGATCCTTAGTAGGCATTGATACGCCAACTGTTACATCACCGGCATCTGCTGCACCAGCATCTGATCCGCCATCAGTCTGCTGTGTCTGATTATCATTACCACCATCTGTTGTTTCCCCACCGGTTGATCCGCCTGAGCAACCAACAAGAAGTGCTGCAGCCATACCAAGGCTCAGTGCCTGTTTGAGTAACTGTTTCTTCATAATTTACCCTCCATTTAAAAATAAATTTCAGATGATCACCTGCCGATTGGCCGGGGTGACCCTCCCTCTTTGTGATAAGTGAATTATAATAAACCGTTAATCTAAAAAAAATTGAAAATTCTTCTATCTTTCTTCAAAATTCTTTTACAATTTGGATACAATTTTTAGATTAATATAGAAAAACATGGTTAAGATGCAATAAAAAAACATTCCAAAATCATTGATTCCAGAATGTTTTTAGTTATTATGGATAGGATTTTTATATAAAAATTCTTCTATGACGTCATATTGCATGTTGCAAACATAAATGAAAATGTCCGGATATCGTACCATGAACTTGATAAAACAATCAAAAATCATGGCACTGACCTATATACTACCCGTTCCTGAAAATCCTTTGATTATACTGCACTATTCAAGTAGGACTAAACCGATCACGATGCCAGATGCCTTACGCCGTTTAATGAACCATCTGTCGTCCATACACACCATTCATAATTACAAAACGGTCCATCGTCTTCATCAAAACCAAATCCATGATTACATACATTGGTATAATTGGGATCGTACATATATACATAACCGCCCTGAAGATATGCCCAGTTCCTGATATCTGTCTCTATCTCTTCTACAGTTATGTAGTCCTGAATGCCATAGGCTGTGATCTGCTCGTATATATGAGCAGCAACATAAGCGGTATTGTCCTGCCTCACACCTTCTATAGAAGTATAGGTCAGGTCTCTGTATTCGAACTCTTCAAGTACTTCTTTGATCTGCGATTCGACCATTATACCATTTTCAAGGCCATTTGAATATGTACCTGTTGTAATATTAGTATACAATCCATATACTACTTCAGTTGCTGTTCCGGATCCGTTTGGAAGATCATCTGCAAAGGTTCCTTCGAAGGTGTAATATCCGGTAGCTTCTCCTTCATCATTCCAGGACCAGCATAATATAACTCCTTCTCCTGTCCTTAAGCCGCCAGCCATACCTCCGTAATAGAAATATATGGAAGGATTGCCATCAGGAAATGAGTCAACTCCCTGATACAGTCCGCATCCTGTTCCGTCTCCGTTATCTTTAATTAAAGGAAGGCCGGATGATACTCCAAGACTGTATATACTTTTATCTTTATAAATATCATGTAGGTATTCTGCTGCCTTGCCATAATCTTTGTTCGCAGCATAAGTTGTTAGAGAGCCAAGGACATTTTCAGCAGTGCCCTTAGCACAAGATGTAATATAAGACCCGCTCCACAGAGCTAATAATATGATCGCCGATGATACTAATATTACGATACTCTTTTTGATAGTTTCAGTTATTCTTATCATAGATAACCTCCTCGTGCCTGTACATGTTGCCAACTACGAAGACCGTATATTAATCATAAGGCATATTCGATATTACGTCAAAAAATAATTATCTGACAAAGCCTGCCTTTTATACATAATTTACAATAAATTAACATCATCAATTATTATTTTGTGATAAAATATATGTGTTACATTGTTAATTCAATAACAAAAACTATATAAATAACCAGGAGGAGATTTTATGGCACGTTTTACTTTACCCAGAGACGTATATCACGGAAAAGGCGCTCTTGAAGCCCTCAAAACCTTCGAAGGCAAAAAGGCCATCGTATGCGTAGGTGGCGGATCCATGAAGAAGTTCGGTTTCCTTGATAAGGTTGTATCCTATCTCAAAGAAGCCGGCATGGAAGTAGAACTTTTTGAAGGTATCGAGCCCGATCCGTCCGTTGATACTGTTATGAAGGGTGCTGAAGCTATGCAGAAGTTCGGTCCTGACTGGATCGTTGCTATAGGCGGCGGTTCCCCGATAGATGCTGCCAAAGCTATGTGGATCAAGTACGAGTATCCTGATACTACCTTCGAAGATATGTGCAAGGTATTCGGTCTTCCAAAGCTTCGTACCAAGGCTAAATTCTGTGCTATATCATCTACATCCGGTACTGCTACAGAGGTTACAGCCTTCTCCATCATCACAGACTACAATAAGGGTATCAAGTATCCTATAGCCGACTTCGAGATCACTCCTGATGTTGCTATCGTAGATCCTGAGCTTGCTCATACAATGCCTCAGAAGCTCGTAGCCCATACAGGTATGGACGCTATCACACATGCTATCGAAGCTTATGTATCAACAGCTAACTGTGACTATACAGATCCTCTTGCCCTTCATGCCATCGAGATGATCCAGGCTGATCTTGTTGGATCTTATAACGGAGATATGGACAAGCGCGATGCTATGCACAATGCTCAGTGTCTTGCAGGTATGGCATTTTCTAATGCTCTTCTTGGTATAGTTCACTCTATGGCTCATAAGACAGGTGCTGCATTTGCAGATCATGGTGCTCACATCATCCACGGCGCTGCCAATGCTATGTATCTTCCTAAGGTTATCGCATTTAATGCAAAAGACCCTGTAGCTTTAAAGAGATACGGCAAGATCGCTGATGTTATGAACCTCGGCGGATCAAGCGATGAAGAGAAAGTTAAGCTCCTTATCGATTATCTTCGCAAGATGAATGATGATCTGAACATACCTCACTGCATCAAGAACTACGGCGCAGACAGCTATCCAACAGAGCAAGGCTTTGTTCCTGAAGATGTATTCCTTGACAGGCTCCATGACATAGCAGCTAATGCTATCCTTGATGCCTGCACAGGATCTAATCCCCGCCAGCCTTCTCAGGAAGAGATGGAGAAGCTCCTTAAGTGCTGCTACTACGATACAGAAGTTGATTTCTGATTTCCTATAACAATTACAGCCTCTATACGTTAGGAATTAAACGTATAGAGGCTGTTCATTTTCATTACAGATATTACTTTCTTTAAAAAGATAACTAATGTAAATGGCCTAATGATCAAAAGTCATTTTGCTTCGAGATAGCTATAAATCGCTCATGCAAACTGCCTTGTATTAGTTACGAAGCTGTCGCAATAAGGACACTTAACTGTCTGTCCCCTAGGGATCATAAGATTTGCACCACAGTGAGGACAGTAATAAGATTCCGGACGAAGCTGATCTATGGAAGTGGCTCTTGAATTATATGTCATTATCAGATTCTCTTCTCCAGGGATCCTTCTGTTTTCTGATCTAACTCCTGCTATTATAAATTTCCCTTTGTATTCACAGATATGAACCGTCTCTCCAAGATTATAACCTCTGGCACTGCCTGATCCTGTAGATACCTGTACATCACGTATTATGTTATTTTGATCATAGTACCTGACTTCAAGATACAAAAGAGGCCTGTTATTTACTCTTACAGTATCACTTTTTTGATATGAAACAATCTTGCCATAATAATGTATTCCATGTCTGATAGCCATCTTCCTCTGAAATGAAATATATGCACCGGCTCCAAAAAAACCGATTCCAATAAGAGAAAAAGGTAATCCCATAAGAGCAACTGCGGCAGAGTCGTCACCACCCATTGCCAGCAAAGGTATAAACACAGAATAAGAAATAATTATCCAAAATCCGCCAAAACCCATAAAAAATAGCCCTATAAAGTTATTCATCTTATACTAACTCCTTGTATTAAAATATGCTGATATGTTAATGATCTCATGCGCCAATGATATATACTGTCACGTTTACTATACTCTCGCGCCAATGATATTATATTATAATTTCTATTTTAGGCAACTTAATCTTGACACAATTACAATTATAGCCGACGGTCTGCATTTTACATTAAAAATCACCCTGCTAACCTTACACTGATGTAACTACTCGACCCATTCCAGCAAAAAAACTACGATCAAACTATCTTAATCGTAGTTTTTTACAAATCTTGTTTTTATTAACTTCTCTTTTTTACTATTACATATCTCAAACTTCCCACTTGGCCGGGGCCAAGTGGGAAGTTTGTGCTTTACACTACTACTTTTATTCGATGCTCTGCTTTGCTTTTTCTAGAGCAGCTATAACATTATCGCACCATGCATCGAATTCAGGATCTTCTCTTTGACATTCTTCAGGGTGGGACAATATGTAATCAAGAGCTATCCTTACCCCTTTGTGGAAAGGAATCGTCGTAGTCATATTAGGTGCAAGCCTTTTCAGCTTAGTGTTATCAAAGACTACAGATACAGCCTTATCTCCGATAAGCCCGCCTTCAAAGTCGTATCCTTTCTTAGCACCAGCTTGTGCCAAGAAATAAGATGATACGTGATAAGCATTTAACTTAACACCAAGAGCATCTGCTATTGTCTGGTATATCTGATTCCATGTAAGAATCTCATCACCTGTTATCTGGAAAGCTTCTCCGATTGCATGTCTGTTGCCCATAAGTGCTGTATAGCCAGCCGCAAAGTCTTTATTAAAAGTAAGCGCCCAAAGAGATGTTCCATCCCCGTGTATGATAACAGGCTTACCTTCCATCATGCGCTTAATAACCTGCCAGGAACCCTTACTTCCGTGAGCACCAACAGGGATATTTCTTTCGTCATAAGTATGGCTCGGACGCACTATTGTAACAGGGAATCCCTCATTTCTGTACTTGTCCATAAGGAACTCTTCGCAGGCAATCTTATTCCTCGAATACTCCCAATGGGGATTAGCAAGAGTTGTACCTTCTGTTATCACATAACCAGCCGCTGGTTTATGATAAGCAGATGCTGAGCTTGTATAGATATACTGCCTTGTCTTATCTTTAAAAAGGCGATAATCCCTTTCAACCTGATCTTTAGTAAAACCAATAAACTCGCACACACTGTCAAAATACAGATCCTTAATAGCATCAGATACAGCCTCTTCATCGTTGATATCCGCTATTATCTGATGAACCCCTTCAGGAACAACCTCACTTCTGTTACCTCGATTCAAAAGGTATACTTCCCAATTTGTATCTTCTGCAAGTCTTCTGACTATAGCAGTACTTATAGTTCCTGTACCTCCAATAAAAAGCGCCTTCATTGTGCCTCCTTCAATATATTCTTATGAATGATTCCCTATGAGCTTTACAGTACATTTCCCCTTAATATTACTTTTTTAAGTTCAAGTGTATCCTTATCTATGATCAGGGCATCTGCATATTTGCCCTTAGTAATACTTCCATACATCCTGTCCATGCGAACAGATCTTGCAGCATTGATAGTCGCAGCCCTGACTGCGCTCTCTATAGGAACCTTGATATCTTTTATACAGGTTATCATGCATTCATACAGATTAGAAACGCTGGCAGCTATAGTACCGTCAGATAGTGTTGCTCTTCTGCCCTTAACATATACCTTGTGGCCTCCAAGCTCATACTCTCCATCCGGCATGCCGACAGCACGCATACTATCACTTATAATGACAACTCTCTCATCTCCAAGCAGTGTGAAAGTCGAGCGATCAACTGTACTGTGATGATGGATACCATCTGTTATAAGCTCTGCATAGCACTCTTTATTATCAATTACAGCGCCCACAACTCCCGGCTCTCTGTGATGATAGGGACTCATGGCATTATATAAATGAGTTACATGAAGAGCGCCAAGTTCCATGGCTTTAACTGCTGTGTCATAGTCAGAAGCTGTATGAGCTATGGATATGACTACTTCATCTTTTAACTCTTTGATAAAATCCATAGCACCGTCTCTTTCAGGAGCAATATCTACCATGCAGATCTTACCACCGGACAGATCCTGCATCTTTCGTACCAGAGACACATCCGGAAGCTTTATATCAGCTAGTTCCTGGGAGCCTTTTTTCTCAGGAGATATAAAAGGCCCTTCCATGTTGATACCAAGAAAAGAAGCTTCCTTCTTATGAGCTTTGATCGCATCTTCATCTTCTACTATCTTGTTAAAATAATCTCCTGTTACTCTTGCTACATTTAAAAGCTTATCCTCAGGAACCGTCATAGTAGTAGGACATATGGATGTGACACCAACTGATGCTTCATAGCTTAAAAAGTCACTTATGGATTCATAGGTAGCATCGCAGAAATCGCTGTTGTGGCATCCATGTACATGAACATCAATAAGTCCCGGGATTACGTAGTCTGACTTGGCATCTACTATAATGTCATCATCTAAAGAATCCGTGTCCGATGTCTTGTCACCCACTTTTTGACGATCTGTTATTCCGTCAAAATATTCTCCTTTGATACAGATATCCTTTGGACTAAATCTATAATCTTCTGTATATACAGATCCATTAATAATTTTCATATGACCTCTCTTATAATTTTATAGATCATCTCAAAACCGTATAATTATCCGTAACAGGTGACTTGGAAAGTGCATCCTCATCAGCGACAATGATAAGGTTCTTGTGAAGCTGAAGTACAGACGCCGGAACTTCCGGAGTTATCTTGCCCCAGAATGCATCCCTTACTATATCAGCCTTGTCCTTGCCGCTTGCAATAAGCAATACGATACCTGCCTGCATTATAGTCCTTATACCCATTGTTATAGCCTTTTTAGGAACATCTTCTTTACTTTCAAAAAGCCTTGAATTAGCATCAATAGTACTCTGAGACAAGCTTACTATATGAGTTCCCTTTTCAAAGCTCTCACCCGGCTCATTAAAACCTATATGGCCATTATGGCCAAGGCCAAGGAGCTGCATGTCTATGCCGCCCAGCATATGAATAAGGTTATCATAGCTATCGCACTCACCTTCAAGGTCTGCCGCCATACCATTAGGAACATTGGTATTGTGAATATCAATATTGACCCTGTCAAAAAGGTTGGTGTTCATGAAGTATCTGTAACTCTGAGGATTAGCAGCATCAAGTCCTATATACTCATCGAGATTGACTGTCGATACCTCACTAAAGTCAAGGTCTCCTTTTTCATACCATTCGGTAAGCTGGTTATATATACCAATCGGTGAAGTACCTGTTGCAAGGCCCAGTACGCAGGACGGCTTCATAATGATCTGGGCAGATATTATGTTGGCAGCCTTTCTGCTTAGTTCTTTGTAGTCTTTGGCTTTGTAAATACTTATCATATAGTTTATATCCCCTTAGTATAAATTATAGTTTATGCCCCATTGCCCGCCAGAGTTAATAATAAAACCACCGGCTATATATAAGTATTTTATTCTTTTTATCGTTCTATGTTATTGTCTTTTATTGTTTATTATTGATATACTTTGCTGACTTTTTACCATTACATATGATATCAAAGGCTTAGATGCTGCCTTGAGTCAAAACCGTTTTTCTTAAAATCTGAATTCAGAAAGTCGATCTCTTTGGGCACTACCTTGATAAGATTGATAGGCTCCTCCATCTTCTTAACAGCATCAAGTGGTATCTTCTTGTATTCAAGGAGTTTATTATATTCACTTGTAAAGTGCTCCACCACCTGGGCTACTCCGTATATCTGCATGCCGTGAAGACTTCCAAAATCAGAACTTTCTTCATATATTGCAAGACATACATTCTTGTTATCCTTAAGAGCTTTGAATTTAAGTCCTCCTTCTGAGAAAAACCAGAACTTGCCACCAGTGTAGTTGTATTCTATCGGAGTGTTGCGAACAAAATCGCCGCTACCTGTAGCCAATGCGCATATCTTATGCCTTCCTATAAAGGCATCAACTGCGCCTCTAAGCTCCGATTCTTCCATTGGGAATTCTGATGTCTTTCTTTCCCAAAAAGATGCTGCCATATCATAGTCCATAGTCTGTAAATCCCCCTTTTAATAATATATTGAAGAAAAGCCACTTTCTTCTTTAAAACTATCAAAATCCTGCCACTTTTTATTATACGCTCTTTTTGGTTATCTATTATTATGAAAAAAAGAATACCCGGGCTATGGGAACCACGGGTACTCTTTTACTTGTGTATAGGATCATGGGAATGAATCACAAGTCATATTAAGTTTAATCAGCGTCAAGCTTTAGTAAAATGCAGCTGCACAGATGGATATACTCCGTACATAGGATCAAAAGCAAATCCTGCATTCATAAGTGCTGCTCCTGTAAATGTCATGTCCTCAAGTTTGGATCTCCTGATACCTACGTCTTCAGGTGTATCCTCTACTGAAGATCTGCAATAATCAACCTTGTATACAGCATCCGCATCAAGACCTCTTAGTTTAATATGAGGGATCACAGGGTTAGCATGCACATCCTTCATTACAAGGCTTATAAGAGCTTCATCCTTACTATCAGATACAAACTCCCATGAAACAAAATACTCTTCTGTCTCATTATCTGTCAGTCTAAAGTATCTGCCTTTCTGGATCAGGAAGTAGAACCTGTTAAAGTCCCTGATCTGCTGCCTTATGATATCCTTATCAGATTCTGAGAGCTTCCTTGGATCAAGCTCATATCCAAAGGTTCCTGACATAGCGACTATACCTCTTGTAATAATAGAGGTCTGTCTTCCGTTCTGGTGATTGGGAGATGCAGATACATGTGCTCCCATAGTGCTGACAGGATATCCGTAAGATGTGCCCTTCTGGATACTAAGCCTGTCTATGGCTTCCGAGTTATCAGAGCACCATATCTGAGGTGAATAGAACATGATGCCTGCATCAAATCTTCCGCCTCCTCCTGAGCAGCCTTCTATCATGACATTGGGATAATGCGAGCGAAGTCTGTTCATAAGATCATACGTTCCGAGCATGAATCTGTGCGAAGCTTCGCCCTGCCTGTCAGCAGGAAGTACTCTGGAATATACATTACATACAGATCTGTTGAAGTCCCACTTGATATATTCAATATGAGCACTGTCAAGGATCTTAGATATCATATCATAGAGGTAGTCTACGACTTCTCGCCTCCCCATATCAAGGACCAGCTGATTGCGACCCATTACAGGATCTCTGCCTTCATCTGTTATAGCCCAGTCAGGATGATTTCTATAAAGATCAGAATCTTCATTGACCATCTCAGGCTCAAACCATAGGCCGAATTTCATATTAAGGCTATTGGCATGATCTGCGATAGCTTTGATAGATCCCGGCAGCTTTTTGGTATTGACATACCAGTCACCAAGTCCTGCATTATCATCATTTCTTGCACCAAACCAGCCATCATCCAGGACGAACATCTCGCAGCCAAGATCTGCTGCAGCATCCTGGATCTCCATAATCTTCTTTTCATCAAAATCAAAATATGTACCTTCCCAGTTGTTGATAAGGACAGGTCTCTTCATATCACGAAACTCTCTGGGGCATACATTCTCTCTTATGATCCTATGATACAAAAAGCTAAGATCATTAAGACCCTTGTCTGAATAAGCCATGATAACTTCCGGTGTCTGGAACGACTGACCACAAGGTAGCTTCCATCTAAAATAATCTGATCCGATTCCTGCAGTAAGTCTTATAGTTCCTGCCTGATCAACCTCTATCTCTTCAAGATGGTTACCGGAATACATAAGCATGAAGCCGTAGCATTCGCCGTAGTCTTCTGTTGCATCCTTGTTACATAGTATCACGAAAGGATTGTTATGATGACTGCTGGCACCGCGCTTTGATCTTATCGATTGGATATCGTGAGTAAGCCTCTTTCTTTCAGGCTGTCTCTCCATGGCATGACGTCCATGGAAGTGGATATAGTCCATATTTTTATGAAGAAGGTCTATGGACATGGACTGAGCCTTGGTAAGAGTCACTTCATCAGATGATGTATTGGTAATACGTGTGCTTCTGACTATAATATCTTTGTCTTCAAAGACTTTGTAAACAAGAGATACTTCAATACCTAAAATCTTATCTTCAAGGACTATTACAAGTGTAGATTCGGACTTAGATGAAGATTCTGACCCTAAGTTTCCTTCTTTGCAGCTATCATCCTGCGAATCCTCCTTCATGGGCTTATATTCTGAAGTTCCTTCATATGAGGATCTGACATAAGGCATATTATTAATTGTATATATTCCATCATATATAGTATGTGATTTATACCTTAGATCACTTGTCCTTGCGCCCTTAGGATCTTCTATTCCAAGTGCATTTATCCTATAGTCTCCTGCACCTTCTGTAGAATATTCAAAAGGAAGCGTATCAGGTGATAAACCTCTTCTGTCTCTGCATTCATAGCTATTGCCGGAAAAACCTCTGTCTATCTCTTTGATAAGATAAGACATATCAGCATCTCCCAAAGGCGCCCCGTAATAGGTATGAAGTACCATGCCATACTCGTTTATCTTGATCTGGTACTCTGTATTTTTAGTTTTTAAATGGAATACTTTACTACTTCTGTCTAATATAATGCTCATGATGGCCCTCACGTAAAAACAATATTACTTCTATTAAAAATTAGTTATCAGTTCTCGAAGATAAGTGATATCTTTTTATATTTATCATTTCTCAATGATCACAGCTTACCGCCTGATGTTGCGATTCCTTCTACGAACTGCTTCTGGAAGATTATGTAGATCACTATCATAGGTACGATAGCAAGAACTGCTGATGCCATCATGGTAGGATAATCGTTGCCATACTGTCCCTGCATCTTGGCAAGACCTGCGCTAAGTGTTGTGGTCTCAGCACTAGGGCATACGATCATAGGCCACATAAGATCCTTGAAAGCAAAAAGTGCTGTGAAGATACCAAGAGAGATCATCGCTGATCTTGTAAGTGGAAGCATTATGAAGAGGAATGTCTGTCCTATATTGCATCCGTCTATCTGCGCTGCCTCTTCAAGATCTCTTGGGAGTCCCTGATAGCTTGTCTTAAGAAGGTATGTACCAAAAGCTGTTACAAGTCCGGGGAATACAAGTCCTGCCGTTGTATTCATCCAGTGAAGCTTTGAAACCATAAGATACTGAGGGATGATGAATATCTGAGAAGGGATCATCATCTGGATCAGTACCAGCGAGAACATAAGCTTCTTGCCCGGGAACTCAAGTCTTCCGAATGCATATCCTGCCATTGTTGCAGTAAGACATGCACACACAACTCTGAAAAATATGAAAAGTATAGTATTTTTATAAAGAGTAATGAAGTTATAACTCTTCCATACTTTTCCAAAATTCTCCCAATGCCAGTCAACCTGTGGGAATATATAGAAAGGATTGACCGAAATGGCTTCCTGATTGGTCTTAACCGCCGTAAGGATCATCCATGCAAAGGGGACCAGCATTACAATTGCCATTATTGTCAGAACCAAATATGTAAAGAATCTGTTTATTCTGTAATTTCTACTTAAACTATCCATATTCAACCTCATGTCGCGAGTGAAACAAGTGGCTAAAAGTCTTGTATTGGCGTAGCTCGCAGCACCAATTAAACTAGTCATTTGGAATTAGCCACTTTGAAAATGTCATCATTTTCAAACTAATGCTTCAAAACCGAAGCTATTATTCTTAGTTATAGAAGACCATCTTCTTCTCAAGTTTCTGAAGGAAGAAAGTTACTATCATGATAAAGACCACAAGTACTACTACAAGTGTTGCGCCATAGCCTCTGTTAGAGTTTGTAAAAGCATATGTATAGAAAAGATATACTATGGACTGTGTCTTATTAAGAGCCTGATTGGTCTTGTCCATAACCATGAACATAAGATCGAATACTGTAAGTGCTCCGATTATCCTGGTCTGTACGATAAAAAATGTCGTAGGACTAAGGAGCGGTACTGTGATACTGAAGAACTGTCTAAGTCCCGAAGCGCCGTCAATCTCTGCGGCTTCATAATAGTCTTTAGGAATCTCCTGAAGACCTGCTATAAATAAAACCATGTTGTAGCCTATGATGGACCATACACCGATGATACCTACACTGATCCATGCTATCGCCGGATTGGATATCCATGCTACATTGGTATGAAATACATTGTTAAGAAGGCCGAACTGCTGATTGTAAAGCCACTTCCAAACCATGGCAACTGCAGCAGGTGCACACACCATAGGAAGGAAATATAAAGTTCTGAACAGGGTCTTGCCTGCCAGTTTCTTCTGAAGAAGGACTGCAAGAATAAGTGCGATCACGATTCCAAGCGGAACCTCTACTATCATGTACTTGACAGTGTTCCATAATGACTGCCATGTCTCTGTATTTGCAATTACTTTCTTATAGTTCTCTATGCCAACAAATATGTTGCCTCTTCCAAAATCTCCGGTTTTACAAAATGACTGATATATTGTATTGATAGCCGGATAAAAGTTAAGAATTATAAGTCCCAGCATTGTAGGCGTAATAAAGGCCCATCCCCATATTGCCTGTCGTTTCTGCGAGGGAGTCATTTTATTTTTTCCCATATAACCCTCCTATACACAATTCATATACACATGAATCACTGGTTGATTCGTAATCTAAATTCATTCCCATATTTGATAATGATCAATAAAAATCAAAAATAAAGATAAAAGCAAAGATAATAATTAAAGATACAATTTAAAAAACGTAAACCCAAAATATAAATGATATTCTTTTTTTTCTGTGGAATTTTTTAGAAATGGTCTGCACAATAGCCCTCGGCCTACGTGCAGACCATCTGATCTGATAAAAAAGGATTTCTTAAAGCTATGCAAGATCAGAAAAGGTACCCTTCTCTAAGTTACATAGCTTATAATTCATTATTCTGCTGCAATAGCATCTTCGATTATCTTCTGTGCGTTATCACAAGCTGTAGACATAAGAGCCGGATCTTCAGGATTCTGCCATGCATCAAGGAATCCGCCAGCCTGCTGAAGTGCATCTTCCCATACAGGAGTCTTTCTTGTGTAAGGACGGAAGTAAAGGTCTCCCTCTTCCTCTGCTCTTGTGAATGCAGATACGTCCATTCCTTCGAAAGCGTTAGCAAAATCTTCTGATATGCCCTTCATACCGCCCATTGTTACGCCAAGCTTAGCCTGCTTGAGCTGGCCTTCTTCTGAACAGAAATAAGAGATAAGATCGTAGCAAGCCTGAGGATCTGACACACCAGCATTAGCAGCCCATCCAAGTCCGTTGTAGCAGGAATATCTCTCACCTGAATCGCAGGATCCGTTGCCGTTGGTATCAGCATATGGCAGCATAGCCCATGCATAATCTGCGTGATTCTCAGCTGTGTAGAAAGAATTGATCATCCAAGAGCCCTGAGTAATCATACCAACCTTGCCTGACTGGAAGAGTGAATCTGTACCGGTCTCAGCAACTACTGACTGAGGAGCGCCAACTGTAAGGAGCTTTCTGACCATCTCCATAGCCTCTTTGCCCTGATCAGATCCGATTGTTGTGCCTTTGTGATCTTCTGTGATAACCTGTGCGCCGTAATCATATACAAGATTGTACCAGCCGTCCTGGTTGTTGGATGTGTTAAGAGCAAGACCATAGATGTCACCATTGGACTTCTCTGTGATAGTCTTAGCTGCTTCATACATATCTTCCCATGTCCAGTCATCTGTAGGAACATCTACACCATATTCTTCAAAGATTGCCTTGTTGTACAAAAGAGCTATAGTATCATGATCCTTAGGAAGCGCATACTGCTTGCCATCGCTATTATAAAGATCCCATACACCTTCATAATAATTGTCTTTAACTATAGCGCTGTCTGCTGCTATATAGTCTGTAAGATCAAGAAGGATTCCATTCTCCATATACATCTGTGCTGTATTGGAGTGCATCCAGAATACATCCGGCATATCTCCGCCTGAAGCACCTGCTTCAAGAAGTGTCCAGTAGTTATCCCAGTCGATAACTTCTATAGATACTGCAACTCCGGACTTAGCTGTCCAGTCATCAGCGATCTCCTGGAGTCCCGGCTGCTGATTGCTATCCCATATGTTTATTGTGATTTTGTCAGTTGAATATGTCTTAGAGCCGTCATTAGAAGTCTGCGGAGCATTACCGCCATCTGTTGTACCTGCACCGCCTGAACTGCAGCCTACAACACCAGCTGCCAATACAGTGCACATAAGTAGTGACAATACTTTCTTTTTCATTTTCTTCCCTCCGTTTTTTGAACCCTTTACTTTAGTATCTTGTGCCTTTGATATTTTAAGTTTAGACTTATATCAAAATAACAAAAATGTTATTTTGTTATTTAAGTTTGTCATTTTGTGAGGTGGACATGATAAGAAATAAGTCAGAAGGTGTCGGTTTTGATTTCTGTGCATTCGTTGATTTTGATTCAAGTTCGGACGTACGTCTATACGAAATCGGTGACTATATATGTGAACCGGAATACTCTTACGGACCTATTATAAGGCCGCGTGGAATCATCCATCTGGTTACTTCCGGTAGAGGAAAACTTACAATTGATAATACTACCTACAATATTCACAAGGACCAGATATTCTTCATTCCTGCCGGTGTCAGCGCCTATTATATAGCTGACAAGGAAGATCCATGGACTTACAAATGGCTGCATATCGGGGGATCGAGGGTTATAGAAGTATTAAAAGATGCGGGTATCGACGAATATAACCCTGTATTTACTCTCTGCGATCGTGGAAATAGTACAAAAGAAAACTTCTATAATATATTTAATGACATTTTTGCAAACTTTACAAGGGAATTTATATGTATATCAAAACTATACGAATTATTGGATTACTTTAGTGATTTTTCTTTAAAAGATGATGAGAGTTCTGAGAGTCTGCAGCTTCAATATGTGCATACTGTTATCAAATATATACATCTAAAATACTCTGAGCAGCTTCGGGTTGAGGACATATCAAGGGCATGCGGTCTTAACAGGAGCTATCTGTCAAGGCTGTTCCATGATGCGACGGGGTCGACGATCCAGGACTTCCTTATGACTTATCGTATCAAGGAGGCTGCAAATATGCTAAGAAACTCGGATAGTACGGTATCCTATATCGCATTCGCTGTCGGATACTCTGACATTTACACTTTCTCCAAGGCCTTCAAGAAAAAGATGGGGCTTACGCCTTCGGCATATCGTGAGAATGTGGGATGACAGTTGCTCATATAGGCAGGCTTTGCCTTCGGGGCTTTGACAAATATGCATATTGTTTTTGTTAACTATATTCCGTTAATTACTTGTAGCTTTTAGACAATTTCTGTGGTATGATTTTGTGTATATTTACAGAATATAAAATATATAATTAGGAGGAAACATGAAATCTAAGGTCATATCTTTCTTCTTAGCTACAGTTATAACTACAGGCGTTCTTGCCGGCTGTAGCAACAATTCCGCAAATGGATCTGCAACTGATCAGTCTAATGCTTCTCAGGAATCAGGCGAGGAAGGGGAAGGCAATGCTGATAATACTGCAGATAACTCTGCAAGTGGTAATACGGGCACAGATGTTGATGCATCAGCTAATGACGCATCTCTTCCGGCATCTTTCGATGAGTTTATAGCTTCGCTTCATGCAGGGCAGTCATATGCTTATGCTCCTATATGTGAGGGAGAGGATGCTCTTCTTGTCACGAGTTATACATTCGATGATCTTAATGGTCATATAGCTACTTATGATGCTTCTATATATATAGAAGAAGGTGGCTCTGTTAAGAAGATTACTACTGTTCAGAGCGGGGGCACTGCTTATCCTATTGCTGTAACTGCAGATAATGAGCTTATTGTAGGTAACAGGAATTCTGTTCAGGTCGCACATATAGACAAAGCTTCAGGTAAGTATGTGATAACCAGGGAATCAGATGTAGAATTTACAACTGATGAAGAGGGCGCTTATCATGACTATATAGAGGGGGAAGATGTCTCTATCGGAACAGATTCTACTCTTTATGATGAACTAGACAGTTTGTACTGGAATTCGGAAGTTATTAGTTTTAAAAGTGCCGGTATAGCTTCAGATAACACTCCAAATCTTGAGGGAGCTGTGTACGCTGCTTATGAAGGTGATGACTTATATAACATCTCCTGTTATATAGGCTTTGAATCTGACACTACAGGTTTCATGCAGACTCCGGATGGATTATCAGGAGCACCTTTTGATTATGAGCTTAAAGGCTCTGATATTGTATTCCATATAGCATCCGCTGATGATAATACTGCTGCATCCTTTAGTTTTGATAATGCTTCATTCCCGGTTCTTACTTTTTCAGGTGAGAGTCCTTTTGAAAATCCAGAGGTTACGCTTACCTTCCTTGACAATGCTGATCCTGAAACTTTTGAGGCTTCAACCTACTACGAAGGAGACAACACTCTTTTAATGCAGGTTTCAAGCTATGACAAGACTTCTCTAACTGGTGATCTGTACCGCGAAGAGAAGATCAAAGAAGAGTATGTAGACGGCGCGGTAGAAGGCGATATCCTTTCTTCTGTCAATGGTACAGCATTTACCGTTGTATCTTTTGAAGATGTTAACAAAGAGCTGGAATACGGAACAGATGATGAGTTCAAAAAAGACGTTGTTGGCACAACACGTTTTGACAAATTCCTGGTACGATCAAGCGATGATGACTTCTATTATGCTCTGCAAAAAGAAGACTATGAGACATCCTACAAGGTAGTATCACTGATGACAGAAGGCACTGTCAAAAAGCTGATCGCAAAGGGTGTAACTTTCAATATCAAAGAAGACTGTGTCATAGTCCTTCTTAAATTCGTATTAAACGATGAATCAGGCGAGCTCAAAGAAGACTATATTATAGGCAGAGAGTTTGATCCCGAAAGCTATCCCGGCTGGTCTGAAGATGCTACAGAGTATTATCTCTCATCAGATATGCTGGTATCTATCAGTGTTGTAGATAATGAGCTGTCATGCATCGTACAGCAATATGTAGAATAAAGAAAAAAGTAACTCAAACTACCACTTGTATGGTGCATGATCACCAGGAAAGTTTGAAATACTAAAGTATAAGCCGCAAAAGACCGGAGCGAGAAGCTCCGGTCTTTATGCGTGTTAGAGAGGATTTAGTGTCCGACTCATTTATATTGAAAATAAATGAGCAAGCACTGGTAATGGGTGTATGATTATTTTGGCTTTTGAACATCAAGAGGTCATTGACCATTAACTATTTCTCTTATTTTGTCAGGTGATACTTTAAATTCTCTGTCGTAGGTCATGAGGCCGTTGATCTCCTGCTCTACATCAGTCAGCTGTGTATATACAAAACCCTGAACATTCTCTGACTTAAGCAGCGGCTCTACAACATCTCTAAATCTCTTAAGGTAGTCTTCTTCATCTCCAGCTGCAGTATAGCCCCAGCCTTCAGTTCCGTCTTTGCAATATGATATACCTCCGAATTCCGTTACCATAACGGGTTCGCCGTGATACTCATATCCTCTGGCAAAAAGGGCATGGCCTCCGGGGAAGAGTCTTTTGATATTATCAATATCAGCATATCTGTCTGTAAGTTCTTGTCTGTCTCCGCTATAATCATGGATCGTGACTATGTCAGATCTTGTATGAGTCCAGCCGTCGTTGGATATAACGAGTCTTGTTCTGTCTATGGACTTAATAAGATAATACAGCGCCAGTGAATGAGCCTGTTCGTCTTCTCTATCCAGAATCTCATGAACTCCCCAGGATTCATTGAGAGGAACCCATGCTATGATACAAGGATGATTGTAATCACGTCTTAGTATCTCAAGCCACTCCTTAGTATGCCTTTCTACCGCCGTCTGTGAATATTCATAGGAGCTTGGCCCTTCGCCCCACACAAGAAGTCCCAACTTATCTGCCCAGTACAGGAATCTTGGATCCTCAACTTTTTGATGTTTACGAACTCCATTAAATCCCATACTTTTGGTATACTCTATATCTTTTCTAAGATCATCATCTGTAGGAGCTGTAAGGAGTCCTTTCCTAAAATATCCCTGATCCAACAGCATCTTCATGGTATAGGGTCTGTTATTAAGAAGGATCCGGCCATTAACTACATTTATCTTTCTAAAGGCAAAATATCCTTTGACCCTATCCTTATATGCATCTTTATATGAATCGTTATCAAAATCCGCTTTAATATCATTAGTATTTTGGTCTGAATCCGATTCTAAATTTTGGGGCGAATCATATTTAGGATTATCTTTAAAATCTTCTAAAGAACCTACTTCAAGATCCTTATTCAAAGCTTCTATCGTATACTCTACATCGAACAGTACAGGTGTCTCCGGGCTCCAGGTCCAGCTCTCCTGATGGTGCCAATCAAGAGTTACTGCAGAGTCAAGCCAGTATTTGACTTTAGCTCTTCCATTTCTTATAACGATCTCATCTGACAACAGCTTAGTACCTTTAAGGCTTATTGACACACCGGCTTTGGCATCTTTGGAGCCTTCTATCTTCATGTCGATCTCTATCATTCTCTCATCCAGATCCGGAGTTATGCGGACACTTTTTAAATATGTACCCGGAACTTCCTCGTACCAGACGCTCTGCCAGATTCCTACAGTTCTTGTATAGAAGATGCCGCTTGATCTTTTTTCCCAGAACTGCTTACCTCTGGTAGATTCAAAGTCAAAAGAGTCGTCGAAGGCTCTGACCGTGATAACATGCTCCTCTTTGTTAGATACTGAATCCGTTACATCGATATCTATAGGAGTGTTCCCGCCTTCATGATGGCAGACATGATCTAAGTCTATCCATATGTCTGCGATATGGTCTATAGCACCAAAGTGCAGGATGAATCTGCTGTTTGTCATAGTCCTTTTAAATAAGACTTTGCGCCTGTACCATACGATATCGTGAAAGTCATGATCATTGACCTTAGATAACTCACACAGATATGTGTATGGAACTATTATCTTCTTGTCAAAATATTGATCTATAGTTTCGTTACCAGATGCTCTTTTATCATTACAGGTATTGTCATACCATCTCAGCCTAAGTCCAAGATCGTCATCATCGAAAACAAAATCCCACTCTCCGTTAAGTGTGGTATAGTTATCCCTCACAAAGTCCGGTCTTGGATATTCTTCTCTTGGTATATTATTCATAATAGTTATTCCTCATCAGTTATATAGTCATCCTTTTACTGCAGACTGCAGCTGCATTCCTTTGATAAAATATTTCTGTGCGAACAAGAACAGAACAAATGTCGGGATTACAGATACGATACCTCCTGCCATGGCATGAGAAGGATATACATCATAAGTACCTTTTAGAATCTGCATACCGGGAGTGATCGTCATCTTATCTACATTACTTATTACAAGCGTCGGCCACAAAAAATCATTCCAGGAGCCTGTAAAAGCGAACATTCCAACTACCGTAAGAACCGGCGCGCAAAGCGGAAGTATGATCTTATAATAGATCTGAAAATAGTTTGCTCCGTCTATTCTTGCAGCTTCGTCAAGTTCTTTGGGAATTCCGAGCATGAACTGTCTTATCAGGAAGATATTGAAAGCTCCGCTTGCTCCAGGCAGGATAAGCGCCCATTTGGTATTGATCATATTAAGAGCAGCGCAGATCTTATAAAGCGGTATCAGATTGATGACTGAAGGGAATACCATCGTAGCCATGAGTATACCAAATAAAAGATTTCTTCCTTTAAACTTAAGTCTTGCATATGCAAATGCTGATGTTGATGATATAAGGAGTACCAGCGCAGTTGACGCAGTTGATGTTATAAGTGAGTTAATAAACCACTTAATAATAGGAGTAGAATCAGACCTTGTTGAGAAAAGGTCTGTATAACTTTCAAAAGTAAAATTTTGCGGCAGGAAAGAAAATCCTGACATCTTGATCTCTTTTTCCGATTTAAGAGATGTAAGCAGAGACTGCGCAAGAGGCGCAATCCATATGAGAGCAAATATGAGGCAGAATATAAATGCCAGAGTCTTTACGATACTTAATTTTTTCTTCATATATACTTTTCACCCCTCATCCCCTACAAATTTGTACTGAAGCAGTGCTATAACGATCATCACAGCGCCCAGCATAAGTGCCATTGCAGATGCAAGTCCCGATATCGATTTACCTCCAAATGAAGGAAATGCCAAATCTCTTATGACCATAAGAAGTACATTGGTAGAATTGTTGGGGCCTCCGCCTGTGAGCATCAGAGGCTGTCCATAGATATTGAACTGGGCAACAGTAGTAAGAACTACAGTATATGCCAGCTGATTCCTTATAGATGGAAGCATTATGGAGAAAAACTTCCTGACAGGTCCTGCTCCGTCTACATCTGCTGCCTCCAGCACATCCTGAGATACTCCGTTGAGAGCCGCAAGATATATGACCATGTTGGTTCCTATAGTCCACCAGACTGTGACCAGCACTATAGCAATCCAGGCATAGGGCTGGATACCAAGCCAGTTGACCTTGGTTCCAAGAACGTTATTGATAAGGCCAAGGTTCTTATTGAACATGTAATACCAGGTCAGGATTACTGTTGATATAGACAGTACTGTCGGCATATAAAATAGCGACTGGAAGAAGCTATGCCCAAAAGGCTTTTGATTAATTGCAATTGCCAGTAGAAGCGGAAGCACTATACCTATAGGTACTGATATAACAACGAATATAAGCGTATTGGTAAAACCCGTTCTAAAGAATCTGTAATATGTGGATTCTTCATTAAAAAGAATCTCTTTGAAATTCTCAAATCCTATGAACTCAGGAAGCTTAGGACTGAAAATATCCCATCTGGTAAAAGCAGCATATATACCCATTACAGCCGGGATGATGAAAAATATCACGAACAAAATGATCTGGGGCGCTATGAACAGATAGGGTATTGGGTCAAATTTCTTCTTAGGTACCTCTTTCATACAACCTCCTCAAACTATCCGGGAGAGCTACCCCTCCCGGAAAATGGATTACAGGGATGTAATCCGGACATGTATAGAAGTGCACGGATGCACTTCTATGTCCTTATTATTGGTTCTTTATGTTGTCGCTTATCTGCTGATTGTATGTAGATAGCGCTTCGTCAACATCCATCTTGCCAAATACAACTTCACCTACAAATGCATCAAGTGCACCAACAAGGTATCCGTAATATTTATAGTCAGAGATGAATGTAAGACTAGGATCATTTAAGAAAAATGCCTGTGGCATATCTGCAAACTCAGGATTCTCTGTGATAGCAACTGTTGCAGGGCACTGACCTACCTGAGCCCATGGGAGAGAATTGTCCTGGAAGAATTCAAGGAAGTCCATGATAGCCTTGCCTTTTTCAGGTGTCTGGTCTTTCTTTGGCATTACGAATTGATGAGAAGAAGCCCATGAGATAGGATTAGCAGCATCATAGGATATTGCATAGGTTGCACCATAATTAACTTCCATTGAATTAAGGGTTCCGATCATCCATGTTCCTTCAGGAAGGAACATAAGCTGACCCTGTCCAAAGAGGTTTGTAGGATCGTCTCCGTCCTGTGTACACCAGCCGTTGTCTACTGCATTTTTCCAGTCAGTAAGGACTTTTTTTGCAATATCATTGTCTATAGAAGGCTCTGTGCCATCTTCTGACTGCTTGCCTCCAAGCTGTGCATACCATTCAAGGAATTCATTTCTGCCCCATGTATATGCATATGTATATACGCCGTCTGCTGCTGCAGCAGGTGCAAACTCAGCAATCTCATCAAAAGTGATCACATTGTCATCAAGGACATTTGGACAGTACTTCTCAACAAGGTCTTTGTTGTAATAAGTAAGATAGCCATGTACATCAAGAGGAACAGCGTATCTATGACCATCTATCTCGCCGGGGTTCCATGCTGCAGCATTGTACTTGTCAGCTGTTATATTGCCATTTGCAGCAATATACTCATCCATAGGAAGGTAGATATCATTTTCCTTGTTGAGCTGCAATCTGTCTACATGGTTTATTGCAAGATCAGGAACATCTGTACCTGACTGAACAGCAAGTGGAAGATTCTGATACAAATCTTCCTGGGCCATCATTCTGTGAACTACTGTATACTCAGGATTTGTAGCATTGTAGGCATCTACTATCTCCTGCATAGCTTCGCCATCGCCGCCTGTAAATACGGACCAGAACTCGATAGTCTTGTCAGAGTCACTCTTCGCAGTATCAGAACCTGCGTCAGTATTCTGGGAACCATCCGATACACCTGTTGTCTTGTCAGTTCCACCTGATGCACTACCGGAACCACATGCAGCCATTGACAGCGCCATTGTTGATGCAAGCAATACACTTAACAGTTTCTTTGTCTTCATACTTCCCTCCTTGATTTTTGTTACATATTTCATGTAACTTTTGTAATGTTTTTTGCCGTAAGATTATTTAATTACATATTTTATGTAACTGAAGAATCTTTATGTTGTTAATTCTATACAGCTTTTATGCCATAGTCAATACTTGTATATGCATTTTGCCAGTTTGCACAAGTTGTTTATTACATATTTTATGTAAGTTTAAACTACAACTTTTATGTAACAATGTAATTATTAATGCAAAAAAAGCGCCGCAATGCACTTTGCGACGCTTTTGTGTTTTAGCAATATTTAGTTTTTAGTTTCCTTAGAAACCGAGTGTCATTTCTATGTTTTGGTCAAAATCACCAAATCGGTTTCCAAACAGGTTCAAACCACCCACATACTCTGAATCAGCCTTCACGCCTATCTTGAAGCTGATAAAATCTCCTTCGTGAATCTTAAGGCTCTTTAAGTTCTCTTTAGAAGTAGGCTTATTGTCCACATACGAGCCCTCATCATCGATCATGACAGTATAGCGCTTCCCATACTGAGTCAGTATATCTGGCCACCAGGAAGGATTGAGTTTGCCCCTTCTTCCGCCGTAGTCTCCTTCACTTCTAAATCCGCCTATCTCTACTCCATTGATCCATATAGTGATATCAGACGGCCAGTTATTATCATAACCAGGGGCTTCGGAACAGGCTTCAAAAGTGAACTCGACAGATCTGATCTTTCCATGCTCATCCACATGTCTTTTTGGAAATCTATACTCAAGATATCCTTTATAAAACCAGATGATCTGCGCAGATGTTCTGTCGGGAAGATAGAAGGCATCCTTGTCATCATCAGGAGATATCGCACTTTTGTCAGAAGAGATCCCGCAAGGAGCTTCTATATTGCAATCAGAGTAGTTGCCGATAGGCATTGATATCTTGATGTTCCTACTTGCTGTAGCATCATCATCCATGGATTTGATATCTATATGTACAGTCTTAACCTTGATACCGCTTACCTTCTGAGATCCTCTTATGCCCGGAAGAGGCTCCGATACCACAAGTCCAGCTTCTTCCAAGACCTTGATCTGAAGCGCAGCTGTAGATACGGGTATATCCAGCTTCTCAGCGATACTGCTGATATTAAGTGCCTGATTGTCAAGAAGCCGCAATATCTCTACTCTTATTTTGGACGAAAGAGCCTTGGATATACTGGTAACCCTGTCAACATTACTTAGATTCAAAGTAACTTCCTGTTTCATGATATAAACTACTCCCCAACTGTATTATCGTAAAATACAACCTCCGACAGTCCAAAACCCGTGGACTGACCGGGATCTTCCACCTCTATTCTTACTTTAGAGGTCTTTACTTTATCAAAATATAAAACCACCGGTTCCTGCGCCCCTGAAGGCACATTTACTTTTTGTATAGTCCCATCATCAAAGACTATATTGATGCTCTCAACTTCATAATCTGCATCTGATGAACCATAAATATATATACAGTCTATGCTCTTTGCATCGCCAAAGTCAAATTCTGCATAAGCTTTTTCATTTCCTTGATCAGATGCTCTCCACTCATACAGATCTTCATTTTTGCTATTTAAGGTTTCGCCATCGATAAGAGCAGACGGGCTCCTTCCATCAATAGTACCATTGGCTGTAACTGCTGTAGGTACTACCTTCACAAGGTCCGTATGCCCCGAATAGGGAGTCTGATTGGTAGTTGTAGGGCCATTTACATAAAATGATCCATCCTGTCTAAAGCCACACCTGTCTATAGTAACCTTCCTGTTGCCTCCTCCTATAGATTTTATAGTATGAGTATGGTAGCAGGTGTATAGTTCCTCACCATCAAGTGTGGTAAAAAAGCTATTGTTACCAGGACCTGAAACGCTGTCTGTCGATGCGATCACAGGGTTATTTTCATATTTAACAAAGGGTCCCATAGGAGAATCCGACACAGCATATCCTATCGCGTATGTGGAATTGGCATAACATCCCCCTGAATAAAAGAGATAGTACTTGCCATCATGCTTGAGCATATCAGGACCTTCATTCCACAAGTAGTCACCTGATGCAAGCTCCCAGTCCTGCTCGGGAGTTACCAGTAGTACCGGATCCATGTCCTCTTTGATCTTGGTATAACTCTCCATCTCTATACAGTAGAGCTGACTTGTATGATGGCCATCTACAATATTCTCAGAGCAGTCTCTGGAAAAATACAGATACATCCTTCCATCATCATCTGTAAATAGATTAGGATCTATAGTAGCCACATTGTATGGAAGAAGAGGCGTATCAAGAGCATCTTTGTATGGGCCTGTGATAGTATCTGATACCGCAACTCCTATCCTTAATGAATTATTGTCATTGTTGCCGCAATAATACAGATAATAGTTGCCGTCACTTCCTATAACGATCTGAGGCTGCCAGAGACTTGACCTGACCCATCCTTCATTTGCACTTGAAGTAAAGATTCTGCCTTCCTTGGTCCAGTCCACAAGATCTGTAGATGAATAGATATCATAGCCTTTACCATCACAGGTAGCTGTGACATAATATTTTCCATTTTCTGTTACTAGATAGGGATCTCCGATATTAGAAATCTTTTCTTTATTGATATACCCCAACGACTTAATATTGGAAGCATCTTTAAGAGTGATCTCGCGGGCCGAGCACCCGGAGACCATGAGAGTACATGCAGCCATGGCTGCTATCATTTTTTCTTTCTTCATTTTCCATCCTCCGATACATACATGATTGCATCAGTCGCATGAAAAATGTAATTAAAAATCTATACGGCAATTATTATTATGGGGCGTTGCGATTACGCCGTCAAGCACATTAGAACAAGTTAAGCCTAATTAAACCTTAGCGTCTCATACAGAACCTGTGCATATATTGCAGATATGAAGTCATTGGGGTGATTGAGCATATTACCAGTAACATCCATGAAGCGCTTATGTTTTAGTATCTCCTTGTGTATGCTCTGCACGTCAGCAAGGACTATACCTCTTGATGTGATACTCCTAAGAGCATCTGCATACCTATCATGATAGCAGTCAAAATAATATGGCGCAGTATGTACATTAGGATTGGGAAGAGATGTTGATATTAGGACGAACTCGCACTTTGGGAATCTGTCTCTTATTTTGTCTATGATCTTAAGGGTCTTGGATGCATATTCAGGTCCGTCTACTCTGTCATTCATGCCAAATCCCAGGATCACAAGATCAGGTTTGTGATCTAGTACTCTTTCTTTTACATTGGCATATGCCCAGTCAGAATCCATGCCGCTTTCTGATACATTGATAAGGCTTACGTCCTTGTCATTGTCATAGTCGTAGCTGTCACGAAGCCCGTCTATAAGAACTTTGGGCCATATGGGCTGATTGGGATTTTCACCATACATAGAGCTTGCGTCAAATCCGCAGCAGATGCTGTCTCCGTATAATACTATGTTTATCTTTTCTTTATTTTCGATCTTCTTTTTCAGATATGGAAGGTCATCTATCTGGTTGGTTGGAACATATCCTTCCCAAAGAGCTGTTGTTCTGTAGGTTATAGCTATCTGATGATCTGTCACATATGATGGTCTTCCTATAGCTCCAAGGTTTAGGTACCTTCCATCATTGGTCATGACAGGGCTGCACTCGAATTTGTTGTCCTGAGCTTCCATGGCTTCATCCGCTTCCTGTCTTGTCTTAAATATGGCAAAAGAGCTATCGATGGCATTAATACTTGAGCCTGGCGTAATATGAATCTCACCCGCGTCAAGGTAACAGTCTCTGCCAAGTTCGTACACATTCTGACCATCATAACTTTCTATCTTCAAGATCCTGTCAGGCTTATATAGAAATGGAGCTTTGCAGACATCTCCGTCACCCAGCATTGCAAAGGTCTCTCTGTATACAATACTGGTATCCCATATTGGTGTTAGAAGAGTTCCGATATTATACATGTCATAACCTCGTTTACTGATTACTTAAGATAGATACTGATAGTGTTATTATGGGCAAAGCCTTGATCACTTCATTGTGATCTATATACATTTCAGCATCTATCTTAAATAGTCATTTTTTAAATAAGCGGATACCAATTTCTTGGTACCCGCTTTTATTATGATCACAAGATTATAAAGTTATAGTCCTTACGATCATACTATTGGTATACTAATACTCCCCAAAGTTCTTTTTAATTATTTCATAGCTGCAATACGAGCATCTACAACTGCCTGATATTTCTCTGTATCAAATGCAACTACTGACTCCCATCCAAGACCATTAAGTGTTGTAACCATCTCATCCCACATCTGGTCGAACTCTTCTTCGCTTGTAGCCCATACCATTCTCCAGGATGCATCACAGATTTCTTTTCCGCACTGGCTTCTTGCAAGTGCAACATCTGTATCGTCAGAAGGAAGTGACATGTTGATCCATGGAACGAAATCTGCCTTATCATTGGTCTTAAGATAATCAACCTCATCCTTGGCACCAAATCTCTCTGACCACTCTGCATTAGTAGCTGTGCTGTTGAGTTCAAGGTAGCTAGCCCAGTAATCTGATGAATATGTCTCACCTGTTTCAGGGTTAGTCTCGATACCTGCAACTATCCACTGGTTGATGTTGTTATTACCATCTGTGAATGTTCCGCCGCCGTACTCTTCAGGAATCTGAACGTCAGCTGTAAATCTGTTAAGACCATCTTCTGTAAGCTCATACTTGCCATCAGCATTAACAGTATACATAACGTCCTTGATACCTACGTGCTGTGTCTGAAGTCCATCAGGTGAGCAGTACCAGTCGAGGAACTCAAGGATTCTTGTCTTCTCTTCAGGTGTTACGCCTGATCCGATACCGATAACACGGCCATCACCATAGTAAGAATCGGATGTCTGGAATACGTTCATATCTTCGATAGGAAGAGGAACATAGTTCTTTCTTGCTTCGCCGTTAGCAGGTGTGTTAGTGAATCCGCCCATCCAGTTGTTCCAGATAAGGTATACTCTTGTAGCACGCATCTTGTCACATGCTGAGTTCCAGTCCTGTGTAGCAGAGTCAGGATCTACGATGCCTGCTGCCTGAGCCTTATAGAAGAACTTGAGCATCTTGTAATAAGCACCTTCTTTATCTGTAAGAGGTCTTATTGTATTGTCTCCGGAGATAAGAACTGATCCGTTAACTTCTTCGCCATACCACTTTGTGAGCTGGTTAACGTTCTCGATACTTGTTCCGTCCCAGTCAGGCCACATCGTGATAGCGTATGCCTTGTCACCATCATCGTTAGTAGGGTGGTTCTCCTGGATAGTCTTAAGAAGGTCGATAAGATCATCTGTTGTCTTAAGATCAGGTGAGCCTGCTTCTACATAGTAGTCCCATCTTACACGAGGCATAGAGCTTACTGTGTTCTCTACATAATCTGTAGGTCCATTGGAGTTCATCTCAAGCGGAATTGCGAATACGCTTCCATCACTTGCGCCTTCAAGATTAGCATTGAATGACTCAATCTGCTCTTTGTACTTGGAAAGATTAGGATAGTTCCAGATCTCATCACCTATATCCATTACAAGACCTGAGTTGATACAATCCTGCATGTCGGCATTGTCCAAAAGGACGATATCACCAAGGTTACCTGATGCTGCTCTTGTCTGATAGAGCTGAGAAGCATCACCTGATACCTGAGGAGCGATGATGTTGAGCTTGATGTTAAGACGGTCTTTTAATACCCAACCAAACCATCCTGTCTGCTCGCCCTGGTAGTTAGCTGCAACATCGTATACTTCAAATGTCATCTCTTCAGAGTGATCTCCGGCGCCGGCGCCGGCACCTGCTCCCTGCTGCTGGCTGCCATTACCGCCTTCTGCTCCCTTACTACATCCGGTAATCGCAGCAACTGTCATTGCGGCTGTCAGACCTGTAGCAAGTACTTTTTTCTTAAAGCTGTTTTTCATATAACCCTCCTTTATAAATTCTGCGCAAGTTTCGCACAGTTATTAACTAAGTTACATTTAATTATCGTTACTTAAAGTCTTATAACCCTGTTCTTATAAAACTCATCGATCGCAGTTTTTTATAAAATCACTTCTTATCAAATCCAGTGATATCAGCCCTTAACAGCACCGATCATGATACCCTTTACAAAATATCTCTGGAATATCGGGTATACCAACATGATAGGAATTACTACAATAACTGTAATTGTCATACGGATACTGGTTGCTGTCTGCATTGTAGCTGCAGCTGCGGCAAGTGAACTTGAGCTTGAGTTGTTAGCAAGTGATGAAAGTGAACTTGCCTGATTCAGGTACTGATACAGAAGGAACTGCAAGCTGTAAAGTCTTGTCTCAGTAACGAGAAGGAGTGTATCCTGGAATGCATTCCACTGGTTAACTGCCGCGAATATGGCGATAGTAGCCATGATAGGTTTCATAACAGGAAGCATTACATGGAAGAAGGTCTTAAGTACACCTGCTCCGTCAAGCTCTGCAGCTTCTGAAAGCTCTCCAGGGATTCCTTCTACAAAAGTCTTGGTAAGAATGATGAAGAAGGGAGATACAATAACAGGAAGTATGTATCCCAGGAAATTATTGGTAAGGTGAAGGTTCTTCATTGTAAGAAACCATGGGATGATACCTGCATTGAAATACATGGTTGCTACAACAAGTCTGTACCAGAACTTCTTGGCCCACATGTATCTTTGAGCGAACATATAACCAAGATAAGATGAAGCAGATACTGTAAGAAGAGCTCCTATTGCTGTTCTTAAAACTGATATCTTAGTTGCCTGGAAGAGGCCGTCAACTCTAAGAACACTTGCATAGTTGTGCAGGTGTATCTGCTGTGGCCAGAAGAGAATCACACCTCTTTGGCTTAAATCATTGGCACTTATAGTATTTATAATGATGTAATAAAAAGGGTATATACACACAATAACTGCGAATATGAAGAATATGTAGCAGCACACTTCAAGAACTATATCGCCTGTTGTTCTGTGCATTTTGTTTTTGGTGCTCTTACCGGTTTTTTCCATTTTCTTTACTCCGGACTTTTTTATTGTCATGTTTGATGGCTTATCACCATTTTCCTGAATTATACTTTCCATTACTCTGTTTCTCCTTTTAAAAAGCTACTGTTACTGCTCTTGTACGAGCTCTTGTATAAGCTCATGCATCACATTTGCAAAAACGCTGTCTAAAAGTTATGTATTACAGTATGCTTTCGCCTCTGACCATCTTGGATACACCATTAGCAAAGAACAAAAGTGCAAGGCTTATGATACTCTTGAGCATACTGATGGCAACTGAGATAGAGTAACTTCCGCTTCCCATCGCAAGGTTGAATACATAAAGGTCAAGCACCTGGATATATTCCTTGTTGAAAGCGTTCTGGAATACGTAGAACTGCTCCATACCGTTTGAAAGGAAATTACCGATATTGATCATAAGAAGTACGAAGAATGTTGGAAGTAGGTTCGGGATAGTTATAGTCCAGATGATCTTCCATCTATTGGCACCGTCTACTCTGGCAGCTTCATACATCTCTTCATCTATACTTGAGATTGCAGAGATATACATGATTGCTGCCCATCCAAGATTCTTCCAGGTAAGCCATAACCACTGAGTCAGCCATACATGGTTGGATGACTGAAGGAAGAGAATCGGCTCCTTGATGATCCCAAGTCCCTGAAGGAATGAGTTCATCATACCTGTGCTGTTAAAAAGTGAAAAAGCTATTGAATATACAAGAACCCAGCTTATGAAGTTAGGAAGAGTCGTTGCTGTCTGAACGAACTTTCTGAATCTTGTATTTCTGATCTCATTGAGAAATACTGCAAAGAGCATAGGGATCCATGATGTGGAAAGAGTAATACCACTCATTACAAAGGTATTTCTAAGTACTCCCAGGATCTGCTGAACCTTGACCGGAGACTCTACCATGGATTTGAACCACTTAAGTCCGACAAAGCTCTCGATTGTCATAGGCCTTGGCGGTCTGTAATCAAAGAATGCATATACCCAGCCGTACAGAGGGTAATAGCAAAAAATCAAAGTAAGCACTATAAAGGGCGCTATAAGCAGAAAGTTTATAAACGCTCTTTTATCACGTTTATTTTTGAACATTTTTTGACCTCCCCATATCTGCTGTTTTCGTGGGATCGCATAAGCTTAATCGCTTTATGCCTTACCAAATCTAACAGCTATTCCTCTTATGCCAAAAATATATCATCCGGCATTCGTCAGATTTTCTCATTTTTTGTCTTAAATCGCTCAGTTTTTGTCATATCATTATCAATTCTTGCGCACGATTTACTAATTTGTGGTTAAGTTTCCGAATGATACGTGCTTTCTTGCTGATTTTTTGTGTAATAAATGCAAAACAGGATTGATATTCGAAGGCTTTTATATTATTATTTGTGCAAACTGTTCCTTACATAAAAATGCATTGCAGGAAGTAATGTTGGAATGTTTTTTATCTGACATTCATGTCAAGGAATAGTCATCTTTTTATATATTAAATATGCTTTCAATATAGTTTAATATTCAGGGGAGGGCTATATTAGATGTCTAATAGAACTTTTTCCGGCGCAAATGCCATAACTGAAGAAGAAAGATATATGAATCCCATCCGTCCGCAACCGTATATAGGCGGAACAGGGACAAGTTATGATGGAACATATGAATATGTAGACTATCTTCCGGGAACAATGGTTCGCATATGGTACACCTCCAAGCAGGAATGCTTCGGGCTTCACTATCATCAGCCCCTTGAGATCGTCCAGTGCGAAAGGGGATATTATATCAGTACTATACAGGGTGTTGAATACAAGATATGTCCGGGAGATATTCTGATAATCCCCAGCAAGATGGTCCATACTCTCTTTCCTATGAATGATTGCAGAGGTTATGTACATCTTCTGGATCCGTCGATCATCAACGATATCAGAAGTACTGCCCTTATCAAGGACATCATGGACAAGCCTATACATATAAAGTCAGAGACTGACCCTGTTCTTGCAGAGAATATAGGATCCATATTGTATATGATGCATGATGCATACTTTGGATCCAATTCACTTAGAGAGCTTATTGTGTACTCATACCTTCTGCAGATACTTGAGAAAGTAGGCAACAGCCTCTTGGCAGGAGCTCTGCCTGATCAGAAAGATTATCAAAACAGCGCCAAAGAACTTGTAAAATACAACAAGGCGCTAAACGAAGTATGTGAGTACCTGTCGTCGCATTACAGTGAGCATCTAAGTCTTGAGGAAGTATCCGAGAAGTTCGGATTTTCGACATGCTATTTTTCAAGAATATTCAAAGAGTATACCAATACAGGCTTTAAAGAATATGTAAATGCCTGCAGGATCAAATATTCCAAGGAATATCTCACCAATACCGACCTTAGTATCAATGATATATCTTCCAAGGTCGGCTTTGAGACAGTTCAGTCCTTCAACCGCGTATTCCTCAAAAAGACAGGGAATACGCCGTCAGGATTTAGAAAGCTTTATAAGCTAAAGACAATGTGAATTAAAGTTTTTTACAAAAAACTATCATCACAGCATATTATTATAGTCAAATACAGGGCGGCCCGCTTCATCCCACTTAACTGCCATCAGCATGGTATGTCTGTTGGGATCATAGAGCGGGTCTCCTTCTATTTCAAGATAAGTTCTTGCATGGAAGACGCATACATCTGTTCCGTCAGGAAGCTTTGTAAAGCTGTTATGACCAGGGCCATAGAATCCCTTTTCTCTGTCAGAGGATAGTACAGGCTTTTTTTCTTTTTTCCACGCTCTTGGATCAAGAAGGTCTTCGTCTTCATCTATACTGAGCATTCCAAGGCAGTAGCACTCTCCTGTTGCGCTGGCAGAATAGGTAAGGAAGATCTTGCCGTCTTTTTTCAAAACAGCGGGTCCTTCATTAACCCATATATCTACTCTCTCCCAGTCATAATCAGGAGTTGTAAGAAGTACTTGGGCTGTGGCAAGCTTTGTAGGTGACTCCATTCTTGCAATATAGATATTGGATATCTGAATACCTACGCTGACCTTCTCTGCCCAGATGTAGTAGTACTGTCCTTTATTTTCAAGTATGGTAGCGTCAAGACTGAATGCCTTAAATGAATAGATGTCATCATCGCTTCTCTGGATCATTCCCTTTTCTACCCACTCATCGTTCATAGGATCCTGTCCCTGACATTCAAGAACGTAAGGACGAAGTCTCCATATATCCTCCTGCCTTGATGCAGCAAAATATATATAGAATCTGCCGTCTATATAATGAAGTTCCGGAGCCCATATATGTTTGGACATATCTCCCTTATCATGTTTTAGCCAGATACACTTTTCCTTAGCATCAGCTAATCCCTTAAGTGTGTCACTATGTCTTAATATTATCTTGTCATAATCAGGAACAGATGCTGTAAAATAGTAGCTTCCGTCTGTATGTCTATATACATAGGGATCTGCTCTTTGCTCTATAAAGGGCTTATTATATTTGGTTATCAGTCCATTTCTGGGTCTTTCGTTACTCATAATCATCCTCATACTTTTTATACTTTTAATATATTAGCCGTTATACTTAACGCCGTAGATGGTCTTATTGGCCCCGCAGATGCTAAAGGTCATTACTTCCTTGCCAGCTTCGTCATACTGAGTGCACATAACTCCACTATATTCTGTCTCATCTATTGTCATATGGACATAATAGCTGCCATCCGAAACTGTATAGGAGCCTTCACAGATAGTATCGTCAGAACCTTTGTAATACAGAGTATTGTCACTTCCAAGATATATGATGGAGGGAGTGTTATATTCTCCGCTTATATCAAGGCCGAGCTCCTCAATATAGTATCTTCCCTGTATCATGTCATCTGTATAACCGCTTTGACCTATTGACTCGCCGTTTGTAGCATACGGAAGCATCACAGGCCAGCCCTCTTCATTTAAGAAGTACTGTCTCACCCTTGGCTCAAAGTACTCTCCCTGACCTTCAAATCTTGTATGATATACAACATACTTTTTGCCATCAGAGTCTATGAATGCTGAATTGTGACCTGTAGCTTTATAAGCTGCAGATAATGACGGCATTATATAATTGCCACTTATCTTAAGTCCAAACGATGAGTGGTCACTGTCATTTAGCTCCGGCTTTTGTCCGTTCATATCAAGATAGTCACCATCAACTTCCTTGGATCTAAAGACTCTTATCTGATATCCGCCGTCGCTGACAAGTCCTCCGTAGGATACGAAGAGATAGTAATAATCGCTGTCCTTGTCATAGAGTATGTAGGGCCCTTCTATAGATTTATGGCCGCCTCCAAGGAGCTTTTTGCCATAATATGCGTCCACATTGTTATCAGGATCAGCTTCAGGACGTATCACATCTCCTGTAGCTTCATCTATCTCCAAAAGGAATATTCCGCCGCTCCAGGAACCGTATACCATCCACATCCTGCCGTCCTTGTCATAGAAAACGCACGGATCGATAGCATTAGGATATTCATTAAAGTTATAAGTTCCATCAAGCTTTATATAATTATCAAGAGCATAGTCCTTATCTACAAAGTCGCAGACATTTGTTTCATCTATGGTATATCTTGTAAGTCCCGAATATACGAGGTCTTTGCCATATTCATAAGTTCCGTCTATAGTCTTTGATGTGGCAAATCCTATAGTAGATGCATTCCAGGTTGATGAAGTGCAGTAGTACATATAGTAAAGGTCGTTTTTCTTGTTATATATAATGTCAGGGGCCCACATATGACAGGTCTTGTCATCTGTAGGTACGACGCTGTCTGCTTTTCCTGTATATCTGAACACTTCCCCGTTTTCGTCCTTGTACAGATCACCAAATATCATATTGGTTCCTGTATATCCGTTTCCTTTAAGGGTCCATGTTCTAAGATCGCCTGAATATGCAAATGTCATGTGTGATCCCACGATATAATATTTATCCTCGCCGGCTATTATAGACGGGTCATGAACTGAGGATCCTGCATTTATACTTCCTGTTTCTATCATGGACATATCTGCATCAAAATTCATATCCTTCAAATCATCACTCCCTTTATCGGAAGATCCAGCGCCTGCGCATCCCGTAACTGTATTTATAAGAAGTCCTGCAACAAGCGTAAGTGCTGCAGCTTTCTTTATATTTTTTTTCATATAATGGCCACCTCAATACTGTTTTTCAATAAACGCCGCGGCTCTATAAGTTATGATATGAGACGCGGCGCTTAAGATATTGTATTTGTTGTTCTGTCCATATTGGTATAACATCATGCCATGCCAATCCGAATCATGAAATTCACTTATTTTATGCCACTGATAGCAATAGATTCTATGATAACTCTCTGGAAGACGAAGAATAAAAGCAGTGTCGGTAACATAGCTATAACTGATGCTGCCATAATGAGCGCATAGTCACTTTGTATTGCATAATATGAGTTAAATGATCTGATGACAACCTGAAGTGTCCAAAGCTTCTCACTTCTAAGGAAGATAGTTGGAGCAAGATAATCGTTCCAGATACCCATGAACCACAGCATGAGCTGAGTTCCAAGCGCACCCTTCATAAGTGGAAGGAAAATCTTGTAATAAATTCTGAAATAATTGCATCCGTCAATCTTAGCCGCGTCCATAAGCTCTGTTGGAATACTGTACAGATTCTGTCTAAGGAAGAAGATCATGCTGACATTACCAAAACATCCTGGGATGATAAGTGGAGCAAGCGAATTGGTCCAGTGAAGCTTTGTAAAGAGAACATACTGAGGAATCATGACAACCGCAAAAGGAATCATTATAGTTGCAAGGAGAGCCAGGAACAATAAATTCTTTCCTCTGAAGTTCATCTTTGCAAATGCAAATGCAGCAAGTGAAGATGTAAAACCACCAATTAAAAGTACAGGTATTTCTACAGTTATTGTATTGATGATACCTGATATAAACTGACCCTTTTTCAAAACTTCTGAATATTTACCGATAAGAATCGGATTAGGAAAAATAGTCAATGAACCTGAAAGGATCTGGTTTTTGGTCATGAATGATGTTGCTACCATATAAATGAGAGGGAACACCATTGTAAATGCAAAAAGGGCAAGAAGTACAAAAATGACTATATTCCAAAATCTCTCACCTGAAGATAAGACACGGTCTGTCTGATAATCTTTATTTGCGCTTTTTTTAAGTAATGCTAATTTCATATGTCTTACCTCCTTAATCTATAGTCTTTACCCATTTATCCTGCCCCCAGAAATTGATGGCAGTAATAATGAAGATAATAATAGCCAGAATAACCGCTACAGCACTACCATAGCCAAGCTGACCGTTGGTAAATGCCTTTTCGAACAGATAGAATACAACCGTTGCAGATGAATAGTTAGGTCCACCTGATGGAGTCATAACCTGAACTTCTACGAATACCTGGAAACCACCGATAAGAGATGTAATAAGTACATAGAAAGTAACAGGGGAAAGAAGAGGAAGTGTAATATTCATAAATTTGGCAAAACTTCCTGCTCCGTCAATCATAGCTGCTTCATAATAATCTCTTGGAATATTCTGAAGTCCGGCAAGATAAAGAATGATAGTACCGCCAAGTCCCTTCCATACCATGAATATGATCATGGAAATCTTAACCATTACTTCATCACCAAGCCAGTTAGGGCCATGAGTTCCTGTAAGGAACTTATAGATTCCGTTAAAAAGACCGTAGTCGTAGTTAAATACCCATGCCCAGAGAATAGAAACAGCAACAAGAGAAGAAACAACAGGTACATAGTACATTGTTGTAAGAATTCTCTTGCCGGGTATCTTTCTGTTAAGCCCCATTGCTACGAGCATACCAAGGATCATTCCAATCGGGATACCTATCATATAAATAATAGTAGTTCCCATTGCTCTCCAGAACTTAACATCTGATAAGATCTTTACATAGTTCCCAAGACCTATCATATTTCCCCACAGGGAGTTGATACCAGTCCACTTACTGCAACTGGCTATAAGTGCAAAAACAATCGGATATGCCATAAAGAACATAAATCCAAGAAATGGGGGTGCGATAAAAAGCCAAGCCCATCTCTCTTCTCTTTTGGCCATATCTGATCTTTTGATCTTTACTTTCTTTTGAGATGCCATATTACTGCTCTCCTTTTCTCAAAACACGAGCCCCTCCGGTTATAAAGAGGGGCTCTATAACAATCTGAAGCTTATTACTTTGTTGCTGAATTCTGAAGTTCGATTGCTTCATCAAGAGCTGCCTGCATCTCAGGCTCTACCTGCTTAAGATAATCTTCTACAGAGATATCTCCGTTCTTGATATTAAATACGCCTGACCAGAATGGTGTGAACCACTCAGCGTTGTATGTATAGTCAGTCTCCTGAAGTGAAGCTTCGTAGATATCATTGCCATCGAAGTATCCGAAGATAACATCTACATTGGATGCATATGGAACTGTTCCATCGTTAACAGCATCCTTGAATTCGCCATAGGCAAGATCTGTAATGTTAGGAAGCTGGATAGATGCGCCTGTTGTGATACCTGATACCGCTCTCTGTCCTTCAACGTCTGTTGAAAGTTTAGCTACAAGCTGAGCACTAAGATCAGGATGCTCAGTTGTTGCTGATACGCAGTAACCAACTGAACCCATCCATGTATGTGATTTTCCATCACCGGAAGGTCCTACAGGCCATCCGCAAAGATTCCACTTATAAGGGAATGTGTTCTCGTCCATAAATGCAGCTACGTCCCATGTACCGCATGCATAGAAAGCAACCTGTCCATCAAGCCATCTCTGGTATCCGCCAAGAGCTGTATCCTGCTCAACTGAAGGTGTAAGGCCATTCTTTGTAAGGTCTGTATAGAAAGTAAGAGCTTCTGTAAGCTGTGGGTTGTTAGAAACGTTAACCTGTGTCATGTCATCGTTAAGGAACTTAACACCGTTAGAATAGAGGTAAGGTGTCATACCAAACTGATCAGCATTAGCAACACCCCACTGATCGATCTCTCCATCTCCGTCTGTATCCTTTGTAAGAGCTTCACATACTTCGATGAACTCATCGTATGTGTATGGCTTCTCCGGATCAGGATACTCAAGTCCTGCTGCATCGAAAAGATCCTGGTTATATGCGAATGCAAAACATGAAAGATCCTTAGGGAATGCATAGAGAGAACCTGTTCCTACATTAGTTCCGTCATAGCGATAGATCTCCTGAGTTGTTCCCCAGATGCTGGAGATAGCTTCTTCATCAACATAATCGTCAAGTGCCATAATGTAACCATTATCAACATATGAACGAACTGCTGCAGGTCCTACGTAGAATACGTCAGGCATGTCGCCAGCTGTCATGTTAGCGATCATCTTCTGATTGTACTCATCCTGTGTAGTAACTTCGAATACTACTTCCTTGATCTGATCTTTGTGTTCTTCTACGAACTCATCAATAAGTTTCTGATAGATTTCTTTTTCGTGCTCCTGCATGTAAAGAAATACGTGAAGTGTCTCTTCACCTTCACCTGTTACAGTTGTGGATGATGACTCATCACTGGTACCTTCTGTAGCCTGGTCAGAATCAGCTGTGCTTTCCCCTGCCTCCTCAACAGTTGTTGTTGCGCAACCAACCATGGCTGAAGCGCCAAGAAGCATTGCAAGTACAGAACTCAATACCCTCCTCTTCATAGTAAATCCTCCTAAATAACTTTGCGTTTACAAGTAACATATGATGCAATTTTACTAACACAAATCCTGGTAGTCAATGGTTATTTTTGGTTTTTCTTAAATATTTTACATTTCTGTCTTTTTTAACAAATACGCAAATTATTTTTTGTAAATGTATAATAAAAGCCTTTTTATATCATATGTATAAAAAAGTCATCTGCTATCTTAACAACTCATTTTGCTGTAAGTAGCAGATGACTTTATATTTTCATAACATCCCATTCAGACCAAACTTTGCAGCATGGGATCTTTATTTTCTACTAAATGATACGCCAAAATCCAAGTACATCACTTACTCTTTGGCTTCTTGAATGCGTTTGCAGATGAACTCTGTGCTTTGGCCATAGAGGTTTGTGATCCCTGAGATTCCCAAAAAACCGTTGCCACCATAGCAAAGTGCACTCTCTGTAAACGGACCATAGTTTATAATGATCCTTCCATTATCAAGCTTCCATGTACCCTGTATAGAGCAGGATTCAAAATATCCATCCTCTCTAAAAAGCATAGGCACAGCTGTAGATATTCCCTGAGGATATGCCTTTGCAAAAGTTATACGCTGATATCTTCCTGCAACAGCCTTCATCGTAAGAGTCTCTTGTGATACAAGATCAAGTGATCCGCCAGTCTCTTCCATAGTGTAAGCTGATACAACAGGCCATCCCTCTTCGTTCCAAAATATCTGTCTTATCTGCATCTGTGAAGGACCCGGGTCCTGATTGAACCTCTTTTCCCTTATATGATAGACAATATAGGCCTTTCCATCAGTGTCCTGAAGGACTGAGTTGTGTCCGGGTGCCATATAAGCCTTACCTTCATCATATGTATAACCTGCCATAAGAAGATATCCCGGATCTTTGGATATATCAGGCTCGCTTGTCATATTATTGCCTGCAATATCAATAAAAGGTCCTGTAACCGACTTACTTCTTCCAACTCTTATATTGTAGTCAGTCTTAAGTGAACCATAGGATACAAAGAGATAGTAATAATCTGTCTCCTTGTTATAGATCATGTAAGGGCCTTCTATAGCAGTGCTAAGCCATGAAGGTCTCTTACATACACACGTTCCTACGCCCTCTTGGGCAGCAAGTCCTGTCTTTGTATCTAGTTTTAAAATATGTGCCCCGCCCCAGAAAGATCCGTAAAGCATATACATCTCTCCGGTCTTTGCATCTGTGATGATATTTGCATCTATGCCGTTAACGGGGAGCTTGTCTGATGTCTTAAGGACTGGTGCCTTAGGAACAAAAGGACCTTCCGCCTTATCTGATACTGCCAAAAAGATACATGACTGCTGCATGCCCCAGGTTGAATTAGAGCAGTACAATCTGTATTCATCTCCTACTTTGACAATATCAGGAGCCCATATATCAGATCCTCCTGTCCACTCTTTAGCTTCAGGAAGCACTTCTGCAACCCTTCCAAGACTTTTGAAATTCACAAGATCATCCGAAACAAATCCCATTGCTCCGGTGCTGTAAACATAATATTTGCCGGTTACATCATCTCGATATATTGCCGGATCGTGAATAAATGCTCTGTCCATAGTGACCCCCATAAGTATTTTGGTAAAATTGATCGTTAACTCAGACTTTGCGCACGCATCATATGCGCATTTTGTGCGCAAAAAATAATTAATTTGACATTTTTCTAAATTAATTTATTTTCTCATGGACAAAAGAATTAGTCACTATGCTAAATACTTAAAAATTCTTTTTATCTTTGTTACATTCTTCTATAACTCTATTCTCATCTTCTGTCATTCTGTTTTTTATACCGATTTGATAATATGAGGTAGGTGTCAAAAGTTCCTTTTGACACCTTATGACTAACGGATTGTTCCGTTTCTACGAAACTCTCACAATCCTAAAACATTCGCAAAATGAAATTACTATTTTACTGCTGCTCCATAAGAGACTCCAAAAGCTCTTTGAGCTTGTCGTAAGGGATAAGAGACTCGGGAACCAGGAAGAACTTTCGTCCGTTAACATCACGCTCTATGATCTTATCTTCAGGCAAGATAACCTGATCTTTGTGATAGTTATCTAGACCTTCAAATACCTGTTCCTTAACCTCATCCTGCATAGCCTGTTCACGAAGCTTGTCCTGCATGGCCTTCTCAGTAAGAGTTTCTATATTCTCGCCAAAATCCTCAGGTCTTGTCTGAATCTCCACATCACTGTTCTGACGAATGGATGTATCAACGCCCTCAGACTGGCTTATGCCCTGCTCCTGATACAGTCCATATCCTTCAGCCGTAGCATACGCATCTTCTGACTGTGCTCCGGCCAATGTCGTAAGGCCGTCTTCTTCAGTGCTTTCTTTATTCTTTTTCTTGGGCTGAGGCTTAACATAATCAGGGATGTCTGCTGCATATATACCACGTATCATATTGCGCTCAGGATCATTTTTGACAACGCAGTACATATTGTCATAGTCTGATGATCTGTCATTAAAGGCAGGGTACATAAAGCCTGCGACAGGATTGCCAAGAACCTTGATAACATCGGATGCATGTAGCTTATTGTCAGCTGTTTTCATAATGCCTCCCTTGGCAGGCTTAAAGGGGCATATGCAGGCAGCTATATAGTTATAGACTTCTTCAGACTCTCCGGTCTTGTTCTTGCCTGTATCCTTGGCTGGTACGTCGTAGGCATCAGAGAATACCAAAAGGGCGAATTCGCCGTCTGCGTCGTAGTTGTCTACAATCTGCTGTGCCCAGGCTCTAACAAGTCCTGCATCAGGGATATCAGACTGAGCAAGTGCTGTAAGGAGTCTTGCATCATCGCCTATTACAGTTACATCCTCAGCAAAGGCTCCGCCTGCTGATGAATAGGCTTTGCTTATAAGGGATATATACTTCTTCTGTTCATCGTCATCAAGTGTTAGAAAGCGGGTAGAGTCAGCGCCTTCTATCTCCTTGCCCTCATTATCAAAAACAGCATATGCCATGCCGCTAAATGAGCAATCCTTAAATTTAAATCTCTTCTTAATCTCTAAAAGTTCTGATCTGTTCACGTAAAAATAATCCTCCTTGAATTGTTATGTATCGCTCCAAATGCCCCACTTAGGCATAGCCTACTGCCGGGGTACCATACACCTCGATCTGTGTAAGAGCAGGGAATGGGCTTGGATCGTCTGCTTTAATAAGGTCTCCTAGTGTTAGCCACTCTATGTTCTTTTTGTTTATATTGAAGATATGAGGCTTTTGGACTTTTTTGTCCATATCTACAGTTTCTGTGCTTCCATCAGAGAACTTAAATGTTCCTCTGATCCACCAGTTATCGTGAGGAAAATCTGCTCTTGTATATAAGCGTATCTCTTCAATATCAACGGGATAACCAAACTCAATCTTGATAGTTGCATCGTCCTGTCTGTTGATGCCCCATGATTCATAGGGCCACTCGCCGTGTGACCTTGTCTCTATGACGCCGTCTATTGCGTTTCTTGCAGCAAATACTGCTTCGCCTCTTGTCTCAACATTGGCAGATGCATGAGGGTATACGCCTGTAACTTCATGCTGATCGCAGGGATTAAGGCATAGATTCCTGTAAGCTCTGATCTCATGATCATAAGCCTTTCTGATACTGACAAGATGCCTGTTACCTACAAAAGACATGGGGTTATAGCTTGTCTTCTTTTCATAAAAAGGGATTACATATCTAAAGCTCTCTTCTGTCAAATATATCAGCGATTCCTCTATTGTAGGATCTACCTTGACTTTATAAAATGTCTCGGGTACAAGGTCTTTGAAATCTATGTAGTCATCCTTCCTGTACTCGCCCTCCCAGGCAAGAACCACGCTGTCATCACCTTCATCCTGTGCCTTTATAACATCGCCCCATGCGCCATGTACTTCAATTTTCAAATGTCTATCCTCCCCACAAGAATTAGTCTTTTCTAACTGCAACTTAACAACTTTGATATTATAACATTTATTTACACAATGTTCTCACCCATAGATATTTGAGTATTAGTAACATTTTTATTCATGAATTTTATTAATCGAGTAAGACCATGACACTGATCTATATTATAATTATAAAAACAGATAAAAATGAGGTTGATATGAGAAATATAGCAGTCGTAACAGGGGCAAGCTCAGGCCTTGGCGAGGAGTTTTCAAGACAGCTATCTAAAGAAGGCTACCATGTAATCATGGTCGCAAGAAGGAAGGACAGACTCCTAGCCATTCAAAGCGAACTTGCAGGTACAAGCAGTATCTATACCGCAGACCTTTCTAAGAAAAAAGAGATAAATAAGCTATGCGAATCTATCGAAGATGAACTTGACAAAGATCCGGGGAATAAGCTGTCTGTATTTATCAATAATGCAGGCTTTGGCCTGTCCGGAAGATTTGAAGACTGCGATGAAAAGCGCGAAATAGAAATGGTGGACGTCAATATCAAAGCCCTTCACCGCCTTACAAAGAGAATGCTCCCTCTTATGGATAAGGAAAGCGGCGGATATATCCTTAACATAGGCTCATCAGCTGGCCTCTTCCCTGCAGGTCCATACATGGCGACTTATTATGCAACCAAAGCCTACGTTGTAAGCCTTACAAGAGCCATAGCTCATGAACTAAAAAAAAGCGCCTCCAAGACCTATATAGGAGTACTATGTCCCGGCCCTGTAGACACACAGTTCAATGCTGTCGCTAATGTTGTCTTCGCCCTTAAAGGCATGTCTGCATCATCCTGCGTATCATACGCACTTAAAATGATGAAAAAAAGAAAGGTAGTAATAGTCCCTACCCTTCGCATGAAACTTGCATGTTCATTATCAAGACTCCTCCCTGGAAGCCTCGTAATCCCCATGGTTGCCCACCAGCAGCATAAAAAAATGGGGTAACTTACATATCTATCAATACATCAAACTTCCCACCTAGGCGAAGAGGCGACCCAAATGATTTTCGAGGGAGTGGGATGATATATAAATAATTGCCACGCTTTTTAATTGTTTTATAAAATTCATGAGCGTGATAGATGGAGATTTTTATTCTGCATGGGGTCCGCATGTCTGAGCGTAAGCGAGTTTCGGACCCCAGAATAAAAAGCTCCAGATATCATGCCATGAATTTATAAAACAATTAACAGCGTGGCAATTATTTATATATCATCCCACACCCTCGAAAATCATTTGGGTCGCCTCTTCGCCTAGGTGGGAAGTTTATATTATCATCCAATCTTAGTCAGAAACTCCTTGACATTGGCCTGAACGTTGCCATTGAAGATAGCTGAGCCTGCTACTATTACGTTGGCGCCGGCATTTACAACCATCTCAACATTGTCTGTCTTGATGCCGCCGTCAACTTCTATATCAAGATCTTTAAGCCCAAGTGTATTCAAGTGATTTCTAAGATCACGAATCTTGTCTGTAGATGAAGGAATATATTTCTGACCACCAAATCCCGGCTCTACACTCATGATAAGCACCATATCCACATTCTTAAGATAAGGTTCAAGAACATCTATAGGAGTTCCGGGCTTAATGGATATGCCTGCCTTCTTGCCATAAGAATGGATCAGCTCTATAACAGCCCATGGATCAGGTGCTGCTTCCTGATGGAAAGTAATGATGTCTGCGCCAACTGCTGCAAACTCTTTGATATATCTTATGGGATTGGTGATCATGAGATGAACATCAAATACTGCGTCTGACGCATCTCTGATGCTCTTAATAACTGGAAGTCCAAAAGAAATAGAAGGGACGAACACTCCGTCCATAATGTCAATGTGAATATACTGCGCTCCGGCGCTCTGGCAGTCGATAAGCTGCCTCCCCAGATTTTTGAAATCTGCTGATAAAATAGATGGTGCAAGAATGTTCATATATAATCCTTTCTTTTGCCATATACCATACGTCTCATTATACATTCTTGAATATAAAATTCAAGATTACCTTATGCCAAGGCGTGCAGACACTTCCGCCAGCCTCCTATCAAACTGATCCCAGAAGGACATCCCCACTTTGTAAGGCTCTACATAGAATACCTGCAATATATATCTGGCAGTATTAGTCCTCTTTGGCTCAGGCACTTTAGTAAGTGCTTCTCCCATCTTCTTACAAAAGTCATGCCAGCTTACTACGAACTTCTCGTACTGGGCAAGGTTCTCAATCCCTATCCAGTCTCTAAGTTTTACCGGATATCTTTGAGCCCCGGGCCTTGTGCATTCATTAACCTGCAAGAAGTAGTGCATGCCATTCTCATCATACAATCTTCCCATTGGAAAAAGGCGGCAAAAGCCCGGTCTGAATGCATGCACCGTGCAACGGTTTTCATCATTTAAAAAGGCGCATTTTTCTTCTTTGTCAGGATGATCTTCATCATAGGTTATAAGATTGGGTAGGATTAAGTTATCAACAAGTCTTATCTCTATCTCCTTCTCCATCATATCAGCAAAGCTTCGGCCAAGACCCTTGCACAAATTGTAGATGTCATATGGATCAAGGATTATGGAGTCCCCTGTTATCCTGCAGCAGTCGCTACAGCCCATACACTCGTTACAACCTACATTTACAAGATCATCCGGCTTATATACAAATCCATCAGATATATCTTCAAAATTCACATCTCTTAACATCGCCAGGAACCTCTTATACAAATCAATAATGTTCATTCTAAGGGGCAAATTTCTACTATATGCACAAAAGAATGACTATCCCTTATATGATATAATATAACTACGTTTCGTCCATATTACTAGAATTTCTTGTTTTTTGTTTGAATTTGGTGTTAGAGACATGGCTTACTAATTTTTCGCCTGTCTCATCTCATATCGATTCATCCAATTAGCAACATCATTACTTACGAGGTGAAAATATGAGAAGATTCTTTGCATTCTTATCAGTAATTATCGTTATTGTTTTTTTCTCAGGTAACAGTACAAACGTCTATGCCGCCGGCAGTTACAAGGTAACATTTAATGCCAATGGCGGAACCGGTGAAATGGGCACTGCTGCCTTTAGTACCACATCGGTTTCTACTCTTCCTGCCAACAAATATACAAGAACCGGTTACCGCTTCCGCGGATGGAATACAAGTAGTGACGGCACTGGGGTAGGCTATGCGGATCAGGGCTCTGTTATGTACACAGGCGTTGATAATTTAAAGCTATATGCATCCTGGGAACCGCAGGTTTTCAAGATCTCTTTTGACGGCAATGGTGCTACATCCGGCAGTATGAATGATCAGCTTATAAGCTATGATCAAACTACAGCGCTTCGTGCCAATGCATATACCAAAGATGGTTACACTTTTGCAGGATGGGTTGATAACAGCGGCAACGTATATGCCAACGGACAGGCAGTTTCCAATCTTCGCAAATGCAATATGCGCTCTACCAAGCTTAAGACTATAAGCGCCGGTAAGCCCAGTGTATATACAAACTATTCATTTAAGAGTGTTCAGGGATCAACTGTTTTCACGCAGAACTCCCACAAATACGTAGTATTTGCAGCATCTATCAATGATGCAAGCTACTATGCCGGCGACCTGTCCCACTACGAGACCAATCTCGTCAAGTACGACCTCACAGCAGGCAAGACTGTCGCTCAGGTTCATAACCTGTGGTTCGATCATGGCAATGCTCTATGCTATAACACCGATAACGGACATATCTACATCGCAGAAGGCGGCACACGCCCCGGATATGCATCCGATATCATGGAGGTTGATTCGAACCTCAATTATGTCACAACCCACCATATAGAAGGTGTCAAAAATGTGTATGCTATTGCCTATTATAATGGTGCCTATTATGTAATGGGCAAAAATGATAGTGGCAAAGCGTGCTTCTTCCTTGTAAACTACAATTTCGAAATAGCAGGCTGGAAAGATGTAAGTGCCAACTACCAGCAAGGCTACTGCATACAGGGCATGACTGTAGACGGCAACTTCATATATGCTCTTACAGCATGTTTTGATGCCTATAACTGGAAGGGCAACCAGAAGGTCAACGTATTCACAATGTCTGGAGATTACGCAGGAACCTGGTCTATCGACATCTCCAAGGAGGTAGAAGACATCAGTATAGACCCGTCCACCGGCAAGATCTACGTATCCACCAACGAAGGAAGTAAGACAACTGTTTATGAGACGGTATTCCCTAATGTAACACTGCATGCATCATGGGTTAAGAATTGATTGATAAAATAATATAAAGTATTATTAACAGGAAATCTGCATATATAGATTTCCTGTTTGACTGTTTATGGCAAAATATATAGATTCCGGAGAATATATGAAAAAACTAATTACATCGCCCAAGGCTGACGGTTTCCATATGCCTGGCGAATTCGAAAAGCATATTGGAACAATAATGATCTGGCCTGTAAGACCCGGTTCCTGGCCCTATGGAGGGATAGAAGCTCAGAAAGTCTTCGCTCAGATCGCAAAAGAGATTGCCAAACATGAAGTAATGTATATGCTGGCAGATAAGGAGCATGCCACGGATGCTGCCAAATCTCTTGATGCAGATATCATCGATGTACAAAATGGAGAGGCAGTGCCTGATACATCTTTCAAAGAAGGCTCCTCTAACATACATGTCCTTGTGATACCTACTGATGACAGCTGGGCAAGAGACGTGGGACCTACTTTTGTCACTAACAAAAGAGGCAGTATAAGAGGTATCGACTGGAAGTTCAATGCCTGGGGCGGAGACATAGACGGTCTGTATCCTGATTATGAGAATGATAACGAGGCAGCATCTAAGATATGTAAGGCTCTTGATACAGATGTATATGATGCTCAGGATTTCGTCCTTGAAGGAGGCGCTATCCATTCTGACGGCGAAGGAACAGTTATAGTTACGGAGAGCTGTCTTCTTAGCAAAGGCCGTAACCCCAAGATGTCCAAAGCAAAGATCACGGACAAGCTCTGCAACATGCTGGGAGCAAAGAAAGTTATCTGGATCCCTTACGGCATATATAATGATGAAACCAACGAACATGTTGACAACGTCTGCGCCTTCACAAAGCCCGGCGAAGTAGTCCTGGCATGGACAGATGATACAGATGATCCACAGTACAAGATGAGCGCAGCTGACCTACAGGTACTTATAAGCACCAAGGACGCCAAGGGTCGTAAGCTCAAAGTACACAAGCTGCTAATTCCCAAAAAGCCTGTATGTATCAAGGAAGAAGAGCTTGAGGGTTACGAGTTTGCAGAAGGCGAAGATACAAGGCAGGTAGGCGAAAGGCTTGCAGCAAGCTATGTAAACTTCTATATCTGTAACGAAGCAGTCCTTGTTCCCCAGTTTGGAGATGTTAATGACAAGGCTGCAATCAAAAAACTTAAAGCCCTGTTCCCTGATAGAGAAGTTATAGGAATCCCCGCAAGGCAGATCATCGTAGGCGGCGGCAATATCCACTGTATAACACAGCAGATACCGGCAAATTGACGGCATACCCACTTTTTATGGAATAGCCCAAGTAATGATCACAGAATCATTGCTTTCAGATAACACTGATACATTCTGTAACTGTAACCAAAAGATAGTTAAAGGATAATAATACGATCATGAGAAAAGTAACAATCGCAACATGCCAGATGCAGATGACTTCTGACGTCAATGAAAATATCGCAAAAGCAGATAAGCTTGTTCGTGAAGCAGCCAGAAAGGGCGCGAACGTAGTCCTTCTTCCTGAGCTTTTCGAGCGCCCGTATTTCTGTCAGGAGAGAAGATACGACTATTATGAATATGCAACTCCCCTTTCAGACAACCCTGCCGTTAACCATTTTAAAAAGGTTGCGGCTGAGCTTGGAATAGTCATGCCAATAAGCTTTTATGAAAAGGATGAAACTGTCCTGTATAACACTATCGCTATGATAGATGCTGATGGCAGTATACTTGGAGTATACAGGAAGACCCATATCCCGGATGATCATTTCTATCAGGAGAAGTTCTATTTCACACCGGGTAATACCGGCTTCAAAGTCTGGGATACCAGATTCGGCAAGGTCGGTGTTGGTATCTGCTGGGATCAGTGGTTCCCGGAGACAGCCAGATATATGGCTCTTATGGGTGCTGAGATCCTTTTATATCCAACAGCTATAGGATCAGAACCTGTTCTTGATACAGATTCCATGCCTCACTGGCGCCGCTGTATGCAGGGGCATTCAGGTTGTAATCTTATGCCTGTTGCAGCTGCTAATAGGATCGGAACAGAGTCCGTAACACCATGTATGGAGAACAATAATCAGTCATCTTCTCTTAAGTTCTATGGTTCATCCTTTATCACAGACGGAACAGGTGCCATAGTAGCAGACGGATCAAGAGACAAGGAAGAAGTTCTTACAGCGACCTTTGATCTCGATGAACTTAGAGATATGCGTATGAGCTGGGGAGTATTTAGGGATAGACGACCTGAATGCTACAAATAGAAACTACAATTCTATGATCAAAATCATACTTTTATAATAAACATGCGCCGCAAGGGGCACACAATTGGCGATTTATAGTGTCATACTCACTTATAAATCGCCATCCTTTATATTAATGTGCTATTCACAGCACTTTATGATGGCCAAAAGAATTATGAAAATATATTGAATTATGAAGAATTATGAAAGTAAATTAAACTATGAAGGATTATGAAAGGATATAAAGATGTTGTTCTTGCAATAAAAAAAGATGAGACAAAAGTTAGTGAAATATGCAAGAAAACCGATATGACATCCTCTATTTTCTCAAGATATCGCGACAGACTTATAAAAAGAGGAATAATCACATCCCCGGGGCACGGTTATGTCTCTTTACTGCTTCCGCGATTTGAAATTGTTGCTAATACATATGAATAAAAAACATAATGATCACCCGCTTAATTTCTAGCGAGTGATCATTATTATTCTCCATAAATCCTGCAATTACATTTCGATTCAGAAATCAATGCTTCTTTCGTATGCAAACATATACTGCTGCATGACTCCTCCATAAGGGCGGTATGCTTCTATAGGAAAGCCTTCCGGATAGTATTTGGCCTGTATCTTGTTCATCCATACATCGATCGGGAATGAATCAAGTCTGTAGAAGCCAAAGAGCATGGTGCAGTTTGCAACCTTCTTGCCAACTCCATACAAGGAGCAAAGGTTATCAAAGAGGTCTTCATCACCAAGGCTCTTCCACTTATCAAGATCAACTACTCCGTCAACAGCGGCGCGGGCTGCTTTATATATGTACTGGGCGCGGTAGCCAAGGCTGCAGGCATTTAAGTCATCCATAGATAAAGATGAAAGCTGCTTCGGTGTAGGGAAAGCATATAACTTCTCTCCATCAGCTTCTCCTATAACATTTCCTGCTGCCTTACAAATTTTCTCAACAGATGCTTTTATGGCAGGTATGTTTTTCCTCTGGGATATGATGAAAGTAATAAGGGTCTCCCAAGGATCCTGTCTTATAATACGGATTCCATCGCAGGCACTGGCAGCACGTTTTAAATAACTGTCATCTTCCGGAATTCGATCTATTATCTTGCCGTAATCTGTATCAAGGTCAAAATAATCTTTCCAGATATTATCAAAGTCTGTATCACTGCAATCCATGGTGACAATGCCAGATGTCATATCCTGCTCTATATTAAGAATCTTGCCAAATGCTATTATCCTATATTTAATCTTTCCGGATTCTATATCAGATGTGGCACCACCTGTCTCATCTTCCATAATTCTGGTCCACCTAAAGCACTGACCGCTGTCTGCAATCTGCACAAGATCAAACTGTTTAAGCTCTAATTTCTTCATAGCAAACTCCAAGTATTATAAGTTTTAAAAATATGTGTTTGAAGATTGATACATTAATACAAAACTCTAGCAATCTTCAAACATATAGTAAGTTATTATGTTTATCAGGACAATCTCATCTTAAAATCTTCGTATCCGAACTTCTTAATAAGTCTAACATCACCTGTTTCATCCATGGCATATATTGATGGAAGGCACATTCCATTGAAGGTGTTATTCTTAACCATGGAGTAGATAGCCATATCTTCAAATACCAGCCTGTCTCCTATCTGGATTTCTTTGTCAAAAGAATAATCGCCTATAATATCTCCTGCAAGGCAGGTGCAGGAAGAGAGCCTGTAGGTGTACTTCTTTTCAGAAGCCTCACCTGAATCTCTAAGCGGCGGACGATATGGCATCTCCAAAACATCAGGCATATGACATGCTGCTGATGCATCTAGTACCAGTATCTTAAGATCGTTGTCTACAATATCAAGAACCTGAGTTACAAGATATCCGGCATTCAGGGCGATGGCTTCGCCGGGTTCGAGGTATACTTCTACATTGTATTTTTCTTTAATATTCTTGATACAACTGATAAGCTTTTCTCTATCATAGTCTGTGCGGGTTATGTGATGACCACCGCCCATGTTGAGCCATTTGATCTGGGGGAGTGATAGATACTTACCAAACTTTTCTTCTACTGCTTTTAAAGTTTTCTCAAGATCGTCACTATTTTGTTCGCAAAGGGTATGAAAGTGGAGACCGTCAACATAGTTAAATACATCACTATAGTCTGATAAGCCTTTTTCAAATGAAGATAAGGTTATCCCCAGTCTTGATCCGGGTGCGCAGGGATCGTAGATAGCATCTTCCTGCGTGGAACACTCCGGATTTATGCGAAGGCCGATTCCTAGATTCGAAGTCTCATTAGTGCTTTCTTTACTATCAGTTGCTCCTTCGATTCTTCCAGATTTATCATTCTGATCTTGATGAATATCAGCTACGATCTTTCCATATTTACTTAGCTGGGCAAAAGAGTTGAAAATCACGTGATCGCATATTCTTGCAATCTCTTCTATCTCGTCTTCCTTATATGCCGGAGAGAAAACATGATTTTCAAGTCCCATTTCTTCTTGACCAAGTTTTGCCTCAAAAAGGCCACTTGCAGTTGCTCCTGCAAGATACTTCCCAATAAGGGGATATTCGCAGAATGCAGAGAATGCTTTCTGGGCAAGAAGTATCTTACAACCTGCTCTTTTGCTTACATCTTTTAATATCTCAAGGTTTTCTTTCAACTTCTTCTCATCAATTATATAAGATGGTGTTGGTACATTATTAAAATCCATAGTTAACCTCTTTTTCTTTCTAATGTCTTCATATATCTAAAAAATTTATATAAGGATTTTAGGCGCAAAAAACACTGCAATGCCTACGATTTATAATACAACATGTCGGCATGTGGGTAAAATCGTTGATAGGGCTGATCTACAACAAAAAAGATTTCTATGCGATTATATATTTTCCCCAAACGTTATATCAAATACCATTACTTATTTTGTCGATTATTTATATTGTCAATGAAATAGCGAATATGTATAATTTCGTTTTGTGTGTTAACGAAAAACAAAAACAAAGGCAAAGCAGACGAAAGTCTGTGACGCAAAACTACAGGGACTTTGAAATGTCAGCCAGTTGCATTTATATGAATCTGAAATCGTGATCACTTT